>Ga0315280_10003138_pt1 | contig 25754 bp, 26 predicted proteins | sample YL17G06_40_MG_FD_203697 | JGI IMG/M metagenome (GOLD analysis project Ga0315280, IMG submission 203697) | Sediment microbial communities from Yellowstone Lake, YNP, Wyoming, USA - YL17G06_40 | ecosystem: Environmental > Aquatic > Freshwater > Lake > Sediment | place: USA: Wyoming | collected...
CCTCACTCATCGTCAGGGCGCCCCGCCCAAGAGATGGTTGCCCATGATCTTGAATGCTTGGATTGACGCGTACTCCATCGACGCGGCCGGTGTCGGTGCTTCTTCGTGAGATGGAGCCTCGGGCGGGGCCATCGAGAACTCATCGAACCCCTTGCCCGCGCTTTTAAAGGCGCCCAGCGAGATACCGCATGAGTATAGACCCGTACAACTGGGAAAGAGTGTTCAAGTCAGCGGTCAGGCATATCAAGTCAAACCAGAAGATAAGCGACGAGAACAAGAAACGAATCCTCGAGTATGTGCCATACCTCGAGTCCTGCGACCTCAGCAGGGCGCGAGTAATCTTCCACATGAGGCACGTCGCGAAATGCGCCGAGATAGCGGGCAAGAATTTCGATGCGTGGACCAAGAAGGATGTGGAGTCACTTCTGGCACAGTTCAACAGGAGAGGTCTAGACGAGGAGACCAAGCATGGCTACAAGGTATGCCTCAAGAAGTTCCTCAGATGGGAACGCGGCTACTCCGACAAGACAACGGAGAACGGCGTTCCGCTCTTTCCACCTGAGGTCGCCTGGATTAGGCTCACAATGAAGAGCAAACGCATCAAACTAATGCCAAGCATGCTCTTGACCGACGAAGAATTGAAACAACTCATCCGAACAGCCAGAGGGCCAATGGAGAAAGCCTACGTGATCACGGCCGGCGACGGAGGATGGAGACCCATAGAACACCTCACCTTGACGGTTGGCGCCGTCCACTTCGACCAGTTCGGGGCAAGAATCACAGTCGGAGGAAAAGTGAATCCCCGAATCGTCAGAGTCGTCGCAGCCGCCCCCGCCCTAAGTGAATGGCTTGCAGTTCATCCTCGTCGCAAGGACCCGAACAGTCCTTTGTGGCTTGACCCAAAGAATGACTCGAAGGCGCTGACGTACGCGAGGGCAAGGTACATGCTCAAACGAATCGCCAAGGAAGCAGGCCTCGGCAAGAGAGTCTACACTTACCTATTCAGGCACTCCTGCGTGACGGGGATGGCTAAGAAGTGCAGCGATTCCGAACTGAAAGGGATCTTCGGCTGGACCCAGGGAACGAGAATGCTCGCGAAATACGTTCACCTAAGCGGCAGAGATGTCGACGTAGCGGCTTTGGCTGCGAGAGGAATTAGGGTTGAGAGCGCGCGGGAAAAGTCGCTCCTAGTGCCGCTGATTTGCAGGCGTTGCGGTCGAGACAATGCGGTTGAAAATCGCTTCTGTTCCACGTGCGGAATGCCTCTACAGGAAAGTGATCTAGTGGAGCTTGACAAGACGCGAGAGCTGGCTGACGACGTGATGTCCAAGCTGATTCAGCATCCACTCGTTGAGGAGGCGATCCGTCGTGCGCTCACCCAGACCGGTCTCTGGAGGCAGCTTCAGAACATGCTTCAGCCAGACCGAACAGGATCTGAACCCACTTCGGGAGCCGAGAGATCAACTCATCATTCATGACCTGACTTCTTGGCCGACTTAAAAGCGATAGAGGCGGACAACTGCAAAGAAGTACTCGCCCATCGGGATCACAATAATTGTATCTCGATCCTCAGTTCTCAATTGGCCGTAAAGGCAAGGGGAGACGTTAGGGGGTTTCTCGCATTCTCTTGAGCTCTCCCAGGATGCCTTTGAACATCATTTGTGCCGCAGGATCTCCGGTTGACTCTCGCACAACTTTCAAGACTGCAGATTCGACTTCTTTCCTCGTGTACATCTCATTGAAAGTGATCGGCTGGGCGACAGGTCTTTTGACAGATGCAGTCCTCTTCGCGATGTCCGCTGCCTCTGATAGCTTGCTCATGAGTTCTCGAATTACTTCGTTATTGTGCAGTTCTTTTCCTACCGCGGCTTCTAGTTCCCGTTCTAGGTCATCGATGGTTCGTGCACCATTGTAGAAGCCCTTGAATCTGAGAAGTCGTGGACTCGACAATATCGCGGCCCTTGCCGGCTCTCCTAGCTCTTTCAGAAGCTCGCTGATTGCGTTGAGACATGTCTGGATCTCATCTACCTTCACCTGTGGGTTCACAGACCGTGCGAGGTTGCGGACAGGAGACATCTCTAGAATCCTCTCCTCAAGGGCTTTCCACATACGCGCAGCGCCGACAGCGCCGAGAACTGAATCAAGCTCTACCCTTCGCTTTCTAAGAAAAATCTTGAGCTCTCGTGATATTCTCAGCTTCTGAACCTTGGTGAGATCCCCTTTCCGCAGCTTGTAAGGTTCGGCCAGCTGTGACCGGGTTAGATTCAACTCATGCAACAACCGATCGTCGAGACCTATTCTTGGCACTTCCTTCTGATTGATTGATATTACGAGGCCGTCTACGTCCAAGTCGGTGAGGACAAAACCATTTGCACCCGCGGCACGAGCGATTTGCATGAGGCGTGTGGCATAGTGAGAAGCGTATCCGCGACTGTTTATGAGAGCAATGCCGCGCCTCGCTGCGAACGGGGCGAGGGCCTCCGCGATCCCTTCCTTCTCAATGAAGATTACATCGCTTCCGAGTTTGGCCAAATCGTCCACGGCCCGCCAGCTTACGGAGTTTACCTGATTTCTGAAATACTGCTCCGCTCTTGCTGCCGCGTATATTCCAAGCTCTTCGCGTGTTCTGCCGAGCTTCTTGGCTTCTGCCACGACTTGCGTTGGAAAGTCGTCACGCATCTTGTGCATTTTCTTGGCATCTTCCAGAATCTGAGGCGAACTGTTTGCTAGCTGCAACCTGAGTTTGTACCATAGAGCCTGCTGCGGAAGGATCTCGTCCTCCTCGATCTTCCCGTCCTTTGACTGACTGAGTTGCCGGCTGCGTTTTTGCAGCTCCTCCCTAAGCAGAAGCCGAATGGGCCCAACCCTAAAGAAACCGAGGACTCTACGGCGCCAGCTCGGATAGATGCGACAGACCTGTTCGACCAGCGGCCGAAGCGTCCTTCCTAGGCCACACAGGTCGAGTTCCCTCTTCGCCGGATCTAGGTATCTCAAATTGGGGCAGACTATATTGACTAGCATGACGGCGGGGCTTTCTCTAGCCAACTGATTTTTCGAGAGGATCTTATCTAGCTCGAATCTATCCTGTTCATCGTCAACCTGAAAGGAGAATGGAAACGGATCATGAATCTTGGGCGCGTGATTTGCGCCAATGCATATCTCCCTTCTGCCTAGAGCAGGAACATTCGCCAATCCAACCTGAAGAAGGACCGGCATGTAGACTCCGTTCACACGAGTGCATTGCCAAGACTCGACGAATTGCACTTGTTTCGGAGCGCCGTAAGTCTGGGAAACGACCTTCTTGAAGGCGTGCTTCTCGAGCGATCTTGGTAGGCTGTCGGCCCTTGGAATCAGGGATGCAGAACGCATTGCATTGTACAGTCGCTGAAGACTTCTTGGCGAAGACTCTAAAGTCAAGGTTCGGCTAAGGATGTCTTGCCTAATACGTTTTGCTTCCACGTCTTGGAATTCCTCGCGCATGAGTTGTGCAACAGTGACCGGCAATCTGCCAGCCACAGCGAGTCGCACGATCGCGAATACAAGCTCTCTGAATTCTTTGGTACTGTAAAGCCAGATGTTGCTCCGAGGAGAAACAGTTTGCTTCCTGCGCGGGCAGACAACTGGATAGGATAGTTCCCACTGGTTCTTGTCTAGATGAAAAGCCGCGTGGATCTTGACATGAGGGTTTAGCAGCCTGTACTGCTTTGCAAGTCCTTGCAGCTCATAGCTAAGGGTCCCAGCGTCGTCCGGCTTTTCGACGTAGAGTGTAACCTCGGTAACTGTCGTCTTCTCGCGCTGTGTTGCCATAACATCAACGCTGTCCCTTGCTTCATCGTATCTCACTGCTAGATCCGCTGACCCTTTGGCTGAACGAATCGATGCATGGAAAGGGACGCTAGGATTCGTTGTCACATACGCAATGCCCAGCATGCAAGCCCATGCATTTCCCACAGCCCCTCTCGACACTAATCTTCTGAAGTATCTCGCGCTTGGAACGATACGGAAGCATTGCCGAATTCTATCGATGTCCGCATCGGACAGCCCTTCTCCGTTATCGCAGACTGAGATCTTTAGTGATTCCTCCTCCGAAACGACCCGAAGGTCCACATCTGGTGAGCGAAGATGTTCGCAGGCATCGAGTGCATTGTCCATCAATTCCTTCACTACGAAGAGGGGAAATTCTTCTCTCGTGCAGCCTGTCTGTCTCTCTAAGCCAGCGATTGTGAGATAGTTTAGTGTCTCCCTTTGACCCACCAACAAGGACATCGATAGTCGCGGACTAGATTCGATCATTGGGTTATATAGGCGCAATTTCTGTGAGGTATTTCGGCCAGCCAGCCGGAATAGGACGAGGGGAATGTCTCTTCCGCTCTGCCTAGTCCGTGGGTTGCCACGCTTTTAGGGCAAGTCGAAGAAAACAAATGGCTACGCTTGAGGCTAGCGGCCTCCCTTTTTGAGGCTTCAACAGAAGACTCTACATGAACGGCGATGGGACCTCAAGATGGTGCGCAACGGTTGAACTACGGCGAGGACCCGAATTTTGGACACCTAATCGGTCGGGATTCGCAGATGTCCGAGGTCCCGCATTCTTGACCTCAACTGGCTGAAGTTGAGTGCGGCTGTCGGGTCGTGTCGTAGGCGAACGTGATGTCAAAAGAGTTTGTCGAAATTCGGGTCTTCGCAGTCTTTCTGTGATCAGCGAGTTGTGGTGCACTCTGCCAGCTCCTTGCGAGTCCACTTCTTGTGCAGTCCTTGAAGTACTATCGGTCGCTTTTAAGCTCCGACAGGACTCCCTTAGGGAGTGTTGGCTGAAAACCCTTGACAAGTATATGGTACGATGCCCATTCGACGGTTCTGAGGATGTCAGCCCGAAGGGCAAGCGTTGGACCAAGCGGCGCGGATGGGTGAAGAGATGGAAGTGTAATTACTGCGGAAGGAGATTCACCTTCGACCCGTTCAGGTACGGGCACCTGAGTGCAGAGGATGAAGCCAGAGTCCTGAGTCTGATCAGCAAGGGAATGGACGTTGTCGATGTAGCAGATGAGGTCGAGGTCTCTTGTGACTCCGTATATCGTGTTGCTAGCAAATGGGCGGACCGTTTCAGAGAATACGAGCGTTCATTCACTATGAAGGGAATCGGTGATGTATGGCAGCTTGACGATATGTACCAGCGATGTGCAAACAAGGATGACACCTACAGACAGCTTGAACTTGACGGCTCATCGAAAATCATCAAGAAGAAAGACAAAGTCGTCTACTGGCCGACCGATGTTGAGGACGAGAAGACCCGATTCTGTCTTTCCGCTGTTGTCGGCCCAAGGAGGAATCCCATCGCGCTGGAAGCTCTCGGACGAGCCATCCACTTGGCAGCGAAGACTCCTCGGGAGCTCAAAGCAGACGGATACAAGACCTACCTCAATGCGGCGACGGCGGTACTTCCGCCAACCTGCAAAGTCAACTTCAAGACAAAAAAAGAGAGCTTCGGGCACATCGACATGATTGAGAGCATGCATCGAACGTTGCGCAGGGCGATAAGGAAATACACTAGAAGGCATAGGTTACTGGCATTCCTGCGAGACGTGGTTGAGATAGTGCGATTCCACTACAACTTCATCCGCGCGCACAGTTCACTCGGCGGGCATCCACCAGGATATGTTGCCGCAGGCCCCGCCTACGTCTTCAAGAATTTCCGAGACGCAGTGACGCGTCTCGCCTATGCTGAGATGCATCGGAATACAGAAGTCACAAGGGCCGTGACCGACAGACAGGTCGCAAATACAGGCCAGCTCGACGACTATATCGAAAACTACGGAGCCAACGGCGGGGGCAAAGACCGCGACAACAGAGGGGTTGGCAACAGAGCGTATAGGGCCGTCAAGAAGAATAGCCTCAACGCGTCCAAGTTCAAGACCCTTCATGATTTTGTCGACTGGCAGGACAAGGGCGATTGCATTGGCTAACCTCTTCTCTCGCGCGAGGTGGCCATGATAGTTCCTGCCACTTGTTTCTTCGCTCGTTTCGGAAGATTCGAGCGACCTGAGCCGGGGTTCTTCCTTCGAGCTCCCGATGCGGTTTGATAAAGTTGTAGCACAGGCGGAATCCTTTCGCGAACAATGCCGCAGATTTCGGAATTCAAAAGAGGAATTCCCACACACATTTCGGAGAGTGGAAGTGTCGGGCCGGTCTCACTCGATCTATCAGAGTCCCATTGAACCTTTCCATCTTGCTATTGTTTATTCTCTCATCTTGGCCAGCTAGCTAGCTCTGGAATCGCCGTTGATGAGCCTATCTCAGAGTTTCTACTTCACTCAACCAGCTTCTCAAAGCCGCGACGGCACGGCGCCTGGTTGCAGGTTCAGAAACCCCACTTCCGTCCGGCCTTCGAGCGAGTCAGATACTCGTCGTGGGGAAGTATCTTTACTCTGTTGGACTCGTATGAGAGGCTCCTCTGACACTTCGGGCAGGCCCCATTGTATCGTAGGATTATTTCCGAGGGCGATTCGAGTTCGGGTCCGTCGTAGAGGGTAGTGCCGCATGCGTCGCAGAAGACACGTTGAGGCACTCCAGCAGCCTCGAGAGATTGGGAACTGGTGTAACGTATTCTTAACTTCTTTCCCCGAACGGTTCCATTAGGCGTAACTCCATTTCGAATTGAGATACAACCGGATCCAAGTTCCGTCACACATGCTCCGCCACAATGAGGGGTCAGGTATTCAAGAGCTCGGAATCAAGAATGATCTGTCCAAAATCACAGCCTAGGTGCAACGTGATACGTCGTGAATCCATTTTGGGTGTTCTGTGTGGCTGTTGCCGAAACGGACCTGTTTCATCGAGCTGGGAAAATCGACAGGATAGGTGAGAAGCCTAGGGTGCTAGGTCAACTCGCCAGCTACTCAGAAGCCACTGCAGAATGCGCGAAGAGCAAGTACCAAATGAAAAGCAAAGCGACTAACGAGAGGGTTTCGAAAAGTGCCAGCAAAAGCCACAAGAACGCAGCCAAGCTCACTATCCTTGATTTCCTCACCTAGCTGCAGAAAAGATCCACTCTTCTTACGATCCTCTTTTCCGCGCGCTTGCCCTGATTAGTTCCAACCACTTGTTCCTTTTTCCTTTTCGAACAACTTGAGCGGCCTGCCCCGGTGTTCTCCCTCCGAGGCCCCGATGTGGTTTTATGAAGTTGTAGTATAAGCGAAACCCTTTCGCGAATAGGGCAGCGGACCTTGTTGAATGGAAGTGTCTAGCGGGTCTAGTTCGATCTTTGAGAGTCCCGTTGAACCTCTCCATCTTGCTATTATTTATCGGCGCCGCAAATGGGCCGTGGAGATGTATCGTCTTCGCATTCCCAGATCCAATGAATTCTGCCCTTGCGGCTTTGCCGTACGAGCTCAGTCCATCAGTCACAAATTCTTCGGGTCTATGACCTGCGAGTCTCATTCCACGTCTGAGTAGGGAACGTGCGTCACGTGTTCTTCTCCCGCGACTGACATGCGACGCTATCAGAAACCGTGTCTCATCGTCCAGAAGGCCCCACACGTTAAGATGTCCTCCGCTAACATTCACGACGGTCTCATCGGCGTGCCAACGTTCAGACAGTCTCGGCCTAAGACCCGCAACGTGCCGATTGATCAGTTGAACGTACTTCACAATCCAGTTGTATACTGTGCCATGTGTAACTTTGATGCCGTAGAAGTCATGGAGATGATCTGCTATTTTCCTTAGACTGAGGCCTTTGTAATACAAATCCATCGCGATTACGACTGCAGCCGACATGGTTTTCATGCCTTTGAATCCAGTTCTTCCAGAGAATCGCAATTTGTGTCGTTTGCAGTAGAAGCGCTGCACGGGCTCTGACCGGTTGTACCTGACTCCTCTTTTTGTAACGTGCTTCGACGTTCGGCAGCGCGGGCACTTGGCCTCATCCGCCCAGAGACCCAGAGTGAGCTGCCTCACCCTCGTATAGTAATTCAATGCGTACAGATGTTTGCACTTGAAGGGTTTGTGCTTCAGGTAGTCTGGGCAGTTGCACGTCCACCGCTTGCGGTTCCAGACGATCTTGTACCATTTTGATTTGCGAGACTGTGACCTGACCAGGTAGGAAGACTCGTCGATGTCCTTGATCTGGTCTCCCTTAGCGACTATCCTTAGACCTTCCAGTTCTCTCTTTTTCAGCGACATTTGCCTGTCAGACTCCACGAAAGCCTAGCGAGTTACTCCTTGCGACACCTATCCCGCGAAGCTTGCGCATCTTTGAACCAGCCAACAATCTTACTTCCCTGGCGGAGATCTTCCTTGATCCATTTTCTCAGGAAGAAAAGGGCAGCTATAGTTCGCGCAGATGCGACACACACATGCGTTCGGCCTGAACGAAATGGCTGCTTGTTCAGGATTGTTCTTGAGAAGCTGTTTGGTTGCTTCCGCCTGTCGACGAACCTCTTCAATGTACTCGCGCGGAAGGAGAACATCCATTGCCCGGTTCGAGAGCACAACCTCATCATAGTTGCCGTCTTGACAGTATAGTGCAGCTTGAATCCGGTGGACTTCACTCAGCTCTCGTGCAGACTTCACTTCACTTACACGGAGTCTGCCGTCAGCTCCTAGGAATTCCAGATCTACTCTGAAACCGTTTCCCCGTTTCTCCAATGACTGTAATCGAAAGCCTTGTCTGATGTGTCTCGCGATCACGCGTAAGACTGCGATTGCATGTAATCCTTGGAATTTGAGGCGGTTTTCTTCGTCGAACGGGGCTGCAATGTATGCTGGACAGAGGATGAGTCGAGCTAACCTCGAGGGGGAAAGCGTCGTGATAGCGGTCAAGGGTGCCACCCCCGCTTGAATAGCTCTTGTTGAAGTTGTCGCAGTTCAGCTCTCTTCTTTCCGTTCGCTGCACTGCGCAGGGAATCGAGCAGGAGGTTGAGAAAACGCTCCTGGTCTTCTGAGCCATCCAGACGCGGATGGAGTACCATATTTGGTTGTGCAACCATTGGCAACCACATTCAACCATAGCGGCAGACAAGCTTAAGAGCATTGTGGTTGTGAATGGTTGTATGTGATAACAGTCATGGAGGAGGAAATTGCTTTCGTCAAAGTTCAACCGCGACAGGCTGGTAATTTCATGGTAACCCTGCCTGCGGAGATAGCGACAGCACTGAAACTCAAGGACAATGAGCGCGTCAAGGTTCTTTTTGACAGAGACAAAAAAAGGGTAATCTACCAGTTTTGACGTACGTTAGGGTTTGTTTGCACGATGACTTCACGTGAAGCCCTGTCAGCTGGCGGAAAATGTCATTGGATGTAGTATCTGTACTTATTGACAACGTCGAGGACCAAGCGCCCACGGCTTTCAAGATCGTACGAGAACAGATCCAGTGGAAGCAGGCGGCGCCCGCGGTTCTAGTCGCTCCTCCTGCGCCGGCGCGCCTCCAGCCGTTGCGGCTGAGATGATGTTCTGCCGCGGAGATAATACCGCTCACGAGGCGCGACCTCATCGCGAAGCACGGCCTTGAGAAGCTTGCGAAGGTGTCTGCTTCATGACCGACGAGAGCCAATCACAGATAGTGGAGCTCTGCGTTACTGACATCTTCGACTACGCGACATGCCGAACCACGAAGCATCCTCTCGAGCTCGGGATAGAACTCAGCTTTCACCCTGCCAGCTCAGAATTGTTACTGCTAGAGATTCAGAAACGATGCAAGCGATGCGGTAGAATCTACGAGTGGCAGCTGCTTCCCATCGATCGCAGGTAGCTCCGGGGACTGCTCAACCCATACGTTCTCTCTACTGAGATAGGCGGAAACCGATTTTGGAAGTTCAGGCCGGAACTCCCTTCCTCTTGTTTCTTAGTTTCATATATCTCCGTGATCCGGCGTTCCATCCCTTTGCCGTCTTATCCGCCGGACTCTCCCTTGCATGCGGGAATTAGTGATGGGGAGAACGATACCGTCATGGCGCATCATCGTCGAACAGAAGATGGCAGAATTGAGCAGGTTCAAGCAGTTCCTCAGACCGGAAGACCGAGCGGTCTTCGATGATCTCCTTACTCAGTGTAAGCTCTTTGCGGCGGGGGGTGAAGTCTTCACGTCTCCCGTGAAGGAGGTGTCGTTGCTATTCTGGATGGTCTTTGCTCAGCATAAGAAACTCACAGAACTCGAAAAACGCCTCAACGAAAACCCCAGACTTGCATCTCGACAGAGCGGCCCGTGCGGACGACGAAACCGAGAGGACGACCAACAGCACGATGGCGATGGCTGAAACCGAGCGCTCTATCCCAGCCGACAACGTGAGACACGAGCAAAGACCAGCTCATCTCACTCAATCAGTTCGGTTCAGGTTGTTTCGGCATCTGGAGAAAGTTGGCGTTCAGGTGGAAATACTGGGTTCAAAACACATTATCTACTGATACTTTTGGCATGTGAAGCAGTACCATCGACTGTACTTCTCGATCCAGGTTAATGGTTTCCCGCACTTCTCGCAGGGACTGGCGCTCTTCTCATCTTTTCCCTGCTCTACTAGCGGTAGCCTGTACACTATAGAATCCTTAGGGGCTTGGTTGCCCACTACGGCGGTGAAAGCCTCCGTGACGTACGCCTCAAGGTCTTCGCTCTTGGGGTCGACGATGAGTGCGAATATGCTAGGTGAGAACTGTTGCAAGACAGACTGAGTCTTTAGGTCTATTTTCGATGGGACTACACCGTGGCCAAGATGAGAATGATACCAGCCAACGAGCCTCACATCCGGGTCCCGCAGCTTGCCCCTGTCTAGGAGCCTAGCCAGCTCTTCAGCTGACAACTCAGCATGTGTCGGACTCCTTGGCTCCCCAGGTATGCTGTCAGAGACCGTGACCACGTCTCCTGCGAAAAACCCCAACAGCACACCAATAGTCTCCTTCTCCGGAGACGTCTCAGCTTCTCGCAACACACGAGCAACTACATCGTGTGGTATGCAGAGACAGAGGCGGGTGTTTCTGGACAAGTCGATGCTGTCAAGGTCTCCTTTCACACCATAGGGATGAAGAACCAAGTGAAGCTTCTTCCCGTACACCGAAGAAGCGGTTCGTGTCTTCTCAAGAACTCGGACTTCTCGCTCGATCTCCGTCAGTAATTGAGCAACCGTCTTCTTTCGAACCGCGCGACGACGGGTCTTCTTTTTCGCTCTTCTTCTCGTCAAGGTGCACATGCCCTCATGTTCTCTGCTTCCAGCCTACTCCGTTCGTACGTGTCTTTGATGAAGTGGACACCACAGTTTGCCTTCGACATACCATAAAGGAACCCGATGTTTCCTGCAATAGTAGTAGCCACCGAAGTCCATGACTTCAGATCCTTGTCTCCCTGACATTGCGATTGCGAAGCCAGCCCCAGCCGCGGCTCCTCCAACGCCAATTCCGATGACGGCAAAGGCAACACCAACAGAAGACGTGGGCGAAGGCAAGATCTCGCCTGTCACCACAAGGGTAAATGGCACGGATCTGGTGAAGGTACCATTCACGGCAAACACAGTGAGCGGATATGTTCCGGGCATCGCGGTGTTTCCCGCGCTCATCCTAATGGTTGATTGTGCAGTACCGGCTGGCGGTAGAGTCACATTCGGAGGCTGAAACGTCACAGTCACGTCGGAGGGCAGCCCTGAAACTCCCAGCAGGAGATTGCTGTTGAACGCCCCAATCGAGGTTACAGTAAGAGCGACGGTTCCGTATTCTCCTCTCCCGATCGAAAGCACCTGCGGAGACATATGGATGCTAACCTCATCCAGTCCAATGAGGACGTTCACAATCACACGCACCAATCTGACAAAAGGGGGAGAAGAGGCATAACTCGCGGTCACGTTGAGGGGATAACTGCCTACCGGCGTGGTCAACGCAACACTCACAGTCAATGTTGAGTTGCCGACGCCACTGACTGGTGGCTGAAGCACCGGGGGACTGAAACTGTGCGTCGCTCCGGCTGGCAGGCCTGTTACTGCCAGAACAACCGGCACCGTCAATCCGCAAGATGGGACTCTAATGGAGAAAGCCACTGACATTCCTTGGCCGGTCGCAGCTGATGTCGGATCGACGGCAAGCACGCATCCACTTTGCTGATCCGCAAACAAGATAGGCTCACCGGCCATGCCGGAACGCGCGAACATCAGGAAAGTCACGGTGGAGATCGAGGCTAGTAGTAGTCTAGACCTCAAGAAACATCACACAACTGTCCGGCCACTGAAGCCTTAATACTTTCGCAAAGTCACGCATCAGTGAACCGATCACAACTTTTCTTGCGGCTCCGGCGCGAATATCGCATTAGAAGCGAAAGAAGCAGCATAACTGCAATCACTTCAAGGGCTGCCGAGCTGTGGAACTCCGGAACCACGGTGACTTCTGGTGAAGTGACCGCCGACGAGAGATATGAAGGGTCACCCTCGAAGTAAGCTCTTAGGAAATAGCCCCATCCGGATTCAGGTGGTTGCCATAATAGAACGCACTTGCCTGCGGTGTCCGTCTGACATGTGCCAATCAGATTCCATGGGCCTTGGTCAGACCCCTTGCTCTGGTAAACCCAGAGTGTTCTGTCGGGGAGAGCAGGATTCAAGAGCACGCTTATGGTTAGCGTTTGCGGCGGGTTTGTCCCTAAATCGACAATCTCAGGGCTGAACGAGATTGCCAGCCAAGTCGCACCTGCCAGAGGCATGAGAGTGACACTACCTCCAGAGTAGGCAGATGTTATGTCCCAATGGAGTTGAATGCTCTGGCTCCGATACCCTGGAGCGGAAAACGTGATCGTATAGGTTCCAAATGGGAGATCAATCTGCCAAGAACCGTCAGACGCTGTTGCTGCCGAAAGCGAGTAGCTTCCGCTGGAAGCTGTTACAGCTGCACTAGGAACCGGTTGGCCGTTACTGCCGCTGAAAACCGATCCATAAAGAAGCCGAGAACCCTCAGTAGTAGTCACGGGCTGCAGAATTATGTTGGTGCCTGAGTAAGGGGTGTCAGCGCTCCAATTGATCTGGAAACTCTGACTCTGGTATCCATCAGCCGAGATTGCAATCGTGTAAGAGCCGTAAGGCAACTGCATATTCCAAGTACCATCCGATGCTGTCAACACCAACTGCCCGTAACCAGGGCCTGACGCAGTTACCGATGCTCCAGCAAGTGGTTGGTTGGTGCTTCCACTGAACACGGAACCGTAAAAGAGACGAGCGCTTGGCGTGAAGAAGGCTGCTATCTTGTGGTCATTGTTCCCCACATTGACCGTTAGTCCTGCGCTTTGATATTGAGTAAAACCATAATCGTCCCATTCACTCGTGAGCATATATGAAGATGGAGAGGATACGACTGACAGAGTGACCGTCGTAGATCTGTCGACCTGCACGGTAAATGGAGTCGTATGCGTTACTGATTCAGTAACTCCATTATTCGTGTAGGTTACTTGAATAGAGGAGCCGAGGTCGTTCTGTTGGGATGGGTCTTGCCCAAGCGCTGCAAGTCCAACTGAATAGACGTAGATGGAGACGACTGACGCGGTTGTGGTTGACGCAGGCATGTTGAAAGGTGCAGAAGCAAGGGCCTGGTAGGTATTCTTGTCAACCAAAAGAAATTGACCTGAGCCCTGAATATTCGATCCAACAGCGACATGGGACGTTGCAGTGCCAGAGGCATCGGCGGTTGCATCAGTAAACTGAAGCGTCCCCCAGTTTCCCTGAATAAGGACGCCGACTGGAGCGTTCGGGGTCAGCCCAGAGGCAGACCATGATACAACGTCGCCGTAATTCCAGTTCGTGGAGCTAAGCGACAGCACTGGTTTGGTGAAGATGGCTACGGTGCTATGCGAAATCAATGCAAGAACATTGTATGTAAGGGAAGCGGTGTTGAACGTTATGCCCAAGTCGGTCCACTTGTTTGCAGACGCATAGCCTCCCGGTGCAGCATACACTGAAAAAGTGATGAAGCTGAATGGGTCGGTGTAGAGTGTGAATGGAGTTGTCTTCACGGTTGTTGTAGACGCGCCCCCGGTCACATAAGAGACGGCCAAAGAAGCACCCAGGTCGTTCTGTGGACTCGGGTTTTGACCCAGCTGGACAGAATATACAGATACCTGCACTCCGTTTTGTCTAGTGGTCGTGGAGACATTGGGTGTAGACCCTGCCGTGATCCAAGCAACCGAATCCTCGATTCTTGCTTCACCCCAACCAATCCGGAAATATCCATTTTCTCCCCAGTTGCTTCCCCAGCTATTCTTGACAATCCAGTACTGCTGATTTGAATCATAGCCCACTATAGCTACGGCGTGGCCACCTGCGACCTGAGAAACATGATCCCAGTGGTAGACCCCGGCCTTGTACCGCCCGAAGTCGGCGTATACTGTGAAACCTGCGACTAGTGGTCCGCTCTGCAATGCTGCTTCAATGTCTTGAGGATCGTTTCTCACCCACCCCCAATCCGAAAGCCTGTAGGCCCTCGATTGCCAATCAGTGCACCCTGCGGAACATGGATGATCATGCCCGTCGTTGGCGGAAAGATTTGGATAACAAGCCGCATCAGGTGTTCCATAGTTCTTCAAACGATCTAGTGCGTCGCCAATATACCAACCAGCGCAGCTGCCACCACCACATGATAAGAGGTGTTGTTCTGATAAGTCCAAGTTCCACGATGGTGCACTTCCAGCAATCTTGAATTGTGCTTCTGTTGCGCCTACCGCTGCGAAAGCGACGCAGCTTCCACACGGTCCTTGGTTCTCCACGGGAGTCATCCAGTTGACTCCATTCCTGTCTCTCCAATCCAACTGTGGCGGCAATATTGAGAGAATGCTTTGTGGGAAGAGCTTTCTCGCTCCTGGCGGGATTGTCTCGTTCAGATTCCAGCCAAGTCCTCCAGGTAGGCCTTCCGCTTGGAGTGGATTTTGCTGATTCGCTGGCCGATCCAGTTGGGACTGGAACGCCTCGCCCAAGCTCATCGGAGAGTTGCCAAACGTTATGACTGAGAGAAGCAGGAGAAGTATGAGAACTATCGAGTTTGAACGACTCAAGACTCTATCAACCTCTAGGTGATTAGGTGAGTCTTCTGCCGCAGGACTGGCAAAATCTTGAGTTCCTTGGAATCTGGCTCCTGCAGAAGCGACAGTAGTTTGACCCCTGTCCTAGGGCAACCACGAAACCCGACAACGCGGCCGCTGCGCCAGCTCCGATTGCTATGATGACAAAAGCAAAACCCACAGACGATGGCGGACTTGCCTCGACCAGAATTACGAGAACGAAAGGTGTGGACCTAGTCATGGTACCGTTGTAGGCAACTATGGTGAGAGGGTATGTGCCGGGAGGTGCACTTGCACCAACGTTGATTGTCATTGTGGAGTTTGCAGTGGAGCCCATGGGCGGTTGGATTTTCCGAGGAGTGAAGGTTACTGTCACGTCTTGGGGTAACCCAGCGACATTGAGTGCTAGGGTCCAATTGAAGCCGATTGAAGTAGCTGTGACTATGGCTGATTTGGACTGTCCAGGAGAGATCGTTTGCGAATTGGGAGAGACGCTGATCGCTACGTCGGTGCCCCAGGCCAATGCAGGGTGGGTCACCAGTAGGAAAGTCAGAGCGAAGGCTGAGGCTAGTAGAACTCTAAACCTCAAGGAGCTTCACAACCTTGACTAACCATGAGGACTTGACGTCTTCGTAGACTACGACGCTGGACAACAACCTCTGCATCATCCCTTGTCAAGAGTTGACGTAGAAGATTGTGATACTGGCGTGGAAATCTCCGACTCTGTCGCTGAGGTTGTCGCACCAGAATCCCAATGCTAGAGGCGCGTTCGGTTCAACGTACAGTGCTATCCCAGTAATGTCAGCGTTCGCTGTTCCCAAGTTTCCGCTGTTGACGGGAAAGAGCTTGTCGCGGCCAGGAACCCAAAGCCAGACCTGAACGTGAATGTCCGGAAGAGCACTTATCGTCGCATGTATCGCAACGATCGTAATCCCATTTCCTATACTCCAATCCGAGACCCTCTGATCCTCCAGCACCTGATGCGGCGTGAGCTTCTCACTCTGGTAGTAGAAGACCCTCATTTCTGTGTTGAATCCGTACGGACTGTAGGTTGGATGGAAGACTGCTGGAGAGATCACACTTGAGGCAACCAAGGCCACCACCATCAGACCGTAGGCTCTCATTCCGATCATCTCAGTCACCCGCAGATTCAGACGCGGTAGGTTCAATCTCATGTGCGAGTTCAAGGCGTTCGATACTACCGGCGATCTCTTCGGTCGAGACACTAAGTGCAGCCCCCGTCTCAGAGAGTGAGATCAGGCCGCCGCGAAGCTTGATTATCGCAAGCACAGCTTGGTCGAGAATATCGAAGTCTCGGGTTTCCCAGGTCACTATCTTGTTGATCTGGTTCTGGGCAGGAGTGACAATTAGCGATCGGCCACACATGTGGCAGAACCGTCCGAACGAGACGTTGATTGACCTGCATCTAGGGCAAACGGTCAACGCAGCCCCACACCTTGAGCAATAACCAGTGCGCCCGCTGACAGCGGTGCCGCATTGGGGACATTGTGCACTCGCCATCTTCGTGTTGCTTCCTGTCGCTTTAGAATACGAGCATGCATTTGTTGTGGGCATCTCATTCATCTCCAACGTTTCCTCAGAAACTCAAACAGGACCAAAACGCCGCTCATGTTGACGAAACCCCAGACTGTACCGAATGCGCTTTCAGCGGCCCATTGAGTTGGCGTCATACCGACTAGGCAAGTCGAATAGAAGAACCAGATGACTCCGCCGACTCCCTGCCAGAGAACAAACGCGACGACCATGCATCGAAACGCTGCAAGCCCTCCGCCAGTCCCTCCAACTCGACTGGTCAAGTCGCTGCCAAGCAACCCACATATGACTCGGCGACCCAAGGCTTGAAACTCGGGCGGTCGCATCATAGCGATCTCCCCGCATACCAGACGCGCCGAACTCTCACAGGAACCGAAGGAACTGGTTTCACACGCATTCCTAGGCGAAGCGGGATAGCCTGACTATAGGAAAAAGCCCGAGATCCCCCGCTCGAAGTGGAGGCTCTTCTTGTGCTCCATAGGAGAGGTTGGAGACCCACGGTTAGGCCAAGGCATCCTGCCGCCATCACAATTACGAAGACTAGTGTTTCTGACAACGTATCCACCTGTCGAGACACGTATCTACACTATGAGACGGAGACGAATATATGGGTTTCGATACTGACGATACATTCTTATACACGTATAGCCACGGAAGCTGGGGACAACAAATGAGCGGAGACCTTTCTGCTTGGCTGAAGGCGAGGATGTTGAAGATCGACCGTAGGCTTTCGGAACTGAGCCGCCGATTAACTACCCGAGAGGTGAAACCTAGTGCCAAGCAACGATGACCTAAAGAAGTGGCTAGAGTCTCGCTTTCAGAAGATAGAGCAGCGGATAGGCGAGCTTGAGAAATCAATCTCAGAAGAGAAGCAACCCAAACTGCGGATCGCGTGGTACAGGACACTACTGGGAATGGTTGACATGGGAGGACAAGTAGGCACCGAACAGCTCGCAAGTCACCTAAACATCAGCAGAAGCGTAATTAGCGAATACCTCAACAGAATGGAAGAAGAAGGCCTCGTCAAGAGAGACTTCAACGAAGACACAGCGCAGAAATCGCGGTACGTCTGGCGAATAGACTGGAACTCCCTGCCACCGGAAATAGCCTCAAGGCTCAAAAAGAACAAGTAGCCTTAACAATGCTTCGGGAATCTTGAAATAAGAATGTCAAGCTTCGGAAGGATGGCATTCTTGAAAAGGATATTGCCGCTCCTTGTGATACTGACGCTTGTTACGGTTGGGCATGTGGCTGCCTCGCCTGATGATTGGCCGATGTTTCATGCGGATTTGGCGCATTCAGGCGCAACTTCAGAATCGGTGCAACCTCCCCTTCGCCTAATATGGACTTACACAACGTACAATCAGGTCGTTTCTAGTCCTGCTGTTTCTGGCGGTGTCGTCTATGTAGGCTCAAATGATGGTAACGTGTATGAGTTGGAAGCTGATACCGGAGGCTTAGTCTGGAGTAGCCACACAACGGGCGGTAATTCTAGTCCTGCTGTCTCCGGCGGGGTGGTCTACGTAGGTTCTCAAGGTAACGTATATGCGTTGGATGCGCAGACGGGCGCGAAGATCTGGAGCTACAAAACAACGTTCGGAGGACCATGGACAATCTATTCGAGTCCTGCTGTTTCTGGCGGTGTCGTCTATGTAGGCTCTTATGAAGGTAACGTGTATGCGTTGAATGCCGAAACTGGAGCCTTGATCTGGAGTTACACAACAGGCGGCCAGGTCTATTCCAGTCCTGCTATTCTCAGCGGAGTCGTCTATGTAGGCTCTAATGATGGTAACGTGTATGCGTTGAATGCTGCTACTGGAGCCTTGATCTGGAGTTACACAACAGGCGGTGGTGTGTGGTCTAGTCCTGCTGTTTCTGGCGGTGTCGTCTATGTAGGCTCTACTGATGGTAACGTGTATGCGTTGAATGCGGGCACGGGCGCGAACATCTGGAGCTACAAGACAGGGAATTATGTTGATTCGAGTCCTGCTGTTTCTGGCGGTGTCGTCTATGTAGGTTCTGATGATGGTAACGTGTATGCGTTGGATGCGGGCACGGGCACGAAGATCTGGAGCTACAATACAGGGAGGGACGTTGAGTCTAGTCCTGCCGTTTCTGGCGGAGTCGTCTACGTGGGTTCATTTGATGGCAATTTGTATGCGTTGAATGCCGCTACGGGTGCCCTGATCGGGAGTTACACAACAACAACAGGCTATTGGGTCCTTTCCAGTCCTGCTGTTTCTCGTGGGATGGTCTACGTAGGTTCAAACGATTGTAAGGTGTATGCCTTTGCGCCTGTTTCGACGCTGGCTGCGACGACCACGGTGGCGTCCGTCGTTCAAACGACCTCGACCTATTACAGTACGTCGATGACGACAATCCCGGTGTACTCAACATCCACAATTACAACGACAACAACGACCACGGCCACATCCACTCAAACAACTCTAACGACTCAGACTAACACGGTCGCTACAGGGATGTCCATGGCCACCATCTATACCTCCTCCACGCTCACTCAAACAGCGATGGCCACGTCGACGGTCGGCGTGTATGTTCTTGCTGACCCGCTTTCGATAGCGACGGTTGTGCTTGCGATAGCCTTGGCATTCGTCGCAGGAATCATGGCGACGAGATTGAGGAGAATTGGTTCGAAACCAAGAACTTGCCCTAGCTGTGGATTCCGAAATCCACCGTTCGCCGTATCATTCTGCACCAAGTGTGGAGAAAAGCTTCAGAAACAATGAATTGGCGTGGGACACGCTTTAGACTGCCAACCGAGATTCCATGGATCCTTCTAAGGAATCAGTGGGATCCTGTAGACGTTCGGAAGGAATGATTTCAGTGATTCCGGAATCTCGTCAACGTCGCAATCTGCACATGATGGATCGAGAAGCACTGGTCGTCTTCCTTTGCCCTCTTTCTTGAGCCCAACCTCCAGTATGACGTGACCTTGCATGGTTATCTCCCTCTTGGTCGAGGTGTCGCGGTAAGTTCCTGGTGGGAGAAGGCGCAGATACATTCTCCTGAATGCAAGGCAATCAAGCATCGATGCTAAGAGAACGATTTTGCAATCGCAGTCTCCTCCTGTTTTCATCGTCTCCCACGGCCACCTAATGTGCTCGCCGAAAGTCTCCCCCTTATAGGGAACATAGTCGCGGGCATATTCGAAAACCAATGTCAATAGTCTGAGTTGATCTAGGAAGTGCAGTTGATCAGCGTCCAGCTCTTTGCTCTTCTCGTCACCAAGAGCTATCCTTCCCATTGTTGTTGTCATCTCATCGACCAACGAGTATTCTTCATGCTCCTTAGCCCCTAGAATCATGTCCCTCATTTTGAGGCCCACCTCCATGGTGTGAGGATCAAGTGGAGTCTGTGATTCCTCTTCCTCGGCAGTGCGTGAAAGCTGCTTCAAACCGCAGTACGAGCAGAATGGTTCATCAGCGCCAATCATCTTCTTGCATGAATCACATGTTCGCATCCTTTCAACGAATGTGGACGCGTCCTTCTGAATCAGTCCTCTGCTCTGCAAGCGCGAGAGACCCTCCACGAGTTGCTCCAAGGTTACGCCCAGGTCATTTGCAGTTCGCGTGATCGATATCTCACCGCGATGTTCTTCTAGATATTTGAGGACATCATCATCTATGTTACCTCCTAAGTGTTGAGATATACGCGAGCTGGCGCTGGGTACTAGTTTGTCCGCTCTTGGAATGTCTCCCACACTCACGACCGGCGGACCTGTCACAATTGGTGGGGTTAGTTGCTTCCCGCAGTTGTGACAGTGATCTGATCCCGCAAGGTTTGTTGCGTCGCAGAATGTGCAAGCTGTCAATTGACGGCCACACTTGCCACAGAAAGCTTGGCCATGTAGGGCGGCAGCGCCGCAGTTAGGGCAAATGTGAATGCTCTTCCTGACCATCGATGTTGACGCCTAGATTACTACTATTCACTCACCAACTCCAAAAGCATGTAATCCTTTCTATTTTGTAACCTTCAATCAGAGTGGGAAGACTAAACGGATCAGTTTGGTATTCAAGCTGCGCTACATGGGAACACAAGTCAGAGACCCTGACAGATCAACAGACTTGACTTCTACACGCGCGTACTAAGGATGCGCCTGGCATCAAGAATCAAGGTTCAAGAAACCAGAGGCATGGTAGGCAAGCGATCAGGCAGACTCGACAATCACTGAAAGTGATTGAGGCCTCAAAGCACTCCACCATCGTCTGAGGGCAATGATAGCGGGTATCAACAACGCCAACAACTCCAGCCAGGGGTTCAGTGTGTCATTCAGAAATTCCGTCACGCTCAAGAAAAGCGCCATCGCAGGTCTGAGAGAAGAGGAAAGCAGGGCGATGGCAAAATTCGGACCAAGTCTTGTCAGACTGATAGTCAGGTTCAACGTATCTGCCAACACACTCCGAGTAGGCAAAACAATCCTATGCATCATTAGAAGCAAGGAACTCACCAAGACAAGAAATACCGAACCCGTGAGAAGACTCGCCTCTCGGTTCAATTTTTCTTTCCACACACGAAATCTCAATCGGTGCCAAAAAACGTTCCGATTTAGTGAACTGTCATCATCATGATGATTCTATTTTGATCATAGACGACGGAGTAGCTTGACAGATCGGACGGAGACATCTGGCTCCTCGTCTGTGTCACCTGAGAAGTGACATGTCAATGACTTTCGGTGTTGTATTTGGACGCTTCAGCAAAGACGACCTGAGTGTTGTCGCCAACGCCTATCGCCGAATCCGCACGAATCCAACATATCGACGAGTTCATTCTTCGACAACCCTGTGTTGTCAATCTCTCTGATTGACTGCCTCACATACTTGCGGAGTCTGGACACATCTTCTAGTTCTATGTCCTCATCTCCTGAGTGGATAAGGTTAGATCTCTTGCGGTAAAGTCTCTTGACATCATCATAAATTGCACGTGAATTGTCGCTGTCCTTACCGAGGAGGACGCATGTGTTCCTTGCCAGTCTGTGGGTAATCTCTCCGCCGCCCGGGTTGAGCATAGTTTCCAGACTAATCATTAGCGACAAGAATGCGAGTTTCAGGTTGGGGACATTGTACGACAATTCGAAGTTCTCCAATGCAAGCTGCAAGTAAGCTTGGCGAAACGGCAGCTTCGTACTCTGGATCAGAGCCTGAACTTCTGAGATTTCTGAGTCAGATATTGAGTAAGTATCCGGCGCCACATCGCTTGCTGACCTCAGAAGTGGCGAGAATAACATGGGCTTCCCGTTATGGAGCAGATAGTCATACTTGAGAGGCATGCGCACATTTCCTTCCTTGAACAATCTCAGCAACTGCAGGACATTCAGCAAATAGTCCCGAGTGTCAAACCCGGAGATGACATCCATGTTTACACCTGTCACCACACCCTCCGAATTTGTCTGAACTACATCGGCAAAGGAAGCCCGTACAAAGTACATCCTGCCCTCGTTGACACACGGAAATCTAGGATCGAGCATCTCGTGCACCTCGTTGACCGGACGGTTCTCCAAGTCTGAAATGAACGCCTCACCTTGTCTAACTGGCACAGCTTCTATTGTGAGACCGTGTTCAAGTGCTAGTTTCAGAATGCTCGAATCGACGTTAGCGAGAACCCCTAGAGAATACGCCGTCGTTGCCTCGGTCTTTGCGTGATGCAAACTCACAACAACAACCAGGTGCGGGGGTTCTGGTAGGTGGGCACCTATAATATCCACCGCAAATGCGGGTTTGTGGTTTGTGTTCTGTTATAGGGTCTCTCTCTAGGCCCTGTTGCTCAGGCTGTTCTCCTCTAGCCTGATCTGGTTCTTGTCACTCTCTTCAAACGATGAGGGTTCAACGAAACCATGAAGTGACCCTCAGTATGAGAAGTAACCGGGAAATCGCGCCGATTCTAGGCCTAGAGCTTTGATATGCAGAACCAAACTATCCCGGCCAGCCCCGATACAAAATAGCCCAACACGAATATCGCTGCTATCAACCCTCTATCCTCACCAGGAACGAATCCGCTCAGCAATTCTGGAACTAGCAATGAAGATGAGAGGAAAGCAGAGAACATCATCGAGCCGAAGGCCCACTGGTTCAGTTTCCTGCGATATCTTGCAAGGTCCATTCGAGCAACGGCATAGAGAAATGAGGAGACGATAAGAGCTACGACACTGATGCCAAGCAGCAATTGAAACGATACTAAGAAAGACTCCTTGTGGTAGAAGGCGCCCATGTTAACCATGAATACCGCAGAGATAGTCATGATCAGCGCGATTGGAGTCAACAAGGTGCTGTAGATGTCTTGGAAGCGTTGCGCCCTTTCTGTGTCGCTATTCGACATGACACCGTTCCTGGTGTGGTACCATCTCCGCTTTCTAGATAAAGATGTTGGAGATAGACTCGCCAACCTCTCAAAGAGGCAGGCTGTGCTCAATCCGTGCTTTAGCTGATTCACAAGGATAAGTTGCAAAGATCCCCGAAACCCGCGAATTCCCTCGCAGCGCAGAGCGCCACAGAACCAGACCATTACATCGTCGCGGTCCTGGAAGGCCACGTACGGAGACTCAGCCTTTGAATCGGCGGGGCACGAGCGTCAGGATTGTTCGTTACGTGGTCGATGCGAGCGGGCACATTGAGGTTCTCATCCCTTACGAGCTGTATCGGCGGGTGTTACGCTTCATACGCACGCATCATGTGCAGATGACGCCGGATGAGGTCGCTGCGAATGCGGCTCGAGCATGAGTCTCTGTCTTCGGTATTCGTAATTCCATAGAGAAAATGTCGAGAACCAACCAGCGAACAATGTTGCGGTTCCCACCGTTATGGATGCCAATAGCCACATGACGCGATCCTGAAACAGAGACAGGCTGAGACAGGCGAAAACCTCTGCGGTGAAAATGGAAGCACCGCTGGCGAAGATAAAACTTAGCACGAGGTCGTCGCGAATTAACTTGAAGATTCTGAAGATCCTCCGTCCGAATATCTTGTCTATCCCTGACCACAGGAGATGAAGCAGATAACTCACTAAGACGGGTTCTAGGATTCCCACCAGTTTGTGAGCCCATTCAGATGCTTGGAGCTTGCCCTGCAATTGTTTTCACGACTTCAGAATGGTAGCCGGACGAATAAGGACTGTTCTTTCGTGACTGTGTCATCATCATGACGATTCTGTTTTGCGCAGCGGCAAGATGATGACGCCAAGAACGATGTGTAGCACTCAACGCATCTGCGATCGGTTCACTGATGCGTGCCTTTGCGAAAGTGTTAAGGCTTCAGTGACGGGACAGTTGTTTGATGTTTCTTGAGGTCTAGGACCCTAGCCTCGACTTTGGTCTTGACTATTCTAGTGCTAACACATCCAGCTTTGGTGTGGGGTACTGACTCATTCACGATTGAGGCCAACCGACATCGGTGACAGTTCCTCAAGGCGGTTGGGCGACACACTATCACCGTATCGTCGTTTGGGGAATTTAGCCTGCCGGTGACTCTCGGAGTGACTGGCCTTCCAGCCGGTACAACCCACAGCTTCAGTCCTCCAGCGTCAGCCGGCCGCACCGCGCAGTCCATTCTCAGTGTGGCTGTGGGGCTCTCGACACCTGTTGGAAGTTACCCGTTGAATGTAACGGGAATCGACACTTCTTCTCCGCCAATTCAGAGGCAGGTTATCGTCACGCTGGACGTAATCATGGATAATGGCGACTTCAGCGTCTGTGTATCTCCGAACTCTCTCACATTCAACGCATTTGCCGGCATATTTGAGAGAGATCTTCCTCAATGGTACATCTCCCTTTAGAAATGAACACGCAGTGTCCAACACCGATGCAGCGTCTCTTCTCTTAACATTTGCCAAGTGGCAAGATGAACAGACAACACAGTGACGCGGAGGATCTCTCTGGAAAATGCACCGGTACTATTCGGGTGGCTGATCACCTGATATGGGGAACGCGACGCACTAGGAGTTGGTCACCGCCGACTGGGATAACTGAGGATGGGAACCGTCTATTCGAAAAAGTTGACGACTTTGTCATTAGTCTGAATTGCACAGCTAGCATGTCAAGTCGAAAACGGACAAATTCGAGGCATCGCTAGTTGCAGAGTGGGCGTGTAACGTGGCAAATGGTCGGGATGAAACACCTAGAAAAGTCCTCATCCAAGCAGTTCGAACCTGAGACCTAGGTTGGTAGCCCAAATGACAGAGGAAGCTTGTCAAGTCAGCTAACCGATTGCTGGATGAGCCAAGACCCGTCTAGACGGTCTTGAGTTCTGCTTTCTTGATGATTATGTTGCCGCGCTCGTCCTCGACGAAGGCGACGATGTCTCCGACTTTCGTTTTCAGCTTTCTGCGAATGTCCTTCGTGAGCGTGATTCGAAAGCCTGGCTGCACGCGGCTGTTGGCTACGATCTTGTCCATGAGGATCGGAGAGAGGGCGATCTTGGCAGATCATACTATGTGGTATTCTGCCATAATGGTACGGATAACCTTAAGTCCCCTTGAAGACGATCCAAGAGAATGCTAGTGTGCCTTTTGGGCAAGCCTACCAAGATAGCGTTCGTGGTTCTCAAATACAGCGGAAATGCCGAGTCAGGCGCCTCTGCGGAAGCGCTACAGCAAGAACTGGAGCGAGGCATCGCGGAGAACCGGACGATCGACACCAAGTGGGCGGTTGAGAAGGTCACGGTTCTTGACGACCCATGAAGAAGGGAGCATGGGCTCTTGGGTACCTCAAATGAAAGAAGAGCCGCCATTTTCCTGACACTACTTGTGCTGACTTCAGCTTCAATGTTGACGCAAATCCAAGTTGGTGAAGCAAGTCCGCATGACCTTGACGTGCAGCTCTCAAGTGGCGCCCACATTTACGTTGACTACGATTCAGGCTACAGCCTCGAAGATAGGAGTGCCATAAGCGGGAGCTTGACAACATACCTGCCAAGGATGGCGGATGAGTTCTGGATGATCTACCACGACGCATTCGTAACAATGAGAATTGGGTCTCCAGACACCGCAGATGGTGCGATAGACTACGACGCGCAGGGCAACATAGTATCCTACAGTGGAACCGTCACGGTCGGGACAGGAGTACTATAGCGATTAACTAAAGTAATTGACTATTTATGCGACCTTCCGCGTTAAGAAGCGTATGAATCGATCAGTTCTGGAGGAGGCGTGGAGGGCAGAGAGAGATCTGAAGGTGAAGGAGAGGATTCT
>Ga0315280_10003139_pt1 | contig 25751 bp, 23 predicted proteins | sample YL17G06_40_MG_FD_203697 | JGI IMG/M metagenome (GOLD analysis project Ga0315280, IMG submission 203697) | Sediment microbial communities from Yellowstone Lake, YNP, Wyoming, USA - YL17G06_40 | ecosystem: Environmental > Aquatic > Freshwater > Lake > Sediment | place: USA: Wyoming | collected...
GCTCCCCAACCTGCCGCTCGACGGCGTGCCGGTGGCTCTAGTTTGTTCGGGCGCGACCTGTCAGCCTCCTGTTCAGAGTCCAGAGGCGCTGGCGGAGGCTTTGAAGGCGGGAGCCCCCTCCTGAAGCTGCGCGAGCCTTGAGCGGTGTGTTGCACAGCGAGGGGTGAGAAGGTAGACTGAATTTTACTAAGCTTCTGGAAAGCGAGGTACGGCCATGTTGCCTCCAATTCGGAGTGAATGGGTCAGGAAGCGCACGGGACCCCTGGTGACGCAGATGCACTATGCCCGGCAGGGCGTCGTCACCGAGGAGATGGAGTTCGTGGCGAAACGCGAGAACCTCTCGGCGGAGACGGTCCGTGACGAAGTGGCTCGTGGGCGCATGATCATTCCCGCTAACATTCGCCACGTTGAGCTCGAGCCCATGGCGATCGGCATCGCGGCAAAGTGCAAGATCAACGCCAACATCGGGAATTCTGCCACGACTTCGAATACCCAGCAGGAACTGGAGAAGCTCCACACCGCGGTCCATTACGGGGCCGATACCGCGATGGATCTTTCCACGGGCGGCGACATCCACAAAATCCGCGAGGCGATTCTGCGCGCGAGCCCGGTGCCCATCGGCACGGTGCCTATTTACGAGGCGCTGGCGCGCGTGACGCGCGTGCGCGATTTGACGCCCGAGCTGATGCTGGAAGTGATCGAGGAGCAGGCCGCACAGGGCGTGGACTACATGACGATTCACGCCGGCGTGCTGCGCGAGTTCATCCCGCTGACGCGCAAACGGATCACGGGCATCGTGAGCCGCGGCGGCGCCATCATGGCGCAGTGGTCTGTGGAGAACAACCAGGAGAATTTCCTCTACACCCACTTCGAAGAGATCTGCAGGATCTTCCAGAAGTATGACGTTTCGTTTTCGCTCGGCGATGGCCTGAGACCCGGCTGCCTGGCCGACGCCAGCGACGAAGCGCAATTCGCCGAACTGAACGCCCTGGGCGAGCTCACCAAGAAGGCCTGGGAGTACGACGTGCAGGTGATGATCGAGGGTCCCGGCCACATCCCCATGGATCAGATCAAGCTCCAGGTGGACAAGGAAATGGAGATGTGCCACGAGGCACCGTTCTACACGCTCGGGCCGCTGGTCACCGATATTGCCCCGGGCTACGACCACATCACTTCCGCGATCGGCGCGGCGATGATTGGCTGGCACGGAGCCTCGATGCTCTGTTACGTCACGCCCAAAGAGCACCTGGGCTTGCCGAATAAGGACGATGTCCGCCAGGGCATCATTGCTTACAAGATCGCCGCCCACGCGGCGGATGTGGCGCGCCACCGGCCCGGCGCCCGCGACCGCGACGACGCGCTCAGCTATGCGCGCTTCCTCTTCGACTGGAACAAGCAGTTCGAGCTTTCGCTCGACCCCGAGACCGCTCGTTCCATGCACGACGAGACGCTCCAGGACGACTACTACAAGGACGCCGCGTTCTGCTCCATGTGCGGCCCGAAGTTCTGCTCCATGAACACGACACAGGTGCTCGAGAAACACCTGGGTCTCGACCAAGCCGAGCGCGAGCAGAAATTTGTGGAGCTACTCACCAAAGTACAAGGCTGATACATGTTGCAGTCCGAGCTGATTGGTGAGGAGTTTTTGAGGCACGTCGCGACCCGTCCTTCGGGTTTTGTTGTCTGCTCCGCGGGAGCCGCATTCGAAGCGTGGTTCCAGGTCGAATTAGCGCACATGTTGCTGATGAAGGGATTAAACTCCGTCCGATTCGGCTATCATTACCCTGATAGTCGACAAAAAGCGGACTTGGCTGTCGAGGCTGAATGGGGGCTTTTTGTCATCGAACTCAAGTGCTTTGTCCGAGGGGCCGATGCTAACAAGATGAAGACTTGGCCCTCCCAATTGAACAGACTCCTCAACCTCGTCGAAAGCGGAGGTGCTGCACAAGGCATGGCGGTCTCCACATATTTCGGATACTCGGAACAGAAAACAGGGGATTTGATCTTTAAGTTTCACCCCTCGCCTTGGAGAAATTTCGGTCCGAGAAGATTTTACGAGAACGCGCCTTTGCGGCTGGTGGTTGGGACTGTCACACCTCTCGACGTGAGTCCGTCGAATGAAGTTCAGTGAGCTGGTTCGATTGCTCGAACGCGAGGGCTTCCAACTCATCAAAGAGAAAGGCTCCATTCGCTACTACGCCAAGCCCGGTGTTGATCGATTGGTCCGTGTCGATTACCATGGTGCGAAGGAAGTTCCTACTGGGACCTGCGCGGCCATACTCAAGGCAGCAGGGATGCGAAGAGGAGGAGAAGCGTGATCGACCTTAAGTATTCCCTCGTCATCGAAGCCACCGAGGATCCCAACTTCTTCGGCTTCTACTCACCTGAGTTGGAGGGCTTCACGGGAGTTGGGAATTCGATCGAGGATTGCTTGTACAAGGCTCGCTGGGGGATGGAAGAGCATGTCGCCCTCCTCGGTAAAAGGGGTTTACCAATCCCACCGCTCGCTCTCCATCCCCGCGTAACCATCGAGAATGCCAAGCCCACGAGCAAGGTGGCATCTTGATCTGGCACCATCCAGCGGACAGTGATCTCTCAACCGCCTGACCAACATCTTCGCGAAGAATTCAACCGCTGGGCCGAGGAAGGCCGCGGCGAAGAGATGGAGGAGCATCATCTCCCCATCGTGGAGCCGACGCTCGCCCTGATGGGTCTCCAGGCTGCCGACCGAATCCTGGACGTGGGGTGCGGCAGCGGCTGGCTGGGGAGAAGGCTGGCGCGCCTGATTCCCGACGGCCAGGTCGTGGGCATCGACGTTTCTGACGAGATGGTGCGCCGCGCGCAGCAAGCCGGAACTGATCTTGCGAACCTCACGTTCCTCCGCGGGGGAGTTGACCGCATTCCCTGCGAGAGCAACTTCTTCACCAAGGTAGTCTCCGTGGAGTCGGCCTATTATTGGCCCGAGCCCGCAAGTGGCCTGCGCGAAATCTTCCGGGTTCTCGCGCCCGGCGGTTCGGCGTGGATCCTGATCAACTACTATCGCGACAATCCGCACTGTCACCAGTGGGGCGCCCACTACGCCATCCCCACACACCTGCTCAGCGCGGACGAATGGGCTGCCCTCTTCCGCGACGCGGGTTTCACGGACGTCGCGCACCGTCGCATTCCCGATAACTCGCCAACGCCGGAGGTTTACACTGGCCGCTGGTTCCGAGACGCCGAGCAGATGCGCAAGTTCAAACAGGAGGGCGCCTTGCTGCTTTGCGGCACCAACCCGCCGCCTCGCTGACGTTTCCAGCGCCGATTGGTCATTGCCTTTCCGTTCGGTATAATCCCTCCTACAATTGGTTCGGAGGACCCTCGACGGCACGCGAATTGGGAGAGAGCAAAGCCCCCAATCAACGCCTGCGAAAGGCTCAGCGGGTGCTACTTCGTCTCAACGAGTGGCTGGGAAGGCGTTCCGCCATTGCGGGAGCAGCGCTGGTTGCCGTGAGCTTTCTGGTCTACACGGGCTCGCTCGCCAATGGATTCCTCACCGATGACGTCCCCTTCATCCTGCAAAATCCGTTCGTTCAGAACCCGCGCCTTTGGTCGAGAATCTTTGAAGGCTCCATGTGGGCATTTCAAGGTGGCCGTTCGGACTTCTACCGCCCCCTGCAATTCTTTTCCTATGCGATTGTCTATCGCCTGACGGGGCCTGATCCCGCGACTTTCCACTTCATCCAGCTTCTCCTGTACTCGGTCACGGTCGGGCTCATGTTTGCGCTCGGCCGGAAGCTGCTTCAGAGCGATCTCGCTGCGTTCGCCGCGACGCTACTCTGGGCGGTTCATCCCCTGCACGTTGAGGCGGTAGCATGGATTTCTTCCTTGTCAGAGGTCGGGTTTGGATGTTTCTATTTGCTGGCTTTCCTTGTTTTCCTTCACGCCGAAAGGATGGCGGGCGGACCTCGACTCCGTTTCCATGCGTTGGCGGCACTGGCCTTCTTGGGAGCACTTTTGTTCAAGGAGATGGCCCTGAGTTTTCCGCTCGTTTTGCTCGCCTACTGGCTCCTGGTTGCGGAGCGGGAACGCTGGCTCAGCCGGGCGGCTCGATGGAGCCCCTATCTGGCCGCGGTGGCGATTTACTTAGCGCTACGTATCATAGCGATCGGCGGGCTCGCCTCGACGCCCCAAGCAGCGGGATGGACCTCGCGCGCCAAGGCCGCACTGGCATTGTTGGGGTCGCACACGAGATTATTCTTCTGGCCGGGGGAGCCCAATTACCACCGACCATTTGAGATCTCCTCCAGCCTGCATTCCGTATGGCCATGGTTCATCTTACTCATCCTTGCGGTGACACTCGGGCGCAGGAAGCACGAACCTCTTCTCGGCTTCCTCGTCGTCTGGTGGGTACTGGGGCTTGCGCCATGCCTCGACATCCGTTATCTCAAGATCCCTTGCCTGACCGACCGCTACTCTTACCTTCCCTCCGTCGCTCTTTGCCTGGCGGTGGGCTTGGTGCTGTTCACAAGGTTGCCGGCACGTTTTCCGCAGGCGCGGTGGGCGGTGCTCGTGTTGCCCGCCTTGACGTTGGCGAGCCTGATGGGGGCTGTGCAGACGGTCCGAGCGATCCCTTTCTGGCGGAATGACGAGACGATGTGTGACCGCGCGCTTGCTCAATCTCCCTCGGACCCCTTGGTCCACTTCAATCGCGCGGGGATCCTGCAATACCAATATGGCGACCTTGCCGGGGCACGAAAGGAATACGAGACGGCCATGCGGCTCGCTGAGGCGGATCCACCCGTCAAAGCCGCGATGACCTTCCAATACCTGCTAGCTCTTGGCCAGATGGCCCACCGGCAGGGTCGCACCGATGAAGCGATTCCCTATTTCGAGAAGGCTATCCGGGCGTCCAGGGAGAACAAAGCTGCTTACGATGCTCTCGGCGCAGTTTATTTTCCCCGCGGCGATTACGCCCGTGCGGCCGGGTACTTCCAGCAAGCAGTTCAGGTGAACCCGTATGACCCGGGCTCGCGTTTCTATCTTGGCACCTGTTGGATGAAACTGGGAGAATACCCCCAGGCGGCTGACCAGTTCCGCGCCGCGAGGGTGATTGATCCCACTTATCGGGAGGCTTATGAGGCTGAAGCGCGGGCTTTGGAGGCGTCAGGCGACTCGGCAGGCGCAACCGAAGTCCGCAAGCTGGCAGGCTCTGGGCCGTAACGGCATCGCGCTGCTCGAGGGCTTCACACCAGGGGGTCGATCCTGCTGACGCATTGGAAGAAAGCGCTCGAAGAGCATCCGAGGCTGGCGGGAGCCCTCCTGGCGGCCGTGGCGTTTCTGGTTTATGCCGGCTCGCTGGCCAATGGGTTCGTTCATGACGACGAATACCAGATCCTTGAGAACCCCTTCGTCACCAACCCGCACTTGTGGACGAAGATTTTCACCGGCTCGGTGTGGTCCTTTCAGGGCGTGGCCTTCCCGACGAATTTCTATCGGCCGCTGCACATCTTCACGCATTGGTTGGTCTACCGTCTGGGGGGCCCCAACCCAGCGGCCTTTCATCTGTTTCAGGTCCTCATTTACGCGGCCACGGTGTGGCTGGTTTTCCGGCTCGGCCGCGAACTGCTGCGCCATGAACTCGCTGCTTTCATCGGGGCGCTCCTATGGGCGCTCCATCCGCTGCATGTTGAGGCGGTGGCTTGGATCGCCGCGCTGCCCGACGTGGGCTATGGCTTCTTCTACCTGTTGGGATTCCTCTCTTTTCTGCGCGCGGAAAAATCCGCGGGCCGCCCGCTCGCGCCTTACGGCTTGGCCGCACTCGCTTATTTCCCAGCGCTCTTCTTCAAGGAGACAGCTCTCAGTTTTCCCTTGATGCTCGTGGCCTACTGGTTTTTTGTTTCGCCGCCCCAAACTCGTGCAGATTGGCGCGACCGCTTGGTCCGCTTCGCACCCTTCGTCCTCGCAGTCACCATCTATCTGGCCGTTCGCGTCGCCGCACTCGGTTACGTCACGCAAGCTGGCAAGCCTTGGGAGATCACGCCGCACGTCATCGGGGCCGCGGCCGGACTGCTGGGGCAGCACACCAAGCTCTTCTTCTGGCCGACGCACTTGAACGTCTTCCGAACCTTCGAACTCGGCCCGGCGCTGCATTCGCCCTGGCCGTGGCTGACGATTGCCGTCTTGCTCGGTACGCTCTGGCTGCGCAGGCGCCAGCCCGTTTTGAGTTTTCTCATCGCCTGGTGGGCGGTCGGCATGCTGCCTTGTCTCGACATCCGCCAGCTCAGCTTCCCCCTGCTGGCGGAGCGGTTTTCTTATGTTCCCTCCGTGGGCCTTTGTCTGGCGCTTGCCAGCGCGTTGTTCGTCTGGCTACCGCTTCGCTGGCGGGGAGGACAGCCGGAGCGCGTGGTCGTCCCCGCCCTAGGCGTTGTCTTGCTTTTTTTCGCCGTTCAGACCGTCCGCGCCATCCCGAACTGGCGCGACAACGAAACCCTGGCAAATTACTCGCTCCGGCAGTCGCCCGACGCCGCAATGCTGCACCTGATCCAGGCCCTGAACCTGCAATACCGCCACGGAGATCTCGACGCGGCGGCGCGGGAATACCAGACCGCGATGCGGCTGAACTGGGCGAGCATTCATCCCCTGGCGAGCATCACTTATGACTCCTACATCGGCCTCGGCCAGATCGCCTATCTCCAGGGCCACACGGAGGAGGCCTTGGAATTCTTCCAGAAGGCCGTTCGTGTATCGCCCCACGGCAGTCCGGCGTACGACGCCCTGGGTTCAGTGTATTTCCCGCGCAGCGATTACGCCCGGGCTGCAGAGTACTTCTCGCAGGCGGTCAGGGAGAATCCGCAGGATCTCGGCGGCCGCTTCTATCTCGGCACCTGCCTGGTGAAGCTGGGACGCCCGCGAGAGGCAGCCGAACAATTCCGCGCGGCGCGTGAAGTCGATCCCACTTTCCGGCAGGCCTACGAAGCGGAAGCCCGCGCTCTCGAGGCCGCGGGCGACGCGGCCGGAGCCGCGCGGGTGCGTGGCCTCATGCCAGCCTCCGAATAACGAGGCGAGAGGGCCCACCGGGCGGAAAGGATGGCCATGGGTTATAATGATATTGGGCCAGGTTGGGGTGTCCGCTTCGAACGATTCAATCCGAGTGAACGCTTGAGGTCGTCGCATGGAACAGTTCCAAAGCAAGCATGAAGACAGTTTCATCATCTCGACCGTCGACCAAGTCTTCAAATGGGCGCGCAAGTCGGCGCTCTGGCCGCTGACGTTTGGCCTGGCTTGCTGCGCGATCGAGATGATCGCCTCCACGACGTCCCGATTCGACATGGCGCGCTTCGGCGCGGAGGTTTTCCGTCCCAGCCCACGCCAGGCGGATCTGATGATCGTTGCGGGCACCGTCACGCTGAAAATGGCGCCGGTCGTGAAGCGCATCTGGGAGCAGATGCCGGAGCCCAAGTGGTGCATCTCCATGGGCGCCTGCTCGAGCGTCGGCGGGCCATTCAACACCTACGCTGTCCTGCAGGGTGTGGATAAGGTCGTTCCGGTGGATGTTTACGTCGTTGGGTGCCCGCCTCGGCCGGAGAATTTGTTTTACGGCCTTCTGAAGCTGCAAGAAAAGATCGACAAGATGCATTTCAATGAGCCGCCCACGCGGGTGCGTCTCGACGAGAGCATGCTGGAAGAGTTCAAGAAGAACATCCGCATCGGCAAGGCGGGAACTCCGGAACTGGTCCAGATCGGTTGAAGTATTTCCCCTCCGGCGCGGAGAGTCTGGCGCGGGGAAGTCCAAGCATGGCAGAGTTCGTCAAGGTCGCCGCCCTTTCGGAGCTGCCAGCAGGTTCCGGAAAGCCCGTGGAGGTAAACGGGAAAGCGATTGCCCTCTTCAACGTCGGCGGCAAGGTCTACGCGATGGATAACACCTGCTTGCACCGCGGCGGGCCGCTCGGCGAGGGGACGCTCGAGGGCGAAGTCGTCACCTGCCCCTGGCACATGTGGGAATACAACGTTCGCAGCGGCGAATTCGTCGCCAACCCTTCCATCAAGGTCACGACGTACGCGGTACAGGTCGAGGGCGACGACGTCAGGGTTGCGGTTTAGTTCGTGGTCCGTCGTCCGGAGTCCGTTGCACCTCACCCAACATTGCAGCTTCTCATTTCTACTCGCGGCGTACCTTCGGAAACCTTCCAGGTCTCCCCATCATCCTCTCAAAGTTCCTCCGTGTCTCTGGTCGCTGCCCATAGGACGTTTTCCGTGGGCTCTGGTATCCTGACCTGTCACACTGGACGACTGACGACTGAGAACTGAATCATGCCTGAGCTTCCAGAAGTCGAAACCGTTCTGCGCGGTTTGGGTGCGCGAGCCTTGGGGCGCCGCGTTACGACGGTGGACGTGCGGCATCCTGGAGTGATCGCGGGCTCGGTGGAAGACTTTTCTCGCACGATCGAAGGCCGCGTGATCCGGGCCTTATTGCGCAAGGGCAAGGCATTGGCGATCAAGCTCGCTGCCAACGACGGCGCACCCGATCGTTACTTGCTTGTTCGCCTGGGGATGACCGGACAACTGACACTCCATCTCTCCGGAGCGCCGCTCGAGCCGCACACCCACCTGCGACTCGCCTTAGGGGGCGGAAGAGAGGAACTGCGGTACCGCGATCCGCGCCGCTTCGGCCGTCTGCGGTGCTGCACGCGCGAGGAACTGGAAGCGGTCTTCGCGGGTCTCGGGCCGGATGCGCAGCAGATCACCCTCGACGAGTTCCTGCACGCCATGCGCGGCCGTCGGGGCGCCATCAAGAGCTGGCTGATGAACCAGCAGATCCTTGCAGGCCTCGGCAACATCTACGCCGATGAGGCACTCTTCGCAGCTCGCATCCATCCCCTCGCCCAGCCTGCGAGAGTGCCAACGCACAAGGCACGCCAGCTCTATCGAGCGGTGAGGAAGGTGCTCGACCATGCTGTAGCCCTTCAGGGCACGAGCTTTCGCGATTACATCGATATTGAAGGACGGCCCGGCAACTTCCTGCCGCGCCTGCGCGTCTATCAGCGCACCGGCGAGCCCTGCCGGCGCTGCAAGACGAAAATCCGCCGCGTCGTGATCGCCGGCCGCAGCAGCCACCTCTGTCCGCAATGCCAGCCGCGGCCACGTCACGTCTCCAGGATGCGCGGTCCGCGGAAGCCCTGCCCGCCGCACCCGGCAAAGACAAAGTGAAATGCATGGCCTAGTTTAACTTCCATCACTGTGTTGAATTCGCCTTGCATTGCTGCATTTTAAACTCATTCTGCTATAATCACCCCCGCTCACGACGGGCTCGGTAGCTCTGCTTGGCGTCTTGCGAGCTTCTGGGACGGGAGCAAGGCGTCTGACCTCCTTGACGCAATGTCTCGCCCCGCGGAATTTGGGCCCCATGCTTTTCAAGACCTTCAGCGCCGCCGTCTTCGGGATCGATGCCTACCTTGTTGAAGTTGAAGTCGATATCTCGGCAGGCATGCCGAACTTCATGACCGTCGGCCTTCCGGACGCCGCGGTGCGCGAAAGCCGCGAACGGATTAAAGCCGCCATCAAGAACTGTGGCCTGGAGTTCCCTTTTCAAAACATCACCGTAAATCTCGCGCCTGCGGATGTGAAGAAAGAAGGCTCCGGCTTCGACCTCTCCATCGCACTCGGGATTCTAGGTACCACAGGCGTCCTACTCAAACCCGACCTCAAGAACTATCTCTTCCTTGGTGAACTGGCGCTCGACGGCGGCCTGCGGCCCATCAAGGGCGCGCTCTCGATAGCCGGTATGGCTCGCCACAAGGGCATCCGCCAGATGGTCGTGCCACAGGAGAACGCTCGCGAGGCGGCAGTGGTGCAGGACGTGGAAGTCTACGCCATGCGCTCGTTGCCCGAAGTCATGGACCTGGTCAACGAGACGCGGGAATTCAAGCCGGCGCGCGTGAATACGTCGGAGATGCTCGCGGCGGCCAGCCAGTACCCCATCGACTTCCGCGACGTCAGAGGCCAGATCCATGCCAAGCGCGCCATCGAGGTCGCGACGGCCGGCGGGCACAACATCCTGATGATCGGCCCGCCGGGCGCGGGCAAGACGATGCTCGCCAAGCGTATCCCAACAATCCTTCCGCCACTAACTTTCGAGGAGGCTATTCAGACCACGAAAATCCACAGCGTCGCCGGCGTTCTCGAGCCCGGTCTCGGCCTGGTCGGCACGCGGCCGTTTCGCGCGCCGCACCACACGATTTCCGACGCGGGACTGATTGGTGGGGGCGCGGTCCCTCGCCCGGGCGAAGTGAGCCTGGCGCACAACGGCGTTCTGTTTCTCGATGAGCTGCCGGAATTCCAGCGCAACGTGCTGGAGGTGATGAGACAGCCGATCGAAGACGGCACCGTGACTATCGCGCGGGCCGCCATGTCGCTCACCTTCCCGTCGCGTTTCATGTTGGCAGCAGCGATGAACCCGTGCCCGTGTGGCTTCTTCAACGATCCTTCACGGGAATGCACCTGCACGCCACCGCAGATCCAGCGCTACGTCTCGAAGATTTCGGGGCCGCTGCTCGACCGCATCGATATTCACATCGACATGCCCGCGGTCAAATACCGGGAGCTGCGCGAAGAGGCCAGCGGCGAAGGTTCCGACCAGATTCGCGCCCGCGTCATCGCCGCGCGCGAGCGCCAGTTGCGCCGCTACCAGGGTGAGAAGATCTACTGCAACGCGCAGTTGAGCCCGCGCCAGATCCGCAAGTACTGCAATATTTCCGTCGAATGCGAGCGCCTGCTCGAAAGCGCCATGACGCGCCTGGGCCTCTCGGCCCGCGCCCACGACCGCATCCTGAAAGTCGCGCGCACCATCGCCGACCTTGACGGCGCCGAATCTATCAGCGTCCCGCACATCTCCGAAGCCATTCAGTACCGGTCGCTCGACCGCAATTATTGGGCTTGAGTGGTGGGAACTTTCAGGCAGCCTTCCAGCGGCGCTTGGCGAAGACTGACTCTCGTGGGCCGCGGACCCAACAGGGCTTAACCGTCACACGGGCAGTCTGCCAACGCTCCACGCTCTTTCGCCCGCACCCACAAAGAAAAACCCCAAGGAAACGTCGCTTCCTTGGGGCCTCAATCTCCAGTTGCTCCTTTGCGGAGCAACCGCAGAGAATTCGTCGATCCCTGCCGCAGCGCTCCTTAGAAGACGAACTTCAGGCCGAACTGGACCTGCCGCGGCGGGCGGGCCTGGAGAATCTGCCCAAAGAACGGATTCGGTATCAAATACCCAGCATACCCAGGGAAGCTCACGAACTGGCCCATCTGGGTGAAAGGCTGAAGGAAATTCACATTGTTGAAGAAATTGAAAAACTCGGCCCGGAACTGGACGTTCATCCGATCGTCTTTTCCAAAGTAGGTATTTTTCAGTACCGAGAAGTCGAAGTTCGCCAGCGCAGGTCCGCGGAAGGAGTTGCGGGGCAGTGACCCGGGCAAGAACTCCTGGTTTCGGGAAATATCGAAGGCGCTGACCTGCGTTGTGCCTGTGCATAGATAGAATGGGTCGACATTGCAGCCGGCAGGCACCGCGCCGTCGATTGCGACGTCCGGATTGTTGTTGTCAATGGCGGGCGCCGTCCTCAAATCGGGCCTCAGGGGCACGCCGAAGGAATCAGCAAAAACGGTAAAGGGCTGGGCCGACTGGATGGTGGCGATGCCGGCCAACTGCCACCCGGCCCCCAGGGCTTTCGCACGCTGCGAACGCGGCAAGTCGTAGGTAAAGTGAATCACAAAGCGATGCCGGGCATCGAAGTCCGAGCTGGCACGCTCACCCGCAAGATTGGGACTATTCAACGAGTCATTCGGCAGCAACGCGCGGGTGGTGATGGTAGGAAGTCCCGGACGCAGACTGAGTGTCGGGTTGGCATTGTTCAGCGCTGCGAACTGGTCAACGTTAATGGCTCCAACTAACTTTATCAGGGCCGCGGTGGTGGGAGCGAAGAGGAAGACGGGCGTGTTGGCCGAGGAGGCACTGTCAATCGAGTGGGCCCACTGGTAGTGCAGACGGACGTTCAGCCCGTGGAAGGCACGCGTCTCCCACCGGGCCAAGAGAGAATGAAAGTTGGAGCTGGCAGAATTTTCCTGATTGACCACCGAGTCGGAAAGCACGCCTACACCTGGTTCGAGGCCTCGAAAGCCTGCCGGCAGGCAGGGAGCGAGGCCGATGCTGAACTGTTCTGGAGTGCAGGCCAGCAGCAGCCGGAGCCGGGGTAGCTTGTGACCGAAGGAGCCGACGTAGGCGATTTCGAAGGCCGAGGAGTTGCCCACCTGCCGCTGCATACCGAAGTTGAACTGATGGACGTAGGACGAACGCGTGCTGGGATCGCGTGCAGTGATCGAGTACGGCTGGCGGAACCAGAGCGACGTGAAACCGTCACCATCCAGGTCGACCCCGGTGTAGGGGCCGGTGGGGAAACCGGGCGGAAAAGTGTCGCCGAGAGTGAATAGTGGGGAGGCAGACGGGCCATAGAAAGAGACCCATTGCTGGACGAAGGGTGGATTAAGCAGCATGTTCGCTGAAGGCTGAACGGGTTGCTGGTCATAGGCAAGGGAGTACGCCGCGCGAAAGACCGTCTTGCGGCTGGACCCGGGAGCCCAAGCGAAGCCGATTTGAGGGCTGAAATTGTTCAAATCTGTTTTAAAGCCTGCCCGCGGCGGATCAAAGGTAAGGTCTCGTCGCGGCTTGCCGTCGCTATCCAGAACCGCAGTGGAGCCGGAGCGAACCAGGCATACGAGGTCAGGGCATGCCCCAGGGTAATTGTTAACCAAGCGGTCGCGCGCCTCTATGGGAGCTTGGTTCACCTCGTAACGAAGTCCCAGATTGATCGAAACGCCCGCGCTGGGCCGCCAGGTGTCTTGGACGAACCAATTGAAGGATTTTGCCCGGAAGGAGCGGTCGAAGCCTCCGCCAAATTCCGGGCTGACCCGAGCGATCGAGCCGAGGTCTGGCCAACCGAGCGCGGCGAAACCAGGGCTGAAGAATGTCACCAGCCCCCGCCCCATCGCTTGGTTGTTGATGTCCAGGCGGTTATAGCGGACCTCGCCTCCGACCTTCAGGGCGTGCCTTCCCCACGTACGGCTCAGATTATCGTTGACCGACCAGACGTTGTCGGCGCGGTCGCTGGGGGCAGTAAAGTTGGCGCCCAAGTTGACAAAGGGCCCGTTCGTGTAATTGAAGCCACCCATGAGAACCGAAGGCATTCCCTTGTCAGTGAAGTTGAGATTATCAAAAAGCCCGGATGGGTCAACGGCGTGATCGAGCGGCAGTGTGCTCAGCCGGAAGCGATTCCATCCCAAACGAAGCTCGTTGACTGTGCGTTCGCTGATCCGATGGACGTAGTTGTAGCTGAAGTTTTGGTTCCTCCCGGTAAGCTTGATTCCACTGCCAGGATAGTTGGACGCCTCGGGTACGGCGCCACCCTGCACCTGCTCGATGAGCTGAATGTTGTGCTTGAAACTCATGCTGACGCGGTCGCTCTTCCGGATGTCAATCCGCTCAAGGAAGTTGTCGGAATTGGTGAAATTCCTCGCGTCCCCTATGGCAAACGCCGAGTAGCCGTCTGGGTCGCTGACCGGACGACCTAGGGCATCGAGAACCGTGCTGGTGGGAACGTTGGGCACGGGATAACGGTTGAGGAGGCCAGTCCCGCGCGTGCTGCTCGTGTCGAAAGCATAGCTCGGCTCGCGCCAGAAGTTGGCAGGCACGCGCTCAAAATCGGGGCGCGGGTTGACGGCGCGGAAGCTCTCCCAGTTGAGGAAGAAGAACGCCTTGTTCTTGACTATCGGACCACCGGCGTTCGCGCCAAACTGGTTCTGATTGATGCGCGGGTTGCGGCCACTGTCAAACGCCTTCCCCAGGGCCGGATCGCTCAGGACCGCCGCGGGATAAATCGTGCCAGTGCAAATGCCCTGATTGAAGCAGGCGTCCAGGCTAAAGGGATCGGGACCAAACTGGATCTTTTCCACGCGGGCAGCCTGCGCAAAGCCATCGAAGGTCCCACCGCGGTAAGCGGAGAGTGCATTCTTGGCACTCAAGGCAGCATTGCGGTTGAACTCGAATAGCGTGCCATGAAAGGCATTCGAGCCGCTGCGGCTGATGGTATTGATTTGCGCGCCGCCGGTGCGGCCGTACTCGGCCGCTGAGGTGCTGGTCTGGACGCGAAATTCCTGCAGGGCTTCCACGATCTGGAAAGGCAGCGACTGATTGATGGTGTAATCGTTGTTGTCCACGCCGTCGAGCAGGAAATTGTTCATGTTGGCACGAACGCCGTTCACAACGAGCGATGCTCCCTCCAGGGCCGAGCCCTGTTCGACGGGATAGGTGCCTGGAACCAGCAGGGCCAAATCGATGAAATCCCTACCCGCCAGCGGCAAGGTTCGGACGGTGCGGCTGTCGATGACTCCGCCTAGGGTCGTGCTTACTAACTCCAAGGAGACGGAAGGCGCTCGGGCCGCTCTTTCCACTCGGGCGGCGGGCGCGACCGGCACCGGCTTCGCAGGTGGCGTCACCTTCGCAGCCGGCGCGGCGGGCTTACCGGGTTGGGCCGCTGCCTGGGGCGGTAGGGCGGGCGCGGCCGCAGCTGCCGGAGCGGCCTGCGCCACCGGCTGCAACAAGAAGGGCGGCAGCACTAACTTATTGTCGCCCACGTTGATCATGAAATCTTGGCGGATCTCAGTGGCGAAGCCGGTCATCTCGACCGAAATCACATAGCCCTCCGCCGGCGGCACGCTGCTGAAAGTGTAGTTGCCGTTGTCATCGGTCGTCTGATGTTGCGAGAAACCCGTGCCCGCATTGATGAGCCGGACGGTGGCGCCGGGTACGGGGGCTCCTGCTTGGTCGTAAACCGAACCTGTGAGCAGCGCGTTCTGCGTGGCGGCCCACAGACCGACCCCACTCAGCAGAATACCAAGAGCGAACAAGGTGAAGCTTGAAACCGCCATGCGAATCTTCATGGAAGAACTCCCCCTCGACACGTCAGGAAAGGATACGGCCCGACCATACCGCGCGAGGATTCTGTTGTCAAGGTTCTAATAGACTGAAGGGTCGAATGTTTTGCCCGCCTAAGGTGCACCCACAGCTTCCGAGTAAAGCGCCAGGATCTTCGGCGAGACGAATTTTTGTGGAGGCTGGAACCGCGCCGCGTGTTCCTTGAGAGCCCGGAAATCGTCCTCCGCCAGATCCTTTCGCCGAGTATCCTTCTCACCGGAGAGGAAGTAGCGGGTCCCCTGCGAGGCCCCCCGGAAGAAGAGAGCGAGCGCCGGTTTGGAACCATGGTTGTTGAGGTAGTCGGAGAGCGCGCGCTCCGCCTCATCGAATTTGCCGTCGAAATAGGCCTGCAGGCCCAGGCGCAACAGTTGCTCGTTAGCTGAGGGCGTGGGACCGAGGCCCGCCGTGGAGGGTGATCCTTCCCCCGGGCCGGGCTGGGGCGAGGGCTTTGGCGGAGCCACGACGGCCACCGATGGGCCGGCCGCTGGCTTGGCCGACGGCTGCTGGCGCAGAGCGTCCTCAACGCGGGCCAAGTAATTGCGGGCGTCACCGGCCCGGGCGCCCCCGCCCTTGGCCACCTGCGAAAAACGCGCCTGAGCCTCCCTGTACTTGCCCGCGTCGAACAGTTTCACCGCTTCCTGGAACTGGCGCTCCTCATTCTGCCGGCCTTCTATCTCCCGCTGATAGCGTTGGATCTGACTGCGATAGCGGGGATTTTTCAACGGAATCTTGCTGGCTTGATCGAATTTCTGTTTGGCGTCGTCGTAGCGGCCCTGGTTGACGAATTGAACGCCCTCATTGAACAGGTCCTCCTCCATCTTGACCATGCGCTTGACCTGGTTGCAGGCAGCGTTCAGATAGGTCTTGGTTTGTTTGTAGCCGGGCTTCTCCTTTTCGATCTCCTGCAGCATATCGCAGGACTCCTCCATCTTGGCGTTGTTAAAGAGATCCACCGCCTGCTGGTAGCGCTGCTCGACATCCTGGGCGCGGGCGGGGGCGGCTCCCGCAATCAGTAGCGCCGCCAAGCTCCCGCACGCCAGGGCCGCCCGGAAGTTAGTATTGCGAAAGTAGTTCATCCACCATCGCATTGACGTTTACCCCAGGGGAAGCGAAGTGCGCCTGAGACACTTGCCCCGATTTCACAACGACGGTCACCCTCTGAACGACTTGTTCGCTCTTCAGTTCAAACACGTACTCGCCGGGGGGCAGTTCCAGGCTCAGGGGTGTGGTCCCCGTGATGTTCAGATTCTTTCCTTCCTTGGTCTGGACACTGACGACCTCCGCCCAGGGAACAGCAGTAAGCTGGGCGTATCCGGGCGTCGCTCCCCCGGAGGTGAGAAGGCGCCAAGCCCCCACGGCCGCCAGCGCCAAGACCAATAGGCCCACGCCCACCCAGAGAACCACTGGCGCTCGCTTCTCCGGGCGAGGAGTTGGCACCGTGACCGCGGGAACGCCGACGACGGCCCGGGTCACGGCAGGGGTTGGTGGCGCAGGAGCCGGTCGGGTCACGGGTGGAGCCGGAGGCGTCGGAGTGGCTGGCGGACCGGCTGCCGAAGCAGTCCCCGGAGGGGAGGGCACAACCACCGGTGCCGGTGGCGGGGCGACGGCAGGCGGACTGGCCGGCGCTCGGGGGGCACGCTGAGACGTGCTGCTCTCTAAGGCAGCGCGCAGGCGCTCCTGAGCCGAAACCAACCCGGAACCTTCGGAAACGGGCAGCGGGGGTCCGGCCCGCACCACGGTCTGGGCCGCTGCAACCTCCTCGCGTCGCCGGGCCTCTTCGAGCAAGAGCGCAGCCTCCCTGGCGAGATCGGGGATTTCGGCAGACTGCCAATCGACCGACCGCAGCAGATCAATGGCCGACTGGTATTTCATCTGTCCAATATTTATGCGAGCCTCATGCAGCACTTTGGCCCACGAAGCGCGGCGCACGCGCACTCTCTCCTCGTGCAGCCGCTGCCGGGAGGCCTGCAAGGAAGGGTCGTTCGGGTAGGTTTGAAGGGCCTTCTTGAGCAATGTTTCGGCCTCGGCCAGGTCCTCGCGCGCAATGCTTTGCTCCACCTGCTCCACGGTCGAGCGGATAAATGAGGCCCGCCGGAAGCCCTCGCGGGCTTGAGCATAAACCTGTTGGAACTTCTCATTCTTGAAGTACGCCTTGGGCGACGCCTCCAACAGGGCCACGGCTTTGCCCGCCTCGCCCTGATGAAGGAATTGCTGCGCGCGCTTCAGGGTCTCCTCGCGCTGCTTCCCAAAGTTCTGCAATTGCTCCCGTGCTGTCGCCAGCAACGCATCAATCTCTCCGGCCTGGAGTTTCGATTGGCCGCGCTCCAGCAAGCTTGCTGCTTCCTCAAAATTCTCCTCTCGTAAGAACGTCTGAGCCCGGCTGAGAAGGTGCTGGATCTGTTCTTGGCGTTGGGATTCGATTTGCTGTTCGCGAGCGAATTCCAGCAGGTCGATCAGCTCTGGGGAGTGTCCGACGCTGCCCAACGCTTTTTCCAGCGTGTTGCCGGCAGCGACAAAGTCTTTGTTGCGAATCTGCTCGTTGGCCTCGCGGATAGCCTCTCGGCGCAGATTCTCCAGGCGCGCCTGCTCCTGGGCCTCTTGCACCGTCTTGAGGCACGAGATCAAGCGCGCCTCATTGGGGGTGGTCAGAAGGGCACGCTCCAGCAGGGCGATAGCAGCGGAAAACTCGTTCTTCTGAAGCAAGCTGCGGACGGCCTGAATCGTGTCCTCGACGGAGCGGCGCTTCTTCTGAGCTTCCGCGAAGCGGTTCGCTCGCGCGTGAAGTTTCACCACCTCCGAGTGATCCGGGAACTCCCGCAAGGCCTCTTCAGCCAAGCTGACCGCCTGCTCGAACTGTTCGCGGTTAAGGGCTTCGTGGATGGTCGCCATCCGCTGTTCGAGGAGCTTTCGGCGCTCTTCCTTTTCTTGACCGCTCCGGACGAGGCGGATGAGGGACTCGACCTCAATGTTGAGGGGGTCAAGCTGAATAGCTCTCTCCAATAATTCGAGGGCCTTGGTGAAGTTCTTTTCGGCCAGATACGCGCGAGCCCCCTGTGTATCTTGGCGGACCTGCCGCATGCGTTCCTGCTCGGCAAGCTCGGTCGCTATCGTGTGCAGCATTTCCTGCGCCCTGCCGTGTTCGGGGTCGAGGGCCAAGATGGCTTCCAGCTCGGTCTTGGCGCCTTGCAGGTCAGCGTCGGCGACCAATTTTTCCGCGCGCCCCATGTGCCGACTGATCTTCTGGCTGCGGTCGGCTCGTTCGGTGGCAAACTGCTTGTACCGCAAGGCTTCTGCGTGCTCGGGGTCGAGACGAAGGATCTTGTCCAGCGCACTGAGGGCCTCGTCGTAATGCTCCTCCTGCAAGGTCTCCTTGGCTTGTCGCAGGAGCTGTTCGGTCTTCTGGGCGAGCTGGCGATTGCGGATCTCATTCTGCACCTGGCCGAGCAGCGACTTGGCTAGGTCGTGGTTGCTGTCGATCTCGAGCGCCTTCTGAAGGGATTCCTTGGCGATGGTCAGATTGCCCGCTTCGATGGAGCGGCGCCCCTGCTCGAGGTAAACCTCCACCATGTGGCGCTTGAGATAGTCGGCCACCTGCTGCAACTCGAAGGCCAGGTCGTTGGCCGATTGCGCCCGGTCTTCGGGGTTTCTGGCCAGGGCCCGCATCACGACCTTCTCCAACTGGGGGGGACAACCGGGCAAAGCCGTACTGAGCGGGGGAGCTCCCTGCTCCGAGATCTTGTACAGAATGGAGGGGATGTCGGGGGCGGCGAAGGGATTCTGGTAGGTGAGAATTTCATAAAGGATGACGCCCACGGAGAAGATGTCGGACCGCGCATCCACCGGTTGACCGAGAACTTGCTCGGGGGACATGTACATCGGGGTCCCCATCACTAAACCCGTGCGCGTCATGGAGCCCCCGGTGACCCGCGCAATGCCGAAGTCAACGATCTTCACCAAACCATCGGTCAGCACCACGATATTGGCAGGCTTGACGTCACGATGAATGATGCCGTGCTGATGGGCGTAATGCAGCGCCCTGCAGGTCTGTATTATGATGTCGAGCTTCCTGACGACCGGCACGTCCTTGCGCGCGGCAATGATCTTCTCGAGGGTTTCCCCTTCCAGAAACTCCATGGCGATGAAGGGGGTCCCGTCCGCTTCGTCAATGTCGTAGATGGTGACGATGTTGGGGTGGCGGAGCTGGCCGGCGGATTGAGCTTCGCGGTAAAAGCGCTGGAGGAGTTCTGGGTCGCCGGCCACGGAGGGTGACATGGTCTTCAAAGCCACCGACCGGCCCAGGCGCGGGTCTTCAGCCCTGTACACCACACCCATCGCTCCCCTCCCGAGCTCAGACTTGATCACGTATTTTCCGAGCTTGGCCAGCATGAGCGACTCCGCACCCGGGCAGGGACGTCTTACGCAGCTATTGCTGTGGCCCCACTTGACGACATGCTAGCACTCTGCTCTCTCAGGTTCAACCGGCAGCTGCAGTCCGCAGCCGTCTCGAAAGATCCGCAAGCGGGGGTATAGGCCCTGTCAGCACGGAGATTTCAGGCCAGCTTCGGGGCCCACGGTAAGGGTGCCCTATTTCTGCGTCAGCGAGAAGGGAAGGCGTCTGGGCCTCTCGGCGCACGCCCACGACCGCATTCTGCAATTGGCGCGCCCTATTGCCGACCTCCACAGCGCCGGGCCGATCGGCATCCCGCACATCTCCGAAGCCATCCAGTCCTGGTTGCTCGACCGGAATTATTGGGCGTGAGCGGGCGCAGTTTTGGTAAGCTACACTTCCAGGACGAGCATTATGCCGAACCGAGGCGACCCCGAGCCCGACAAGTTCAACGCGCCCTCGGCGCAGCCGACACACAGCGAGGATGGGGTTGATCTGACCCTCATCCGGTGGATGCTGTCGCTTACCCCTGCCGAACGTCTCGAGGTTCTTCAAAACAACGTGCGCTCCATTCTGAGGCTCCGCGGTGAGCAGACCGAAACCTGATTTTCTGGCCATCCTGCGGACTCTCCGAAAGCACGGGGTGGACTTCATTATCGTAGGCGGAGTTGCCGGTGTGCTCCACGGTGCGCCTCTCAGTACCTTCGACCTGGATGTAGTGCATTCTCGCGAACCGGGCAATGTGGACCGCCTCCTGAAAGCCTTGGAAGCTCTGGACGCTCGCTACCGGACGCACGCAGACATGAGCCTCAAGCCCGGCCGGTCGCATTTGGCCTCAACCGGCCATCAGCTCCTAATGACAGAGGCTGGACCTCTGGATTTGCTGGGCACCATCGGCAAGGGGCACGCGTACGGTGATTTGGTCCCGCAGACAACCGAATTGGATGTCGGCAAGGGCTTGAAGGCGCGCGTCCTCGACCTCGCGGCGCTGATTCGAATCAAGGCCGAGACAGCGCAGGAAAAGGACAAGGCCCAACTGGCCATTCTGCGCCGGACACTGGAGGAAAAATCCAAGAAGTGAGCGTGTTCACGGCGGCCAGTATCGCAGCTCAATTCCTGTATAATTGAACCTTCCTCGCGCCGCGGTTTAGAGAGTGCCCGGAATCTCATGCAGAGAGGCGGCAATCCATCGCATCGAGCGGAGGTATTCGGATGGCACAGCGCATGGTGAATTGTGTGCTTTTCAAGCAGGAACTTCCCGGGCTCGACGAGCCGCCTTGGGCCGGTGAGCTCGGCCAGCGCATCTACGACAACGTTTCGCAGCAGGCCTGGAATATGTGGCTCGACCACCTGCGCATGCTCATCAACGAATACCGCCTGATGCCCGCCATGAAAGAGCACCAGGAGATCATCGCCCAGCAGATGGAAAAGTTCTTCTTCGGCGGCGGCGCGCAGTTGCCTCCCGGCTATGTCCCGCCGAAGCAGTGACGACGCGGGCGATTGCCCTCGAACGTTTCCGTTCCTCAGCCTTGCCGCCGACCAGCGCGGCGCGGTTGACGTGCCCTGCCGCGTGATTCTTGATTTTGGAGCGGGGGGTCTTTACGATGAGCCCTTCGCGCGCAAGTGGAAACCTACAGCCTGAAGGGCTACAGCTACGCCATGGAGAAAGCCGGCGAAGTCAGGGGCTGGACGTTCGCGGTCTGCGAGGAATCACACGTCTACGGCTTCCCGCACGAGATGCAGCACTTCACTCAATGCGTCCTGAACAACGAGACGCCGCGCGAAAGCGCCGAGGATGGCGTGGCCACACTCGAGATCATTTACGCCGCCTACGAATCGGCGGGCACCGGCAAGAGAATTAGCTGGGCCTATAAACCCAAGAAGCCCGGTGAGGTCCCCGTGAACCTCTGGCGGAAGGCGTAGGCCAGCTTCCCGGCGGCGGGAGCCGCGCGGAAAAGACGGAGCGGAGATCCACGCACGTTGACGGAGCCCATTGTCGAACTTCACGGCGTCAGCAAGCGCTACGGTGAGCACGTGGCGCTGGAGAACTTCTCCCTCGAAGTCCGCCGAGGCGAGTTCCTCACGCTGCTCGGCCCCAGCGGCAGCGGCAAGACAACCATTATGCGTCTGGTGGCGGCTTTCGAAGAGCCGCAGGCGGGCCAGATTTTCATCGAGGGGCAGGACGCCGCGAACCTACCGCCGGAACGTCAACACGGTCTTCCAGCATTTCGCGCTGTTTCCGCACCTCAGCGTCTTCCAGAACGTCGCTTTCGGACTCGAGCAGAAGAAGCTGCCGCGCGATGAAGTCCGGCGGCGCGTCCGGTAAGTGCTGGAGCTGGTCGAATTGCCGGGAAAGGAAGACCGCTCTCCGAATCAGCTCAGCGGTGGCGAGAAACAGCGCGTGGCTCTGGCGCGTGCGCTGGTGCTGGAGCCCGCCGTTCTGCTGCTCGACGAGCCGCTCGGAGCGCTCGACCAGAAACTGCGCAAGCAAATGCAGGTGGAGTTGAAGCGCCTGCACGAGCGGCTGGGCATCACGTTCATCTTCGTGACGCACGACGAGGAGGAAGCACTGGTCATGTCGGACCGCGTCGCGGTGCTCAACCGCGGGCGGCTCGAGCAGTTGGGCACGGGCGAAGACATTTACGAGCGGCCGGGCACGCGCTGGGTGGCGGAGTTCATGGGCGTCGAGAATTTTATCGACGCCAGGTGCGTGGCTCGTCAGGGCGGCGCCAGCCGCTTTGAAACGCCGGCGGGCCAGACGCTTTGGGCCGATCTTTTCACGGAGGTCGGCGAAGGCGCGCACGCGACTTTGGCCGTACGGCCCGAAGCCCTCCGGCTGTCGCTTGCGCTGCCCCATCCCCCACCGGCGAACCTGCTCATGGGCGAAGTGGCCGAAGCAATCTACGAAGGCGGCACGCGCCGCTGGGTCATTGAACTCCCGACCGGGGCGCGCCTGGTGGCGAGGGATTCGAACTCCGCCGCGACAGCGGGCGAGAGAATTACGCGCGGCTCAATCGTATGCGTCTGGTGGGAGCGGGCGCGGAGCTTGGTTTATCCCGTGGCGGCCGGTCGCGAACCGGCGAATGCCTGATCGCAGCAAGCGATGCCCTATCGGCGCGACGAAAGACTGGTTTCGTGGGCGCTTGGAGCGTATGATGCTGGGGGCTGGCGTGCGGGGCGAACCGGGCGCGTAAGACGGGGTGGTTCATGGGTGACAGGAAATATCGTCAGCGCGGCTACCAGGATTCGGGCCGCGACCGCGAGCCAAGGGAGAAACGACCGGGGAAGAGGCCGGAAACCTTCGGCCCGCGCATGCTCTCCATGCCCGGCAAGCGCGAGGTCATCCGTTGCGCCTCCTGCGCCACCATTCTTCCGCCCGGGCTGGACCTCAACGGCAAGTGCCTGCGCTGCGGCTTTGAGCTGCACAGTTGCAAGATGTGTGCGTACTTCGATACCTCGGCGCGCTTCGAGTGCACGCAGCCCATCAAGGAGCGCATCGCCAGGAAGACCGCTCATAACATCTGCCAGTTTTACATGGTCCGTTCCACGATCGAGCGCGAGACTTCCACCGCCAAACCGCTCGACGCCCGCGCCGCCTTCGAAAACCTCTTCAAGAAGTGACGCCGCAGTTCATGGGTCAGGAAGGATGGATGCGATCCCATGCCGTGGCATACTCAGGGCGTGCCTGGCTCAGGCGGATCTCGTGCGATTGCCAGCGCCATATCGGGTGGAAGGGGGAAGCAAGGGTGCACGGCCAGGAAGAACCGCTGCGATTTCGCCACTGCGAGTTGCCGTCTTCACTCTAGGCCAAGATACTCAAGCCACTGACGGCTGTCGAAGACCTTGTAAGAATCATCCCGACTTGCTCGGGGTAGCATCCATCGCTCTCGCCAGTAGCCGATCACATCACTGATAGGCCGCCTGAGCCATCGGAGCCTCAGGGCCTGACCACGCAAGAAGGCCGCCGCGTTCTCGGCAAGAGGTGAAACGTACACCTCCCTCCTAATCCCGTGGCGAAGGAGGCCAGAGGGCAGGCCGAGTTTTTCCAGAGCCACTCGCGCAACACGGATACGAAAATTCGGGCCCTGGCCAAACTGGTATTTCTCGGTTTCGTTGTTTCCAACTGACCGTAGATAGGCCCGAAGTTTCTCGAACGTCCCGTTGGCCACGTGGAAATGGCCGTACCCCTCAGTCAATCCAGCTCGCACGAACACTGGATCGCCATTAAACCGCAAGCGGTTGTATATGGACGACCTGCCCAGTGCACTTGTCGCGGTAACCATCGCAAGCCGCCCGTCAAAGAGTCTCCGGGTAATGATAGATCGCTTCCCTCTGTACCTCATCCGAAATGCACGCGTCACAAAATCGCTGGCACTAATTAGCGCGACTAGCTTGGCCCCGAGCAACTGGTTGTATGGCGGTATCGCTCCCAGAACGTAGGCATCCATGACATGCCTGAGCCTTTTCTCTCGGGCCCGGACATCCCAGCCAATCCATGAATCCCTAGCCCTGAGATTGAAGACCGGGTCTGTCAGGCCAAGCAGCCCAATTAACTTGCCGTTGTACTGATCGAGGACCACTACCCGAAACCTTCGTCCAAAGCCCCTCGACACGGGGATACTCCACCAAAGTGATGCAAGCCGAAACAGACGCCCGAGTTCACTCTCTGACTCATCGACCACGATGCAGAAAGGATTAATGTGCTCTGGGCTGATTTCGCGCCCGCTTGCGAAATACTTTGCCAGCTTGGGGTACCAGGCTGCCACGAACCCGCTCTCCTTTTCAAGGAGTTCGACCCGGAACTGCTGATGAATTCTGCGAATCTCTTCCTTTGCGTACTCACGCCTCTCCACCAGACAAGCGGAATCGAGGGAAAATCCTTGCTGCTCTAGATTCAGTAGAATCTGCTGTCGGAGTTCGGCTGGGTTTGTTCCCATGTCAAATTCACTAGCGCGACATTCGCACGTTAGGAAGAGGCTTTTTCCTCGAGTTGCTTCAGAAACTCCTCCAACACGAGACATTCGCAGGAGTTCTGTTCATCAGATTTTTCGCCCTTAACCAAACGGTGGGTCGCGGTCGAGAAAAACCTCTCGTCGTTATCGAGCGGCGTAAGCCGCCAACCTCTCGGCACTGGTCCTTCGGACCAACAAACGAGTAGGTCGATCTGTCCGAGCTGCTTTCTGGAAGCAGGTGTGTCCAGCTCCCTTGCCAGACGGGATGCATCGACTTTGAACTCGGAAATCAGGACCTTTTCTTGGGGCTTCTTGAGATCAGGCTTTCTTCTCCCCTCTGCACGCTTCCGTTGCCGGCTTCCTACATCGCCCCAGCTGAACCTGTAGCGGAGATATTGGTCATATGTCTTTGCCGACCCACCAAGGCGTAGTATTTCGGTCCGTGGGATCGCGCCATGTGAGAGGAGATCAACAAAGAGAGCAATGACTTCCGCTTCGTCACTTGGTGTTTTTTTCAGCGCGAGGGGGAAGCCCACGGAAAACTCAAGAGGTGAATTGCGGGTCATAGCCTGGGCGTCTTTCTTTGCCTCGTCGGCATCGATAGTGTCCTTGCCTTCTTCGGCGTCACGAACCTGCGTAACTAACTTATCGAGCTTCTTGACCGCAGTTCGCAGTTCTTCCTGGATGTAGCCGAGATACTTGTCCGAAATCTTGTTTCGACCCGGCTCCACGACATTGCTGTCCGCATCGATTACAGCGACTATATTTCCCCACAGCGCCCTGGTCATTCGCTCGGGCGGCTGCTCCAGATTGAAAGACTAGGGAAAACCGGCGATCGCGGGAATGATCCGATGGCTTGTTAGTCCCTCAAGATACTTAGAGAACCGATTCGGGATTGCAGTCCCTCGATGAACTTCGCATGCCACATAGACCTTCAGCCCGCATGGTCTTGTCTTTGTTCCCTTGGACACCTTTTGATAGATGATCAAGTGGTCCGGGCTAGGGGGAAGCTGGCCGTGCTTCTCATACTCTGAATAATCGAACGTGTTTGCGTCCCCGAGGCGAACGTACGGGAAACCCACCTCGCCGCTTTGATTGAGGGGTTCTGCGGCACCAACTATCTTCACTCGGTAGCGGCATTTGGGGCGCTCCGCTTGATCCCATATCCACGCCACGTGTCCCAGGGCGGTGTGGCTCATTATCATCTCCCACAGCTTATTGGCATCCTCCTCCGCTAACGCCCAGAGGTCTGCGAACCCATCGCCGCGGACGTCAACGACCGTCTCGATCCTATTGGTATCCGCCTTTTCCGGCTTGAGAGCATTAGGCTCGAGTTCGTCTGGTTGCACGGGTGATTTCGCAAGTGCTTTTCTTACGTTTTCCCAGGAGGCGAAGTGGATCTCCTTGTTTGTGT
>Ga0315280_10003140_pt1 | contig 25747 bp, 25 predicted proteins | sample YL17G06_40_MG_FD_203697 | JGI IMG/M metagenome (GOLD analysis project Ga0315280, IMG submission 203697) | Sediment microbial communities from Yellowstone Lake, YNP, Wyoming, USA - YL17G06_40 | ecosystem: Environmental > Aquatic > Freshwater > Lake > Sediment | place: USA: Wyoming | collected...
AACAATTCGTGCGATCTCACATCCTCCCCCGCCCACGACATCCTAGCTGGACCTCTGTCACCAAAGGGTTCCACGAGTCCATCTGAATGCCTTCAGGTCTCTTCCATCCGTGCGAAGGCTGAAACAGGCACGCGTAGGCAGGCATTAGCTCTGGTCAGGTTCGAATCCGCAGGGACCCGCAATGATTTTGTTGCTGAAAATGGATTCAAAATTCGGAAGGGTTCGAATCTCATAGGTTTCGAACCCACGAGCTGCAGAGTTGTTATGTTCCTGCTGTCAGAGCTGATTGTCAGGTTCAGATTTGGGTGCTCGCACCAGAAAGACCAAACACACGAATTGTATAGATGCGGTCGAAGAGGCGACATGCAAGTCAATTGAGGAAGAAGCGGTCCATTGAGTCCGGATCGTTCATACTCATATCCGACCTTTCTTCGCTCCTCATCCGATAGAGAAGGTGAAGGTTCAGAAAATCTCATTGTCATCTTAGCGTAAATGTGTCTTAACTTAGCCAGAATTTAGCGAAGATCCGCCCACGTAGTCTGCTCCACAGATCGCAGACTCTCAATCTGAATCAAGGGCGCGTTTATGAATTGTTTTGCGAATCAAAGCATCTTCGTGAACCAAATCAGCGACTTGAAACGTCAAGTCGTTCAGTACTCCTGAAATAACACCTGCTTCGCTACGATATCTTCTGATCCTTATTGAGAGCGGTTTCACTTTGTTGTTCAGATACCTTTCGGCAGGCGACATCGGACCCGGTGCTCTCCTGCGAGGGCGTCCTCTTGTGGTAGTGCGTTTGAAGTGGTAGATTAAGAGAGGCAAACCCCTTTGCCTTGCTTCTTTGAATTCAGCTATGGTCCACTTTGACTTTATTCGTCCGAAGATTCCAATGTATATTGCAGACCGTTCAATCTTTTCCTTTATCTCTTCCTTAATCACTCGCCCACGCTCGTCTTCAATTGTTATACCTTTCATAATGGGATGGTCGACAAATTCCTCATTGTTGATTGCCCGCTTGAGTCGGTTTCTTAGACTTCGAAACTCATCTTGCGACGAACTGATAAATACTAAGAATGGTTCCGGCGCTACTTCCGACATCTGCAATCGACACTACCGTTTCTTCTTCGGCGGGTGCCTTATTGCCGAGAGCGTTACTCTGACGTTGTTTGCATTGGTGTTGAGGAGACTAGCGATCTCCTTCGGCGCCAAGCCAGCAGATGACAAAAGCTTTACTTGTTCCCTGAAAGTCAGACCCTTAGCGACAATAGCTGCCATCAAACGGCTCAGACCTTCGAGTCTCTTCATCAGTAGCCTAAATTGATCGTCCTCCACACTAGACACCGACACCGTAAGAATAGTTCTTGCAAGGAGTTTAGCTTTTCCTGTACCGACAGCCCACTCATCGACATTCCTAGGAATCTCTCGAGATGGACCACAGCCACCTCATACTGGTCTCAACAGAGCCGAGTTGTGGCTTATTGGACCCACCAAATATCTCAATGGTTTCGCAAGATCAGCAGCAGCTTGAATGTAAGCGCTAAAGAGACCCGAAGTATGTTGACCTCATCAAAGAAAGATGCCGATTCGAAGACGCTCCCTGAATACCTATATTTTAGTTAGTTTACCTTGAATGAGTAACCTGAGGGTTATACGCCGTGGAAGGTGAAGCGTCGAGGAAGATACTTCAAGTTCTTACTAGCATTGATGGGAAATTGGACAAACTAGATGATCTTCTGAATGTTCTGAAGATGAGTCAGAAAGCCTCCATCGAGCAGACGAAAGCAGCTATGCTTGGGAGATCAAAGCTCCGGCGTGACGTGTACAAGCTCTGTGATGGAAGACACAATGTCACTGAAATCGCGGAAGCACTCGACAAATCAATCTCGCTAGTCAGCCAATCAATCGCTGCACTACAAGAGGCAGGACTAGTTGCTGAGGAGAGAAGGGGGAAGACACGGTACTATGAGAGAGTCGTCTAGGAACAAAGCTAACAAGAAACCGAAACAATCAGATTCTGGACTTTTGACTGAAATCAGTCATAAGCTCGATATGGTTGTGGCAGGCATAGCGGCTCTGAACAAGGACAGGGATTCGCAGATCGAGCGGTTGTCAAAACAGTTTCAACCGACGGAGATGGCTGACATTTTGGGTTCGACACCGAATGCGATGAGAGTACGGCTTTTTGAACTCAGGAAAGGTAAGGGAGGGAAGAAACCACGACAGAAGAATGGGGAGAAGGAAAAGAACTAGGAAAGCTACATGCCGAGCTAGTTGACATCAAGAAACTCCTAATGCTGATTGCCTCAAAATCCGGTGCAACATAGCCCAGATCGGCAAGGCACTTGGCGTGAAAGCGCGACAGGTTAGAAACATCTTACAGAAGTAGGCGATCTGAATTGACGGGCAAGCTGGTGAAGCAGTGACCGGCCCATTGGAGAAAGATGTCAAGGAGATAAGATGGCGCGTCGAGGGCGTCGAGAAGTCGGTAGATCTTCTCGTCAGAGCTAATAGGAAAGAAATCATCGAAGATCTGATGGCTTTCTTCGGAAGGTCGAAAGACAGGGTGAAAGTGTTTCTGGAGGTGGACGGGGATAAGACCGTGGAAGCAATCACGAAGAAGTTGAAGATGCAGAAGCCCAACGTGTCCCCGAGAATAACAGAATTGAAAGACGAAGGACTGATCGAACTCAAAGAAATCACAGGAGAAGGCTACAAAATATACGCAAAGGCGGAGAAGGTAAAGATTCTCGACTTGGAGCGCAGACTTCGGAAACGATTTCATCTGTAGCGGCAAGAGCTATGTCAATACTCTCCGAATCGGAAGCACGGGCTCAACTTCAATCCGACATTATGAATCTCTTTCACAAAAATGATTGGGACGACATAGACGATTTCTCTGTCAAGCTGACTTCCAGAATGATGTCAGACCAGGCTACTTCAAAGCCTAAAATCAGAAAGTCAATTGATTCGATCCGAACTAACTTCTTCACAGTGAATACCGTCTCAAAAGAAGACGTGGCTCAGGCTCTGTTCAAGACCTTGGGCGACGACCTTCCATCCTACGTCTACACTGCGTCAGATAGGCTTATGGTGAAAGACATCTTCCCCGAGATCATCAAGGTAACGGATGAGGTCGCAGAGTCACGCCTGAACGATTTTCAGAAAGACGAAAGAACCCTCCAGGACAATCTGCGCCGAGTTTTCAGAAAGAAGCATGTGAGTTTGGCTAAGAGAACGCACGACTCTTCCAGAGAAGTCGGAGACATTGAAAAATTCACTATGAATCTCAAGGGGAGGAAGCTGACTTTCACTGTCGTTGTGAAGGGGCACAAGAGTACCAAGAAATCGAAGCTGACCTGGGAGGATATTGCCCATCAGATTACGAAAGCAAGGCGAGCCAATCCAGACCATATTCTCGTCGTGAGCGCGAAGGAACCTGTTGATGAGCTTGTCACGAGCATCGAGGAGTATAACAAGGACATTTCTCGTCAAGGCTGTGTGATTTTCATTCCACCTGTGGACATGACTCGGATTTTTGTTGCGAACGGAATTTGAGTAACCCACAATCTAATGCCTTCTCGCGTCCGCCAAGAGATACTCTACTAGAATTTCTGGCTGCATTATGCTGAAGGGAAGGTTTGGGTAGCAAGTGCAGCGGGTTCTACTGTAGTCGTAGCAGCTTCTCACTAGGAGAATTTCGTTCATTCACTTGGGCCGGACAGAATCCTAACCAAATGGTATGGATGGAGGTACACTCTTCGAACTCGTAGCGAGTTCATGAGATTGAGCGACGTGCTTGACGCTGGCATGTTCTTGAAAGGAGCAGAATTCATGGTTGTGAATATGTGGGACGCCAAGCAAGCACGAACGGATCTCCCAGGTCTGCAAGATGAAAGATGGAGTAGCCTACTGGTAGCTTAGGGATGACCTCGGACACCTGACTTCCTAGCATTCTCGCGGCTGCCTTCAGGTCTCCGTCGTATTTCGTTCTGAAAACGATGCTCATGTTCATGGCTGATCTCATGGCCGGATCAAAGTCGCTGATCTTTTGGGAAACAAGCATTACACCAACACCCTTCTTCCTCAGCAGCCTGGCTGCGCTATCCAAGAATCGCAAGGCGTCTTTCGGCAGATCTTTTGAGGTCCAGAGGTGCGCCTCCTCTACGACGATTAGCCGCTTCAGATCTTCAGAGTCTTCCTGGATTTGGAAGTATTCGAGCAGTTGATCGAGCATGCGTGCTACCTTGTTGACTCTTTCTGTGCTATCGTAAGGATTTTAGTAGACATCGAGCCAGACAATCATCGCAAAAAGAAACACTCTGACACCTACTAGATTTCCTTGAACCTTCACCGAAACTATCAAGAAGTGATAACAGAGAATTCAGAGAACGAATCCTCGCACTCTCGGAGTCAAAGTGCAATGATCTGGAATCACGAGGAGCACGTGCTATCGCCTGCGAGGGAAAACCATGAGCGGACGCTCCTTTAAGATTCAGGCGACGATGCGGATGAAACTGGAGCGGAGAGGCATCAACTTGATTCTTCTACGCCGCCTTAGGTCGTCGTCTTTGTGGCAGCCTGGCGAAGATTCTTGCAAGATCAAAGTACCTGCGATTCACTACCCTGGCAAACGCTTCTGACTCAGCTCGTATGACATCAATACTGATATTCCAGTAACTCACGTGCTCTTTGTAGCGAGCGATAGTCACGCTCCAGCGTCTTCTGGGGAAGGAAAGATGGGCGATTCGAGCCTTCATAAGGAGTATGATATTGGAATCATCGTCCCACTAAACGATGAGTTTAGAGTACTAACCGAACTCTGCCCCATAATTCGCTCAGAGGAGTACGATGCGATACACTATCACATATTGAGAGTGCCGGGATCCAACTATCGAGCATTCGCTGTCGTTCTCGGTGAGATGGGGACGACTCTAGCAGGTCAAGTTACGGAGAAAGTGCTCAACAACCTCAACGTCGGCGCTCTCGTGCTCATAGGGATTGCCGGTGCACTTGAAAAGAGCCTCAAACTTGGTGATGTCATAGTGGCAGACCAGATCAACGAGTTCCAGGCTGCCTCGAAAGCTATCGACAGGGATGGGTCCTTTATGTTCGAGTACTCCGGCAACAACTGGCGAACGGATTTCAGAATCATACAATGCATTGGCAACCTTGAGTTCTCAGCCAAGGAACTATACAATGCGTGGCGAACCTCTGTTAAGGAATTTCAAGACAGCCTGAAGCTCAGCTCTGAGCAGCTTCCACTGACTAGGGATGCCCCTGAGATCAGGATTGGACATATCGCCTCAGCGAATACAGTCAGCGCCTCCACCGCCTATACAATCGAACTGCACGATCGCATCGATCGGAAACTGTTGGCAATAGAGACCGAAGCCGCAGGATTCGCTCAAGCTGCTTTCCGACGTGAAACATCCACTAAAACTATTGTCGTCAGAGGCATATCTGACTTCGCTGATGAGAGGAAGCAGGAGCTTGATTCTGTTCGAAATGGTATGTGGCGAAAATACGCGATGTACAGCGCAGTCACCTTCTTGGCGAACTTGCTTAGAGCCGAAAGCTTTGGACGGATAGTTCGTAAGGACTCCGAGGTTCAGGTCCCGGCTGATTCTAGGAAACCTAGGGTGGAATTGCCTCGAACCGAGCTCAAGGGGCACATCCTCTCAGCGATGCTCACAGGTCTCAGTACCCCGGCGACAATAGCAAGACAGGTCGGCTGCACTGTTCAGTATGCAGGCCGAATATTGAGAAGACTTGAACAAGACGGATTCGTGGAGTTGGTCGACAAAAAGGGGACTTGGAAGTACTACAGACTGACAAAACGCGGAAGATCGCTCACGTTGTCGGCCTATTCAAGTACAACAAGAGACATTCATCTGGAACATGGTCTGTACGACTCTTTCGACCCGGACGTTGTTGCTGCGTCGGACGGGAGCACGAAACGATATCTAACCATTCGGATAGTTCGTCAGCCTCCATATCTGCCACTGTTCCCCCGCTTTGGATTTGACTCCGCTGCGTTCACTTTCTTGGGTCCGTTGACCAGATCCAGCGAGCAAAAATACACGCTGGGAATGAGTGGTGCAGGGTTCTTTGACAGCCTAGATGAGTTCATAACCTATGTTGAGTTGCTTCGGAGGCATTTTTGGGCGTCCGATCTGTGCTTCACCCTGGATCGCTCGACTGGCAATGAACTCGTGCTCGGATGGGGAACAGCTAACCTTGCTGAAGCTTTGCGCGAAAGTAAGAGTTGGAGGACGAAATTTGGGGTTCTTCTTTCACAGACGACGCCTCATCCAGTCATCGTGATTGGCGACTACGAAGAACGGAGAGTGCGGTTCCACCTGCTTGTCACGTCATGGTACATACCTGTGGGCAACGAGCTCGAGGAACTGAATAGGCTGTTTGCGCTGGCAGGGTCAGAGGTCAGTGGGCTGGTTCCAAATCGGATCGAGGAGGGTCCTGTTGGAGACGGATTCTATCGATGGAGCCAGTCGTTTTGGCAGAAGGACGATAGGGAATCGAGGAAATACGAGATATTCCACTATGCTAACAGAGACCGCGAGACGGGCGGGACCGCAGAAGAACCGTGGTATTATTGGGTTGTTGCCAGTAACCCGATTCTATCGGAAAGTCTGGATGAATATGCCGTTGATGACTACGTCCTACGTAACGTTCTGGACTCCAAAGTCCTGCCCTTGTTGCCGATGAGACTGAACATGCCTTACAGGAGAAGCGAACTCGGAGGTGTTCTGCGTATTCGGTCTTTGAGGCTTGACTACTCGATCCTGGATCAGCGACCGGCGCTTCCTGAACACTACGGATACTATGGACCTGTCATTGTTAGGCCGGTTGTTGAACACAAGATCGAAGCGTGATCGTACGCTCGAGGCGGTTGAAAGAGCCAAGAAGATCCTGTTGGAGCTGGAGAACCTGCAGGATGAGGTTGGCCACACGCTTGGTAGCTAAGGCTGCGAGTACGTAGGACGCCAGGCAAGTAAGAACGGATCTCCTATGTCTGCTAAATGAAACGCAGAGTAGCCTACTGGTAGCCTTGGAATGAAGGCAGACATCTCTGTTCCTAGCATCCTTGCGATTGCCCTCAGATCTCCTTCATACTTGGTTCTGAAGAGAATGCTGATGTTCATGGCTGATCTCATTGCTGGGTCAAAATCGCTGATCTTCTGTGAAACCAGCATGACTCCAACACCCTTCTTCCTGAGGAGCCTTACTGCGCTGTCTAGAAATCGCGCGGCATCTTTCGGCAGATCCTTCGAAGTCCAAAGGTGAGCCTCCTCAACTACAATTAGTAGCCTGAGGTCCTCAGAGTCGTCTTGGAATTGAAAGTATTCGAGAATCTGGTCGAGCATGCGTGCTACCTTGTCGACTCTTTCCGCGCTATCGTAGATGTCTGACAGATCCACTATCGTAGCGCCGGCAGAACCCAGCAGACTGTCCAGTTGAGGCGCAGAGTTCAGTACCCGCCCCTTCAACCCTTTCGGGCTTCGCCGCATGCCAAACTCGGCATAGCGGTCAAGCATCTCCTCGTTCGTGTTCTTCTCCAATAGTCGTTGCCACTGTTGAGTGTAATCAAAGACAAGAGCAGGTATTCCTTCTTCGACCAACTCCTCGACGATAACCCTGGCAGCGATTGTCTTTCCAGCCCCGCTGGCTCCTGAGACGAGAATTCCCTTTTGGGCATATCTTCTCAGTGGTAGGTAGAGGAATTCGCCTAGCTTCCAATCGTCGATGGCGATTCGGCCAAGCATGTTGCCTTCTTTCGGCAACTTAACGTGGCATTTCGGCAGCTCGACATGACTCGCGTAGTCGCTTTCTTCTAGGGAAGTATGACGATTATGCGTATGCAGGAAAGTATGCGCGTCTCTGAGGCTGTAGATGAAGGTCTTTCCCTCCTTCCTTGCGGCGATAATTCCGGTTTGGATGAGCGGATTCACGAACTTTGACAGGTTCCGCACGTCGATCTCTAGGAGCGAGGCTAGTTGGCCGGAGGTCAGGTGACCGAGTACCTTCAGGTACTTGAGGGCCTGCTCCCTCTTGGTTCCGGAGGCTGGTACTTGATCAGGAACCTCACCTTCCTCAACCTCGCCCGATGAGCGCCTAATCACGATGGCATAGTCAAGAGCAAACAGCGTCGACAAGAAGCCGAGCAGCAACATGTCGGTCAGTACTGAGCCGGTGATCGAATTGCCGTTCCAGAGCAGGTACGCAAGATAGGCAAAGGTGAGGCAGGTAACCTCTAGGCTGAACATCAGGATGGTACCTTTGAGGTTGCGCGCTATTCTCACTGGCTCACCTTTGGTGTCGGGATGACCTTCTTGCCCAGCAATCTACTGAACAGCCATAGCGTGAGGACTACGAAGACTAGTAGTATCGCCGTAGAAATCGAAATGCTAAACAGGGCTGAGAGCGCGTCAATCTCCGCGCGCGTGGAGGAAGACCCTCTTTGCGCTAGCGTCAGAAAGATCGCTAACCATACCAGAAACACGGCAAACCCTCGGAACTTCTTCCAGAAAGGCGCCACTAGTATGGCGGGTATTGCGGCCATCCAGACCAGTACCGTCAAGTTGTAGAATGGAGCGAAGTAGGGGATTGCTTGGCCTGACGGTATCTCTCCCAGTATGCTTCTGATGAATTCAAGTAGGAGCGACAGTAGGTCAGACACAATGATATCTGGATTTTCTGGAGCTTAAAGCCGATGGGCTCTTGTCATCTGCATAACGGGGCTCCTGTGGGTTTTCTCAGGATTATGAGGTACTCGTGATTGTGGTGGTAGACGTTGTGGGCTATGCTGAACCATTTCGCGAACGCTTCCTTATGCACGATTGATGTGTCGCGTCCGGAAGCAGATGATGAATAGCCCACGTAATCGGCCAAGAAAGCCAGCACCACCTCGTCCGTGAACTCAAAACCAACCTTCAGCGCAGCCTCGAGAGCGAAGTGATGGAGCGGCAAATGCTTGGCTGCATATGGTCCGATCTGCATACAGCAGAATCGGCCAGGCCTAAGGACTCTGAGCATCTCCTTCAGGGTATCTTCGAGAAAACGTACATACTCTGGGATATCGGTGTATGTTCCCTTCTCGCCGTAGTCCATCATGTCGAAGTATGGCGGATGAGCAATGATCATGTCAATCGAAGAATCATGTATGAAAGACAGGTTCCTGGAATCGCCCTGAATGAACCGCTGCTTGCTGATCCAATCGGTGAATGAAGGATCTTTCTCGAGTACTAATTTGAACCTCTTCTCCTTTGCTTTCTCGGCTTCTGGATTGATGTCAACACCAATCCCCCAGCGCTTCAACGTGGCACAAGCTATGAGTGTGCTGCCGCTTCCAACGAAGGGATCTAGGACGATCTGGTTCTCTTTTGTGTACCTCAGGATGCAGTTGATTGGTACTATGAGAGGGAAGCAGCCGCTGTAGATTGTACCGTTGACTCCGAAAAGTGGGTCATGTCTCCTTGTGGCCGGCCAGACTGAGTAGAATTGCAGGTAGGACTGGTGGCTGTATTCCTTCCATTTTGCGGGTTCCAGGTCGTTGACTTCTGCGTTCGGCTGTCTTTGCGGTTCTCGTGATGTGCCTTTGTCCCTAGGCGATTCTGTAATCTTCAGCCTTCGAACGAGCATCTGGGTCTCGCGTGTGGTTAGTTCCTGTGCGGCAACGGTGTTAGCAACTTCGATCTGCTCGTCTTGGCTAAGAGTCAGCATATGTCGTGTGTGCCCTTCCGTCAGACCGTTGCCACGTGTCAACATAGACTGAATGGGCTGCGGAAGGTCCAGCAGCTTCAGGTGACGGTTCACCCATGCTACGTCTTTGCCGATCTTATTTGCCAGCTGTCTTTGGCTGTAACCTAACTTCTCAACTGCGTTTCTTAGAAGAGAGGCGATCTCGACCGGATTGAAATCCTCGCGCTGCAGGTTCTCAGCCATCAGGAACTCAAAGGCCTCGGAATCGCTTAGCTTCCGCACTAAAGCTGTGATCTCCTCCATGCCAACTCTTTTGGCTGCGAGAAACCTCCTCGCTCCAGCGACCACTTCGTAAGCTCCGCCTCGAGGTCTCAAGATGACGGGTTCAATCAGTCCATGTTGCTCTATTGATGAAGATAGTTCACTGAGACTCTTGCCGTCAACAACTCTCCTCGCATTGAACTTGGAAAGTCTGATGCTTTCGATTGGAATCTGCCTGAGTTCACCTTCGAGCTGTACCGATAGGCTGCGACCAACCACAACTACACCTCGTCTTGGAGATCTTCCAGTCGATCACGGGGAGCTGGAGTTGTGGCTTGCAGAGGACAGATCATATGAATTGAATTTTGATTTCAAGAAGCATAAAGACGATGGGTCAAACACATTTGCGGAATATTGTTCCGCCGTTGATTTCCTAGCATTGCTCAAGTATTTACGTTGGAACAGCGAATAATCAAAGGTGAAGATCACACCAGAGATTCTGCAGCGTCAGTCATCATTCGAACAGTTCTGCAGCCAGTTCGACTGGTACGACTTCAAGATACTCAGCTCTTTCCTGACTATGCGAGACTACCCATTTGACACAACTACCCAGTCGCTGCACTCGATATGGCAGTTGTTCATGGGAAGGGGAATTCAGATCTCTAAGATGACCGTAAGCAGGCGCCTCAGACGATTCACGATTCTCGGCCTCTTACGGAGACAGCCGAAGACAAATCCGGCCTTCTACGAGATCGTCAAAGGCCAGGAGAACATCGTGAAGAAGATAGTCTACTTCAGACACACAGAAGAACTCATGGAATGGTGGAAATCGTTAACAGGAATGAAAAGCATACGTTGCGTTCTCTAGGAAAGCCTACTACTACCTATACTTGTCAAACAAGTTACTGTTACTACTGTTACGTTGCTACTTGAATGAAAGAAGAAAGAGAAAGAAACACAACTCATGATGGTTGCAGTATTTCCCCTGGCGTGCTATGCGGATGGCGACTGTATCGTTCACATCCCTGTTATCGGTTTCGAAAGTTTTCGAGAATCTGTTACGGGTTTCGGTTGTTTTCGTCTATTTATGCCCGCGAAACCAAATACTTGACATGAAGACCGGACCGGAGCCTCTTGGCAATGTCCTCTTTCCACAGATCTTGCAGGTCTTGCAGGAAGCTGGATGCGACCTCAGAACTTGGACGATCACTGTCAGCCTCAGACAAGCGCTGAGTAGGCCTCAGCTGAGATGGGAGACCGTTCACAAGTATCTTGAACAGATGGTTCAAGAGCAGATGATATTCAGGTACGAAGATCCGACCGGCATAGTCACGTATTCAAAGAATCCGATCATAAGAGAGAAAGTGCTCTTCTAGAAGAGTTCTCATGTTGATACGGTTTGGTGCGAATTCCGAGAGTTCCATAGCTGTCGTAAGTCACCGGGACACGCATTGTCGGCATGATATCCGTTGTCGTCCAAAGAGGCTCTCCGTGCGCAAAGACATTTCGAGAAGAGGCGATCCAGCTATCCGAACCTCCACCTTCATAATAGATGATCTGTTCGCCCCCGCCGAGTCTGAAGACGCAATGAATATGCACTTCTAGATCGGCTGACGGTGCCGCTGGGATGTCTGGGATTCTAATGTCAAGATACACGAGCCAAACGCCACTATTCCCTGATGCTGACTTGATCTTTCCTGCGTGAAGATCGTACACATCTATGTCGTACCTGCCGCCAGGCCAAGCAGAATCTCTAAAGATCAGTGTTATTCGAGTCTGCAAGCCCGCCGGTGCTATCAGAAATCTGAAGATTCTTGTCTCGCCTGTGTTTATTGTCGGCACGCGGATGCCCAGGTCAGGCATGATTGCACCGCTGATGTCACCAAAATCAGCATCGACGAGATCAACTGATGTGTATTTCAACGTGGTTAATTCATCGCTCTGATAAGCGGTGACAGCGATTGAGTATTTTCCACCCTGACGGTATGTATGGGTGACCGCAAAGCTGCTGTAGTCGGTGGAGCTTCCGTCTCCCCAGTCCAGATGGATACGCGTAATTCTGGCATCAGAAGTTCCGGGGATTGCAGATCCGTCAATCCTTATGCTGAGCCCGTCGACTTCGGGTGTCCCCAAGCTCAGCTCTGGTGGGCCCGTCCCTGCGACTGTAATGTTGAGGTCTGGCTGATATGAGTCAGAGACAAATGAGCTATCTTGCCAGTATCCGACATGAGCTTTCAGGTGCCAAGTTCCCGGCGAAGAATGTGCTGTTACGGAAAAAGAATATGACTTTGTTCCGCTGCCCGACAACGTCTCTTCTGTGGACTTCAGGCCTCTATTGGCATCCGAATCAAATATGCTCGTTTGCGTTCTTGTCGGCTCGCCGAAGCTATATTCTATCTCGACGGTAACAGAGAAGTCTTGATTGATGTCTACCTTTGGGGGATAGTCCACATTGATGATTCTCATGCTGTATTGTGACGGAGGGGGCTGACCTCCGGAGACCACGACGGTCACAGACTTTGTGCTCGACAACCCGTCGCTCTGGTAGGCGGTCGCCGTTATCTGGTAGGTGCCTCCGCTTCCATAGGTATGAGATGCTGGGAACCAATAATCTTCAGAGTGCCCGTCGCCCCAATCCCACCTGATCCTATCAACCGTGGCGCTAGGAGTCCCAGGCGTCGTGACACCATTGACCCTAACCCTCAATCCATCAACCTCAGGAGTGGACAGGTCAAGGTTTGGAGGCCTGCGTTCCTGTCCTCCAGAGAGAGCAACTGTCCATTGATAGGAGTCCTCAGGAGGATCGCAGCAGGTGCCAATTTCTACTCCGAGAGTCCAAGATTCCTTGTTCGGAGCGACCACCGAGAAAGTATGAGCATACGAACCGGCTCCGGCCGGGACCTGTTCACTTGCGATGGGCTGACCTGTATCCATGTCTGATAGGTACACATTCAAGCCTGCCCAATGGTATTGCTTCCAGCGAACGGTACAAGAAAAGGTCTGACCCTGAACTCCGGTTCTTGGATAGTCTGATGTGCTTCCTTTGTTGGTTATCTGAGCGCGTTCAAGGCCACCAGAAACAGTCACTGTCACGGACCTTGTAGTGGATAACCCGTCGCTCTGGTAGGCGGTCGCCGTTATCTGGTAGGTGCCTCCGCTTCCATAGGTATGAGATGCTGGGAACCAATAATCTTCGGAATTACCGTCACCCCAATCCCAATGGATACGCGTGATCGAGGCGCCCACAGTTCCGGGTGTCGCGACACCATTGATGGCTACAGTCAACCCGTTGATTTCAGGTTGGTAAAGGGTGAGATCAGGGGGATTAGATGGAGGAGCTTCCCTCTGCAAGTAGACCGGGAGACCACCACCACTTTCAAAGTTCTCTATGAGAACGGTTCCCTGCTGCATCTTGTATCCTGATTTCTCAACTCTCCAAGAGTGGGTCTCAGGCGGATTGACAACTACATAGCTACAGTCGCTTTTTCCGTCGTTGTCGGTTTGCGGCATTAGCTTGCCGTCGAAGTAGACTGTGGCACCCGCGATAGGACTCTGGGTCTGAGCATCCTTGACAAATAACCAAAGCCACGCCTCCTTGGGAGATGGGCCCTCGCTCTCAAGGTAGACCGGGAGACCACCACCACTTTCAAAGTTCTCTATGAGAACGGTTCCCTGCTGCATCTTGTATCCTGATTTCTCAACTCTCCAAGAGTGGGTCTCAGGCGGATTGACAACTGTGTAGGTGCATTTGATTCTACCCTCGTTGTCAGTAGAGCCACAAGAGTGACCGTCGAAGTATACCATGGCACCTGCAATGGGAGCTTGTGTTTGGGAGTCTTTGACGAATATCCAAAGCCATGCTTCTTGTTGAGCGATCACAACAAGTCCGAAACTTGAAAGCAGCAACACAACGACGAAAGCACCGATTAACTCGGATCGGCGCATAGAAACCATCTTCTATAAACACGTGATGTTGCAGGATCTGTCCATAAGTGTCTTGTGGATTCTTTCCTCTCTTTGTCAGCCAACTCGCCCAAGAGCGTAGGTTGGTTTGCGTTCCGCGCCTTAAGCGACCTACATGGTTGCTGTCTATCGTAAGCCGACGTGACGCAAGGACAAGCCTTAATGAAAAAACCTCATCGTCTTCTGTGATGAGGCGGCAGGTAGTTTGAAGCATCTCTTCAGGGCCTCCTCCATCGTTTTCGTATTGGTTCTGGTCTTGATACCTAGAGTTTCCGCAACGGCACCCGGGACTTACGTTGAGCTGTACTGGCCGTTTGACAAGAACTACAATTTCGACATCGATCTAAAAGTCACCGATACTCCTGAGTTGGATACGGGGTTGTTTTGGTCGCATCAGTTTGCATTCGTTGGTGGCAGTGGAGGGTACCTTGGATTGCAGATAGTTGGGTCAACGAAGAAGGCAATATTCTCTATCTGGAACGCACTCGCTGGTTCATCTGAATGCCAAGTGTTTACACACGAAGGAAGCGGCTGGATGTGCTTGATAGATTATGACTGGAAGGTTGGCTTCAACTATAGACTTCGACTGTGGGTCCTGAACAAGGATCCCGCTGGAAATGAGTGGTGGCTGGGTACCATCAATGACTATTCCATCAATTCTGACACAGTTATCGGTAGGATCCTGGTGCCATCTTCTTTCGGCTGGCTTAGCTCATGGTCAGTTACTTGGATCGAGTACTTCGTTTACTCGACGTGTGATGTCCCTTACACTCGTGCAATCTTCTCCTACCCGTTTGCTCGCAACGGTGCCGGCGATCACGCTCCGGAGAAGGCCAAGGCCACATACGGCACCAGTTCATGTCAGAATTCGAATGTTAAGTACATTGGAGATGGAGCGTACGCGATAGAAGCCGGCAAAGACGTTCGACGCATAACCCCAGACCAAACTTGGTTGTGGACGCAGGAACCAACCCTAGTCCAGCAACCAATCCCCGAGTTTCCAGCAAGCTCAGTAATCTTCATTTTCGCAATCATGTCGGTAATCTCCGCTTTGGGTTACCTGCGGAAGAGAGAGGATGGACTGTATCACTGCTGAATCGCATGAAGTAGAAATGGATCGCTTGAGGTTCTTGATAGAGCTTAGTCTTTATCTCGACCGACGGGCTGCGATCTGTGACACAATCATCGAAGAACCTCGTACAGTCCTCGTCTTGCTCTCCTAACTTGGCCCAGCCGCTCGAGACTTCGCAGATGTTCACACGCTGTGTTCGCTTCGATTCCCAGCAGTCTGGCCAGTTGCTTGGGAGTTGTTCTCCTTCTAGTCTTGAATGTCTCAAGAGCTTGTTGAAGCCTCAAACTGACCTCAGCATCCTCTAACCGATCTTTGGCTTCCTCGGTTGAACTCGGCATCCTCGGCTCCAAACTCGACTTGCTCGGCTCGATACTCGGCTTCCTCGGTTGGAACTCGGACAGAACTCGTAGAGCTTGGTCGAGTTTGCCGATTATCAGATTGTCCTTGTCTCTGCTCTCTGTGGATTGGTCGAAGTACTCCTTACTCAGCATTGAACCTTCAATTCTTTCGAGTTGCGTCTTGAGGTGCATTACCCCGACCTTGACGTCGCCGAGGCTGTCGCCTATCGAGAAAGAGGGCCTATGGATCGGCTCGATCTCTGTAGCTATCGCAGTCGTCTTGGGCTCTACTTGGATGCCCAACCTCTGCTTCAATCTCAATAGCAGACTCATGAGCTCGCCGTTGAATCTAACCCTGAAATCGAGGTAACTCTCATTCTCAAAAATACGTTCTGGGTCTTTGGCGGGTTCAGGGCATGCCGTATGGTCGAGCCGGGAATTTCAATCGCCATATTCGGTATTTGGTTTTCAGACTACTTATAGATGAGTCACTTTCTGAAGTCCTGAAATGGGATCCCGTCAGATGACAATCTCTTTCAGCGAAGATGTCGTTGTCAGCATTGTTCGCCTGAAAGATGAGATCTGCGCCGGCTGGCGCTATGATTGTTCGAACCTATGTATTGTTCTCTCAGTACCGTTGTCTACTCATTCAAAGCATAGCTGTTGAGGCGATAGTGTTTAGGGGCAAAATGAGCTGTCTCTATTCTATTATGTGATAGGCAAAGAGAGAATGGGCTTATTCATGCGCCGCGAACATTCGATTCGAGTCAATTATCTCGTATGAAACGGTAGGATAGTCTTCGTCCGTATGTTCTTCAAATGCTAAGCTTCCCATCTAGATGTCTCACTCTTCCCCAGCTGGATGTGCGCCATCCAATTTTGTTCGTCGGCGCAATTCTGATTTAGCCCTCGTAGAACTCCACTCCGGAACTCGTAATAGTCCCAGCCACTCGAGGTGTAGTTGCTTGACCATGCTGGACGCCATGATGTGAAATCGTCTCTCTTCCCTGCCGGCCTGCCATCAGAGTCTAGCCACAGAACAAGCAGCCGAATACGGTTTCATCAGTGTCTTGGAACTTCAGTAGCTCGATAGGACTCGACTGAATATAACCTCCGGGCTCGACCTACCGCAATCGCGGCGAATCCCTGACCCAAGCCTGCATTCTCACTGAACTCTCGTCTTGTCGCTGTCGCATCAGCAGTTGCTGCGACTGAGGGCACTGGTCTTTGTCAGTTCCGTTACGCAAGGATGTTGTGTGTTCGGCAAAGTTGATCGACGGTGTCGATTTCCTCGATCGTTCGTCTGTCTGTCCGTCTGTCTGTGTTCTTTCCAGAACCGGACAATACGGCACCTAGATGGTGCCTCGTACGGCAGTTTGCAGACAGGATCAGACAGATCAGATCTGTTCATAACCTAGAAGACGGAGATGACTAGGCGACCAAGAGTTGCCTCAGTGCGCCGCATGCCAAAGGGACCTAACTGAAACGGGAAGCAAGTGCTACACTATCAGGCGCGGAAACGAAAGGCACCTCGTATGTTTCTGTCGTGAGTGCCATTCCGTGTTCCAAGAGGAGACAAGAAGGCCGACGCGAAACCCCAAGGTTGGAAGGGCCGTAAAGGGCGTCATCACAGGCTTGGGAGCCATCGGAGTTGTCGTCATGACGGCTATCTTCGCCATAGGACTGTTCGCCTTCAAACAGATAATGAAGACGAAGTTCGGCGAAGACAGCGGCGGCGGAGCAGGAGAACCCTCATCGTTCCAGTCGAGCGAACCCGGTTTCTCGTTCCCGAAAACATTCATCGGCGAAGAAGCAGGGGAGCCCATGCTCCACGATTTCGAGCCCAATGACTTGACCGGCTACGAAGTGACCGACGACACCGGCCAGGTGTTCGCGACGGACAACCTTGTGAACGAACTCTACAGTGAGGAAGACTCGTTCTCCGATGTCGATACCTCCTTCGCTGAGAAAGGCGAGACATCGTATGGTCAAGATTCGGCGAGTTACCAGTGAGTCAATCTAGGAGCTTGATGACCGCCCGGTTCCCGACACGCGTCTTCTTGATCCTATGCTTTCGCTCAAGAGATCCGATCAGCCTGACAATCTTCTCTCGACCAATCCCGAGTTTCTTCTGAATCTCACTCTCGCTTTTTGCGTGTCCTCCCATAGCTCTGAGAACTTCAACGCAGCGGTCCTCGTCGTCTGTCAGTTCGCGTACGACGGAAACAGAAGAGGGCGACACTTGTGTCTGACTTGGGGGTGGCGGCGTTTCAGCCGTGTCAGGACTTGCAACAACTTGGCGTTTGAATTCCACGATGTTCTTGTCAGCTGAGCTGTGCGCTCTGATCTCGTCGAAGTCAGAGAGTCCTTGTGGCAGACTGAGTGTTGGCCTGAATCGACACCAGAAGGCTTCGTTCTGATAGAAGACGTAGCCTGTCCGCGGCGTTGCTGTATGAAGCGCTCTTGCTATATCGAGGCCGAATTTGGCTCCGTAAGCTTGGATCTCGGCCTCCGATATGCGCATGAGAATGCGTATGTTTGCTTGACTGAGGGTTTCTGGGAGGTCCTTTATGCTCTGCGTTATCATGACGACCCCGAGACCCTTCGCGCGACCCTGTCTCACGATGCTCTCCAATGCAATCGCAGCGCCCTTGGGTGAGCCAGGCTCGTAGTAGCGATGAACTTCATCGACGATTACTAGTGCTTTCAACTCCTCGCTGTGAGCTTGGGCCAGGAAGTGGTTCAGAATTGACCTTAGGACGAACCAAGTGAAGACGAGTTTGGCTGATGGATCATATAGCGGGCTTGTCAAGGGGATAATCGACAGCTTGTCATGTAGCATTTGCTCGCTGCTGAATGTGGTCGCACTCATCAAGAGCCGATACCTGTAGAGTCTGTCGAGCTTCGAAACGATCTTTCTATCACGTCCTCTCGACCGTGCTGCCTCTAGGAACTTCTCAAAGTCAAGTTCTCCGCCCCGTCTCCAAGTCTCCAGTATTATGCTTCGGAAAATGTCCCTGAAGCGTTCGTCCTCTACGAGCTCGGTTAGGACGAGGGCTGTTTCATCAGCGATTTGAACAAGATGCTCCTCGGCGACGTCGGGTTTCGATAGAATGTTGGCTTGCAGTTGAATGCCTGTGTCATCGAGAGTGTAGATCTTTGTGTGGTCGTAGGCTCTTCCTTTTGCAAGTTTGAACTCTGCTTCAACACTCGGGTTGGGCTTGATGAGTCCTGTGAATTCTCCCACGGGGTCGATAATGATTGTAGGAACATGTAGGCTGCTGGTTTCTGCGATGATTTGTCCGACGCGGGTCTTTCCGCTTCCAGTGGTGCCTGTGATTAGAACGTGGCGTGTGAGTTCGTCTTGCTCTATCATGAATGGGGTAGATGTCTTCTGAAGTCTGTCGCCTTGACTGACTCCAAGCAAGCCAAAGTAGACTGGCTTTGTGTATGCGCGTTGGACTAGTCGCGACTGCAACTTTGAAGGGATGTGATCAACGACCTCGACCTGCCTCAGAAAGGCCGCGAGTGATTCTGCCACGGCGGTCGATGATTCCTCCCTGTAGCCCGCCTCCCTAGTGATCGGACTGGCGAGTCTCGCGTTGAACATCTCTTCGATCGAATCTGCGAAGGTTTGCAGAATTGGGACTTGCTTGTACAGCCTCACAGTTGCGGGATGGAATAGACCAACCAGTTCGGCATAGTAGACGTAGGCGGGCTCCTGAATCTCTTCTATCCAGAGACCCTGCTGATGAGCCCTTGACCGCACGCTGAGAGTCTCAAGTTTCGACAACTCCTCTTCCACCCCTTCTACTTCGTCATGCAGGTTCGCTTCGTTCGTGACGTGGATCTGAGTGGAGAGGTTCCAGACCAGGGCTATGCCGTAGCCTTTCTCAAGCCACTCATTCAGAATCGACGAGGCGCCTTGGATCTCTGCGTGAAGTTTCTGATAGCGCTCCTTGGCCTTCTGCTTGTCTCGAATGAGCGACTCTAGGTACGTCGCACTGGTCTCGCCTGGTTCAACGGCCTTGACTAGCGCCAACTGGTCGAGAATGGTCTGGTCATCTAGCTTCTCCTCGCCGAGCTTCCTCCGCAACTCCTCCTCTTCAGCAACAATCTTCTCAAGCTTTGGCAGACCCCGAAAACTATTCAGGGCGATTCTTGGTGTGATATGGCTCACATAGTAGGTTGTGCAGTGGAACTCCGGAAGGTTTTGCTTGAGATAGTCCAAGAACTTCGAAATCTCTTGAAGCCTAGAATGAAGCACTTGGTCACCAATCTTCTCCATCGCCTTGATGTAGAAGTGCTTCGATCCCTTGAGCCAAACCCAATCTTGCACCCTTCCTAGGGCAAGCGTGACATGCTTTGCCTCATGAAAGTAGACCTCGCAAGGAAACCTGTCGAACTGAAGGATTCGCCTGTACCCCAGACTCTCCGCCAACGCCATCGGAACTCTTATTGAAGCTGCGAGGGCAATATTAGCTGACCTGAAGTGTCCTCTTTCGACCCTGATGAACTTCGCAGGCTACTGCGCAGGCAACCAGATACTCCCGAAGGAACGAAACCTTTGGAGTCCTTCAAAATGAAACCAGAGGGCGCGCGGGTTGCTGTTTCAAAGCAGATCACCGACGAGAAAGGAAACGTCCTGTACGAAGAACGAGATGAAACTTCGATCAACCCGTGGACTGCTCAGCCTGAAAGAAAAGTAATTTATGCCACTCGGAAATGCGAGGGATGCGGTCTTCCGCTAACCGCCGAAATGCTGGGCACGGACAAGGTGAAACCTTGCATCGCGTGCGGAAAGATAACCTGTCCGAGGTGTAGAGTCAACACAGAAGCGACTGAGTACCTGAAACCTGAGGTTCGCGGGCAGCCACTATGCAGCAACTGCTTTCATACCTTCATTAGGTCGTTGATCATAGTCTGTCCAAGTTGCGACCTGCCGGCGAAGACCTACTATGACATCAAGACATGCGCCGGATGGTGCAACAACAAGGTTTGCCCCTCGTGTGGGACTCAAGGAAGCTTGGGTGAGCTCGTGTGCAGAAGATGCCTTCCAAAGTACTTGCTTCTTAGGGAGGAATTGAGCGAATGAGCGGTTCTGGAAAGAAACTTGGGAAGCGGTACTTTGAGAGTGTCTCCCCCAGCGCGGAATTCGAAAAGATGCTTGCAACCCTACAGGAGAGTTCACCGGACACCGTAAAGGAAGTTGAGCGAGTCATCAAGACCCCTGATTCAGAGACTAAGCTCACTTACGAGGTGCAGGTAGACCCCGAGACAGGCAAGCATAAGGTCATTGAGAAATTCACGACTACGAAGCGAGAATGTGCGATATGTAACGGGTACTTCTCACAAGTTGTGACTTGCGAGCGCTGCGGAGCACAAGTGTGTGCGAGTCACATCAGGCATCGCTCTTGGGATGTTTCGGAGGATCAGTATGGGAATGTCACATACGACGCTGGTAAGATCTGGTCCACTCGCACGGTAAGCAAGAGAATGTGCGTCAGTTGCGCTGGGGATACAACAGATGAATCCTAGAGACCCTCATAATGCTTCGGCGCCTCATTCAATAAATGAAGCCAGTCAACAACTCAGAGATGCTTTCTGAGAGACAAGTCAGGAGAGCTGGCAAACCGATACCGGGTGACAGATGATCGTTTTCGCTAGAGTCTAGTCACCGTTGAACACAGAAGTCGCGCACCAACAAGAAAGAAATAGATCCTCCAACCTCGTAGGGTACTGTTCTGAAGAGGCAAGGGCGAAGCCTGTAGAGACCTAGTTTTTGAAAGGCTAGGTCTCGGCGGCCGCACCAAACCTTACATTCAGTTTGCATACCTCTTGAATCACGGTTTGCGCGAATTCTCTACTCATGACCGCGCAACTGGTCTCAGATATTCACCACTATGAACGAAGAGCGACTAACTCCACCAAATAACAACAGGTACAACCCCATCGCAATCCTACTCTAATAGGAGCCAGAGCACCGTCCCTTACATGCGTTCGACGCTGGCCGTCATCGACCGTGCAGTTCTCCTAAACGTTTCGCGCGCTGCGCGTATTCTCCGCAGCCAATCGACGCTGAAGCATGACATCGCAAAGACGAGCACAACCAGCCTCAATGCAAATATCACATTGATCGCATATGGGCTCAACAAGATGGCCTCCCATGCCTCTTGCTTGGCGAAGGCTGCAGCTAGCCCTGCTGACCACAAGCTGATCTGCCACAAGAGCTCGAAGCCACTGAGAAACACCATGAACCAAGAGAGATTGTATACGGCATCGAAGTTTCCGATGGACAATTCTGAGAAACCTAGCTCGCGAAACCGTGGAGGTTACGCCGAAAATATAGGATAGAAAGAACGTGTACGTGAACAACATCTGTTTTTGAATCTGCAGGCGGGAGGCTCCGAGATATCTAGGCGGTCGTTCTTTTGTGTGTGCTCCCTTGGTGCGGGCGTCGTAATTTGGACCCTCACGGGGGGGGGTGCGCACCAAGGTACCCACACACACAAGATGAAGGTTGAGTACCTGAAAGCAGTTCTAATTGCTCGAAGGCGCTGTTCTGATCGTTCGATTCATGTTGGGGTTTCCGGTCATTCGCAGAAAGGGTGAACCTGCATGACGAGCGCAAGGGCTGTTAAGATATTCGCGATCATCCTCGCTCTGGTGATTCTGAGCGTGTCGTTTCTGCTGCCTGATGCGCAGGTAACAACCAGTACCTACAATCTGACTCTTGCAGTGGGAGAAGTAGGGCAAGTGCGCTTGCCACTCAATCCCTCAACTGGTTGTTCATGGTGGGTTGAATCTGCACCATCAAGTGTCGATATTTCAACGTCTGACGATGTCGATCCGACAATCGATTGTGGTCATCCGCCACGTCTTGGTTGCAGCAATCAGGTCGTGGTGTACTCGTTCAAACCGAATGAGGCTGGCGAGTATTCAATTGAGTTGCGTTATGGTCACGCTTGGGCACGGAACGAATACTATCAGGTCGCGATAGTTCATTTGACGGTCAGCGACAGCCAGCTCTCCGAGCAAGTTCTATCTGGCAGAGTGGCAAGCGTTGAGAATGCTTGTGCTCCAATGACCTGTGGGTCTGAGCCGTTGACCGAAACGAACCGTATGTGCCCAGCGATGTGCTTGTTGTCCTATAGGGTGGAGTTGGTTGTGCATCCCGGTCCACCTGGCAGTTTGGCTCCAGACAGGCTCTATCGAATCTACATAACAGGAGGGAGTGGCGGTGAAATGCGCGCCGCCAGCCTCAAGGTAGGGGATGAAGTCTCAATCCCAGCACGTCCAGCCGGTTACTGTGCTTGTGGGGCAGCAGAATGCAATGGCGGCGATTGCTGGTTGGCAAATGATTCAGACTGGCGATACAGCACTTCTTCAACATATACAGGCACTAGCGGCTCGGCTGAGACAATAACGGTCACTGGAACAATACGCCCCGGCGTCGAGGGGGGTTGCTGGCTTATCCGAGCTGACGGTACTGGTACAGAGTATCTCTTGATTGATGCACCAGAAGCTCTTCGCATCGACGGTTTGCGTGTCCAAGTCACAGGAGAAATCAAGACGGACATGGCGTCTTACTGTATGCAGGGAAACACTGCACTCCAGATCACATCATATTCGATAGTATCATCTCTGACCACGACAACTGTGACCGTGACCACCACAAGTTCACTAACCTCCAGTAACGTACGATCAACTACCATAACGAGTACCACAACCGCGGTAATTGTGATCCCGGGTTTTCCCATTGAGGCAATCCTGCTCGGTATCGCTCTCGGCTTATTGATGTTGATAGTAGTACGGTTAGATGGGGGCTGCACTATGGAAGGAAGAGGGCCCAGAAGAAACCAACCAGAAAACGTAGGAAGCTCAGATCTTCAAGTTACGTAGTGAATCAAGTTCCTCATTTGACCGGTTTTGGCGGTCACCCTTCGGGCCGGGTCCTCTTCTTCTTTGCGCGACCACGCCGCCCCTCGGACCTGGGTTTCTTCGGTTCCTTGAAAGTGGATGTTAGCTGCTTCGTTCCTGGGCCGTCATAACCTGCAGCCTTCAGCCTGTTCTTGCTCAATTCAGACAGAGACAGCCAGAAGGTTCTCTCAATGTTCTCAAAGAGTTTGGCAACCGCAATCCCTTGCTTCCTAGCCTCCTTTCTGTAGGCTCTCAAAACCTGACTCAGTTCGTTCTGCGTCTGATCCGTTAGACTCCTTCCTTTCTGCAGGATTTCCCTCAAGGCTGGCCTGCCTTTGCGCTCGATACTCTCTTCGATCTCTCGCAGCCAAGCCTCGCCTGAAGTCTTTCCTTTGAGACCCTCCCTTCTGATCCGTTCGCGGACCTCGGTTTCGATAGCCTCAACATGCGCCGGATCCAAGCTGGCACCTATCTTTTTCAGAGACTGCCGATACCTCTCCATGACAGCGAACATTTCAGCATACTTGCGCTTCGTCGCTTCATAGATTTCGTCCCCTTTGCGATTCAAGTCTAACCCTCCCTCTCTTGTATACAGCAAGCAGCTCCTTCAGAACGTCATCGTTGAGTGTTATCTGCCTTTCCAGATGCTTAGGCGCAGAGATAGATATTTGGTGCTTCGCGCTGCGATCCTAGGCTTACCCCGCGACAGTTAGGATACGCGCCAAGTCGTATGTCGGTAGGGTTTCAGGCGGACCCGGGGCTTGAATCTTGGCGAGATCCACTAATCGTCTTGGAGAGAGTTCGACTTTTCGCCTGATATTGTGGCTTTTTCACTCATTGTCTTGCCGCACCTTGGCTTTGCCTCGCTCAAAGGATCGCCGACGGTATGAAGACACTTGGCCCCCAAAAGTCGCGTTAGAATTCAGCAGGGTAGGTCGTGTTTGTCGTACTGAGGCATGCCAACTGGTCAAAGCGAAATGTTATTACCAACGTCAAATTGGATCAAAGATAAGCGATGAGAAATGGAATTCATTTTCATGTTGACACACCACGATGTAACAATCCCTGATGCGAGGCAGGTTCTGGACGAGGTTAAGGATACAGGCTTGAAATGTATTGGTTGCAAAGACATCGGGTTGAATATTGACCAATATAGGGAACTATTCGCAGCATTCAAGAAATACGGGATTGAAAGCTTCCTGGAAGTCGTTACCTATAGTGAAGAGGAGCACTTTCGAGGCGTAGACCTGGCAATCAAAATCGGGGCGGACAATCTGATTGGTGGCATGCCGCCGTACACAGAGAAGACTATGGAATACTTCAAACGAAAAGGAGCTGGGACGCGCTTCTTCCCGTATGTTGGGGAGGTTACAGGTCATCCATGCGTACTTGGTGGAACCATAGACAAGATAATCAAGGACGGAAGAGATGCCGAGAAACTCGGTATTCACGGTATAAATTTGCTACTATACCGCTATTCGGGAGACCAGAATAGACTGCTTGCTTCTGCCACGAAAGAAATCAAGGTACCCCTAATTGTGGCAGGTAACGTCGCTGACTTCAACCAAATTAAGGAACTGAAAGACAACGGTGTGTGGGCGTTCACAATAGGCGGCGCAGTGTTCGAGAAGAAGTTTGTTAAGAACGGCAGTAACAAGGAGCAGATTCTAGCAGTACTCAAGAGGCTCTAGAACTCTCCCATTGAGCGTTTCTCTATGCCTTATATCCTGAGCGTTGACGCAGGCACTACTGCTTCAAAAGTTGCGCTCTTCGATCTTGACGGAAAGCTTGTCGCAAGTTCAACGAACGAGTACAAACTAATCACTCCTTCTTCGCTAGAAGTGGAGATTGATGCTGAGACGTTATGGAATGCCTTCAAGACCGGGGTTCGGGATATCCTCAAATCACGCACTGCCCCAGCGGAGATAAAAGCGATCGGAATTTCAGCACAAGGCGAAACTTTGATTCCCATCGGCGAAGACGGGCAACCGCTCAGAAGGGCAATTGTGTGGCTCGACAGTAGAGCACAAGAAGAAGCCGACATTCTTGACGGAGAATTCAACCATGGATCCAGCTACGCTATCACAGGTCAGGTCAAGATTGTCCCAACATGGCCCGCGTCAAAGATTTTTTGGTTAAGGAGGCATGAGCCAAAGGTTTTCGAGAAGGTCTCAAAGTACCTTCTAGTGGAGGACTACCTAATCTACAAGATGACTGGAAAATTCGTAGCAGAGGGCTCTCTTCTTTGCTCAACCGCGTACTGGAACATTAGAACGAGGAAGTGGTGGGACGAGATGCTAGATTTTCTTGGCATAACCGCCAATCAACTGCCAGATATCAGAGAATCAGGTGAACCCGTGGACACACTTTTGCCGGAACGTGCACGCGAATTGGGACTCAACAGAAGCACGCTAGTTTCCACTGGCGCGCTCGACAATGCAGCAGGTGCAGTCGGCGTCGGCAATATTCGTCA
>Ga0315280_10003141_pt1 | contig 25742 bp, 28 predicted proteins | sample YL17G06_40_MG_FD_203697 | JGI IMG/M metagenome (GOLD analysis project Ga0315280, IMG submission 203697) | Sediment microbial communities from Yellowstone Lake, YNP, Wyoming, USA - YL17G06_40 | ecosystem: Environmental > Aquatic > Freshwater > Lake > Sediment | place: USA: Wyoming | collected...
GCCACTATCGGTTTTACCGATTTCAAAGCAACGCTTGATTACGTTTTACATCAAGAGTCAAAACATCTCGACTCTCTCACAGCGTCCTAGGAAACTTGGGGCTTTAGCCCCAAGAGGACGTCATTTTAAATTTTTAAGCAATTTTGCTATTTCTTCTTTTTTTACTATAATCAAAGTGCTAAGCCTTGGTCCGCTTTCTTTTCCAAGCAATACTCTATATGCTGCTGTAAAGAATTGCTTTGGTTCAATTTTCTCCTTCTTGCATATTTTTTTCATCTCACTTTGCAGCGCCTTTTCACTTATCTTTCTTTTTTTAGTTATTAGTTCGGCGAGTAGCAAAAGCGCCTTTTTTTCTTTATCGCTTAATTTTTCTTTTATCTCTTCTTTTATCTCTTTTTGGATTTTTATTTTATAATGCTCTGGGGCCCACTTCTCAAGCCAATTTTTAGCATAGTCGAGCCTTGAATTTATTCTATACATTTCAATTTTGTTTATCTTTTTAATATGTCCCAGACTTTTGAGCAAGAAAGAGACTTTTTGCTTTGGCAAAAGCTGAATTAGCATAACAGCAAAAGAGAAAGGTAGTTGGTAAAACATTTTTTTTGGCAGTTTTCTGAGCTGTGCAAGTTTAAATGCTCTAACAACATCAGCTTTTTCTTTTTCACTTACCTTTTCTTTTCCGTAACAAATTCTTTCAGCCGTGTCGTAGTCATCATAATACCTTTGCAGCTGCTGGAAATCAAAAGCAAATCTTCTCGTTGATTCATGCCACAAATAAAAATAGCGTAGCATTTCTGCTGGCGCGATTTCTAAAAATTGTTTTGGTGTAAATAATATATTCCCTGAAGATGTCATGTCACCAAGGTCATGGCCTTGCCATATCTTGCCAATCCACTCGGAAAAGAAGCCAAATGGCGGTTCCTTATTTAGAACAGCAATAAGTTCTTTGCAAACATCTCTGCTTCCTCCTGCAGCAGCGTGATCTTTCCCATAAGGTTCAATTGTAACATTAAAAACATACCATAGGGCAGCCCATTCAAGTTTCCAATCAAGTTTTGCATTTTCTAAACTTGTTTCAGATTCTTTTCCACATTTAGAACAGCGCAGCCTGACTTTCCATTTTTTTGCATCAATTTCTAAAACTTTGTTGTCTGCGATATTCCTACATGCTGGACACAAAGGGTTTATGGGTTGCCAATCTTGTGGGTAAGGCTTTGTTTTACGATATTGATTAAGTAAATTTATTACCTTTTTTCTTTTTTCAATTATTTCTTTTATTAAATTTTTTGTAGCATCCAATTTATAAAACTGTTCTGTGGTTATAATTTCCATCTTTATCCCAAGCTGCGCAAAGGTTTTGATAGCTTCCTTTGCAAAATGCTCAGCCCAACTTGAACAGCATTCATAAGGATCAGGAACATCAGCAAGTCTTCTATTTCTATACTTCTCAACAAGCCGAGAAGAAGGCTTATAGTTTTCTGGAACTCCTATGTGCTTTTCAGCTTCACGCAGATTTTCAAAGAAAATTAGCTGGCTAGGCTTTGCTTTGAACCTATCTTGCGTATAAACTATAAGGATGTTTCTTACTCTATAGCCTCTTTCCCTCAAAATCTCGCCAAGAAAGAATGGAATTATAGCATCGCTTCTAAAGTTGCCTATATGTATTGGTCCAGAGGCGCTCCATCCGCATGATATTGTAACAGTCTGGCCTTTTCTTAGCTTTTTCTCTTTCTCTATTTTGTCGACAAGCTGGTCAAGCCAAAAAAGGCTCTCTCCTCTTTTTACCTTTTGCATAGTTATTTTAAGCTTGCTATATTAAAAAACTTTACTAAATACTAAATTTTGACAAATTTTGATAAACTTTTAATAGTGCTTAAGCGTGCTAATTTTATGACAAAACTAGCTTTTAAAGATTTAGAATTTCATGAAACAAATGGTATTGTTAGAGCATATTTCTTGAGAAATTTTTATTTTGATATTAACAAAGAAGAACTTGCCCTTATTGGAAAATTTAAGATAGGGAAAAATAGCATCTCTTTCGAGGAAAAAGAACAAACAGCGAGAAGAAAATTTAATTTTCTGCTCGAAAAAGGACTTTCTCAGCTGATAAGCTTGCAGGGCAAACCTGCAACATTTGTACATAAAGACTTGTTACCTTTAATCGGTTCACTTTATTTTGGCTTAATTGATAGAGGCACAAACATAATTGAGGTAAGGCCGGTTACAGGATGCAATCTTGATTGCATCTTTTGTTCTGTAGACCTGAGCAGGCGTGTAAGAGACTTTGTCGTACAGACAGACTATCTCGTTAGAGAATTTCGCAAACTTGTAAAGTTAAAACTTGAGGCGGTTGATTCGGTTGAGGCACATTTAAATGCACAGGGAGAAACACTTTTTTATGGTCCTATTGCTGAGCTTGTAAAAGGCATCGCCGAAACAAAAGGAGTTAATACGATTAGCCTTGATACTAATGGTTGCTTGCTTACCGAGAAAAAAATTGATGCTTTAGTTAAAGCAGGTTTGACACGATTTAATATATCGTTAAATTCTTTAAATCAGGCGACGGCAACGAAACTTGCCAATGCATCATATCCTCTCAAACATGTTGTTGACATGTGCAAATATGCGGCAAAAAAAGCTGATTTGTTGATCGCGCCTGTTTGGCTGCATGGAATTAATGATAAAGATATAGAGGATATTATTAAGTTTGCCTTGTCTTTGAACAAAAAACAATCTGTTCCGCTAATTGGCATACAAAATTTTCTAGAATACAAATATGGCAAAAGACCAGTAAAGCAAAAAAGTTGGCAGGAACTTTATTCTTGGCTCGGCAAGCTTGAGCAAAAATACAAAACAAAACTTATTTTAAGCAGAAAAGACTTCAACATAGAAAAGGCAAAAGTTTTAGATAAACCTTTTAGAAAAGACGATAAAGTTAGAGCAGAGATAGTCTGTCCTGGCAAGTTCCCAAATGAGAAACTTGCACAAGCCGATGACAGAATTATTTCACTGCCAAGCTGCAGCAAAGAAAAAGGTTCTATCAGAATAAAAATAACAAGAGATAAATATAATATATTCTACGGTAGGCCATCATAGAGTCTTATAGCATTAGTATAGTTTTTGGCTTTGCTATAATGTTTTTTTCATCAACTACTTTTGCAATCTCAACAAGCCTTCCTTCAGAAGACAATACTGCTACGTATCCTTCTTTAAGTTTTTTTCTTTTAACCAAAAAATCATAAAATATTGGAGAACCGTTATAAAGCTTATCTAAAGCAGAGTCTTTAACAACTATTTTTTGCATATCCTTTGTGACGCTTTCTATGGGTAACAAAATGCTGCTTAAGTTCTTATTTTCTATTGCTTTAACAACATCATAAAGCGTTACACAATTATCTTCATTAAAAATGCCGTCTTTTGTTCTGCGAAGTTCCAGCATATGTGCTTTAACGCCAAGCGCAATGCCTAGATCGTGTACAAGCTTCCTTATATAAGTGCCTGCTTCACAATTAACTTTAAACAAAACATTATTTCCTTTCTTTTCTATAATTTTAAAACTGTAAATTTCTCGCTCCCTTTCCTGCCTTTTTATAGCTGCTTTCCGAGGGGGCAGCTGTTTAATTTTGCCGAGAAAATTTTTTTCTATTGTGCTTCGCAGTTCTTTGATGCTTACATCTTTGCATAGATGCATAATACCAACATATTCTTTTTTTGAATGAAGCAGATAGCCTGCTAAGCGCGTTGCTTTGCCTATCAAAATTAGCAAAACGCCAGTAACTTTAGGATCAAGTGTTCCGGCATGACCTACTTTTTTCACTCCAAGAAGTTTTTTAATTAATGCAGCAGTTTGATGTGAATCGTAATTAGAAGGCTTATCAAGTGCTATAATGCTGCATTTCAACAAATCATTTATACTTCTTGTAGGTACAGTTTTTTTCATAAATTAAGCAAGGAGAAGGGCATTTTAAAGATTTTCATTTCTGGTTCTGTAAAGGTCGGCATCTAGCCTAACATAATATCCTTAATATCTTTTGTTAGAGTAATGCGATTAGTCTTCCCGTGACTTTCTGTTTTGATTATACCCTTTCTCTCTAAATCTTTTACAGCTCTATGGGCCTTTAACTTAGTCATCCCTTCCGTCCTACTTATTTCTGATTGCAATACTGTGCCCTTCCCTTCAATTAGCTTTTCTAAAACTTCCCTTTCATCCGAATTTAAAAGTCTTAAAATGATATTTTTATTGCTTATTTCTCTTGGTTCTTTTTTAGAGACCTGATTAGTTTTGCTAACAAGTTTTGAGATTATCTTCATATTCTTTTCTAATTTTTCTTCTAATCTTCGAGATATAAAATAATATGAAATCGGAACTATTGCAAAAATTAATAATGCAAAGGACGCCCATAATATATAGCTCGGGATCATGCCTGGATATCTTGGAGGACCCCATGGAGCTCTATACCTAGGAGACTCAAAAATACTGAAAAAAATTATGAGAGAGACGCCTATTATTGCTAGTAACGAAACTAATAACAACCATTTTCTATTTTTTATGTCCATAACCGATGCCAAAGGATGTAAGTTTATAAAGTTTTCGTTTGGTTTCACAAAACTGAAACTTAAAAACAAGGTTTCAGCAAACATTTATAAATGGTTTCATTCTTATGAAATCGTCTATGGGTAATGATTATGGAAGAGAGAATAAAATATATCCTTATAGGAATTATCATAGGTATAGTGACAGGAGTTGCAGTATTTTACTTACTGCTCAATTTGGGGATTATTAGACCTTTTGGTCTAAGAGGATTCATGAGACCCGGAAATTTTACAAATTTTACTGGGCCTTTCAGAGGAGGGTAATTAAGCCACATGATGAGATAAAAAATAAAATGGAAACGGTAATTAAATTAGATAGCGTATGGAAAATTTATAGTATGGGAAAAGTTCAAGTGCCGGCTCTTAGGGGTATTGATTTAGAAATTGCAAAAGGAGAATTTGTTGTAATAACTGGGCCAAGTGGCAGTGGCAAAAGTACGATGATGAATCTAGTTGGCTGTTTAGACAGCCCAACAAAAGGAAAGGTTTACTTAGATGATAAAAATACTTTATCTTTACGCGAATCACGGCTAGCCGAGATTAGGGGACAAAAAATTGGTTTTGTTTTTCAACAATTTAATTTAATTCCCACCCTTACAGCACTAGAAAATGTAATGTTGCCCATGGAATTTCAAGAACTTTCAACAGAAAAAATAGAAAAAAGAGCAAAAGATTTATTGGAATTAGTTGGATTAGGAGGCAGATTTAATCATAAGCCCAATGAAATGTCTGGAGGTGAACAACAGAGGGTTGCGATTGCAAGGGCCTTGGCTAACAACCCAGAAGTTGTTTTAGCAGATGAGCCTACAGGGAATCTTGACAGCAAAACCGGACAATATATTATGGATTTTTTATGCCAGTTACATAAAAAAGAAGGAAAAACACTGGTTGTTATAACTCATGATGTTAGCCTCATTAGATATGCAAAGGGAATTATTAGGATTATTCAGTTAAAAGATGGGAAAATTGAGAAAGAAATTCACAATCGTAAAAAAGCTGAAAGGAGGTAAGGTAGAATGAAAAAATTGATTTTATTTAGTTTGTTAGTTTTTATTTTGATAGTTAACAGTGCTTTAGTTGAGGCAGCTACAGGTATAGGCCTTGCGCAGTTCAAAGTGCAGAAATTGAGATACGAGCCTTATCCAGCAAATCCCGGAGAATATTTTGACTTATGGATTAAGGTACAAAATGTTGGCGGTGGGGCTGCAAGTAACGCGATCTTTGAGTTAGTGTTAGACTATCCATTTTCTTTACATCCGGCTTTTAGTCTTGTACAAAGTTATGGAGTGATTGGTACTACCGAAGATGATATAGTTGTATTAGAGTATAAAATAAAAGTCGACGAAGATGCTGTGGAGGGAACATATAAATTAACATTAAAAACATGTGCTCAGAATATTGGTAATTGCGTATTCAACGATTTTAATGTTACAGTAGAAAATGTTCGGACAGATTTTGAAGTTATTGTTCAAGAGTCAACCGCTAATGTAGTTTCATTAGCTATCGCTAATACCGGAAAAAACCCCGCTAATTCCGTGACCGTGAAAATTCCAGAGCAAGAGAATTTTATGACCGTTGGAGCGCCGGGATCTATAGTTGGAAATATAAATAGCGGAGACTATACAATAGTTAGTTTTCAAATACAACCAAAAACTCTTGGTATGCCGCAGGGAAAAAATGTAACGGAAGAGGAAAGACAAAAACTTAGAGAATCTCTTGCTGCTCGCAAAGCTACTGGAACAAATCTTGAAGTGCAGATTGACTATACAGACATAATAAGCAAACGCAGAACAGTCATGAAGAATGTTTCGCTCAGCCTAGAATCTACTCTTTCTAACGTTAGTGGCGTAACCAACATCTCTATGTTTAGAGGAAGGAGTATAGGCTTGACAGCTAATGCATGGTTTTGGGTATCAGTGGTTCTATTGATGATTATAGGGGCAGTGATTTATAGGCTAGCAAAAACAAAGAGGCTCTATAGTCTAGTAAAAACAAAAAAGTAAGTAAAGCAAGTTTGAGATGAAACTCCAAAAGTCTGTTAAGATAGCCTTGAATATCTTATTGCATAGCAAGTTGAGAAGCTGGCTTACAATAATCGGCATAGTGATTGGTATAGCTGCTGTTGTTTCTATCGTATCAATAGGGCAGGGAGCACAGCAATCTTTGGAAGAAAGACTTGGAGGAATGGGAGCTGACATTATTACTATTTCTCCAGGTTTTACTAGGGCAATCGGTCCTACAGGAGGTTTTAGAGAGGTTAGAGGGGTTGGGGGTGCTGAAGGAGAGATGCGTGTGGTGTTTGAGGAACAGACCAGTACAGCATCATCCAGCAAAAATCTTACAGACAAGGACGTACAATTTTTGAAATCTATTTCAAATGTAAAATATGCTAGTGGTATTGTTTCTGGAAGAGGAGAGATATATTACCTGGGCGAACATTCTTCTGTTTCGATTGAGGGAGTAGACCCGCTTGTTTGGAAGGATATGGTAACAACAGAGTTAGAATCAGGAAGGTATCTAATAGGGGGAGATGCTAATGCAGTAGTGGTAAGTAATAGGGTTGCTAATTCTCTTTTTAAAAATAAAATAGAGGTAAACAGGCAAATCACAATAAAGGAAAAACCATTTAGGGTTGTTGGTATTTTAAAAGAAAGCGGATTTGGAGGCGGCGATAATACAGTTTTCATGTCAATCAAGATGGCAAGAACAATCTTAGGAGATGTTGGAGATAAAAAATTTGATTCAATTTCTGTTAAGGTTGAAGATGCTAACTTAATTGACGAAACTCTAGATGAGATAACAAAAAAATTAATGGTAGCCAGAGGGATTTTTGATGAAAAAAAGAAGGATTTTACAGTCACTTCTGCCAAAGCCATACAAGAAAGAATCTCTGAAATCGTGACTACGATGTCAATCTTCTTAGGAGCAATTGCTGCAATCTCATTGATTGTTGGAGCTATCGGAATTTCTAATACGATGTTTACATCAGTTTTGGAAAAAACCAAAGAAATTGGAATAATGAAAGCAATCGGAGCAAAAAATAAGGACATAATGCTAATATTTTTACTTACTTCTGGAATGATTGGTTTGGTTGGCGGATTGATTGGGATTACCCTTGGGGTATTAGGTTCAATGGGTTTAGAAGGGATAAGCATAAGACTGGGGATGATGGGTGCTGGAGAGTCTTTGAAAACTGCAGTTACTCCAGAACTCTTGATATTCTCTATTGCTTTTTCAGTGCTAATTGGTATGCTTTCTGGAATTGTTCCAGCATATAGGGCTTCTAAGATGAAGCTTGTAGACGCATTAAGATATGAGTAGGATAGACTAAAAAAGAAAATTTCCAATTCAGCATTATTAAAAGTTGTAACTGGTTACCAACTAAAGAATTAATAGAATCTTATTTCTTTATTTTTCAAGTGCCTTCCTCATCAAAGGAGCCTTTACAGCTTTTTTTGGCTTTACAACCTCGTGTTTTATTTTCGTGATTTCTTTTCTTAAGATTTTTTCCTTCTCTTTCTTTTCCTTTTCTTCTTTCTCTTCCTCGACTTTCTCTTTTTCCTCGGCTTTCTCTTCTTCTTTTTTCTCCTCTGCTTTTTCCTTCTCTCCTTCTTTCTTTTCCTTTCCTTTCTTCTCCTCTTTTGCTTTTTCTTCACGTTTAGCTTCCTCTAAAGCTTCTTTTGGTAGCTTTGTAAGTTCAACTTTTACAATTCCTTCATCGTCCTTAGTCGCTTTAATTTTAATATGATGCGGTGGCCTTTTTATGCCATGCTTCCACATTTCTTCATTAAGCCATCTTCCTACTTTTATCTTTTCAAAGTCGGCTCTCATGTGTCGAGCTAAAAATTCCCTAATAGCCTTAATAGCTTTTTTTGCTCTCCTGTAACGAGGCACTTTAAGCCATTCTTTGCGTAGAGGTATATTATATTCTCTTTCCAAAATTATTTTCTCTTCTTTCTCTGGCATGTTCATTCAAGATATCTTACTTATTTACCTTTTCTTAAAGCATATTCAATTTCCTTTTTTGTGCTTTCTCCCGCATATCCCCCTTTATTAATAACAAATATGCTATCAGCCAAATCTATTTTTCTTAAATGCAATTCATCTAACATTCTTTTCTGCTCTTCTGTAACTATATCTCCAGAATGCGCCCATAATCCTACTGGGATAACAATTTTTCCTTCTAATGTTAACTTTTTCATTATTTCTAAATATTCTTTTTTAAATTTTGTACTTCCACATAAAGTTATTATTTCTGGAAATTGCTCTTTTTCACCTTTAGCTACACTCGCCATTTTATTTTTTATTCTTGTTTTCTAAATCGTATCTTTTTCCTAAAATAATTTCGCCTTGTGTGAAGGGTTCTATATTAATTACTTCATAAATCTCTCCTGGCTTTATAGAATCTCCTATAGGATTATGGTTTTTTGTATACAAACATATTTTAAAACTTTCTTTGGCTTCATTGCTTGCCATATAATTTTCAACAATATCAAAAATTTTTCTTGTTATATAGTTTAAAATAGAAGGGTATTTTTCAATATCTAACAAAATTTTAAGTTCCTTCTTTAAAATATTTTTCATATCCTCTTTAATGTTTGTTTCTAAATTTTTCATTTTAACCGAGATGCCTTATTTTTATTCTTCTTGGTCCTATTTTTAATTTTGTCCTGCGCCAAGAACGCTTTATTCTTGTAAGCCTTGATGGATGTACTCTCTTTCCTCTGCCGAGTGCTTTGAATACTACCCAGAATGGAGCCCATCTCGTGCGCCTTCTTTGTTTTGCTAAATGTGTTTTTTTTGCTAAAGTTTTATATCTGGCCATTTTTATTTTTAATTTATTTTTTAATTCTAAAGTGCTTTTTATCTTGCTGAATCTGCTTTAGCAACTCTTTAAAATTGGCATCATCTATTGTCTCTTTTATTTGTCCAAGCTGGATTGCTTGGGCAATTATCGTAATAACCTTTATTGCAATTTCAGGATGAGCAAGTTTAAGATTGCCGTATCTTGCGATAGCCTCCCTTGTCATCTTTTGCTTTGCAATATTCTCAAGCAACCGTATTTGCTGTGCTAATTTTATTTGCTCATTTAGCTGCTCATCTAATTGCTCGTTTGTTTGTTCCTCTTCTTCATCCATTTTTACTTTTTTTCGCTTCTTTTTTTATCTCTTTTATAATCTCGTCTAAGAAATCTATTCCTTTTTTCGTTAGTCGCCTACCATACTTTTTATCTTTAACTTTTTCTGCTAATCCTGCTTGCTCTGCTCTTTGAAGCATTGTTCTAATAATCTTGCCAGATCCTCTAAAAAATTTGCTTGGTTGCATGCCTCTTGCTTTTTTGCTACCATATTTTGTTCGCAAGCGATCAACTCCAACAACTTTTTTTATATATAGCTGCCTTAATATGCTTGCTGCTCTAAGCCACCACCAATCTTCTTCAAAAGGCGGCCTTTCTTTTGCAACAGAAGTTTTAACAAATTTTGCCCAATTTGGCATAGCAAATTCTGGCATCTTTTTAAGGTGCAAAGCTAAAACTTTTATGAATTCTTCTGGTGCAACATCATAAATTGTTATTTTTTCCATTTTTTAAGACTTATAGTGAAGCCAATAATTTTATGCTCGACTCTTATACTTCCTAACTTTTCTAATTCGTTGCATAATTTTTCTGCAGTCTTTCTTATCTCTTCCCTATTGCGTGAATAGGAGCGAAGCAGTGATACTTTAACTGCCTTGCGGTTTTTAAATGTTTTTCTCAATCCTTCGATAAACTGTTCAGTGAGGCCATTTTTGCCAAGCTGTAACGTCACAAGTCCTTTTTTCATTCTATTTTTTCTATATCTTCTTTGTTTACTTTAATAGCTTTAAATTTTTTTACCCCAAACGTTCCGGTCTTCATATCCTCTTTTTTAAATATGTCTTTTCCTTTGAAATAATGGACTTCAATATTTTTTTTCTTTGCTTTTTTCCACTCTCTGCTATATTTTGCGCAAAAAACAGCACCTTCCTTGATATCTCTTTTGTCTGCTTTTCCCTTTATGTTGCAAAAAGGGGAGCCTGCAGTTTTAGTGTGCAAAACTATCTCTTTTGGTTTAGTTTGTTTAATAACTTGTTCATTCTGTTCAGCATTTTTTCCTCCAATGACGAGTTTGCCTGAAGATGTAAAAAACCATCTAAAGCGCTTGTATTGATATGACGCATTATTCAATTTCATGCATAAAAAAGAAAAATTGACTTATTAAATTTTGTCCTGTTGCATGCTCACATGCATGCTGTTTTTTCGTTGCGAGAAAGGTGGTATCTCAGACAGTCGCAGCATATCCCGCGCCTTTGGCACTCAATTTCAGGACAAGGGCATCCCTTTTTGTTGCTCTCTCTATTTTGGCACTTTTTTACTTCCATTTTATTCTATCTTATCAGGACATAAATAATTTAGATCATCAAGTTTTTTGAGCGCGTAAATTTTTTTACCTTCCTTTTGCTTTTTCGGAATTCTCATCAGCTCAGAAAAAGTATAAACTTCTCCGTATTCTCCCTCTCTTACTAAAGCATATTTTTTGAAAGGAATTGGCAAAATTACCTTTTTTAGCTTATATGCCGCAATATCAGCATTTTTGCTTAGTTCTTCTACTTTAGAGAGAAGGCAAAACACATTATTCTTTTTGCCGTACATTATTAATGGCTTTTCACTAAATTCTTTAAGGAATACTGGTCTCATCTTCTAATTTTATCTGCTTTTGCTTGTTTTTAACCCTTTATAAACTTTATCCTTGGGCCTTGCGGCGTGTCATCAATCCAGAAACCTTTATGCTTAAGTTGCTGCCTTATAGAATCAGCTTTTTTCCATTCGCCTTTTTTGCGTGCTTCTTCTCTTTTTGCTACAAGTTGCTTTACATCAGAAGGAATTTTTCTTTTCTTTTTTTCAGGCAATATTGCAAAAATAGAGTCAACTTTTTTTAGAAAAGCAAGAATGTTTTTTGCTTGTTTGTTACTTATTTCATTTTTATCTATTAACTTATTTGCATCGCGGATAAACGAGAAAAAAATCTCAAGTGCTCTTGGCACATCGAGGTCATTGTCCATTGCATCAATGAATTGCTTTTTTGCTTTTTTTACTAAACTGCTAACTCTTTTGCTTTCTCTTCCTCTTGCTTCGCCAAGCCTTTTTATGAAGTTATCAATTCTTTCAATTCTTGCCTTGCTTGCATTAAGTCCAGAAAAAGTAAAATTAAGTTCATCACGATACTGAGCTGACATCAACTCAAGCCTTATCGCTCTTGCGTCATAGCCTTTAGCAAGCAGGTCTCTTAAGGTATAAAAATTGCCTAAGCTCTTGCTCATTTTCTTGCCTTCGACAAGAAGCCATTTATTATGGAACCAACACTTAACAAGTTGCTTGCCTTGAGCAGCTTCACTTTGTGCTATCTCATTTTCATGATGAGGAAATATCAAATCTATCCCACCAGTATGAATATCAAATGGCTGACCAAGGTATTTTGTGCTCATAACGCTGCATTCGATATGCCAGCCAGGCCTTCCTTTTATTGTTTTTTTCTTTCCATCAATAATAAATTGCGCATCCCAGAAAACATTTCCATCTTCTTCTGTCCAGTTTTTCCATAATGCAAAATCTCTTGCTTGCTCTTTTTCATATTGGTCCTGCTTTATTCTTGCCCCGACTTTAAGCTTTTTTATCCGCATGTGCGATAACTTACCGTAATCCTTAAATTTTGAGAGGTTATAGTAAATGCCGTCTCTGCTCGAATAAGCATATCTTTTCTTAAGCAGAATGTTAATAAGTTCTGTCATTTCTTTTATATGTTCTGTTGCTTTAGGAAACACGTCAGCAGGTTTTATCAGCAAGGCTTTTAAATCTTCAAAAAATGCATCAGAATATTTTTTTGTTAACGCGCTTAGAGAAACATTTTCCTCACGTGAGCGTTTAATTGTTTTGTCGTCAACATCTGTTAGATTCATTACATGCTTTACTTTGTAGCCAAGAAAAAGCAAATATCTTTTTAGGATGTCTGAACAGATATAAGCTCTGAAATTTCCTATGTGTGCATAATCATAAACAGTAGGGCCGCAACTATAAATGCGCACTTCCTTATTGTGAAGCGGCTTAAATATCTTTTTTTCTCGCGTTAGCGTGTTGTATAACCTTAACATCTTAGCTTAACATACTTTTTAGCTTATCTTTGCTTATAAGTAGACCTTATCAAAAAAGATAACTCTATTTAAGTATTTTTTTATAAAAATCTAGAATTAAAAAACGCCTACAACCTTTTTGCGCACAATCTTTACATCAAAATTTTCGCTTATCTCGCGATTGCCACCAGTAATGGTAACAAGGTATCTTATCTCACAATTCAACGGATATGTTTTTGGTATATTGATTTTTATTAAACCAAATTTGTATTCTCCAGAGCTAACTGTACCAATCTTTCCACTTTTTCCCAGGATAATTCTTTTTTCTGCTTCACTTTTTGTTATTGTTTTGGGGCAAGTCAACGAACTAATTTCGGATACTTCCGTATTGTAGGAATACTCTGCAGTTGGTGGCTCCTCGGGGCTAAACCTAAATGCAATACCCCACGTTGTCCCTTGAGGAACATCAGCCGTCTTTTCTGGGAGATAAAATTGCAGTTCCTCCTCCCCTCCACCTACTGTTATAAATTTGTTTATAGCATCTCTGACTTTTTGGTCCGTAATGTCTATTACATTGTAACCCATACTAAATATTTTCTTTACAAGAGTTAATCCAAGAATGAGCATAGTCATTGCCAATACAATAATAACAACAGTTGTCATACTTAATTCAAAAGCAGCTTTTTTTTGCATTTTATTTTTTTGATTATTTATATTCTATAATTCTAAACACCGTCTTTTGGTGCCATGTTATTCAACCTCTTAAGGCAATCCTCCGGCTCCTCCGCCTCTCATTTTATTTTGCCTCTTTTATTGAGAAGCCTTGCGAATTTATAAAACTTTCGAAAAAACTCGTTTAAAGAACTAAAAAGTGGGACAGCGGGGATTTGAACCCCGGACACCATGATCTTCAGTCATGTGCTCTCCCGGGCTGAGCTACTGTCCCATAACACAAAAAACATTTTTGTTTTTAAAACTTTTCTTTTAGAAATTTTTGTATATCGCCATCATAAGAAAAGGGTAAGTAACAATAGGCCACCTTCTGTCGTTCTCCTTGCGGAAAGAACGTGCTAACATTCGACTAAGCGCCCTCTACGAGGCTTGCACCAGCCAGGTTAGCCGTTTCATCAATTCCTTTTGAACCTCGCTCACATTTGTTAAGCGTTTTTTGCTTAACTCTGAGTTCCTCGTAATCAAAAGGCTGTGTCGTTTCTGTGCCATTTCCCTTGCTTTCGCAAGATTGCTCGCGCAATTGGCTTAAACTATATTTGGTGGATGGACCTTCCTCAGAACTCTTTCATGACGAAAGATTGCTCATCCAAGAGCCGTTCCGATTGTTAGCTAGTTACTTACCCAAATAAAATCACGCTTGGGATATTTAAAAAGATTTTGGTTTTAATCTCTTTATCTAGGCGAGCAATAAAAACTAAGTCGTCCATTCATCGCAATAAATTTTCTGTCACTACTCTCCAATAACCACAATCGAAAAGTTTATAAATAGCAAGATACTATTAGGTAGGATAAAATAAGAAAACAAAAGGCTAAAATGGGAGAGAAAGAGAAGAGCAGGGAATGGTTTTTTGATAGCCAGCAGAGATTTTACTTTTTGGGAGAGCGGTATATATATTCAATTGCGGATAGAAGTCTTCAAAAAATTCCTAAAATTAGCGAGTGCATTGACAAAAGATCTCCTTATGTTAATCAAGAAGACCTGGAAAAAATAGCTAACGAGTCCTTCGCGGAAGTTAAAAGTTTTTTAGACGATACATCTAATCGAACATTTTTAGAGTCTTATACTCCAGTAGTGCTTTATGAACTTAACGATCTAATAATAAAATCTTCAAAGGAACTCGATAAAAGGTTGCTCATTTATTCACAAAAATTAGAGCAGACTGCAAACCTTTTTGAAGGAGCTTATAGAGTCTTGGGAGAAATAATAGAAAAAAATAACATAAGCAAGAAAGACCCAGAAAAAGCAATTCTGGAAGCACTTGACATAGCAAAAAAGGAAGGCAAACCTATAAAATTGCAATATGAAGATGTTAAAAAATTGGCATGCAATCTAGTGAAAGCAGTAGATGCCGAAGCAAAATGAAACAAAAGATAAGCATAACAATTGACGGCAAAAACGTCAAAGAAATAGAGAAGATAGTAGGAGAAGGCCGCTTTAGAAATAAAAGCCATGCAGTAGAATATGCTGTAGTAAAGCTTTTAAATGAAATCCTGCAGGAAAGAGGAAAGGAAAAGAAAAAATGAAACTTTATTTAGGTCCACTTTGGAAAGTAAAAAAGAAGCTTAATCTAGACGAAGTAATAAAAGACGATATAGATGATAGAAAAAAAAGCTTATCAGATATAGACGAGACTAATGAAAAACCATACCTAGACAAGAAAGAAGAGCTAAATGGAGAAGGGTACAAACAGATGTACAAACAAAGAATAATAGAATTGATTTCCGAAGCTAATAAATACCTTTATAGAGGAGACAGCGAAAAAGCAGCCAGCAAATTTGATACTGCATTGAAGTTATATACATTTGCTAAAGTGCTAGAAAGCGAGCCAGAATTAAAAAACATACTTCAGGAAGAAAAAGAAAGAAAAGAAGGACTTGAAGAAAAGGTAATTGAAGAGGAAAGAGAAATAGAGGAAGCAGGAGAAGAAGAGCAGAAAGAGCAAAAAGAGAAAAAACCTTTCTTCGCAAAAATTAAAGATTACTTTTTCAAGAAACCACTCACAGTACTTTATGTTGACAAAGCATTTCTCACAAACAAATGGTTCGGCTGTTTTGTGCCGGGCGCTAAAGCAGCCAAAGAGAATTGGAGAGTCCAAGGCAGGCCTGGCTGGGAAGTGCGCAAATTCTTGCTTTTTGGACCAAAGCACAGATTTATAGGCCAACATGACGAGTATCAAGGTAAACCTATAGATACAAGATTCACGCATTCTGTTTACGAAAAGAATTATATGAAAGCAAAAGAAGGCGAGAAACCAAAGAAAGAATTTCTCTATCATCTTGCTGAAAAACTACCTCCAAATATCAAAAAAACTGGAAAAACAGAAGAACAGATTGCCAAAGAAGAGCTGGAATTGACTTGTGGCAAGGTTTTTTATACAGAGATATGGGAAACTGATATAAAAGAAGGAGGAAAAGATAGGACAGCAAGAATCATGGAGGATGTTTCTATGGAACACCATATAAATGATATGTTCTTGAAAGAGCGATATCGCCAAGGGAATAAAGGCGTGGTTTGTTTGGATACACTAATGGGCAATAAAGGACACTTTTACCAAGTAAGGGGGTTTGACAGGCCTTGGAAGAACAGCTTGCATAATGCGGGTGACCTCTATCAGTTTATTATAGGACAAAGAGGCAGTCCTTTCTGCAGAGAATACTATCTTGATGAGAAAGTCTTATCTTCCATCATTTTCGGTAAAGGCTACACTATTTATGATGAGCTTCAGCTATGGGGAAAGAAAAAACTTGCTCAAATTGAAAAAAGCCGCATAAGGACTATTTTATGCAGTTTCTTTCCATTTTTGATAAACCACATACCTGTAATAGGCAAAAAGTTATGCCCTGATTGGAGGAAGGAGCATTATAAAATCTACATTTTCGACAAGGATTTTGCAGAATCAGATGAGATAAAAAAAGTGCTTGCGATGCTTGTACCATATTTAGAGAAGGCAAAAGAACACAAAAAAATGAGATTTGGATTTGAAAAAGGCAAACCAACACCGTATCATCCAATTAACTTAGCAGACTCGTATATAGCATCTTTTGAGAGAATCGTGGAAAGGTAAAGCGGGATATAAACTCCACTTTAAAATCCAGACGTAGAGTTTTTTGGTAAGAAGGTAATAGACTTCAAAATCATCTCTTTCTCTTCTTCACAGGCTTTAGCTCTGCTGGCTTTGCAGGTTTTTGGAAAAATGCCAAATATAAAATTTCTAGCAACGCAAGTGTATTTACAAGAAACAGCACTATGAACCACACAAGTTGTTTGTTTTTTGCAGCTTTCCACAATGCAACACCTTTCCAAGGCAACTGCCATAATATTGCTATTAATATCCAATACACATATTGTGCTGGTATTGCTGATAAATCCATAATACAACTACAGCATTAAACTATTAAAATCTTTCCATCTATTTAGCTTTTCTTGAATTTTCTTGGATATCTTGAATACTTAAGATAGCTAACGAGATAGAAAATTAATGCCGCAGTCAGAAGAACTAAAACAAACCATCTTATATAGATGATAGAAGAAACTATTAACAGTGATAGTGTTAATTTTGGAGCAGGAACTTCTTCAGCAACTTCTTCAATAGGCGCTTTCAAGTCAATATCAAGATAAGGTTTTTCTTCTCTTTCTCCTTCTTCAACTTTTGCTATCAAAAAGCCTGTGCTGATCTCATAAATATCAACGATGCCTTTTTTTTCAGCTGTATAAGCTTTAGTTTCTATTTCAATCTTTTTAAGAACGCATTCTCTGCTTTCAATTTTTGAAGGCTCGCAGCCAGCAGCATCAACGCATGTTCTATACTGCTTGCCTTTTACCTCTGCTTCTAAACCATAGGTTGCTTTACATTCACTCCAATCTGTGCAAACCCATTCAGGAATGCACAATTCTTCCTTTTTTACGCACTTGCCTTCATAGCAGTAATAACCAAAAGCGCATTCTATTAAATCAGACCATTCTAAGCATTCATCCACATCATAATTTCCGCAAATAACATAAGCATTACCTTCACATTTTCTTTCTTCTTTTGCGCATTCATCAACGCATTTCTCTCCAAAGGCGTATATTTTATCATCATCTGAACCAATATAAACAACACCATTAGCAACAGCAGGAGACGACCTTATAGAATCTCCTGTTGTGTAATTCCATATCTTATTTCCTGTTAAAGCATCCAAAGCATAAACATTCTTATCATAAGAGCCAACATAAACAACTCCATTAGCAACAGCAGGCGAAGAAACAATATCTCCTTTAGTTGCAAAGCTCCATATTTTATTTCCAGTTGAAGCATCCAAGGCATAAATGCTGTCGTCCCATGAGCCAACATAAACAATTCCATCAGCAACAGCAGGAGACGAATATGTAATTAAACCCCCGATTGTATAATTCCATATCTTTTTGCCAGTTAGGGCATCCAAAGCATAAACATTACTATCATAAGAACCAATATAAACAACTCCATCAGCAACAGCAGGAGAAGACTTTACAGTACCACCTGTTGTAAAGCTCCATATTTTACTTCCAGTTGAAGCATCCAAAGCATAGACAGCATAATCATCTGAACCAATATAAACAACACCATTAGCAACAGCAGGAGATGACCTTATAGAATCTCCTGTTGTATAATTCCATATCTTATTACCTGTTAAGGCGTCTAAAGCATAAATGCTGTCGTCCCATGAGCCAATATAAACAATTCCATTAGCAACAGCAGGCGAAGAATATGTAATCAGAGAACCTGTTGCAAAGCTCCATAGTTTGCTTCCAGTTAAAGCATCCAAAGCATAAAGTTTAGAGTCAATAGAACCAATATAAACAATTCCATTAGCAACAGCAGGAGATGATTCTATAGAATCTCCTGTTGCAAAGCTCCATATTTTATTTCCTGTTGAAGCATCCAAAGCATAAACATTCTTGTCATAAGAGCCAACATAAACAACTCCATTAGCAACAGCAGGCGACGAAGATATAATATCTTTTGTTGTGTAATCCCATAATACGCTACTTATTGATGGGCCCACTATACTAACATAACCAGCACGATTTAGGTCATGATGAAACATAGGCCAATCTGCTGCAGCTGCTGTAATTTTATCAATTGCTTTTCCTGTAATTTGAGACTTAGACTGCGGTGTAAAATACAAAAAAGAAAAAATTAAGAATGCTGCTAAGAATACCATAAAAAATAAAAGCGGAGTTTCATCTGACAATTCTTTTAATTTTGTGCCAAGATATTCTTTTTTTACTTTGTCACCATCTCTGTAAGAGCGGTAATAATAAGGACCAAACTTTTTACCGTTTCTTTTAACGTAATATTTATGCACCATCCTCTCCCTCTTTTTCTATAAATATGTAGAATAATTACTTTAAATATATTTCTGTCTGTAGAATAACTAGAATAACCATCAGAAATAGCAAAATCAACAGCATAGCAAAACAGCATAAAAACAAAAAGTTTAAAAAGGCTTTTGGGGAACGCGGGCTGAATTTCTTGTGATGAAACTTACACCCCGTTTCCATTAACATCCTGTTTTTGGATGGCCTTTTTTACCTATTTTCGAGAGTGGCTTCGAGCTTAGATGCGTTCAGCTCTTATCCACCAGAGCGTGGCTGCCCGGCCTGCTTTACAACAACCGGTAGACTAGAGGCTCCAGATCCCTGTTCCTCTCGTACTTAAGGATCTTTACCCTCAGGTAAATACACACCTAGTAGATATCAAACAAACTGTCTCACGACGTTCTTAACCCAGCTAACGATCCCTTTTAATGGGTAGACCCCCACACCCTTGGTTGCTTATGCACAACCGGGATAGGAAGAGCCGACAGCGAAGTAGCAAGCAGCGCCGTCAATATGGACTATCGGGCGCTACAACCCAGTTATCCTTGAGGTACCTTTTCTGTCATCTTTGAGCCCTATTAAAAGGCTTCAAAGGTTCGCTAAACCACTCTTTCAAGTCTGCGTTCTTTGCTTTTCAGAACACAGTCAGGCAAGCTTTTGCCTTTGCGCTCTACACTACATTTCCGACGTAGTTGAGCTTGCCTTAGGGCCCTATCGATATCTTTTCGATAGGGTGCCGCCCCAGCCAAACTGCCCGCCTAACACTGTTCTTTTACAAGTAAGCATCTCAACAACGAATAAGTAGTTTTACATTATCGATCCAGTATGCCAAAACATACTTTTCATTTCTCCTACTTACGCTATGCATCCATCATAGAAATGCAATATTAAGTTGCAGTAAAGGTCTACAAGGTCTCTGCTTCCCACTAGGTGTCCCTGGCCTTTGCACCAGGAAAGTGTGTTCAGAAGATTCTAGTTAGGGACAGTGGCAACCTCGTTAAATCATTCGTGCAAGTCATCATTCAAATGACAAGGTATTACGCTCAATCTGTTGCTTTTATAACCTCAACCTTTAATGTTGAGGTGGGCTAACATTTCTGTTAACCTCTGCATGTCGCCATGCAGTTCGGACTGTATCTTACCCTTACGGATTCTGGCGTACAGTCTCTGAGGATTCTAGATATTTTAATTTTGGTTTTCTATTCATCTCTGATATAAGCTTAGCAATCTTATCAAGCCCTTCTTTTTTTAGATGTTCTTTATTGTTCATTAATCTGATAATCTCCGCAAAAATTTCAAAATCTTTCTTCTTCTCAGTTTCAAGAGAATTTTCTTTGAAGAATTTTACAATTTTATTTAAATTCTCCAAACCTCTAACTCTAAATTCTTTCCTTACGCCGTGTCTGTCTCTACGATTAATTTTCACATCGCCAAATCCAAAATATTCTTTGACCTTATGCAAAACTTTCTCGTCTTTTTCACTTTGAACAATTCTAAATTCTGGAAGGACCTGCCATCCTAAACTCATCTCAGGTATTTTATTGATTGCTACATGAAAGCAACCTTCACCATCTGTGAAACCAACTATCCATTTGGCATCTAGTCTTTCCTGCTGGTTGTCTGCACTCGGCATTTTTTCACCAATGATAAGTTGTCTTGCATTTATTAACTTATCGTTGGTAATGCAAGATACTCAGACTTTCCAGCATATAGCCAGATTTTACTAAGGCAATCGCTTTTACCTTAAGAGCCTCATAGTTAAGCCCGCCGTTTGGTGGGTCTTAGTTCCCTTGAAAAGGAGTTTGAAACACCACCACTTGGCAGATATCACCTTCTGTACACATCCTTTCGGAATTGCAGAAGGCTATGTTTTTGGTAAACAGTCGGGCTACCCTGGTTATTGCAACCTGCTAATGCATCCTCGAACAAGTCTTAAAGACAAAAGCAGGCATTTCTTCTTCCGAAGTTACGAAACCAATTTGCCGATTTCCCTTAACTAGTTTAGTCTTACATGTCTTAGCCTTCTCAGCTAGAGCACCTGTGCCAGTTCTTGGTACGGTTGTTTGACTTCCTTGCTTGACTTTTCACTGGCTCTAGGAATTAATAAAACCTTGCGGCTCAGACAGCTTAATCTGGTTCTCTTCATTACGAAACTCCCCAGACTTCGCTGCCAAAATTTCTATTACTTATCCCAAAGCGTCCTCAAGCAAGCTCTCTCGCGATGTTATCAAACAGCGCATGAATATTAACATGCTTCCCATTCCCGCTGTTCAGTTAAGGCAGCGGTTAGGACCGACTAACTCTTGAATAACGAATATTGTCAAGAAACCCTTGCTCTTACGACAGTTACGATTCTCACGTAACTTTGATCCTACTTGCACCAAGATTATCATTTCTGCTAGGTTCATTCTCTCTTACGAGAAAACTTCTGTCCAAGCAGAACGCCATGCCTACCTGACTGCTCTACAGAGCAGCACTTTGGTCTCGGTAGCTTGCTTAGCCCCGTCCATTTACGAGGCCCTAAACCTCGACAGGTGAGCTGTTACGCTTTCTTTAAAGGATGGCAGCTTCTAAGCCTACCTCCCTGCTGTCTCAGGTTTAAGACTCTCTTATTTTACACTTAGCAAGCATTTAAGGACCTTAACCAAAGTCTCCTTTGTTAAGGTTTCGGACTAGGAGCTTACCCCCCAGCCCTGTTTCCTGTTCTTTTATTGCTAACAAGTTCAGAGTTCGAGAGAATGCCGTAGCAAAAAAGCTCTGCACACCCAATCGGTAGCTTTACCTCGTTAGCAAAACAAACAAGACTATACTTAGGTATATTTCGGCAGGAACCAGCCATCGCCAGGTTAGATTGGCTTTTTACCCCTAGCCCAAGATCATCAAAACGCTTGTACACAGAACCTGTTCAGGCTTCCATTACCCGTTGGGGCAACTTCACCTTGTCCAGGGCTAGATCACCTGGCTTCGGGTCGCAGCAAGTGACTAAACACGCTTTCGCATGCTGCCTTTCCTTGCGTAGAGGCAATCGCTTTCGCTATGGCTCCTTGAATTAACCTCGCCACTTACTTTTACTCCTTGGCTCGTTTTTCAAAACGTACGTTACAAAGTAACTAACTATCGCTACTAGATTTTAAGTTCTTTTAACCTCTTGTTAAAGATACTTTTCAGCTTTCCCTCACGGTACTAGTGCGCTATCGGATTTAAGCTTATATTTAAGGTTCGCTCTTAATCGAGCATTCACGCTTCCAATTCGGGAAGCGCTACTCTTGATACCAGCAATCTCCATGCTAATATTGTTTACGAGGCTTTCACTCTCTATGGCCTTGCTTTCCAGCAAAGTTCAGCTAAATTAGTTTAGAAGTGCGCTGGTCGCTCCACATCTCTTTTTTCTTTCGAAAAAAGATTCGGTTTGCCTTGTTCTGCTTTCGCTCGCTGCTAATAACAGTATCGCGCTCGAAAAACTTTCGTTTTTCGGCGTCCCAGAAATCAAAAGATTTCTTAGGACAATTGCTTTCTTTTCCTGCGGGTACTAAGATGTTTCAATTCGCCGCGTATGCTTTCTCAATAAATTCCTTTCGGATCGTTTCGAATTCGGGTATCTCTGGTTCTAAGTTCGCATGCAACTCGCCAGAGCTTATCGCAGCTTGCCACGCCCTTCTTCGCAGCTTAAACCGAGCTATCCTTCTAGTAGCTTGACTAAACTTTTTGTTTTTTGACTAAACCTTATTTGTTTCTGCTGTTTTTACTATGCTGTCTCATCTTGAATATCAACCTTCACCCACAATCTTTGATTGCGAGCTGCATCTTATTATGTGTGAAACACATAAACATAAAAAATGCCATTGAATGGACCCGTCGAGATTTGAACTCGAGACCTCTGCCTTTCTTGGCAATAAGTATAAGTATGCAAGGGCAGCGCTCTAAGCCAGCTGAGCTACGGGCCCAGCATTATATTGTTAATTGTTGTTAATGTGTTAGCTTTTTTTAAATTTGTTATTCCTAAAATTTAAATTTAGGAGGTGATCCATCTGCAGGTTCCCCTACAGATACCTTGTGACAACTTAACCTACCTTGCCACGCTTAGGTTCATTTCTTGCGAACTTCACCTAAACATAACTCGGTTGGTTTGATGGGCGGTGTGTGCAAGGAGCGGGGACTTATTCACCGGACTCTGCTAAAATCCGATTACTAGGGATTCCATCGTCATGAAGTCGGGTTACAGACTTCAATCTGAACTAAGCTGCATTTTAGGGGATTAGCTTCTCCTTTCAGAGTTGCATCTCATTGCATGCAGCATTGCCGCGCGCGTGTAGCCCAGGGGATTCGGGACGTACTCACCTATCGTTGACTGCACCTTCCTCTTCCTTACGGAAGCGGTCTGTGTATTGTGCCTTCTTTCGAAGTAGCAAATACACACGCAGGTCTCGCCTGTTACCAGATTTAACTGATCATCTCACGACACAGGCTGACGACGGCCATGCATCTCCTCTCAGCGTGTTAGGTAAGCCCTTCAGACTGACCTTCATCCTGCTGTCGCTCCTGGTGAGATTCACGGTGTATTATCTAATTGAACCGCACGCGTCACCCCTTGTAGTGCTCCCCCGCCAATTCCTTTAAGTTTCGGCCTTGCGGCTATACTTCCCAGGTAGCATACTTAACGATTTCTCTTCAGCACCGCACTCTCTCGAGGAGAGCACAATGTTTAGTATGCAGCGTTTACAGCCAAGACTACGGGGGTATCTAATCCCCTTCGCGCCCTTGGCTTTCGTTCCTCACCGTCAGATCCATTCTCGTAGCGTGCCTTCGCCAATTGTTAGTCTGGCTGGGATTAAAACATTTTACCGCTACCCCAACCATACTCACTACGTCTCCTGGTCTCAAGCCTAGTAGTATTTCTTGCGCGCATTATCATTGAGTGATAATATTTCACAAAAAACTTTCTAGACGAGCTACGAACGTTTTAAACCTAATAAACGCGGCTGCGACTTGGACTGCTGGGATTACCGCGGCGGCTGGCACCAGTCTTGCCCAGTCCTTATTCCTCTTGCTTTTTGCACGAGAGAAAAGTTTCTCTAAATGAGAAACACTTTGGATCCCTTTATCATCCTTGCGGACATTGTAAAATTTTCCCAACTGCTGCGCTCCTTAGAGCTAGTACTAGTGTCTCAGAGTACTTCTCAGGGCTTCTCCGTTAAGAGCCCTTACTGATCATTGGCTTGTTGGTCTTTTACACCAACAACTACCTAATCAGCCGCAGCCTCATCCTTAGACCTTGCGTTTCAATCATGGTGCATTCCAGCCTCCATGACATATCCGGTATTAGCCTCACTTTCGCGAAGTTGTCCCGGGCCTGAGGGTAGATTAGCTACGTGTTACTGAACAGTTCGCCCTCTTTCGAGAGACTTGCATGTTTAATTGGAATCCAAATAGCCGCAACCTCTAGCGGGATAAACTAGAATTTACAAATATCAAAGCCGAATTTATCGACGAGAAAAGTTGTTATCACTGAATAGCGCTGCCTCAATCATACCCTAGCATGATTCCGGTTAAGGCACTCATTCAATGACATTTTACAAGAAAAATATGCAAAGCATGCTTATAAACCTTTCGTCTTACTTTGTCTTGAATTTTTCAATTATTTTTTTATACTTATCCAAGCTTATATCGAAACCGATAGAATATTTTAGCCTGGCCTCAAATCCTTTATCCTTAGTTAGATTATAATAATGAGCAATCATATCTTTCTGTAACTCTTTTGCTTTCGCATCGCCAAATTTTTCTTTCACCATGCTATACACGCATTTCCAATAACCGTCAAAATTTCCAATTTCTTCGGTTCTTTTATCGCATTCTCTGATTCTTCTTATACACTCTTCCATCACTTCCTTTGCTTGAGATACAATCAACTCCAAATCTGCCATAAGAAAAGCATGAGCACTAAAACTTATAAGTCTTTCGTCTTACTCAAGGATTTTTTTCCTTGCGATAATTTTTAATTATTTTTTTATAGTTGTCCCAACTTATATCAAAACCGATAGAGTATCTTAGTGCGCTTTCATCTCCCCAATTTTCAGTTATTTTATAATGATGAATAATCATTTCTTTCTGAAATTCTTTTGCTTTCACATCACCAAATTTTTCTTTCACCATATTATAGAGAGTTTTCCAATAACCACTAAAATTCCCAATTTCTTCTTCTGTTGCATTTACAAGTTCGTCGTATGTTTCTTTATCACACGTTCTAATTCTTTCTATGCAGCTTTCCATCACTTCCTTCGCTTGAGATACAATTAATTCTAAATCTACCATAGCAAACTTAAACTGCACCAAATCCTGCACCAGCTCCACCCATCGGTTTTGTTTTAGAAATCTTTTCAATTATTTTTTTGTAGTCATCCCAGTTTATATCAAAACCGATAAAATATTTTAGTACGCCTTCAAATCCTTTATTTTTTGTTAAGTTATAATGATGAATAATCATATCTTTCTGAAATTCTTTTGCTTTCGCGCTACCAAAATTATCTTCTATCCTTCTATACACGCATTTCCAGTAACCATCAAAATTCCCAATTTCCTCGTCTATCGCACTTTTCAATTCGCCGTATGTTTCTTTGTCGAATTCCCTGATTCTTTCTATGCAGTCTTCCATTACTTCTTTTGCTTCTGATACAATTAGTTCCAAATCTGCTACCATAATAAAAGAATGAGTACTAAAACTTATAAACTTTTCGCCTTACTTTTATAGTCCCTCAAATTTTTTCCTTGCGATAACTTTTAATTATTTTTTTGTATTTGTCCCAACTTATATCGAAACCGATAGAATATTTTAGCCTGGCCTCAAATCCTTTATCCTTAGTTAGATTATAATAATGAGCAATCATATCTTTCTGTAACTCTTTTGCTTTCGCATCGCCAAATTTTTCTTTCA
>Ga0315280_10003142_pt1 | contig 25740 bp, 33 predicted proteins | sample YL17G06_40_MG_FD_203697 | JGI IMG/M metagenome (GOLD analysis project Ga0315280, IMG submission 203697) | Sediment microbial communities from Yellowstone Lake, YNP, Wyoming, USA - YL17G06_40 | ecosystem: Environmental > Aquatic > Freshwater > Lake > Sediment | place: USA: Wyoming | collected...
GCGTGCCAGGGCGTTGGTTGCCGCTTCCAGTGGCCTCTTTCACAGAACCTTCATTGAAGCTTCACACATCCACACTAACAAGACATGAACAAACAACTTCTAATAGATTGGAACTGAGCCGCTGAAAAACGTGGCCTTGCAATGCCGAATGGCGTAGATCCGGGTCCATCAGAGTCCTCCCTGCACCCCTGGCTGCAGAACACCCTCCGCTCGGCTGCGGAAGCTGTCGGGGCCAGATGCGCAGCGGTGGCCTTTGTGGGCAACGGAAGCCATTGCCTATCGAGAGTCGCCTCCTGGGGACCATTTCCCGCCCGCAAAGGGGGAATGGCTGTAGCGCGCTGGGTAGCGGCACAGGGCAAGCCCCTCGCTTTGGAGACTCGCCAGCAAGCCTCACACGTCCCCGGCCTGGTTATCCATAGAGGAGAAGAGCTGCCGCTCATCTGCGTACCCATCGAGAGCAGGGATGGGGTTCTTGGCGCTCTGCAGGCAAATGTCCCCTCCTTCGGCGACGATGAAGACGTTTCCCACAAGCTGCACACCCTCAAGTTGGCTGCCCACGTGGTGGGTTGCATCCTCGAGAATGCCAGGCTAGAGGAGAAACTCCAGGAGAAGGAAGAGGATGTGACCAGGCTGGTCAAGGCCAACATCCATGCTCAGGAGGCGGAGCGGGAGAGGGTCTGCCTGGAGGTGCATGATGGGGTCGCCCAAACCCTAGTCTCTGCTTTCCAGCACCTGCAAGCCCTGGAAAACACCCCCCTGTATCAGATGCCAGAGGCAAAGCAGCTCATCACCAGAGCCGCGGCTCTAGTAAGACAGGCCATCCAGGAGGCCAGAGAAGTCATTAACAGCCTTACGCCAGCCTCGCTCAGAGACCTTGGCTTGGTGGCCACACTGCGCCAGGAGGTGCGGCAGTTCGAGAGAGACACCGGTTGTCGGGTCGAACTGGAGGCCAACTGGCCCAGACTGGCCAAGGATACTGAGGTCGCGCTTTATAGGATCGCCCACGAAGCCCTCACTAATGTCAGGAAGCATGCCAATGCCCGAAGGATGCGGATCAGCCTGAGCCAGGAAGAGCATCGGCTGGTGGTGCAGGTGAAAGACTGCGGGGTCGGTTTCGATCTTACGAAGCACGACATGGCCACTACGAACCAGGGCACCGGCCTGTTCAGTATGCGTAAGCGGGCTGAGCTGCTGGGAGGCACCTGCGCCATCCGCAGTGCCCTCGGCGGGGGTACTGAGGTCCGGGTAGAGGTGCCGATCACTGAGTAGAAGGGGGAGCGATGGATCCTGTAAGGGTACTGATAGTGGACGACCATCCCGTGGTTCGCGAGGGCTTTCGCAGCATGGTGGCCAGCAACCAAGCCATCGAGATCGTGGGAGAGGCCAGCGATGGGCTGGAGGCAGTGGCGAAAGTGGCTGAATGCGAGCCAGACGTGGTGTTAATGGACATCGCTATGCCCAATCTCGATGGCATGGAGGCCACACGGCGCATCAAGGCTGAGCGTCCCGCCACGGTGGTCATCATGCTCACCATACACGGCGACGATGCCTATGTTGTCGATGCCATACGCGCGGGAGCCAGCGGCTATCTCCTGAAGGATACTTCCCGCGAGCTGTTGATTCACACTATTGGCGCAGCCCGTAGCGGCGGGACCCTGATCAAGACCAGTCTCCTATACGAGGCTATCTCCGGCCTGACAGGCGGCAATCGCGGACAGCGGGCAGGAAGATTCTTCTCTGTTGCCGGCCAGGACGAGCTAACGGTTCGAGAGCGGGAAGTGTTGAAGCTGATGGCAGAAGGACGCACCAACAAGGAGATCGGCAGAGCCCTCTCCATAGCCGAAGACACCGCCAAGAAGCATGTCCAAAGCATCATCGCCAAGCTAGGCGCCTCCGATCGCACTCACGCCACCTTGAAGGCGGCACGGGCCGGCCTCATCAAATGAGACCCGGCCCTTTTCCATCCGGGTAGTGCCCATCTGGGGAGTGCCAACAAGGCCCAGGTGGGGGTTGTGGGGCAGAGCTAGGATAGTGCTGAAATACATGGACGGCGATGTAACAAGGGGTGGCTTGTGGAGTCTTTAGCATCAGAAAACGTTTCTTTCGCCAACTGTGGTGGCGAACCACGTTCTCTCTGGCGTCTACAGGTGTCAGAGCCACCGCGAAGCCTCCGCCTGAGGCGGAGCCTTCCCCCTCTCTGGACGCTGTTCCCCAACGTTCACGGGCAGAGTAAGCGAGCAGAGGAGCCGTTTGCGGCTCTGCCTTCGATATTGGGGTTAGCCCATCTGCAAAGGAGGTGAGCTGAATGGCAGTCGAGAAGGCAATTGCGTCCTCCAGCCTGGTCGAGGTCGTCGACCGGATCCTGGACAAGGGCATCGTGATCGATGCCTGGGTTCGTGTCAGCCTGGTCGGTATCGAGCTCCTGGCCGTGGAGGCCCGAGTGGTCACGGCTGGGGTGGACACTTTTCTCAAGTACGCGGAGGCGGTGGGGCTGACGGCCGCGGCGGCCTAAGCCGGCCCTGGCCTAGAAGTCCGCAGGGAGGCGTCGAGACACACCTGCCCTGACCGCCAGCCGGGCTCCCTCCGCCTTAGGCGGACGCCGGAGTCGCTGGTGTGTCTCGACGCTCATCTGGGCTGTTGACTAGCCATTGTGAGAAACAGGTCCCCTTCTCAAGGGGGTTGAAAGGAGATGAGGGGTAATGGGCCTCATTCAGGAATTCCAGCGGGCCGACGCCGAGCGGCGAAAGGAGGTGGCCGTCCTGGCCCGCGAGGTCGCCGCTAGCCTTGGCGATTTTCGCAAAGGCGACGCCGAGCGAAGGCGCGAAGTCGCCGCCATGCGCGCCGATGCCGACGCCTTCGTGGGCCACCTGCATAAGGTCAGCGCCGAACGGCGGTCGGAGGTGGCGACCATGATCGATGACCTGGCGCACCTGGATGCCGACCGCCGGTCAGACGTGGCCGCCATGCGCGCCGACGCCGACGCCTTCGTGGGCCATCTGCACCAGGTCAGCGCCGAACGGCGGTCGGAGGTGGCGACCATGATCGATGACCTGGCGCACCTGGATGCCGACCGCCGGTCAGACGTGGCCGCCATGCGCGCCGACGCCGATGCCTTTGTCGGCCACCTGCACCGGGTCAGCGGCGAACGGCGGTCGGAGGTTGCGACCATGATCGATGACCTGGCGCACCTGGATGCCGACCGCCGGTCAGACGTGGCCGCCATCCACAGCGAGGTGTGGGGCGGCGCTGCGACTGCCAGGCGAGCCGCCCCGCCGCACAGGGCAGCAGCCTCACCGCCGGCGCCTGCTGTTGGAGAGGCAGTGGTCACCCTGCGCGATGTCATCTTTACCTACCTGGCCGAGCACCCGGACGGCGCCAAGCTGACTCAACTGGAGCAGGACCTGAACATGGCGCGCATCAAGTTGGCGCAGGCGATGCGGCAACTGATGGAAGAGAACAAGGTGGAGAAGCGGGACCTGCTGTATTTCGCCATCTAGCAGGTGGCGCTGGACTCCGGGAGACGAGCAGGGCTTCCGTCTTAGTTCCAGAGGATAGGAGGTCCGATGGCTGCAAAGACGATCGCCTGTGCTTTTTGCGACGGAGCGGGCAAGGACCCGTTTGGGCTCCTGTCCGAGCTATCCACCTGCCAGGTGTGCTGGGGCAGGGGCTCCGTGACCATCGGGGAGCCTGCCGTGGCCTGCGCTTTTTGCGGCGGGAGCGGCATACACCGTGATCAGCGGCTCACCTGCACTGCCTGCGGCGGCAAAGGGATGATTGCCATCCGACAACCGGCGGAGAAATGCCCTCACTGTCAGGGGACGGGGGCAGAGCCGCCCGACCAGGACTTCCTGCCCTGTGTCCTGTGCAAAGGCGCGGGAGTGATCACGGTCAAGAAGAGGGAGAAGGTAGGAGCGATTCGCGAATCGCCCCTACGTCCGGCTGACTGAGGCCCCACGCAGGCATCCTGGGGCAGCACAAACAGGGAGGGAGGAAAACATGGTCGTCAGAGAAGAAGGGGTGACCACCGTACTGGAGCCTCGGCCCCTGCCCCACTTCGTGGAGACGAAGTTCATTAAGGAGATCACCGACCGGGCCCTGGCCTATATCCGGGCGGGCTTCCCCGTTCACTTCCGGGGGGCGTCAGGGACGGGTAAGACCACCCTGGCCATGCACGTGGCCAGCAAAGTTGGCCGACCGGTGGTGATGATCCACGGGGACGAGGAGTTCAGCACCTCCGACCTGGTGGGGGGAGAGTACGGCTACCGCATGAGGAAGGTGATCGACAACTTCATCCACTCCGTCCTCAAGACCGAAGAGGACATGGTAAAGCGGTGGATGGACAACCGCTTAACGGTGGCCTGCAAATACGGCTTCACCCTCATCTACGATGAGTTCACCAGGTCCCGGCCGGAGGCCAATAACATCCTCCTCTCTGTCCTCCAGGAGAAGATGCTGGACCTGCCCGCCGCTCGCGGGGACGGTGAGAACTACCTCCAAGTCGCCCCCGAGTTTACGGCGATCTTCACCAGCAACCCCGAGGAGTATGCCGGAGTCTACCGGAGCCAGGACGCGCTGCGGGACCGGATGGTCACCCTGGACCTGGACCACTTCGACGAAGAGACCGAGGTGGCGATAACGGCGGCCAAGTCGGCCCTGACCCCCCGCGATGCCCAGAAGATCGTTCGCGTCGTCAGGGCCCTCAGGGAGTCAGGCGTTTGCGAATACGCCCCCACCATTCGCGGGCCGATCATGATCGCCAAGACCCTCAAGGTGCTGCAAGGCTCTGTGGACGCTGGCAACGGCGGCTTCCGGAGCTTGTGTCTCGATATCCTGGCGTCGGAGACGAGCAGGGTTGGCAGCAAGGCTCACAGCGCCAAGGTTAGAGAGCTGGTAGGAAAGCTGGTCGACCAGTACTGTTAGCTGCTCGGCAGCGCGACGGCCAAGCCGTAGCTGAAAAGGGAGGTGTTGCCAGTGATCGGAACGAGAGTGTTCGCCAGAGTGGACAGGGACGGCAAGATCACCATCCCTGACAACATCCGCCGCCAGACCGGCCTCCAGCCGGGCCGTTTGGTGGAGGTGAAGGTTGTAGCCAGGAAGAGCGTCGTGATTTCGGCCAGAGACAGCGCCAGGTAGGACCGGGCGTCGAGGATAATCGGCATGAAAGCCGAGGGTGCCAGCCGGGAAGGGAGCGCGGGACATGGATGACAAGAAGGAGCTTGCTGCCCTAGAGCAGGATGTACGGCGGCCCAGTGGCAACCTCGCCAGACCTGGGCAGGCTCCGGAAGGCGAACCCGGCGCGACTGCCGGCGAACCCAAGGCCGTGGTGCGACGCCCCAAGGGCTTGCTGGACATCCATTCGAGCCTAAGCAGGGGTATACATTCCGTACCCGCGCGCAACGGACGCTGTTACCTGGACCTGTACATCCTGCAAATAGAGAGGGGGAGGCTCACCCAAGAAGCTGCCTCGCTAGAGAAACGAAACACCCGAATAGAGCGACGCCTGGCTGAGATCGAAAGCGAAATGGCCGAGAAACAAGAAAAGGCAACTCAGGGTGAATCCTCGGAAATGCCAGCCAGGAATGGGAAACCCCCGCAGAAGAAATACGAGTACAAAGAGGAAGAATGGCAGCAGATGCCCATCAACTACTAGAGCGCCTTGGCGGAGCAAGGAGGTAGCCGGCGTGGAGTGGCAGCGCTACCGATTGAGGCAGAGAGGCGGAGCCGCGACGCTGGGGGCGCCGGGCAGGCCCCTAAGCGGAGAGAGGTTTCCCTGCGCCTTCTGCTGGGGAACAGGCGCTCAGGCCCACATGAGGTCAAGGTGCCCAGTTTGCGGCGGGAAGGGTTTCAACACGGTTGGCGGGCCGGCGGTGGTCTGCGCTTTCTGCCTGGGAGCGGGCGAATCTCCGCCACGATCGCATCTCACCTGCCCTGCCTGTCGCGGCAAGGGCGTCCTAGCCGTCAAGGAGCCGTTGGAGACATGCGACCTCTGTCGGGGCACCGGGCGTCCAACCGGGACCCAACTGCCTTGCATCAAATGCAAAGGAGCGGGCGTGTTTGCCACAAACAGGGGGGCCTAGTGCGAGGGAAAGGCGGTGCCTCTTTGCAGGGAGAACGAAAGGCGAATGCTAGCGCCCTCGCCAGCCAGGCAATGGCCAGAGAGAAAGCAAGGATAGCGAGGAGGAGACCGACGCGCTTGTCGCCTCTAGAGCAAGCGGCGGAAGGGTGGAACTGGCAAGAAGACCAGCGGGAGAGGCTGCGGTTTGACTCAGGGCCGGAAGCCTCGGTGGTATCTGCGCTGCGAACGCGTTTGCCGGCCATGCCCCAAACTTCCCCCGCGGATGAAGGGATTCAATGGCCCACGCGCAGATTGGGAGACGAGGTCTCTTCGAAACCGGTAGCGGTCAACGCCGCGACGGTAAGTCGCATCGCCCAGCACCTGAAGGCCCGGGAATGGGCCAGGGCTATGGGGAAAAGACCGAGCGCGCCCTTGGAGTCAGGTCTGGAGAAATGGGCGGAGACATGGAGAAGGAACAAAGAACTCGAGGAAAGACGTCTCGCCGGGTCGCCAGCGGCACAGGATAGGAGGCGGCCCGCTTGACCAGCCCCGAGGTGGTTCCGATGGCAAGGAAGTACGTATTCGGCATCATCCCCACCAGCGACTCGCCGACCTTCGGCGTCTGTGGCTTTCCCCCCGGGCCGGAGCCGGTGCATACCGTAGTCTACCGTGGCCTCGGTTGTGTGGTGAGCAATTATCTGGGGGAGGACTTCACCTCCCTCTCTAAGGAGAGCCTGGTCCGCTGCCTGATGGCCCATCAGGCGGTGATTGAGCGCGTCATGAAGGACTACCCGATCCTGGCCGTCAAGTTTGGCACCCTCGTCGAGGGCGACGGCGACGTACAACGCCTTATCGAGCAAGGACACCGCAAATTTACCCAAGCTTTGATCTGGCTGGACGGCAGGGTGGAGATGGAGGTCGCTGCCACCTGGGACCTGAGCCGGGTTCTCTCAGATATCGGCCGGGAAGACGAGATCGTGCGTCTGAAGAGAGCAATGGCGAATAGGCCTGCCGGGGAGGTCCTGGAGCAGCAGATTCGGGCTGGGAAAATCATAAAGGAATCCCTGGACCGGCGGCGGGATAAGTATCAGCAGCGCATGATCGAATCCCTCCAGGCGATAGCCCTGGCCGTGCAGCCAAACGCCCTGGTCGCTGATGAGATGGTGATGAACGTGGCCTTCTTGATCCAGAGGGACCAGGAAGGGGAGTTCGATAAGCGGGTGAGGGAGCTGGATCGGGCGTGCTGCGACCAAATAGACTTCCGCGTCATCGGGCCCCTGCCGCCCTATACCTTCGCCCCCGTGGAGGTGGTAAGACCCAACGCCGAGAAGATCGAGGAGGCGAGACGGCTGCTCGGCCTCGGCAACGAAGTCTCGGAGATGGACGTCAAGGAAGCCTATCGGCGTCTGGCAGCAGAGACCCACCCCGACATCCACCCTGATGGCGAGCAGGGAGGGGAGCGCTTCACCAGGGTGCGTGAAGCGTTTGCCCTCCTGGCTGCCTACTGTCGAGGGCAAAACCAAACGGGCGACGGAGCCGCCCGAGACCGACGCTATTCCCTGGCCCCCGAAGACGTCCGCCGCGCTCTTCTAGTCACCATAGGTCGGGCCGCCCGGGTAGCCTAGCCGATGCGGTGCAGTGAACCAGATGGTTCCCTTGGTACGGCAGGAAAAGGATGACCAGGAGGCCAAGTATCTGTACTGCATCATCAAGTGCAGCCGCGAACGCAGCTTCAATGGCGTAGAGGCGGTCGGCGGCCGCGGTGACGAGGTGCGCACAGTGGTTTTCAAGGACCTGGCAGTCGTGGTTAGCGACTCGCCAGACATGAAATACGACTGCACCCGGGCAAACATGATGGCCCATGAGAAGGTCATCGAGCGGGTGATGGACGAGGGATTCACCGTCCTTCCTGTGCGATTCGGCACCCTCGCCACTAGGCGAACAGCCATGCCCGTGGAGGAGATTCGGCACAAGCTCCTCGAAGCTAGGGCACAGGAGTTCGAGGATCTGCACGATCGGCTGAAGGACAAAGTTGAGCTCGGCCTCAAGGCCCTCTGGCGGGACGAGAAGGCCATCTTCGAGGAGATCCTCGCCGAGAATCCGACGGTACGCAAGCTCCGCGATTCCCTCATGCCCCTGATGGCTCGCGTGCCGGAGGCGACCCACTTCGATCGGTTGCGTGTGGGTGAGCTGGTGAGGGCGGCCCTCGACCGCAAGCGACTGACAGAGGCGAAGAGGGTCCTTTCCCCTATCCGCCCCATCGCCGAGCGGATTCGAGAGAACAAGATCATCATGGACAGGATGGTTCTCAACGCCGCCTTCCTGGTCGACAAGGATCGGGAGCAGGTCTGCGATGAGGTGGTGAGGAAGCTCGACGAGGAACTGAGCGAGAGGATGGTCCTCAAATATACGGGCCCTACTCCCCCCTTCAACTTCTGCGAGATCGTGGTCACCTGGGATGAGGAGTAGTAATTGCGCAAGCCGCTTCGAAAACGCAAAAGGCCGGCGTCCGCATCGACGGGCGGTGGCAGTCTCCTGCTGGACGTGTTGACCATGCCCGTCCTTGGAGTTCCCAGGCTGGTTCACTGGCTCGCCAAGGAGATCGCCGAGGAGGTAGAGCGGCAGGAGCTGGACGAGGCCGGGCTTCAGGGGCAGCTCCTGGAGCTCCAGATGCGCCACGAGCTGGGCGAAATGGACGACGAGCAGTACATGACACAGGAGAAGGCTCTGCTCGATAGGCTGAGCCTCATTCGGCAAGTCAAGGAGCAAGGCTAAAGACCCCGGACAGAGCAGGCCGACCAACTGTGGCGGCGAAGGCGGGCGGCGGATAGCCCCGGAGCAAGGAGGGCGACATGGCGTTAATGATGACAGAGCTGGCGCAGCGGGCCAGGCAGCAGTTGGCCGAGGTCACCAGCTTCAAACCGGTAGCGGTCGTGGGCAGCTACAAGGATGCCGAGGGTTGGCACGTGACGGTGGACATGCTGGAGATGGCCCGGCTCCCGGAATCGACCGATGTTCTCGGCACATACCTGGTCTTATTGGATGAAGAAGGCAACATGGTCAAGTTCGAGAAGAAGAGGACTCGCCTCCGCAGCGAATCGTACGAGGAGGAGGAAGGGTAGAACCCCGGACGTCGGAGTTCATTGCCGAGAGGCGCCTGAGCTTGACCGTATGAGCGGGAGAGGGTGGAGAAGTGAGCCCTAATGAGCTGAAGATCTTGAGGCTGGCTCAGGAACTGAAGCTCGTGGACAAGGCGACCATCGCCCGCAAAATGGGCATTTCGACCGGCTACGCTCAGTGTCTGCTGAACTTCTTGACCAGGCACGACTGCTTAGAGCCGGTATCCCTCCCGAGTAAGAGCGCCTACGTGTTGACGGAACAGGGTTGGCTTTGCTTCCTCGATAGCCTGCTTCAGCTTCGGGCGCATCTCCAGAAGAAGATAGACTGGCTCACCGACCAGAGGGACAAGGTGAACGAGAAGATAGCGAAGCTCAGCGCTGGGAAATCGGATGAAACAGAGGCAGCGGAGGTGGGAGGCTCAGGCACAGACGGCGGACGTAGCAGCGTTGAAGTATGGTAATAGCTCGATCTTGAGGCACTGCCCTTGGAGCCAGCCATGGGAGTAAGGCGGGCATCTGGAGCTGGCTACCCAGGGCGAGAGGCGTTAGGTGGTCAGCCTGGGTTCCCTGGAGAGTGCGGACGCTGAAAGATGGCGGAAGAAGGCAAGTATCTCTACTGCCTGATCGAGGGCAACGACACCAGGAACTTCGGCCCCATCGGCATCGGCGGGCGCGACGACGAGGTTACGACCATTTCCTATCAGGGGCTCAGTGCGGTCATAAGCAGCGTGTCCCTGAACAAGTACGTGGTCAGCAGAGAAACCATGACTAGGCACGAAAGAGTCATCGAGGAGGTAATGAAGGACTGCACGGTCCTTCCAGTAAGGTTCTACACCGTCGCTCCCACCGTGGACGAGATTCGCAGTCTCCTCAAGAGGAGGTATGCCGAATTCAGGAATCTTCTCAGGTACCTGGACAACAGAGTGGAGCTCGGCTTGAAAGCTCTCTGGAAAGATATGGAGGCAATCTTTCGGGAACTGGCCGAGGAGGACGGGGAAGTCAGAGCCCTGCAAGAGAAGATAAGAGGAGCCTCCGCCAGAGAAGTGGACGCCGCCAAGAGAGCACTGGCCGCTAGGATGAAGCGGCTGGTGGAGGAGAAGAAGACCCAGGAAGGAGAAGACCTGGTCGCTCCCCTTCGCAGGATATCCGTCGATGTGCGGCTGAACAAGACGCGTGGTGACGACATGATATGCAACGCCGCCTTCTTGGTAGACAGACGCTGGGAGAGGGAGTTCGACGCTCGGGTGGACCAATTGACAGCGGCGCATGCCGATAGGGTCAAGTTCATCTATGTCGGGCCGGCTCCGCCCTACAGCTTCGTCAACGTAGTGGTGAAGGAATGAATTTCCTTCTGCGCGACGAACCATGGGAATACGACCGAAGCAAGAGGCCGCCGAGGAACGAGCAAGGAACGAAGTCAGGAAGGAGTGAGCGCTGATGGGCCTGGACGCAGAGAGAGACACCGACGGCACAGGCCTGGCGGATGTGGTAGACAGGATATTGGACAAGGGGCTGGTTATCAACGCCGACATCATGGTGTCGATCTCCGGGGTTGAGCTGCTCGGTATCAAGATAAGGGCTGCCCTGGCATCGTTCGAGACGGCGGCGAGATACGGCTTGGAGTTTCCCTCGGGGACCAATCTGGAAACGCCCGCTTGGCAGGAGGCGGTGGTGGCCAAGGAGAGCTGTCCCCAGTGTGAGAAGAGGGTGCCCACGGAAGATCTCCTGGCCTGCGGCTGCCCCTGGTGCGGATGGACAAGCGCTAGGGCTAAGGCCATCCCACCAGCGGTATGAGGGGCTAGACGCACAACACGGAACAAGCAGAGGGCAGAGGCAAAATGCAGAAGATGAGCGAAAAGGAGAGGGCCAGCGGCCGGCGGAGAACGGCCGAGAGCAAGACGGCGGCCGAGAAGAAGATCGCCGAACAGGAGGAAAAGATCAGGGAGCTCGAGGAGAAGGTCAGGAGGCTGGAGCAGGCCATTGCCGAAGAAGAGTCCGAAGGTAGCGGCCAGGGGACGGCTGCCAGCGTACTCGGCCAGCTCGGCGGCATGTTCCCCGGCCTCGACAGGCTCATTCAGGGTCTAGAGAAGTCAGAGGCCTTCCGGGACAGGCTGAAAGCTATCGACGAGGAGATCGAGGCTAGGCTGAGGAGCGAGCCGCTGAAGCGAGTCGAAGAAGGGGATAGGTCGTCCTCACTTCAAACCCGCTCTTCCGGAAGAACCGTGGCAAGGAGGTCTCCCCCAGGAAAGCGCCCGGCACCCATAGCAGAGCAGGAGGAAATCGTTTCGAAGGAGCCGCCGGTCGATGTCTTTGATGAGGAAACCCACCTCAAGGTAGTTGCCGAACTGCCAGGCATTGAGGAAGAAGACATAGAGATAGATCTACATGGCCATCGCCTTGTCATATCGGCCAATACACCCGCCCACAGATGTCACAGAGAAATAGTCTTGCCGTGTGCGCCTCAAGGGAAGGTGGAAAGACTGTACCGAAATGGCATCCTAGAACTCACGCTGTGGAAAGAGTAGTCCGTCCCGAGCCATGGTAGTCGATATCGATGAGAAGAACCTGAAGCACGGTGTGCTGGGATTGGTTATCGCCCTGGTGGAAATAATCAAGGATGCCCTCAAGCTTCAAGCAATCAAGCGCATGGAAGGAGGCAGCCTCACTGAAGAGGAGATGGAGAGGCTGGGAGAGGCCCTCATGGACCTGGATATGGCGATCGACGAGATAAAGGAAGAGCAGGGAATCAGCGAGTCAGTGAAGTCAGTGAGGGATGGCTTGGACGACATCGTGGACGACGTTATCAGCAGGTTCCTAAACCCTGAGGAGTGGCAGAAAGAAGCCAAACCAAAAGGAAGCCCGGCACATGCAGCACGGTGAGAACATTCGAGTCGCCCCGCCGGGCGAAGGTGAGGCCGCGAGCGAGGTAGAGGGGCGATACCTCTACTGCGTTGCTGATAGCGGTGAGAAGGTGAGCCTGGGCCCTATCGGGATCAATGGCCACGAGGTCTATACCGTCCCCTACAAGGACATCTGCGCGGTGGTACATGACTGCCCCGCTGAGCCCTACCAGTCGGCCGACGCGGAGGTGGTCAAAGCCTGGGTGATAGCGCACCAGCGGGTGGTCGACAAGGCCTGGGAGAAGTGGAGCACCGTGCTGCCTCTAGGCTTCGATACCATAGTCAGGGATCAGGGAGGCGATGATCCCCAACAGGACGTGGAGAATTGGCTCGCGGCGGACTACCAGGCCCTTAGGCGCAAGATGGAGGCAGTAAGAGGCAAGGCAGAGTATGGGGTGCAGGTCTCTTGGCAGCCCCGGGTTATCGCTCGGCACATCGCTGAAACGAGTGCCGAGATCGGCCGGCTGGAGGAAGACATCAAGTCGAAGCCAAGAGGCCTGGCATACATGTACAGGCAGAAGCTCGAGAATGCCCTGAAAAGGGAAATGGAAACCAAAGCGGATCAGTGCTTTAAGGATTTCTACAGTCGGATCAAGAAGCACGTTTGCGACCTTAGGGTGGAGAAGACCAAGAAGACCGACGACGACAGGCAGATGATCATGAATCTATCGTGCCTGGTCGACGGAGACAAATCCGAGGACTTGGGGGAGGAACTGGAGGCCATCGACAAGATGGAAGGGTTCTCGGTTCGTTTCACCGGGCCGTGGCCGCCCTACAGCTTCGTTAGCGCTTCATAGCAGAGAGGCAGTTAATGGAACCGACCCGGGATTCCCATGCGACTCTGGTCGACCTCCTGGATAGGATTCTCGATAAAGGCCTGGTGATCTACGCAGACATCATTGTCTCTGTCGCCGGCATCCCGTTGATCGGCGTCAATCTGAGAGCTGCCCTGGCCGGAATGGACACGATGCTCAAGTACGGCGTGATGCAAGACTGGGACGAGCGCATCCGCGCCTGGGAGCGAGACCACAGAGGAGAGCGGGAGCTTCCCCTGGCTTCGGGGGAGCAGTTCGTCCTGAAGATGCTTGGCTCATACCTTTGCCGCCAGGGGATCTACACCTCTTGGCGGCAGGGCTACTTCTACATCACCGATAGGAGAATCGCCCTGTACCTTCCGACCTTTGGCGAGGTGGTCTTCGAGACCTCTCTCCGCAGCATAAAAGGGCTGGCCATAGGAGGGGAGAAGCACTTCAACGGGGACGAGCGGGAGCATCTGTGCCTCCTTCTGGAGGGTGGCGACGTAGCTTGGTTGCATGCTCTGGACACTCGCCAGCTAAGGCAAGCCATCGAGAGAGGAATGGCTGCTCTGGGGCTCACCTGGGAGGAGATGCCGGCCTTCACTATGCGTGCCCCTTCGCGGGAGGAGACGGACACCTGTCCCCAGTGCGGGCAAGAGGCACCAGTCAAGAAGCTGCTGCACGAAGGGTGCGACACGTGTGGATGGGTCAGCCCGGGAGTGAAGAAGGAGATGCTGCCGGCGACGGCGGCTGGCTGAGGCCAAGGAGAAGAGCGTGCCAAAGGCGGTCGGTATCGATCTCGGAACCACGTACTCGGTTGTGGCCTACCTGGAGGGTGGCCGACCGGTGATCATACCCAACGCTGAGGGCGACCGTCTGACGCCGTCGGTGGTCGGCTTTCTCAGAGATGGAAAGCGCTTGGTGGGCCAACTCGCCAGACTACAGGCCATCGCCAACCCCGACGGCACCATCTTTTCCATAAAAAGGCACATGGGCCGGCGAGCCTACTTGGACCTGGATAGCCTGGGCGACGACCGGGAGATCGTTCGCCAGGTCAAGAGGCGTATGGGGTCTGACTATTGGGTCAGGATCGGCGACAAGGAATATACGCCCGAGGAGATCTCGGCGCTGATTCTGCAAAAGGTCAAGGCCGACGCTGAAAGCTATTTGGGCGAGAAGATAGACAAGGCCGTGATCAGTGTGCCTGCCTACTTCAATGTTAGCCAGCGCCAGGCCACCGTAGATGCCGCTACTATTGCCGGCCTCGAGGCAATGCGGATCATCGACGAACCCACGGCCGCCGCTCTCGCCTACGGCTTGGACATCGAGGGCATTCACACCATCCTGGTCTGGGATCTGGGCGGTGGAACGTTTGATGTGTCCATCCTGGAACTGGGTGACGGTCTGTTCGAGGTCAAGGCGGTCAATGGCAATACCTGGCTGGGCGGAGACGACTATGACCAGCGGATAGTGGAACACCTCGCTGATGAGTTTAAGAGGCAATACGGGATCGACCTGCGCCAGAATAGGGTAGCTTTGCAGCGGCTCAAGGAGGTAGCGGAGAAGGCCAAAATTGAACTAACGGATGCAGAGCGCATACGCATCAGAATACCTTTCCTCGATGCCGGCCAAGGGAGCCCCAAGCACTGGGAAACAACCCTAAGCAGGGCAAAGTTTGAAGAGCTGACCCAGGACCTGCGCCGAAAGATGGTGGATCCCACCAAGCAGGCGCTTGCCGATGCCGGGCTGGAACCCCAGGACATCGATCGAGTGATCCTGGTAGGCGGGTCAACCAGAATGGCCGCCGTACGAGAGCTCATCAGGGAGCTCCTAGGCAAGGAACCGTATGAGGGCATCCATCCCGACGAGGTGGTGGCCATGGGGGCGGCTATCCAGGCGGGCATTCTAACGGGGGAAATACAGGGGAAGGTGCTGGTAGACGTCACCCCCCTATCTTTGGGAATTGATACTCAGGGCGGAATATTCACCAAGATCATTGAAAGGAATACCACTATTCCGGTGTCCCAGGGTCAGATCTTTACCAACGCCGCCGACAATCAGACCTCCATGGACATCCATGTGTTGCAGGGTGAGCGGGACATGGCTATCGACAATATGACCCTGGACAGATTCGAGCTGGCCGGCATTCCTCCGGCGCCGCGGGGAGAGGCCCGGGTTGAGGTCACCTTCGATATCGACGTCAATGGCATTCTCCACGTGTCTGCCCACGATCTGTATTCCGACAACTCTCACCAGTTGCGGATCAGCCCTCGCTTCTATGGCCTGCCCGGTGAAGAGATAGGCCGGATGATCGAGGAGGCCGAAAAGTACGCCGAGGAGGATCAGAGACGGCGGGCAGAGGCGGAAATAGGCATCAAGGCCGACAACATGGTTCGAGCTGCCCGGCAGGCTATCGAGGAAAACGGACTGAACGGAGACCTGTCCCTGGCCGACGAGGTGGAGAGAGGCATACTAGAGGTACAGGCCGCTCTAGCAGGCGGCGATAGCGGGGAGATCGACTCGAGAACGGAAGAGCTGGAGAAGCTGACCAAGGCCCTATATGGGTAGACGAAAAGGACGGATGCACTACCAGTGAGAGCGATCAGAAACCCCCTAGGACCGCGCCTAGCTGGCGATGAGCAGATCATCCTCCACTCTCAGGGTGGATACAAAGACAGCACACGTTCGGCCTGGAAGCTTGGCCATTTCTATCTAACCACTGAGAGACTGATATTCTTTGTGCCGGCGGGCGTCGTGTTCGAGGCGGCGCTGGGTGACATAAAGACCATCGTGGTGGAGAAGGCGAGGTATGCTGCCGGCAGAGAGAAGGATGTCATCGCCATAGGGTACCAGCGCCCGACTGCCCCCAGAGCATCGAAAGCGTGGATCATCATGCGCGATCTGGAGGTGTGGCGGGAAAAACTCTTCGAGATGGCACTGCTGGAAATCGACCAAGAAACCATCGACAGGGTGATGCAGGAGCTAGACCCGCAAGGCAGGAAGATAGTCGCCTATCTCTGGGAAGCCAGACACGCCACGATTGACGAGCTAGCTGAGTTGATAGGAGCCTCCACCCACATGGATGTCCTCCTCAAGATAAGGGGGGTCATAAACCCCACCGCCGAACGAATAGCCGGCAGCCCAATACTGGCCTTTCGAAGATCCAGGGTTGACCCCGTTACAGGGGAGAAGGTCTTGTTCAGTTGGTGGGTCATTGGCCCGCCGCGAGTAGAGGAGGAGGCCAGAACGGGGGTACTGGTGGACGTCTTCGACGAGGAAGACCGCATAGATGTCGTTGCCGACCTAGCGGGCGTCAGAGAAGAAGACATTGTTCTGAGTGTGACCAGGGATAGGCTTACTCTTTCTGCCCGGGGACCGGAAGAAAGGTATCACGAAGAAGTCGTCCTCCCAGCGGAAGTCAGGGTCGACACATTGACCAAGACCTACACCAATAACGTACTGGCGGTCAGTCTGGAAAAGCTGGTGTAGTTCCCATGAAGGTTGTTGACAGTTAGGAGCCTCCATGCTCGGCTTGTGGCGACCAGAAAGCTCCAGGGTGAGAGGAGGCTCTTATGCAGGATGGTAGGGCAAGACTCACGCCGTCTGGAAGGCTGCCTCTGGTGGAACGGGTAGAATCCCTTGGGTGGTCGGTCGCGCGGGCGCGGGTGGCGAAGGTGGTGCCGAAGTCGAAGAACAGGCGGCTGTCGCCGTCCTCCAGCAGGATCTTGTTCCCGCCCATGACGCCCGCGCCGACGAAGGGGCTGATGGTGGGCGTTGGCTCGAACGTCTCACGCCAAGTGCTTCGAAGATCAAGGGCGACGGCGGTCTACTTCATGGAACGGTGGGCTTCCACCAAGACAACGATGTTCGAGGCCGCTAGGTGAAGGACGTAGGCAGCGAGGTATGGCGGGATGTCAACAGGCTGCGGTCCTTGGCCATGACCGCTGGTCTTGTCTCTCACGGTCGGAACGCCCGATTCCATGGCCGCTCGGAGCCCGCCGAAATGGCTCTGCAGGTAATTGGGAACCGACCCGTTGGCGAACATTATCTCGATCAAGGGCTTCGCCGTTGCATTGGTCGGATATGACCACTTTCGGGCTTCGCATATACTCTTCATTGTGCTCTCAAAGGCCTTGAGCGCGTCCACAATCGCTTCCTTGTACCTCCCCTTGCGGTAGTGGCTCGGTGGGCTCGCAGGAACTCCTCAGACGCCCCATGAAAGCGCTCTCCGTCCAGGAGCGAAAACGCTGGTCGAAACCCCCCCACTTCAGAGTGCACGTACTGGGAGTCGACACGAATCAACTCGCCGCCCAAGTACTGGTAACCTATGCCGTGCTGTCGGAACCGGTAGTTGAGCTCTTCTATCGCGTCGTCTGCGTCTTGCGTTATCTGGTTACTCTCCTGCTCATAGTACCCCCATTGGCGGACAACACGATCGATGTACCGGAACGTCAGTTCGATGATGTCCAACGTACCGTTGGTATCGGCGGTGAGCAGGAACCGATGGCACTTCGCTGCCTCGTGAAAGTCCCCGTCGACAAGACTGGAGACGCCGCGCTCGCGGGCTAGCGTGTCGTGTATCCAGCGCCAAGCTTGGTTTGACTTGGGCTCGCTAGTGAGGTCCGCGGGACCCCGAAGGAAGTACGGCCCTATCGCGGCCCTCCAGATGTGAGCGACCTGAACTCGGAAGGGCTGAGGTAGGGACTCGTATTGGTAGACATCGGCCTTCCCGGCCTCGGCTCTCTTCGCTTGCCGCCTAGAGAAAGTTTCGAATACGGGCATCAGCCTCGCCCCCGAACACCCATTCTAGCACGATTGGACACAACATGGTTAGTTGTCGTTAGGCCAAGGACGAGGCGCGCCACCTGGGACTCCTGGCTCGTCGAAGAAGGAGTCTGGCACAGCCCACGCCCCTTCACAAGAGATCACGCAAGAAACTCAACATCGGCTTGGCCACCGCGGAAGGGTCTCGTCTATCTCACCGTCCCGAGCGCTGGTCTAGGCCGCTCCATCCTGCAAAGAGGTTGGCTTCCCCGACAGTGGTCCCAGCGGATTCGCGCTGGCGGCCACACGAGCGCTTTCGGTGAGAGAGGTACGGGGGTGACACGAACCGCTTCGCTTTTCGAAAAGCGAGGCCCTAAGGGGGGTGATTGCTGACCCAGGGTGTTGGAGAGCACATCTCACATGTCATGCAGTGCACCCAGCAGGGTTACCTCTTAAGGGAGCCGAGCTCGGCAGTTGACCCACTCCCGCCAGGGCACGCCGGCGAGATGGGGCCGACAGGTCACTCGCCGTAGCCTATGTTGTCTTCGTCGGCGAGGATGGCTGGCCAGGGGTTGAGCCCGGTTGTGCTGTCGTGTGCTGAGGCGCTCCCACTGTTCAACCGTCGCGCGCGCTCGGGAGCCACCTGCCCAACGAGGCTCGACACATCGAAGCAATCGGCAGCCCGGACGATCTTGTCGCCTCCCGTCAGCAGGACGGCACCCCCCCGAAGTTCGAATCGCTTTCCGGTTGGAAGGATACCCGCGAATTCACCCTCTTGCGTGGCGATCATGAGCCAGCTCCAGGACACGCGCTCGCCGCTGCTGAGCGGCTCGGTCGTAGGGGCGATGGTCAGGTCGGGCAGGGCAGCAAACGTAGCGATCAGATAACGACGGATCTCGTCACGGCCAAGCATTATCCTGCCCAGGCCGAACTCGCCGTACCTTCCATCCTCGGCGAAGAGGGAGCCTAGTCCGTCAGCATCATGGCTGTTCCAGGCAGCCACGTACTCCCTGACCAAGCGATGTAGCCTCTCCTGCGACCCATCGGCTGTCATCTTGGCACGATCCCTCCCTACGGCTAGCCACTGACCATCCGTGGCCTGCTTCTCTGCCCTGTCAGAGCGCCAATTGCCGCACCGGCCTATGTCAGCCTCAATTACCACGCTACAAACCCCTTGTTACGGCAATATTACGGGCGTGTTAACGGTGTGTTAAATGAGGCACGCGACCCCAACTACAGCCCTTGACAAATAGCGATAGCTATGGGATACTGGCGGCAGGTGGCTAGCGGCAGGCGGCAACCGGTTGCCGCCTGCCATCTCTCGCTCGGTGCGTGTCATGAGCTTGGTGTACGTCAAGGAAGAAGTGTGCATGGGCTGCGGCCTTTGCGAGGTGTACTGCACCCTCGCTCACTCCACCTCGCAGGACGTGGTCAAGGCATTCAAGAGGGAGCGGCCGCGGGCAGTCGCCCGCATCCGCGTGGAGCGCACGGACGGGCTGTTCCTACCGGTGCAGTGTCGCCACTGCCCCGATTCGCCCTGCGTCTACGCCTGCCTCACCGGCGCGATGCACAAGGATCCCTGGACAGGGGCCGTCGCCATCGATCCCGACAAGTGCAGCGGTTGCTGGACATGCATCATGGTCTGTCCGTACGGCGCCATCAGTCGCGACATTGCCAAGGGCATCGTTGTCAAGTGCGACCTCTGCCCAGGGCGGGATGTGCCCGCCTGCGTCGCCAACTGTCCGAATGAGGCCCTGCTCTGGGCAGAGGACGGACCGGCTGACCAACGGGCATTTCTGGCCCGTACAGCCCAGGAGAGAAGCGGTGGCTAACACAAAGAGCGCAGAGCTGCGTCAGTTGCCAGCGGCGTCCATGACGAAGGCGACGCTGCCGGGGGCGAAGTACCTGATCATCGGGAACTCCGCCGGGGGCATCGCCGCCGCCGAGGCCATCCGCGAGGTTGATGGCGAGGGACCCATCACCATCGTGTCTGAAGAGCCGTATTTCGCCTATTCTCGTCCCCTGATATCCGAATACCTGGCCGGCCAGCGCTCCCTGGATAGCATGCTCCTGCGGCAGCCCGATTTCTACGAGCGGAACAAGATCGAGGCCCTGCTCGGCACAAAGGCCACACGCATCGACTTCGACCGCAGGCTGGTCGAGCTCGAGGGCGGAAGACGGCTGGCCTGGCGGAAGCTCATCCTGGCCACCGGCGGCGCCCCCATCGTCCCCAAGCTGAAGGGCTGCTACCGAGAAGGAGTGTTCACCTTCACCACCCTGGCCGACGCGGAGAGGATAGGGCAAACGCTGCAGCGAGGATGCATAGCGGTGGTCATCGGCGGCGGGCTCATAGGCATCAGCCTCGCCCAGGCTCTGGTGCACCGAGGCGTGGCAGTGGTGATGGTGGAGCTGATGGACAGGCTGCTTGCCACGGCGCTAGACGCTGAAGCCTCTCGCTTGGTGGAGGGAGCACTGCGCAAGAACGGGCTCGAGGTCATCCTCGGTCAAACCGCCAAGGAGATCCTTGGCCGGCGGGAAGACGGCCGCTGCGTGGGCGGGGTGATCCTGCAAGACGGGCGGACGATAGCCTGCGACGGCGTCGTATTTGCCATCGGCGTCGCTCCCCGCATCGAGCTTGCGGCGGGCTCTGCAGTGACGGTCAACCGCGGCATCGTCGTCGACCGGCGGATGGCCACGAGCTGCCGGGACGTGTACGCCTGCGGAGACGCCGCCGAAGCGTACGACTTCGTTCACAAGACGAATCGTCTCATCCCTGTGTGGCCCAACGCCGTCGCTGGCGGGCGGGTAGCTGGCTACAACATGGCCGGGCGACCGACCAGATACGAAGGCAGCACGGGCATGAATGCGCTGAACTGCTTCGGGCTGTCGGTGGTGGCGGCAGGGCTGGTGGACTGCAAGGACGACCCAACCTGTGAGGTTCTCGCCACGTCCAGCGCCGCCGATGGCACGTACCGAAGGATCGTGCTGAAGAACAACCGCATCGTGGGCATGGTCTTTGTGGGCGATATCGAACGGTCAGGCGTGGTCTTCGGCTTAATGAAGGACGGGGTGAACGTGCGCCGCTTCAGGGAAGCGCTGCTGTCTCCCGACTTCGGCCTGGGGGCCCTTCCCGACGACCTGCGACGGAAAAGGCTGCCCCTGGCCAATGGCCAGCGAGGCGGTGCGAGCGGAAATGGAGGGTAAGCGAATGGACCACTGGAAGCGAGTCAACAACCCCTACGATGACGACAAGGTCATCGCTGCCTGTTCCATCTTTGGGATGATGGATACATCCGGCAGGAGGTTCTCGGGCGGGGACGTCATTACGGCCATCGCCAATATGCACGAGCGAGGCAACGGCCTGGGCGGCGGTTTCGCTGTCTACGGGCTCTACCCCCGATACGCCGACCACTATGCTTTTCACGTGATGTATTTGAGCGAGGCGGCACGGCAAGAAGCCGAGTCGCTGCTTCAGGACGCCTTCGGAGTTGCCCTGGCCGAACCGGTGCCCACGCGCAAGGCAGGCGGCATCGAGAATCCGCCCCTGGTGTGGCGATACTTCCTGGAAGTGCGCGCCCAGGATGGCCAGAGGCTGTCCCAAGACGACTATGTGCTGGAGAAGGTGATGCAGATCAACACGGGCGTACGCGATGCCTTCGTCTTCTCCAGCGGCAAGGACATGGCCGTTTTCAAGGGCGTTGGCTATCCGGAAGAGATCGCCAACTACTTCCGCCTGGAGGAATACCAGGGGTATCTCTGGACAGCTCACGGCAGGTTCCCCACCAACACGCCCGGCTGGTGGGGCGGTGCCCATCCGTTCAACGTCCTGGACTGGACGGTGAGCCACAACGGCGAGCTCTCTTCCTATGGAATCAACCGCCGCTATCTGGAGATGTTCGGCTACCACTGCACCATGCAAACGGACACGGAGGTCATCGCCTACGCCGTGGACCTCCTTGTACGCAGACACCACCTCCCCATCGAGGTCGTAGCCGACATCCTCGCTGCCCCCTTGTGGAGCCAGATCGAGCGCGAGGATGAGGAAACGGCCGCCTTTCACACTACGCTGCGGCAGGTCTACGGAAGCCTCCTGCTGAACGGGCCGTTCAGCGTGGTCATTGCCCACCAGGGCGAGATGATCGGCCTGACCGACAGGATCCGCTTGCGGCCGCTCACCGCCGCAGTGAAGGGAGACCTGCTCTTCCTGTCCTCAGAGGAGTCCGCCATTCGTCTGGTTTGTCCTCAACTGGACAGGGCCTGGATCCCCATGGGCGGGGAGCCGATTGTGGGAAGTTTGGATAGACCGCTCGGCAAGAGGGAGCCCGTGGCGGCACCGATGGCGGCGACGTGATCGGGCGGAAGTAGTGAGGCTGATGAAGAGTTACCTGCCTCCCAGGTTCGTCATCGATAGGGATGCAGAGCGCTGCATCGCCTGCCAGGTGTGCGTCAGGCAGTGCAGCTTCGGCGCTCATGCCTACGATGGGGAGGAGGACGAGATTCGCAGCGAGGAGGAGAACTGCGTCGGCTGCCATCGCTGTGCCGTTTTCTGCCCTACTCAAGCCCTGAACATACGCCTCAACCCCCTGGCCTACCGCCCGAACGACAACTGGCGACCGGAGGTGATCGAGGACATCATCAGGCAATCGGAGAGCGGCGGCGTCCTTCTAACTGGCATGGGCAACGACAAGCCGTACCGTGTCTACTGGGACCATCTCCTGCTCAACGCCAGTCAGGTGACCAATCCTTCCATCGACCCCTTGCGCGAGCCTATGGAGCTAAGGACTTTCCTGGGCCGAAAACCGGACAGGGTGGAGCTAGATCCGGCATCCCTGTCGCTGAAGACGCAGCTCGCTCCTCAGGTGGCGGTCGAACTGCCGGTGCTGTTCTCGGCGATGTCCTACGGGGCTGTCAACCTCAATGTTCAGGAATCGCTGGCGCGCGCTGCTGCCGAAACAGGAACCCTGTTCAACTGCGGCGAGGGCGGCCTGCACCGGAAGCTGTACAAGTACGGGAGCAACACCATTGTGCAGGTGGCCTCCGGCCGCTTTGGCGTCCACCCCGAATATCTGGACGCTGCGAGGGTGATCGAGATAAAGATCGGTCAGGGTGCTAAGCCTGGCATTGGCGGCCACCTCCCTGGGGGAAAGGTAACCGAAGACGTAGCGCAAACGCGGATGATCCCGGCCGGCACTGACGCCCTTTCCCCGGCCCCCCAGCACGACATCTATTCTATCGAGGACCTGGCACAGCTCATCTATGCCCTGAAGGAAGCGACGAACTACACGAAACCGGTCTGCGTCAAGATCGCCGCCGTCCACAATTCGGCGGCCATAGCCAGCGGCATGGTGCGAGCGGGGGCGGACATCATCGCTCTGGACGGGCTAAGGGGAGCGACTGGCGCTGCGCCGAAGATGATCCGCGACAACGTGGGCATCCCCATCGAGCTAGCCATTGCCTCCGTGGACACGCGCCTGAGAGGGGAGGGCATTCGCAACCAGGCGTCGATCATCGCTGCTGGCGGCTTCAGAAACAGCGCCGACGTGGTGAAGGCCGTCGCTCTGGGGGCGGATGCCGTCTACATCGGCACCGCGGCCCTGATAGCCCTGGGCTGCACCGTCTGCCAGCAGTGCCATACCGGCAAGTGCGCCTGGGGGATCTGCACCACCGACCCTCTGCTGAGCAGGAGGGTAAACCCAGACATCGGCGCCCGACGTCTTGTCAATCTCCTGCGTGGCTGGAGCCTGGAGATCAAAGAGATGCTGGGCGGGATGGGCGTCAACGCTCTGGAGAGCCTGCGGGGCAACCGCCTCCATCTGCGAGGGGTCGGGCTCACAGGCGGTGAGCTTGATGTGCTGGGAGTGAGACTGGCGGGGAGCTAGAGCCGTGGCAGCGGATGCACTGAAACGCACCGAGTCAGCCGTACGCATAGATGCCAACGGCCTGCACTACCGCGAGTTGAATCGCCTGATCCGGGAAGCGGTAGCAGAGGGGGCGCAACGGATCGACCTGCATGGCGTGTATGGGCAGAGATACATCGCTACCAACCTGCGCAGTGTTGCCGAAATCCATATTCACGGGACGCCGGGCAATGACCTGGGCGCCTTCCTCGCAGGCTCAAGGCTCATCGTCTACGGCAATGCCCAGGACGGCTGCGGCAATACGATGAACGAGGGGGAAATCATAGTCCACGGCCACGCGGGCGATATCACTGGCCTGTCCGCCCGCGGGGGCAGGATCTTCGTCCGGGAAGACGTCGGCTACCGGGCGGGCATCCACATGAAGGAGTACGAGGGCAAGGGGCCAGCGCTGGTCATCGGCGGCACAGCTCAGGATTTCCTGGGCGAGTACATGGCCGGCGGCATCGTGATAGTCCTTGGCCTGACTCTGAACGGAGAGGACTGCCACCGGGCCTGTTTCGTCGGCACCGGCATGCACGGGGGAGTCATCTACCTGCGAGGCCGCGTCAACGAGCACCAGTTGGGCAAGGAGGTGGGCGTCAGCCGACTGAACCGAAAGGACCGGGCCATCCTGAGGGATCTGGTGGGTCAGTTCGCAGCCCATTTCGGTTTCGACGCCGAAGAGATACTGGCTGGCCGCTTTGTCAAGCTGTTTCCCCTGTATCTGCGACCCTACGGAAGACTCTACACGTACTAGCAGAGGACTGAGAGCGGAATAGAGGCAGAGTGGGCTCATGTGGCGAGTGACCTTTGTGGGGCAAGACAGGGAGAAGGTGGAGTGCCTGGCCCGCGAACTGGAGGGAGAGGGCTACTGGACCGCTGTTTGCCCGCCGGAGGAGGCGACTGCGGCTCTGGCGGATGGGCGCGGCCCAGATGCGGTGGTGGTCGACGCGACCTCCATTAACGCGGCGGCTGGCCTGTCTGGCTTGCTGCACGACATCCGCGGGACTGCGGCCACACCCACAATAGTCCTCGTCGAGGAAGCACAGCTCTGCGACTGTGATCTGCCCCGACGCATCGACGACTTCCTGGTCCTTCCTGCCACTGCCGGCGAGCTGGCTGTTCGCATGCGCCAGCTACTACGACGACACGCTGACCTTGAGGGCAACAACATACTGTGCTGCGGCGACCTGGTCATCAACCTGGCCAGCCGCGAGGTGTTCCTGGCAGGTCGGCCGGTGACGCTGGCCTACAAGGAGTATGAGCTTCTGCGTTTCCTCCTCTCCAACCCGGACACGGTCTTCACCCGCGAGGCCCTGCTAAGCAAGGTCTGGGGCTACGATTTCTATGGTGGCGCCCGCACCGTCGACGTGCATATCCGGCGTATCCGCAGCAAGATCGAGGACGCCCACCATTCCTTCATCGAGACTGCGCGCAACGTGGGCTACCGCTTCCGGGCCACCCCGCCAGGCCAAGAGAACTTCTCACCCAGCATCCCCAGTAACAAGGTTTTGACGCCTGAGAAACTTGGCGGTAACAATTCCCCCCTACTATAAGGGACGGATATGGTACGCGTCCCTTGTTGAGGGCGAGAAGAGAAAGGGGGGATGGAGATGCCTACTGTAGACACAGGCGACACGGCATGGGTGCTGGTTTCAGCCGTCCTGGTGATGATCATGACGCCGGGCCTGGGCTTCTTCTACGGGGGGCTGGTGCGCCACAAGAACGTCCTGAGCAGGATACTCCTTCGTTGTCACATTCCTTATCCTCAAGGTCCTCGACCTGACGATGGGTCTGCGGGTGTCAGAGGAAGAGGAGCTGGCCGGCCTGGACGTTTCTCAGCACGGGGAGCGGGCCTACGCCGCCCCTGTAGGGCTGCTGAGCACAGTGGCGGTCGCCGCTTCTGCCCTCTCCCTGGATGACACAGCGCATTCCACCGTCCGCAGCAGTGCCTGGGAAGACAGAGGAGGCCAGCGCCTACCCCGTCAAGTCGCTCTCAGCCAGGAGAGCCTCCAAGGGAGCCCAGGATGAATAAGGTCGAGGCGATCATCCGTCCCGAGAAGCTGGAAGCTGTGAAGGACGCCCTAGCCGAAGCAGGGTTCGTGGGCCTGAACATAGTGCAAGTCGTAGGACGGGGAGTCCAGAAGGGCATTGTCCACGCCGGACGTGGCAGCGAGGCCCATGCCATCGACATGCTCCCCAAGGTCA
>Ga0315280_10003143_pt1 | contig 25738 bp, 19 predicted proteins | sample YL17G06_40_MG_FD_203697 | JGI IMG/M metagenome (GOLD analysis project Ga0315280, IMG submission 203697) | Sediment microbial communities from Yellowstone Lake, YNP, Wyoming, USA - YL17G06_40 | ecosystem: Environmental > Aquatic > Freshwater > Lake > Sediment | place: USA: Wyoming | collected...
GCTCTCAATGCATCAAGCACCGCCAGGACGATCGGCTGGAGCCACGCGCTGGGGTTGGCGATCACGAGCACAGAGCGTCCCAGCTCGGCGGCCATCGGCCCCGCGCTGCCCAGCGCACCGTAGCCGAATGCGAAGTTGGGGCCTTTGAACGCTTTGAGCAATTCAGCGGCTCTGGCCTGTGTAGTCATCTCGTGTTGCCTCCAACGTCCCGGCTTAGATGGCCTTACGGCCGGGCCGGCGCCTCCGCCGCAGCGACGTGCGGCGGCGAGTAGACGTCAAGTTGCCTCGTTTACCACTCAATGTTAGACGGCGAAAGCACAAAATGTTGGCCTAGCCCTTGCCGCAACTGCGTAATGGGGATAATATTCTGGCGTGGACCGGACACGGCGGCTCCCTCCACCGTCGTGATTGGGCAGCGTCCTGCTGCCCAGACTCCGGTCCACTTGACTTAGACTTTTCCGGGCCGCGGCGCGTCGTTTCAGGCCGTCGGCGGCGGCCAAACGTTCCCGTAGGTTGGCCCTAATCTCACGTTCCAGCCCACGCCGTCCCCGGCAAGGCCGCGTGGGGGACGCTCCCTCGGCCTGCCGCTGCCAGCATCCTCGTTCAGTTGACACACCCCGGCGCGGCGGTTAACTTCAATGCCTCGTTTCCAGGAGACAGGCGTGGAACAGGCTGTTGCCAAGGCGCAGACGTTGATCGAGGCGTTGGCGTATATCCAGCGTTTCGCCGACCGGATCGTCGTGGTGAAGATAGGCGGCTCGGTGATGGACAGCGAGCAGGCCCTCCGCGAGATGCTGACCGACGTGGTGTTCATGAACACGGTGGGCATGCGCCCTGTGATCGTGCACGGCGGGGGTAAGGCCATCTCCGGTGCGATGGAGCAGCGCGGCCTGGAGGTGCAGTTCGTCCAGGGCCGGCGATACACCGACCAGCGGACGCTCACTGTCGTCGAGCACGTCCTGTGCAATGAGATCAACGCGCAGATCGTCGCCATGATAGAGAGTCTCGGCTCCAGCGCGATGGGGCTGCACACGCTGGGAAGCTGCGTGCTGTTCGGGGACAAGCTGTTCCTGGAAGAGGACGGGCGGAAGATCGACCTGGGGCTCGTCGGACGGGTCAGCTACGTGAACGCCAAGCTGGTGGAGCTGCTCTGCCAGGTCGACACGATCCCCGTGATCGCCCCACTGGCGAGGGACAAGACCGGGATGAAGCTCAACTGCAACGCCGACACCGCCGCCGGAGAGGTCGCCGCGGCTCTGAAGGCCGAGAAGCTTGTGATGGTCAGCGACACGCACGGCGTACGGCGCGACGCCGCCGACGCCAACAGCGTGGCCGAGGCGCTCAGCGAGGCGGAAATCCGGCGGATGATTGCCGAGGGCACGATCTCCGCCGGAATGCTGCCAAAGGTGGACGCCTGCCTGCGGGCACTTGACGCCGGCGTGGCCCGGACCCACATTATCGACGGGCGGTTCCACCACAGCCTGCTGCTTGAGATATTCTCGGACCGCGGCGTCGGCACGCTGATACAGAAGTAGCCGCCCCCGACGCCTGAAGCGATCCTGAACGAATCGAGGAACCATCGCCGATGCTGAAGGACTTCATAAGCATTGCGGACTTCACCGGACGGCAGCTCGCCTGGCTGCTGGACAGGGCGGCGGCGGACAAGGCCCTGTTCCGGGCGGGTGAGCTTCCCGCCTCGCTGCCGCGCAAGACGCTGGCGATGATCTTCGAGAAGCCCTCGCTGCGGACGCGGGTGAGCTTCGAGGCGGCGATGTCCCAGCTCGGCGGCCACGCGATTTACCTGACCGGCCCTGACATCGGCCTGGGCAGCCGGGAAGCTGTCCAGGACGTCGCCCGCGTGCTGGGGCGGATGTGCGACGCCGTCATGGCCAGGACGTTCAGCCATGATCTGGTCTGCCAACTGGCTGCGCACTGCCCCCGGCCGGTGATCAACGCCCTGACGGACTATTCGCACCCATGCCAGGCGATGGCCGACCTGATGACGGCGAAGGAGCACCTGGGCAGCCTGGCCGGCAAGACGTTGGCGTTCATCGGTGACGGCAACAACGTGGCGCGCAGCCTGGCAGCCACGGTGACCAGGCTGGGGATGAATTTCGTGCTGGCCTGCCCGCGCGGCTACGAGCTGGACAAGGCCTTCACCGCATCGCTTCCGACCGGTGAAGGGGCTGGCCGCTTCATCACGGTCGCGGACCCCTTCCAGGCCGTCGCCAAGGCGGACGTCGTCTACACCGACACGTGGGTCTCCATGGGCCAGGAAAAACAGAAGCGCCAGCGGCTGAAGGACTTCGAGGGCTTCCAGGTCAACGGCAAGCTGATGTCAGCCGCAGCCAAGGGCGCGATTGTTATGCATTGTCTGCCGGCATATCGCGGATGCGAGATAACCGAGGAGGTCTTCGAGGTCCACAGCCGGACAATCATGGAAGAGGCTGAGAACCGCCTTCACTTCCAGCGGACGCTGCTGAACGTCCTGATCGGCGAAGGGGGCATTCCCTGATCCGACCGCTCGCCACAGACGAGGCGGCACGTAGGCAGATTGGAGATGGCATCGTTGAGGCATGACGGGCGCAAGGCGGACGAGTTGCGGCCCTTGAAGATGACGGCCGGGTTCGTCCGCCCAGCCGACGGCTCGTGCCTGATCGAGATGGGCGGCACGCGCGTGATCTGCACAGCCAGCTTCGTCGAGGGGGTGCCGAAGTGGCGGGTAGACAGCGGACAGGGTTGGGTGACGGCTGAGTACGGCATGCTTCCGGCGTCGACGGGCAGCCGCAGGAGCCGCCCGATGCCTTTCCCCGACGGGCGGTCGGTGGAGATACAGCGCATCGTCGGCAGGACACTGCGGAGCGTGGTGCGGATGGAGCGCCTGGGCGAAAATACTGTGTATCTGGACTGCGACGTGCTGGAGGCCGACGGCGGCACGCGCACCGCGGCCATCAACGGCGCCTACGTCGCGCTGGCCGGGGCGTTGGCGGCGGCGGCAGCGGCGGGCAAGTGTGACAAGGACGCGCTGCGAGGGGCCGTGGCGGCCGTCTCGGTGGGGATCATAGGCGGCAGAGCCATGCTGGACCTGGACTACAGCGAGGACTCGCTGGCCGAGGTGGACATGAACGTCGCAATGACCAGCGGGGGCAAGTATATAGAGGTGCAGGGCTCGGCGGAGCGGGCCGGGTTCGACACCGGGCAACTCGACAAGATGCTCGCGCTGGCCCGGCGAGGCGTACGCAGGATATTCGCCGCCCAGCAGCGGGCAATTCGTAAGGGTCCGCGCAGATGATGCGAAGGTTGTGTCACCTCGTGCCTGCGGCATTGGCCGCGGCGATGTGCATGGGCGGCTGTTCCCAACAGGCGCTGTCCTTGGCCGGCGGCAGTGGTCAGGCCAACTACACCATTCTGCTCTACGTGGTCGGCAGTCAGACCCACAACCAGGACGCCGAGACATACAAGAAAATTGTGGAGGACTCCGCCGGATGGAAGGACCTCTACATTGTCCACAAGGCTGGGTGGAGTGAGCTGTACAGGGGCAGGTACGCCACGCAGGCCGCGGCCGAGAGAGACCTGGCGAAGGCCAGGGCCTATCGCAGCCCCGTGGGCGCCCAGCCCTTCGTTCGGGCAATGATAATGCCGCTACCGGGGGAGAACGTCGGCCCGCCGGAGTGGAACATGACCCGCACCCACGGCCTGTTCACCGTGGTGGTGGCCGAGTTCTACGATGTTCCGGAGTCCGGATACGTAGGGAGAGAGAACTTCGCCGTGGAGTGCTGCCGGATGTTTCGCGAGAAGGGCTTGGAGGCGTACTACTACCACGGCCCGGTGAAGTCGCTCGTCGGAATCGGCTCGTTTCCCGAGTCGTCCTATCCTTCCGTCATAGTGGGGGGGCGATACGAGCGGGTGGTCAGGGACTCGCGGATTACCGACATACTGAAGCAGTTCCCCAACCTGGCCGTCAACGGACGGGAGGAGGTAGTGGTGCTCCATCCGGCTTCCCCGCCGGCTGATAAAATCTCGACGGCTAGCTACATCATGGAGATTCCCCGCGACTAGGCTGACTATGGCACAGACCAGGTTGATCGTTCTGGCCACTCGCAATAAGGGCAAGTTTGAGGAGATCAAGGCGTTGCTGGTGGGCCTGCCCGTCCAGGTGCAGTCGCTGGCGGATTTCCCCCACCTCGATGAGCCTGCTGAGACGGGCGCGACCTTCGCCGCCAACGCCGCTGCCAAGGCGCTGTACTATGCCCGCGCCACCGGGCGGTGGTGTCTGGCCGATGACAGCGGGCTGGAGGTCGACGCCCTTGGAAGGGCGCCAGGCGTGCGGAGTGCCCGCTACGCCGCCGACCGCTGCCCGCCCGGGGCCGACCGCCAGACCATCGACCGGGCGAACAACGCCCGTCTGCTGGAAGAACTCAAGGACGTTCCGCCGCAGCGCAGGACGGCCAGGTTCGTCTGTCATCTGGCCCTGGCCGACAGCGAGCGCATCCTGATCGAGACGTTCGACACGGTGGAGGGGCTGATAGCCGACTCTCCCCGTGGCGAGAACGGGTTCGGCTACGATCCGCTCTTTTTCATCCCTTCTCTCGGCTGCACCACCGCGCAGCTTACCGGGCAGCGGAAGAACGAACTAAGCCATCGCGGCAAGGCCGTGCGGCACCTGGTCAGCCTGCTGGGCAGCTTTGTTGCGTCAACGGACAGCCACCCCCGCTAGCCGCCGCGCCGCACGGCGGCCCCGCCTGCACAGTAGCGCCCCGACCTGTGCGCAGGGTCCTTGCTGCGGAGGCGAGCAAACAAACGGGCCGCGGTCTTCTGCGACCCGCGGCCCGCTTCTGGCTGTGATTGTCTCCCTCGAGAGCCTAAGGAAACAGCCTCTTCTCCTCGTCGCGAGGAACGATGATGGTCGGCTTGATGAGGATCAGCAGCGTCTCCTCATCCTGCACCTTGGCGCGGTTGGTGAAGGCTCGGTTGATGATGGGGATCTTGCTGAGCAGGGGGACACCCATCTCCCGTTCCTCCTCGCCGAAGCTCTTCAACCCGCCCAGGACCAGCGTGCCTCCGTCCGGGACGGTGACCGTGGTCTCAAGGGTCTCTGTCGCGACGTCGGGCAGTTGTACCTGGGAAAACGTACTTGGGTCCGTGCTGGACTTGAACGTAGTCAGGGCCAGCAGCCGGGTGACGGAGGGCACAACCGTCAGCGTGACGTACTTCAGGTCGGCTGAGACAGTCGCTCCGATGACGAGTTCGGTTCCTACACTGAGCTGGGCCGTCGTGATCGTGGGGGTTATCTGTGCCTGGTACTGGGTGATCCCCGCTACGGTATTCGTAACCTCGGAGGCATAGTAGAATTGCCTGCCGACGAAGATTCTCGCCGTAGTGCCGCTCAGCAGGGTGACGCGCGGGGCGGTCAGCGTTCTGGTGGCCTTGTGCGCCTGGGTTGCCCGGATCAGGAAGTCCACCTCGATGTCGTCCAGGAACTTGCCCTGAAGGCTCATCGCCGGAGTCGTGACCAGGCTGCCGATGCTCGTGCCTACTGAAGTCGAGACGCTCTCGGTGAACGAAGAGGACCCTTGAGCCAGCCCCATTGGCGTGAAGTTATTGCTGCCCTTGGGGTCGGTGCCCCACCCCGACGTGCCGGTGGTGGTCGGCACGGTGGCGCCGGTGAAGGGGTCCGTGCGAGTGCCGCTGCCCAGGCGGGACCCGATGTTGAAGTAGAAGTCCAGGTCGACGCCGATGTTTTCAAGGTAGCCGGTGTTGACGCTGATGAACCGTGCCTCTATGGCCACCTCGATCTCTTTGGCCTCGCGGAGCTGGTTGACGAGATCGGCGATGGCAGCGTGGTTCGCCGCGGTCTGCGTGACTACGAGCTGGTCATTATAGTAATAGATCCTGCCCACTCCGCCGAGCTGTTCCCAGGACGGCGGATCGACCGTCGTCGTTATCAGATTGATGATGCTGTTGATGGCCGTCTGGGAAATCTCACCGGTGGTGCCTGTTGTGCCGACGCCTGTCACGCTTGTTCCAATTCCAGCGGTTCCCGTGTAGGTTGTCTGGGCCTCGGCAGTGCCCGTCGCCTGGCCGGCGGTGGTAGTTACTGCGCCCAGACTGCCCCCAGTCGTCTGAAAGCTCACGAAGTCGCGCCTGGCCAGGGCCATCACGCGGACGATGTCGCGGACGTCGTATACCACTTGCGTCACCTTGCGGGCCAAGTCGGCCCTGGTGGAGATGGTGACGACGCCGCCATCCACAACGTAGGCCAGCTCGTTGGGGCCGCCGGCGTTCGGGCCGGAGGCGTCCTCAAGCATCACCTGAAGGGCCTTCTCGTTGCTGACCTTCACCAGGTGCACCGAGCTGACTATGGTGGCGTCCCTGGTGTAGCCCACGCTCTCCAGGAACTTCCAGTTCGGCCAGACGTTTATCCCCGTGATCTGCTTGAACAGGTCTATCACGCTCGACAGCGGCTGCTCGTCGATCGTCACCTCCTCCTGCGTGCCTTCCTTCAGCAGCCGGCGTATGCGCTGGTCTTCCTTGGAGCCGTAAACGGCCTGGAGCCCCCTGCCCTGGAGCCACTGGCTCTTCTCGAGCCAGTCATACGGGAACGTAATGGCCTTGTGCCAAGGAATGGCGGACTCCTCGATATCCAGGTAGGTCTGCGTCTGCTCGCCGCGGGTGTCGGAAAGGATGCCCTGCTGGCCCTTGACGACTATGAACTGCTGGAGCACCTCAGCCTGGTCGGCGGCCCAGGGATTCGTCGGCTGGAGGCGTAGTATCTGCTGCACCACCTCCAGGGCCTCGGAGTACTTCTGCTCCGCCCTCAGGGTCTTGGCGTTCTCCATGAGGGTGGATATCTGCTGGTCCAACTGCTCTTTCGCCCGCTGGGCCCGCTGCGCCTCAGCCTTAGCCATCTCCGCAAGCTGCTGCTGCACCTGGGCGCGATCCCAATCGTCGCGGCGCTGGGCGATGCCAGACAGTCTGGTCTCCACCTCGGTGAGCCTCTCGCGGTACTCCCCTTCGGCGTAGAGGTTCTTGTTGGCCTGGATCATGTTCTCGGCGAGTCTGGCCGACTCAGCCGCCGCGTCGAAGTCCGCCGCCGACGAGGCCGACAGCAACTGCTCCGACGACCTTCGCAGGTCCTTGTCAAACTCCACGTCCGCCTGCTGCCGGCGGATGCGGCGCTTCTGCTCCAGGACCGAAAGCGCCCCTCCCTGCTCGCCGGTGAGGGCCTGGGCCTGCTGAAGCAGGTCGGTGGCCTCCTGCATCTGGGGCACGAGGTCCAGGGCCTGCTGGAAGCATCTGGCCGCCTGATCGGCGTTGCCTTCGGCGAGCGCCTTTTTGCCTTGTTCGAGGAGTTGATTGGCCTTGGCCCGGCGCTGAAGCACCTCGCTGAGGATCACCCCCGGCTGCTCGGCGGGCGCCGGCGCGGTCGTTGCCGGGACCGCCGCCGACCCAGCCGTCAGATCGGGAGGCAGATACGCCGGCATGGTGGTTGGTTCGGGGGTCAGCGCCGCCACTTCCTCAGCCGGGGCCGTGGCGGGGGGCGCTTGCGGTTCAGCGGGGGCCGTCGTTACGGGGGGCAACTGCACCTTGATCGCTTCCACGGGCGGTTGCTCGACCGGCTGCTCGGCCGGGGCTGCCGCCTCCGCGGCTGCTATCTTCTGCGCCACCAGGGCCAGTTGTGCCCGTGCGTCGCGCCGCACCGGCTCCGGCAGGTATTCGCTGGATGCTGCGATCTCGAACTGTTGCCTGGCCTGGAGCAACTCGTTGGCGCGGAGGGCCTTGACCGCCGCGTCGTAGGCGCTCATCGCCGCGGCCTGCCTGCTGATGGCCAAATCCACCTTGGCAAGGTAGTCGTCCAGGGCGGTCTTGTCGGCATCGCTCAGGCGGTCGCGATCGACCTTCAGGAAGGTGCTTTTGGCGGCCTTGAAATCCATGGCCTTGTACTGTGCGACGCCCTGCTTGAAGGTCGCTGCCGCGCGGTCAGCGTCGGCGTCTTGCGCCCATAGCACCGCGACTGCTGACAGCAGGACTAGCATCGTCGGCAAGGCCAGGTGAGGATAGCGGCGGAGAGTTAGCACTGCGGTGTCCCTTTCTGATTAGGGCCTATTGCGCCCAGCCGCACAGGACAAGCCTGCCTGCGCGAGCAGTCCCGCCAGCCTGCCGCCGATGGGGTCTCCTCTGCTCGCTCCTGCGCTGCGTTCAACTCCCAGACATCTTTTTTTTGTCAGGCGGGTCGCCCGGGGAACCTTCCGGTCGGCGGCGTCCTTGCCGGCGGGACAGAATAAGCCACGCGTGAGGCGATTTTCAAGCCTAAATTCGTGCCGGCGGCTACAACCCGGACGGCGCCGGCGGCGCCAAAGCCGCCTTGGCGGCCTCCGCCGCCAGGCGGGTGATCTTCTCCTTGGCCTCTAAGTCCCTGAACCGCGCGTACTCCTTGTCGTTCCTGCTTAGGGAGTTAACGTCGGCCTTCGTCCGGAGAACGCCCTTCTCGTCCAGATACAGCATCTCGACGGCCTTGCGCCCCAGCGCATCGACGCGGTCGAAGTTGACCTCAACCGCGATCGCCCCGGTGGCGAAACTGACCGGGATCTTGGAGACGGTGCCGTCGGCCGGGTTGGTGAGCTGGATCTCCTTGATCTCGCCGATGGCCTGGCCTGGAACGACGGTGAACTGCTTCTTCACCTGCTGGCCGGTGCTGCGCGTGAAGACCGTCACCGTGACCCTGCCTTGGCTTTCCATCGAGCCTGTCAAGAAGAACTCCGTCGGCTTGGGCACCTCGACCGGGTCTGACCAGTCGCTGAACTGGGAGGTTATCGACGGTGCCGCCGCGAAGGCCGGCTCCTCGACGACGTTGTCAAACCCCAGCAGAGGGTTGAGGAACTTGATGGCCAGGCGATAACGGTAGACCTTCGTGCTTTGCAGCGAATCGTCGTGGAACCACACCAGCACGTTGCCGTTGGTCATCTGCTGGCGAATGTCGGGCACGACCGGCTGCTGGGGTGCGGGGATCTCCTCCGTGGTGGTGCCGGTCGGCGTGGGCGTTGCACCGGGGTACCTGCTCGGCATCGGCGCGAACCGGCCTCTCTCCTCGATGTCCGGGGCCTCGTAGTCGCTGAATGCGCCCTCAGTAGAGTCTACGGAGGAGTAACCCGGTCGCCTTAGTGTTGGTGAGACCAGTGTGGGCCTGGGCGGCCCATAGCTCGGCTGGACCGTGCCGGGCCCGCCGGCGAGGCCCCCCTCGGTCGCCTGGGCGGCTTCGGCGGCCTCCTTGGTCACCTTGTTCTCCGGCAGGTTCACCAGCCAGTCCACCCAGCCGTACCCCGGCCACCATATCTGCCAGTAGCTAGGTTCGAGAATGTGGTTCTGCCATCCAGTGTTCGGGTCCGCGATCAGCGCGCGAACCTGCGAGATCATGCCGAGGTTCGTGCCGTCGTAGGGCGGGATCTCAGGCACCTGGAGCGTGGCGGTTGATACGCCTTGCTGATCGATGGTCACCGAGACGGTTGAGACATCTCGCGGCTGGCCCCACGTGCCGTCGGGCTGTTGTTCCTGCGCCTGCGCCACGATGGCGACGGCTGCCAGCCGGCACGGCACGCCCGACTTTCTGAGCCTCTCCTTCCATGCATTGATGAGCTCGCCCCAGGGATAGATGGACACCACGTGGGCGGCGAGCACGTCGGCGGGCCTGTCCATCGGGCGATTGGGCAGCTCGCGGACGGCGTTGACTACCGGCTTGTGCGGGCGGGGCATAGCCTGGATGAGATCGGTCAGGCTGACCTTCGCCAGTTCCGGGCCCTTGTGGATTCTTATCCATTCGGCGGGCGAGCCAAAGGGCACCATGCCCGCAAGGCCGCTCACGGCGTTGTCCTGTAGCGAGCGTATCTCGGCTACATAGTCCCTGCTGGACGGTGAGCCGGGTTGGCCGTTGTCGGGCGACGGGCTGGCTTGCTTTGCCTCCACCTGCCGCTGGGTCGCCCGGGCGATGTCCAGCACCCTCTGGTCGACCTGCGAGGGGCGGATCTTCCCGTCGCCTGTGGCGCCCGGGAGGTCAATGTTCTTCGGTGACGAAATCACCCAGGCGGCTGCAAGCGCCACCCCGCATATGGCCAGCACCAGCTTCTCAAGGTGCCGCTCCACGATGTTCATCGCGCCGCTTTTAGGCATCATTCCGTCTCCAGGGATCGCTGCCGCTCTTCCGCGCGGCAAGACCTGCCGTCGGGCAGTCGGCTAGCGCTCCGTGTAGTCTCCGCCATACCCATACTCCGGTGCGGGCTCCCGGGGCAGCCTGGAGGTGTCCACTTCCCGCAGGGCTGGGTTATCCGCGCCTGGGAATTGCCTGGCGAGCACCTCCGCCGGAACCAGCGGCGGGAACTGATCGGAAAACTTCTGCTTCTCCGAATCCCAGGTGCCCCGCTCCCACGCTGTCAGCAGCAGCAGCTCGCCGGTGATGTCCACTTGGACCACCGGCTCAACGCCGTAGTAGCAGGAACCTGCCTGACCGCCGGTCTCGGAGACCTCCATGCCATACGGCCCGGTGCCGGCGCCGGGCGGGCGGAACTCAACCTTCAGTATCGTGTGGTAGTTCTGGGCCATCAGGTTTCGCTCCAGCGCCAGCAGGTACCGCGTCGGCATGACCACGGAGAACTGGTAATGCAGAACGTCGTATTCCCTGCTCGAGCCGCGGCCGGTGAGCGGGTCCGCCGCCGCGGGCGCATCCGGTCCGGCGCCGGTGGGCCTTGCCCCGATGTCGGGCGCCTCGATGTCGGGCGCCTCGCCGGGATAGGCTCCCCCGTCGGTGGGGGCGGCCACCGCTTCCGTCTGCACCGATGGGCGAACGTAATTCTCGTTGACCCTGACCTGCACCAGCCGCTTGACGGCCGCGGTGAGCACGTTACGGCCGCTGTCCTGTCCCTCGGCGGAGGCGAAGGCTTCCTTGTTGGTGGCGTTGATGGCTGCGACTATGTCGCGGGTGACCCACAGGTTCAACTGTGCCTGCCAGAGCTGATCGACCATCGGGTTCAGCACCGCGTCGCGGAAGACCATGTCCAGGGCGTTGGGGTCGACGTAGACCTCGCCGGCCTTGGCCTTGTTGAGCATGGCGGATCGGCGTCCCAGCACCATGGCCTGCTGTGCGATGTCGGGCGGCACGGCCCCGGAGGCCCCGCCCCAACTGTCCACCCCTGCCGCCTCCATGGTCCGCTGGAGCATCAACTGGTTCTCCCATTGCAGTACCTGGGATTCGGTCTCAGCCTGCGTCGGCGGGCTGGTGGGGTTGAGGCTGTTCAGCAGGTCCTGCATCGCCTGCACGTATACTCGGCTGAAGACGTAGCCCAAGCCGTGGTCTCGGTAGGTCTCGTTGTCATACGGGAAGGCCGGGACCGTCTGATCGCTGTCGGGTATTCTCAGTTGCAGCACCTGGTAGTTCCTGCGGTTCCAGCCGACGCACAGGGTCTCGACGTCCTTGGCTGCCGTCCTGATGTTTTCCAGAGACTTTTCGGCCCGTTCGACCATCTCCCCGTTAGCCCCGTCCCTGCTCAGGTCCCGAAGCTGCCTGACCATCTGCACTCGCTTGCGGACGCCCTCGTCCACGCTGCCGGAGGTCTTGAAATACGCCGCCACCATCCCCCCACCTCCCAGCAGGACGATGGCTGCCAGGACCACCAGAAGGATGTTCTCTCGCAAGAGCTTCATTACAGTCTCCCGGTTACGCTAGTCCGCCGGCGGCTGGGCACCAGGGGGCGGGGCCAGTCCGTCGCTGTCGATGGTGATGACAATCGACACGATGAAACCCGTGTCTTGTGAGGTGTCCTCGCTGGGGAACAGCGGGTCAGGTTGAGCGGGCCCAGTCGGTTGGGCGAGGGGGTCTGAGGTGAGGCCTCGGGCTCGCGGCGTATAGGGCCCGGTGCCGACGCCCGGCGCCTCGATATCCGGTGCCTCGTAATCGCGTCTGCCTGAATACCCACTGTAGTAGCCGCCGGAGGGAACTCCCACGCCCGGCTGCCTCGACCAGTCGGAGGCATAGTCGACTATGCTCAGCGAGCGATTGCCGGCGGCGGCCTTCTGCAATTCCTTCCTCAGGTTGGTCAGGGCTGCCTGGGCCCTATCCCTTGGCAGGGGCGTCGAGCCTTCCAGGCGTATCCGGTAGCCCTTCGTGGCGCCCGCCGAGTCGTATCCGCCTGCTCCCACGCCGCGAGCCGGCAACAGCGGTCCGCCGCCCGAGCCGATGCCGGCGCTGGCGCTGGCGGCCTTGGCGTTGGCCAGCGGCTCAACCTGCATCCTGGTTATGAAGACCATCGCCCTGTGTTTGCGGTTAGGCAGGCTATCAGCGATCCTGGCGAGGATACGCTCGCGGGTAGCGTCGTCCCGGGCGGCTGCGTATTCGTTTAGCAGCTTCTGGTGCGGAAAGGCCGCCTCCAGCCCCGCCGACAGCACCGATTCCACCGCAGGCCAATATGAACGATAGCCGAACAGCTTGCGGTACTTCTCGATGGGCTCCTCTTCGGATGGAATCTGGTTGACCAGCTCCCGATACCTGGAGGCGTCGCTGGCAAGGGCCCGGGTGATGCCCTCGGCGCCGCGGAAGGTGTCCCCAGCCGAAAGGGCCGACTGGTCAGCCAAGGTGCGGTACAGCGGGGCCGCCAGCGTCGCCAGCACAACGGCCGCCGCGGCGGTGAACCAGGGCTTCTTCTTGCCCCAAAGCCGCCGGCGGACGATCTCATCCGGCAGCAGGTTGGTGCCGACAGCCGACAGCTCCAGCCCCTGGACCCCCAACCCGTAGGCCACCGCGAACGACAGCACGTTCTCGTTGAGCATCGGGGCGTTCACGTCCCCGCCGGCGGTCAGGCGGTTATAGCTGTCCACCCGCACGACCGGCACGTTGAGCTGCTGCTCCAGGAACTTCTGAAGTCCCGGCAGGCGGAACCCGTTGCCCAGCCCGACGATCTTCTTGAACCTCGCCTCGCGCCGCATTGCCGTGTAGTAGCCCACCGAGCGCTGAATCTCCTGGGCGAGGTCGGCGAACACCGGCCTCATCGCCTGGAATATCTGCCTGGCGTACTTGCTGGTGGCGGCGCTTCGCTTGAGCTTCTCGGCCTTGGTGAATGAGAGCTTGAACGCCTTGACCAGCGATTCGGTGAAGTCGTTGCCGCCGATCTGGATCGTGCGGGTCCAGATTCTCGGCCCGTCGGCCACGACCAGGTCGGTCTTGTTGGCCCCCACGTCGGCCAGCAGCGTGGCCCCGTCGCCTGCGAGCTGGCCGTCGAAGGTCATGAAGTTGAACAGTGCCAGTGGGGCCATCTGCACCACGTCCACGGTGAGCTGGGCGTCGTCGAAATGCTCCAGCATCTCCGCCACGTCGCTCCGCTTCATGGCGAAGATGCCCACCTCGACGTCGGGACTGTTGGGATCGTGGAAGGCCTGCCACCGCCAGATCACCTCCGCTATCGGGAAGGGTATCTGCTGCTCGGCCTCGAACCGCACTATGTCTGGAATCTTCTTGGTCTCCACGGGAGGAAGCTTGACGAACCGCGTGAATCCGCTCTGACCGGAGACGGCCACGGCCACGGCGCTGCCGGCGACGTTGTTGCGCGACAGGAATGTCTCCAGGGCCGTGCGCGTGAGCTGGACCCGGTCGGCCTCCGGGTCGGACAGGACCTTGGCGTGCTCGATGACGTCCAGGGCCTCCACCCGCAGCGTGCCCTCGACGTCACGTAACTTGAGCGCCTTCAGGGCACACTGCCCGATGTCAATCCCCCAGACACTGTCGACTGTGGCCATCGGAGCTCCTCGGGCTCGCCCGCCGCGACAACCGCGACCGAGGCGGCAAGGTGTGCTGGTAAGCTCGGCGACCCGACGCGTCGCCGCGACTGCGCCGCCAGTATTAGGTTTGACCGCCTGCGCGCCTGCGCGCGACGGCTTCTACCGCCTATAATAGCCTTCTTACATTACTACGGCAAGGCAGTGACGATGGCCCGTCCCAACCGCCGTCTCGCCCGGCCGGAGGCACCACCCGTGGCCTTCAGGATCACCACGCTCGGATGCAAGGTCAACCAGTATGAAAGCTGCGCGATCGGCGAGGCGCTCGTCGCGGAGGGGCTGACGCGCACCCAGCAGCGGTCCGGCGAGGCCGAGCTGGTGGTGATCAACACCTGCTGTGTGACCGCCACGGCGATGGCCAAGAGCCGCCACGCCATCGCCCGCGCCGTGCGCCACTCGCCCCAAGCAGCCGTGCTGGTCGTCGGCTGCTACAGCGACTACGACCCCGGCCGCATATTCGGCATCCTGGCATCCCTGGGCGTCCCTCCGCAACGGGTGCTCGTTGCCGGTCATAACGACGACCTCTCAGCCTGCATCAGGCAGCTTCCCGCGATGCTGGCATCGCCCGGCCGGCGGGTAGGCTCACCTGCGGGGGGCGGGCAGGAGCGGCAGCAGTCTCTGGGCAGGGACGGCTGGGCGGCATCGTCTGCCGCACCCTCCTGTTTCCCCGGCTGCGCGGTAACCATAATCAGACCATGCAGGCAGGCCGAGGTCAAGGATAAACCGCCCGCTACAGCCACCCTGCCGAGCATAAGCTGCTTCCCCGGCCGGCAAAGGGCGATTGTCAAGGTGCAGGACGGCTGCGACGCATTCTGCTCGTACTGCATCGTGCCTCACCTGCGGCAGCGGATGTGGTCGCGGCCGGCGGGCGAGGTGGAGCGGGAGTGTCGGGCGCTGGTGGCTGCTGGACACAGGGAGATCGTGCTATGCGGCGTGCACCTGGGGGCTTACGGTCGCGACACCGCCGTCAGGAGACGGCGGGGCAGCGGGCGGTCCGCCCTGGCGGGGTTGGTCCGCCGCGTCGCGGCCATCGAGGGCCTATGGCGGGTGCGTCTGTCCAGCCTGGACTGCCTGGACGCCGACGAGGAGCTGCTGGAGGTCTGCCGGGCGACGCCCAACGTGGCCCCGCATCTCCACCTGCCGCTTCAGTCTGGAAGCGACCGCATCCTGCGGCGGATGAACCGGCAGTACGCAGCCGAGCAGTTCCTGCTCACCGTGCGGCGAGTCAAGGAGGCGATGGACCGCCCCGCGATCACCACGGACGTGATCGTGGGCTTCCCCGGCGAGGCGGATAGCGACTTTGCGGCCACACTGGCAGCGGCGCGGGCGGCGGGATTCGCCAAGATTCACGCCTTTCCCTTCAGCGCCGTCAATGGCACGGCCGCATGGGCCTGGCGGGGCGAGGCGCCGCCGCCCGGCGTCGTCAAGGCCCGCATGGCTGAGCTGGCTGCACTGGAGGAGCAGTTGGCCGGCAACTACCGCAGGCAATTCCTCGGCCAGACTGTCGAGGCACTGGTGGAAAGCTCGGGCAATCTGCGCCCCGGCCGCCAGGTTGCACGGACCGAGAGATACTTCACCGTTCGCTTGGAGGGTTCGCGCTTGCCCCCGGGGCAGGTCGTCCGCGTTCGCATTGACCGCGCTGAGGCGCGAGAGGTCGCCGGCACGGTAGTCCAGTGGCTCTAGGATTCGCGCCCCGACCGTCGTAGAATCGCGGCATGGCAGAGCAGCCCCCCAAGTCGCCCGCGCGCCGCACCCGCCCTGAGGACGAACCGCTCATCGCCGCTGCCCAGCAGGCACTGGAGACCGAGCTGCTGTTTGGCGGTGAGTTCCTGCCGTCAGCACCCCGCCAGGTGGGGCAGGCTGCTCCCGCATCCGTCGAAGGCGGTGGGCTGGGCGCAATGACGAGAGAGCAGAAGGCCCAGATCCTCTCGCAGATGGACGTGCAGGAAGTTCGCGGCTGCAACAAGTGCCGCCTGAGCCAAGATAGGACGCAGACCGTTTTCGGCGAGGGCGACAGCGACGCCGATCTAGTCTTCATCGGCGAAGGGCCGGGAGAAGAAGAAGACCGCACAGGCCGGCCTTTCGTCGGCAGGGCCGGCGAACTGCTCACCACCATGATCAAGGCCATGGGACTGCGGCGCGAGCAGGTCTACATCTGTAACCTGGTGAAGTGCCGCCCTCCCGGCAACCGCGTGCCCGCGGCCGACGAGGCCGACGCCTGCTGGCCGTACCTGCTGCGACAGTTGCAGACCCTCGAGCCAAAGGTCATCGTGACCCTCGGCAACCCCGCGACCCAACGGCTGCTAGACACGCGAGTGGGCATCACGCGCCTGCGTGGGCTGTGGCAGAAGCTGCCGCCGTTCGCGGTGGGCCTGGGCGGGGTAGATGTGATGCCCACGTTCCACCCGGCCTTCGTCCTGAGGCAGTACACGCCGGAGACGCGGAGGAAGGTCTGGTCGGACCTTCAGCAGGTGATGGACCGGCTGGGGATACAAGCCCCCAAATCCAGGGGCTAGCCCGGTTGCCACCGGTCTTTCATTTCCCGGTTCGTCAATGCGACTGTTCGGCAAACGGCCGTTTCACGCCCGGTCCTGGCGGCTGACACGAAGCACCACGCAGGTCAAGCCTTCCCCCCGGTCGGTGCCGGCGGGACGGCCATCTGGGACTTTGCTATCGCCACCAGCCCGCCAAGGTTCATCGTGTCCAGCACGGAGCTCGGCACCAGCATCAGCGACCCGCCGGCGCGGATCCCCTCGTAAACGATGTTCATCGCGCGGAGCTGGAGGGCGACGGGGTTATCCAGGTATCCCTTCGATGCCTCGGCGAACTTCTGGGCAATCTCCATCTCCGCCTGGCCGAGGATTGAGCGGGCCTGGCGCTCACGCTCAGCCTGGGCCTGCTTGGAGAGGGCGTCCTTGAGGTGCTCGGGGATAGCGATGTCGCGTATCTCGATCGACGTGACGCTGATGCCCCAGCCTTCGGTCTTGGCCTCCAGCACCTTCTGAAGGGTCTGGTTCATCTTCTCCCGCTCAGCCAGAATCTCTGCCAGGCTGTGCACCCCAATGATGTCCCGCAATGCCGTCTGGACTGCCAGCGTGATGGCGCGGTAGTAGCTCTCCACCTCCAGCATCGCCTTCTGGGCGTTCCAGACGTGCCAGAAGGCGATCGCATCGAGGTCCACCGGCACCGTGTCGCTGGTGAGCATGTTCTCGCTGAAGAAGCTGGTCGTGCGGACGCGCATGTCCACGATGCGGGCGACGCTGTCTATGATCGGGATGATTACGAAGAGCCCCGGTCCGCGGACGGAGTGGAAGCGCCCCAATCTCAGCACCACCGCCCTGTCCCATTCGGCCAGCAACTGGGCCGACATCCACCACAACACCGCCAGGATCACCCCGCCGATCATGACGATCAGGCTGCGCACCGACACCTGCCCGCTGATACGGATGATCCGCTGCCCCGCGACGATTGCGGCCACGGCGATCAGTACCCCCACCAGATTGACGGGCATGCGCGCCTTGAGGCGCTGGACCTGCCGTCCCGCGTGTTCGCTTCCAAGCTGTGACACGGCATCGGTCATGGGACTTTCTCCTCTGAATGAAGTGGGCATCGTCATGCTCCCCTTTCTGTTGCGGAGGGTTCTTTCTGCATTCTCTGGAGGCAGTCGATGACATCCTCCACCGTGAAGCTCTGCAACTGCGCTCGGCCAGCGAAGTCGCGGCACAGCGCCTCCAGCGCGCGGGCCTTGTCCTCCGCCGAAAGAAGATTGCCCGTCATTGGCCGGATGAACGCGCCGGAGCCCTGCTCGCTGTCCAAGACGCCCATCATCTGGAGTTGGGAATAGGCCTTGACGACCGTGTTGGGGTTGACCTCCAACTTCACCGACAAGTCGCGAATCGTGGGCAACCGCTCGCCGGGCAGGAGCGTCCCGGCCGACACGCCCGACAGAATGATGTCCACAATCTGCCGGTAGAAGGGGACGTAACTCTCCTTGTCTAACCTGAATTCCAGCATTGTACTAGTATTATAGTATACTAGCTCAATCGGTCAAGTCTAAACCTGACTGTATCTGTGCCCGCAACCTGGCCGACTATAAGGGCTTACACACGGAGGCCCCTAGGAGGCCTTCCAGGCCGGCCTTGTGGAGGCTAGAGCAGGCTTGCGGGAATCCCGGGTACTGGCTGGCAAGGTGGCTTCACTATTTCCGCAGTGCCGTCGACGTGAGGCCGACGTCGTTGCCTTTGTGCAGGAGCGGGACAATAGCGAGATACACAGAGGAATATGCTAGGGTCCGAGGCGGGTCACGAAGCGGCCGCGGATACAGGGTGCCGGGTCTTGAGGCTGGCCCAACAAGCAAGGCAGACCCGCCGGGAACGGATCTGCCGTCACTTCGTTAGCCGGGGGAAGGAGGAGAAGCCCCAGCGCTTTCGCTTGTCTTTACTATTGTACGTCTGTCTGCCGGGCGGGTTCGCGCGGGGATGAACAGGCCCTCCTCGCTAGGTCTGTCATCCACCAGCACGCGCCGCACGCGCCGTCCCAGCCGGCAGGTGATCTCATAAGGGATTGTTCCGGCCAGTCGGGCGAGGTTCTCGACGCTGTGGGGTGCACGCGGGTCGGGCGAGATGATCTCCACCTCGCCGCCGACCTTGGCGGCGGGGCAGTCGGTCAGGTCGACGATCACCTGGTCCATGCTCACCCGCCCGCAGACGGGCACGTCTCTCCCGGCGACGCGCATGGTCGCGCGGTTGGAGAAGCTCCGCAGGTACCCGTCGGCGTATCCCACGGGCACCAGGCCGACGCGGCTGGCGCGGGTGAACGTATGGGTCAGCCGGTAGCCGCAGCGGCTGCCGGCGGGCAGGTGCTTGATCTGCATGAGCCTGCCAGTCAGCCTCAGCGCCGGCCGAAGGGGCAGGCGGTTGGCCATCTCATCGGAAGGCTGATAGCCGTAGATGGCGATGCCGGGGCGGACCATGTCCAGATGACTGATGGGCAGGTCTATGGTGGCTGCCGAGTTGGCCATATGGAGCGTCAGTCCCTCCCGGCCTCCCACTGCGGCGACGGCAGAGGTGAACAGCTCGTATTGGCCGAGGGCATGAGTCTTGTCAGCCTCATCGGCGGCGGCGAAGTGCGAGTATATGCCGGCGAACCTGACAGCCTTGCAGCGGCGGACCTCGCAGACCAGGGCGGGCAGGTCCCCAGCCACCGCGCCGCTGCGGCCCATGCCGCTATCCACCTTGATGTGGACAGCCGCCGTCTTGCCGACCCGCCGGGCCGCCTGGTCCACTGCCGCCGCCTCGCCCGCCGCCACGACCGTCAGCGCCACGTCCCTGGCGATCAGCTCTGCCAGGGCCTCCGGCAATTCCGCGCCGTCACACTGCACGCAGGGGGAGAAGAAAACCAGTATCCCCCCGCCGTAGCCCAGTCGCCGCAGGAGCAGTGCTTCTTCCGGCGTGGCCACGGCCAGGCAGTCGGCCTCGGCTGAGATGACCGGCAGCAGGGCGCGGACGCCGTGGCCATAGCAGTCGGCCTTGACCACGGCGCACAGCTTGGTCCCGGTGCTTAGCCGCTGGCGCAGCAGTGCCAGGTTCGACCGGACCGCCGCCGCCGAGATCTCCGCCGTGAGATAACTCTCCATAGTCTCCATCCTGCCGCCGATACATCGCGGCATAAGATACCGCGCCGCATTGCTGATGTCGGCATAATCTCCGCCAGGAAATCAGGCGAGATACCGGCGGGGGTGGTCCGTCAATGCCTGTTGCGGGTCGTCATGGGCAGGGTCTATAATCAAACCCTGCTGAACCAAGCGCCGAAGAGAGATATGTGCGACCGCCGCGTGGTGCGTCGGTCAGTGAGCGCATCGACATGACAGATCCGAACCCAGAGGCGGCACCCGGCTCCCGCGGAGGCTTTGCGTGGATGGAGTCCCTGCTGGTCAGGCACCGCCTGGCCTTCAACATTGTCGTGCATTCGGTGATATTCTCCCTGGCCCTGCTGCTGGCCCATCTGGTTCGCTTTGAGGTGGCTGGGGCGGCCATGCAGAAGGGCTGGTTCTGGCGGTCCTTCGTGCCGCTGCTGCCGTTCTTCGTGATCGTCAAGCTGATCATCTTCGGCAGGGTGAAGCTCTTCCGCGGGGGGTGGCAGTACGCCTCCATCCGCGACGTCGGCAACATACTGCTGGCCTGCTGGATCTTCCTGCTAGTGATGTACGTGCCGATCGTGCTGCTTCGCGGGCTTGAGGCCTGGAAGGGCGTCACCGTGCTGTACGTGGGGGACTACATCAAGAGCTACTCCACCGGCGTGCTGTTCCTGGACTTCCTGGCCAGCGTATTTCTGGTCTGCACGGTGAGGCTGGGCTTCAGGATTTACCGCGAGGAGCTTCGCCCGGTCTCGGCAGAAGGGCTGCGCCGCGTGCTGATCGTCGGGGCGGGCAACGCCGCCGAGGCGATCATCCGCGAGATCAACCGCATGCCGGTCGAGAGGTTCAGGGTCATCGGGCTGGTGGAGGACGACCCGGCCAAGGAGCACCTTATCATCCACGGCGTGCCCGTGCTGGGGCTGACCAGCGACATCCGCACCATCTGCGAGGAGGAAAACGTCGAGGAGATCATCATCGCCATGCCCTCGGCCACGCAGAAGCAGCTCCGCCGCGTGATCGAGTTGTGCAGCGGCACGAAGCTGAAGTTCCAGTCGCTGCCGGGAGTGGGCGACCTCATCGACGGGCGGGTGACTGTCTCGCAGATTCGGCCCGTGGACATCCACGACCTGCTGGGCAGGGAGACGGTGGCGCTGGATAGCGAGGCGATCGGCAGGTTCCTGCGCGGCAGGAGGGTGCTCATCACCGGCGCCGGCGGCAGCATCGGCTCGGAGATGTGCCGCCAGGTCTGCAACTACCAGCCGGCTGAGCTGATCCTCGTCGAACAGGCCGAAAACCCCCTCTTCGAGACAGAGAACGATCTGCGCACGAAGCACGGCGACATCCCGCTTGTCGTTCGCGTGTGCGACATATTCGACCGCCAGCGCGTGATGAACATCTGGAGCGAGCACCGTCCGGAGGTCGTCATCCACGCAGCCGCCCACAAGCACGTGCCGCTGATGGAGCGCAATCCCTGCGAGGCGATAAAGAACAACATCATCGGCACCAAGAACGTCGCGGACGCGTCGTGTGAGTTCGGGGTGGCTGAGTTCGTCACGATCTCCACCGACAAGGCGGTCAATCCCTCCTCGGTCATGGGGGCGTCCAAGCGCGTCGCGGAGATATACACGCAGGCTCTGGGCGCGGGCGATGATTGCCCGACGAAGTTTAAGGCCGTGCGGTTCGGCAACGTGCTGGACTCTGCCGGCTCGGTCGTGCCGGTGTTCCGCAAGCAGATAGCCCAGGGCGGGCCGGTCCGCGTCACCCACCCCGAGATGACGCGCTACTTCATGACCATCCCCGAGGCGTCGCAACTGGTCCTCCAGGCCGCCGCCGCCGGGACCGGCGGGCAGATATACCTGCTGGATATGGGCGAGCCGGTCAAGATCGTCGACCTGGCCAAGCAGATGATCACGCTCAGCGGTTTTCGGCCCGGCGAGGACATCGACATAGTCTTCACCGGCATCCGGCCTGGCGAGAAGCTCTTCGAGGAGCTGCGCACCGCCGGGGAGGGCATCGAGCCCACGGTCCATCCCAAGGTGCTTGTCTGGCGGAGCCAGCCGATGGACCTGGCCAAGGTCAACGCCGTCATGGACCAGCTTGATGCGCTGAAGAACTCCACCGACCGGCAGAAGATCATCGAAACCATCCGGCTGCTGGTACCAGAATACGAGCCGAGAAACCCGCCGGAGCAGCAGGCCAAGGCCAATAGCAGTCCGGTGGCGGCGCCGGACGCCGCGGCGCCGACCGGCAAGGACTAGCCCGCGATACTCCCCCAATCGTATCAAGGCCGGATGCTCGCGGCGGCAGGGTGGGGGCCAGCCGGCAGGTGCGTCCGGCGGGAGGCACCCTATGAGCAAGCAGGGCGTGCCGCTGTCAGGCCCTGACATAACGCAGCAGGAGATCGACGCGGTCGTCTCGGTGCTTCGCAGCGGGCGGCTGAGTATAGGCCCGCGTATCGAGGCCTTCGAGGCCGCCGTAGCTGCCTTGGCCGGCCGGCGGCACGGCGTCGGCGTGAGCAGCGGCACGAGCGGGCTGCACCTGTGCGTCCGTGCGGCGGGGATCGGCGAGGGCGACGAGGTCATAACCACGCCTTTCTCCTTCATCGCCACCACCAACTGCATCCTGTTCGAGCGGGCCAGGCCCGTGTTCGCAGACATCGACCCGGTCAGTTACAACATGGACCCCGCGGGGATGGAGGCCGCTATCACCCCAGCCACCAAGGCCATCCTGCCTGTGGAGGTCTTCGGCAACCTCGCCCACTTCGACCGCTACGAGCAGATCGCCCGCAAGCATAAGTTGGCCATGATCGAGGACTGCTGCGAGGCGCTGGGCGGGCTGCTGGGCAAAAGGCCGGCGGGCAGCTTCGGACTGTGCGGGGTGTTTGCCTTCTACCCCAACAAGCAGATCACCACGGGCGAGGGCGGCCTGATCGTTACCGACGACGACCGCCTGGCCGACCTTTGCCGGTCGATGCGCAACCAGGGGCGCGACACCGCCGCCTGGCTCAGCCACGCCCGTCTGGGCTACAACTACCGCCTCAGCGAACTCAGCGCCGCCCTCGGTGAGGTCCAGATGAACAGGCTTGACGACATCCTCGCCCGCCGGCGGCAGGTTGCGGCGATGTACGACCAGGCCCTGGGCGAGATCGACGACGTCCACACCCCGCCGATGCACGGCCGCGGGACGGCGAGCTGGTTCGTCTACGTCATTCGCCTGGCCGACCGCTTCAGCGCCGCCGACCGCGATGCCATCCTCGCCGGGCTGAGGCAGCGCGGCATCGGCTGCAATCCTTACTTCGTGCCGATCCACACCCAGCCGTACGTCATGGAGCTTCTCGGCACGCGCGAGGGGCAGTTCCCCGCCACCGAGGCCATCGCCGCGCGGACCATCGCCCTGCCTTTCTTCTCGGCGATGACAGAGCAGCAGGTCCAACAGGTCGCCCGCGCCCTGCGGGAGGCGATAGCCGCCGTGCTGAAGGGCAACAGATGAGGCAGACTCTCGTATCTTCCCGGAGGCAGCGGCGCTCATCAGCCGGCAGCGGCGGCCTGCCCTCCCAGCAGCGATTCGAGCAGGCCTTTGCCCGCTGGTTGGGCGTGGGGAGCGCCTTTGCCTTCTGGAAGGGCCGCGTGGCCACGTACGCCATCCTGCGGGCAATGGGGGTTGGCGAGGGCGACGAGGTCATCCTGCCCGGCTACACCTGCGTGATGGACGTCAACCCCGTGAAGTATCTCGGGGCGGCGCCGGTCTACGTGGACATCGAACCGGTCACCTACAACATAGACCCTGACCTCATCGAGCGGCGGATAACTCGGCGGACAAAGGTTATCATCGCCCAGCACACTTACGGCTACCCCTGCCGGATGGACGCCATCATGGACATCGCCGGCCGGCATGGCCTGCCGGTGGTGGAGGACTGCTGCCTGGCGATGGGCTCGACGTTCCGCGGCAAGCTCTGCGGCACGTTCGGCCTGGCGGCGTACTGGTCGTTCCAGTGGAACAAGCCCTTCACCACGGGCATCGGCGGGATGGCCACGACAGCCGACGCCGCCCTGGCCGGCCGGATCGACGAGCTGTGCTGCCGCTACATGCTCGCCCCGCCGGTGGTGGCCGCGGCGATGCTCTCGCTCCAGCGGCTGGCCTACCGCCTGCTGGTCCGCCCGCGAACGACTGCGATGGCGACCAGCCTGTTCCGCTGGCTGACCCGCAGGGGCGCGGTGGTGGGCTCGTCATCGGTGGCTGAGTTCACACCCGTCATGCCCGAGGACTTCTTCACAGGCATGGGGTCGGCCCAGGCCCGCGCGGGACTGCGGGCGATGCGGAAGCTGCCGGCCAACATCGCTCACCGGCGGCGCATGGCGGCCTTGTACGATGACCTGCTTGCCAAGGCCGGCTGGCCCGTAGCCGAGCTGCCGGCGGAGATGGATGCGGTGCTGGTCCGCTATCCGGTGCGCGTAGCCGACAAGGCAAAGGCAGTCGCTGAGGCGGCCAAGGCCGGAGTGGAACTGGGCACGTGGTTTGAATGCCCTCTGCACCCGCGCGAGACGCCGATGGAACTATACGACTATCGCGCCGGTATGTGCCCTCAGGCCGAGCGGGCCGCACGCCAGGTCGTGAACGTCCCCACGCACCCCCGCGCCACCGCCGACACCGCCGCCAGGACGGTTGACTTCATCCGCCAGATAGGCCCGCCGCCAGACTAGGCCCCCCCGGCCTGACGCCGGCCGACAAACGAAAGACGCCGCCGGAGCGGCGTCATTCCGTGCCCTCCCCACAGCCGATGGAAGGATTTGAACCTCCGCCCCGGCTGAACGTTAGCCGTGCTCTGCCCATTGAGCTACATCGGCCTATGGCAAGATGATATCGCCAAAGCCCCAAACGGTCAAGGCGGGCATTGGCGCGGCAGCGGCGGGTGTGCGTGGAGAGCTGTTGGCTACTCGTTGTCCTGCTCGCCGGGCGATTGCGGCTCTTCGGGCGGGGCTTGCTCGTCGGCGGGGGGGAGCTCGATGCTCTGGCGGTGGTAGAGGCGGAACATGGCCGCGGTCTTGCGGACGGTGTAGCTGCGGGGGAACAGGCGCGAGGCGACCTTCAGGACCGGCTCGGGGGCAAGTGCCATGGCCGCGCGGATTGCCCCCGAGAAGGCCAGCCGCTGCTTGATGGGCACCAGCTTGATGCCCATGCCTCGCTTGAAGCGGTCCAGTTCCGGCACCTCCTCCAGCGACCCCAGGCCGTGGCATATCTTGTATCCGCCCGGGTCGACCAGCAGGTGCTTGCAGGCGACGTAGTAGACGGCGTTGGTGGGCCTGAGGCGGAGCATGGAATTGAGCGAATGGGCCAGTAGCCAGTTGGACCAGCCGTCGAACTGCACCGTGATCATGTAGGAGGCAAGTTGGCCTTCCCTGATCGCGCCCCAGGTGGTGACGGCGGGGGTGTCGTTGACCGCCTGGCAGTACCGCCGCCAGTAGTCCGGGTCCGTGTAGATGGTCTTCCGCCCCTGCCGGTCGGCGGTGTCTTTGTTGAGCGCCAGGCCCTGCTCGAACAGCAGGTCGGCGTCGATGAGCTGGACCGTGAAGTTCCTAAGGCCATGGCGGATGGCCCGGCGGACCTCGGTCTTGCGGATGCGGCTGATGTCGTAGGAGGTGTCGTCGTTGATCTCGATGGTGCTGAAGAACCCGAAGCCCTCCAGGGGCGTGGTGTATCGGATGGCCCGAAGGCGGTGCTCGCGGAACAGCGCGCGGATTTCGCCCTCGGCCGGCTGGATCAGGCGGTAGTACGGGAAGGACAGGAACACGTGCGGCTGGACCTCGTGCCACCAGGTGCTCTCCGTGCGGACGACCCGCTGGCCCAGGCGCTGGAAGAACTCCCCCATGGGATTTGTGTCCAGTGTCATGGCGGCGGGCTCTCCGGCCTATCAGTCCATCCGGGCACGATGACCTGCTTGTATTGCCTCAGCACCGCCTGGGGTGAGAAGAGCTGCTCTGTGCAGCGCCTGGCCTGGCTGCCCAGGTGCCGGCAGCGGTCGGGGTCGTCGGCGAGTGTCCGGATCGCTTCGGCTATGGCGGCGGCGTCCTGCGCCGGGACGGTCAGGCCGCAGTCAGCCTGGGCGATCAGCTTGGCGGTGTCGGTTTCCGGGGCAGCCGAGGCTATCACTGCCCGTCCCGCGGCCATGTAGCCCAGCATCTTGCTCGGCACGCTGCTCGCCCCGCTCTGGGCCTACAACGTGACCAGCCCCACGTCGGCTGCGCTCTGCAACTCGGCGACGCGCTCGGCCGGCTGGAACGGAAAGAGCCT
>Ga0315280_10003144_pt1 | contig 25728 bp, 23 predicted proteins | sample YL17G06_40_MG_FD_203697 | JGI IMG/M metagenome (GOLD analysis project Ga0315280, IMG submission 203697) | Sediment microbial communities from Yellowstone Lake, YNP, Wyoming, USA - YL17G06_40 | ecosystem: Environmental > Aquatic > Freshwater > Lake > Sediment | place: USA: Wyoming | collected...
CGTGGCTGCGCTACGCGATACGCCTGGCGCCCTGGCTCGCGGTGCTTGTCGTGGCGTGGGCAGCGAACCTCCTCTCACTGCTGCCGCACAGCCCCGGAGCCGTCATCCCGCCAGACTCGCTTGTGAGTCACAACCCGCGCTACCTGCGCGTGCTCGCCCTGATCGCGCTGCTGCTCCTGGCCCATCGCTACGCGCTGGCGGTCGAACGAAGGCGCCTGCGCCATCGGCCCGTGACGCGCGACGACGTGGTGTTCGTTGCCCACGCGGCTCTCGTTCTCATCGCGCTCGTGCTCGCCGTGGTGAACCCCTTCTCGCTTCTGCTCGTGCTGCCCGCCGCCGTGCTTTGGCCCCTAGCGCGCCCCGGTGGTTGGCGACGTTCTCTACTTCCGGTCTGGCTCGGGCTGATCGCGATCGTCGCGGTTCTGGCCTATTTCGGCACGCGGCTCGGGCTCGGAGTCAAAGTGTGGTGGTACTTCTTCGTGCTGTTCGAGAACCGCACAGCGCCGACGCTCGCCGCGATCATGGGCGTCGCCTTCCTGGCCGCCACGATGATGCTCTCGCGCGAGCTCCATGAGCCAAGCGTTGCCGCGCCGGACCTGCCGGGCGACCCGCCCTGCCCTTCGTTGGGGAGAGCGTAGGGGAGTCAGACGATCAGTAGTCCTCCGGCGAGAGCGACTCGTCGAGGCTGCTGGCGACGTCGTGGTCAACGCTGACGTCGTCGCCGCGCGGGACCGGCTTCTCACCGCTGTCGCGCGACAGAAGCGCCGCTTCGCCGCTCATCATCGCGTCGAATGCCTTGGCCTTCAGTCGTGCACGCGTCTCCTCGATGCGTCGCCGCATCTCGGCCTGGTCGATGGACGCTTCGCCTCGAGATTCCTCCTCAGCCTCAGGCTGCGCGACGGGTTCGACCGGGGCTTCTTGGACCACCGAGGCCGGTTCCTCCGCGGTCGCCTCTTCGACCGCCGGGGATTCTGTCACGGGCTCGGGCTCGGCGACGGGCTCCTCCGGCTCGACCTCGGCGACCGGCTCAGGCTCGGGCTCGGCGACCAGCTCAGGCTCCGCGACGGCGATGGCCTCCGCTTCGGCGACGGCCTCGCCGAACGGCGACTCCGCCTGCGCCGGCGCCCGTTCGGCAGCCGCAGCGCCTTCTGGCTCTTCCATGGGATGCTCCCAAGCGCGAGGCGGCGCCGGCGGAGCCTCTGCTACCGTCGGCTCCGGGGTCTCTTCGGCCGCGACATCCGGGAGCGGCTCGGGCTCGGCGACCGGTCCCGCCTCAGCGACCGGAGCCTCTTCGGCGGGGGCTTCCTCGGCCATGGGCTGCTGAACGACCGGCTCCTCGAGCGTGGGCGCCACGGGAGCCGGCTCCTCGGCGACCGGCTCAGGCTCGACCTCGGCGACCTCCGCCGCAGCCGCTTCCTCGACGGGGGCTTCCTCGAGTTGCGTTTCCTCGATCGGGGCTTCCTCTGTCGAGACCTCGAAAGGCTTCTCGAGCTCGCTGGCGATGGCCGACTTCGTCTGTTCCATGCGCGCCCGCAGATCTTCTTCGAACATCGCCGGGGCTTCTGGTGCCTCCGGGGCCTCGACGGCTTCGAGAGCGGACGCTGTCTCTGTGGCGTCGCCGCTCCAAGCGGCGAGCTCGGGCTCCTCGACAGCGGCCTCGGCCACAGGAGCCTCGGCGGCGGGAGCCTCGGCGGCGGGAGCCTCGGTCACAGGGGCCTCGGCGGCGGGAGCCTGCGACTCGGGCGCCGCCCACGGCGCGTACGGCTCGGCGACCTCAGGGCCTTCGTCCCGGACTCGCTCCTCCGGCCATACCGGAGGCGGTCCGGGAGGTGACAGCAGCTCCGCCAGACTCGCCGGCATCAGCTTGCGCACCTCGGGCCCAAGCAGCTGCTCACGCATCTCACGCCCGGTCTTCGGGGTGACGAGCATCGCAGCCGACGCCCCGATCGCGGCGCCGAACAGGAATTTGAGTAGGCGTCTCATCGTGCCTCCTTGAACGCTCCCCAGCGTTGGATGGGCTTCGCCAGTGTGGTCAGGGTCCAACCTGATGTACTTCGACAGAACCTGGCGGATCCTTTATACGTGTACAGGCTGGTATACGGCCAAATTCCCTGGTCTCCTGCACTGAACCCCCCGCCGGCGTATCCGACCGCCGCCGGCGTGGCCCGCCCGGAGCCGCGGCGACGGCTTCAGACGAGGCGGCGTACGGAGACCTTGCCGCCGGCACGCGTCGTCACCAGGCACGACCACTCGGGGCCAAACCGCTCGCTGATGGTGATCGCGACGTGGCGCAGCGCCGCCACGACGCGCTGCTCGGTGAGGAAGTGGATGGGCACGAACGGCCGGTTCTCGAGCTGCACGCGGACCCCGTCGGCGCCCTGCTTGAGGAAGATCGGCTCCGGAGACAGGCCCACGAGCGGCGCGGCCACCCCACCGGGGACGGTGAATTCCGCCGTCTGACGGCGATCGGCCCCCTGCGCGGCACCGAGGCGACGCTTCGCGCGGTCGGCGACGTACCACACCGCGAGCGCGCCGGCGATGAGCGCCGCAGTGACTATCGCAATCAGGACGTAGACCATGCCGCTACCCATCTCGGCTGCCGCCGTCTTCACCTTTAGCTCTCTGACGCAGGCGTTCCTTGCGCTCCTGCAACCGACGCCACAGTTCGACCTCGACGCCGCGCTGGGGTCTGAAGTAGGAACGCCCGGCGACCTTGTCGGGCAGATACTGCTGCTCGACCCAGCCCCCGAACGAGTGCGGGTACTTGTAGTCGAGCCCGTGGCCGAGCTTCTTCGAACCTGCATAATTGGCGTCGCGCAGGTGCAAGGGCGGCGGCTCGTTGCCCTCCTTCTGTACATCGGCGAGCGCCGCGTCGACGGCCTTGTAGGCGGCGTTGCTCTTAGGCGCGAGCGCGCAGTAGAGCGCCGCCTGGCTCAGGTTGATCCGGCATTCCGGCATGCCGACGAACTCGACTGCCCGGGCGCAGGCGATGGCCACCTGGATGGCCTGCGGATCGGCGTTGCCGACGTCTTCGCTGGCGAAAATGATGATGCGCCGCGCAATGAACTTGGGATCCTCGCCGCCGGCGAGCATCGAGGCGAGGTAGTACTCGACGGCATCGGGATCGCTGCCGCGCATCGACTTGATGAAGGCCGAGATCGTGTCGTAGTGCGCGTCCTCGCGGTCGTAGGTCACGGGCTGCTTCTGGGCCGCGTCGCGCAGGTCGTCGACCGAGAGCGTCACCGGCGGTCCGCCCGCCTTGGCGCCGCGGGCCCGCACCGCCGCCTCGAGGGCGTTCAGGGCGACGCGGGCGTCGCCGTGAGCGATCTCGACGAGGAAGGGGACGGCGCCCTCCTCGATGGTGAGCGGCAGCGCCCCGAGGCCGCGCTCGACGTCCTCCAGCGCGCGGCGCACGAGCAGCTCGAGCTCCCGCGGCCCCAGAGGCGCGAAGCGGTAGAGTTGCGCCCGCGACAAGAGGGCCGAGTTGACCTCGAAGTAGGGGTTCTCCGTCGTCGCCCCGATGAGGTAGAGGACGCCGTCCTCGACGGCGTGCAAGACGGCGTCCTGCTGCGCCTTGTTGAAGCGGTGGATCTCGTCGATGAAGAGGATGGTGCGCGCGCCCGACAGGGCGCGCGCCTCTCTAGCGGCCTGGATCGCCGCTCGTACGTCGGCCGTGCCGGAGCTCACGGCCGAGAGCTGCGCGAAGCGGGCCTTGGTCTCACCGGCGATGACGCGCGCCAGCGTGGTCTTGCCCGTACCCGGCGGCCCCCAGAAGATCATCGAGAAGACCTCGCCGTTCTCGACCGCGGCGCGCAACACGGTGCCGGCCCCCACGATCGCCTCCTGCCCCACGAACTCGGCCAGCGAGCGCGGTCGCATGCGCGCCGCCAGCGGCGCCTCGGCGGCCTCGGCGGCCTTCTGCTCGTCGGGCATCGAGAAGAGGTCCACGGCGCTAGTCTAGACCTCCGCGCCGCACGCAGACACCCTCTCGACCCCGGCGCGGACATCGGTCGCCGCCGGTTTCCCCCCCGACGGTGTGCGCTGCGCGAGCCTGCAAGAGGCCTTTCTGCTATCATGGCGAGCAATGTCGAGGGTGCTGGTGCTCAATTCGACGTATGAGCCGCTGAACGTGTGCTCGTCGCGCCGCGCCTTGGTCCTCTTGTTGAAAGACAAAGCCGAGGCCGTCGAGGTGTCCGCCGACCTCATGCGTTCAGAGCGGCAGACCTTCTCCATCCCGCACGTCATCCGCCTGTATAGCTACGTGAGCGTGCCGCGCGCCGCCTCGAAACGCATCTCGCGGCGCGCCGTCTTCGCGCGCGACCACTTCCGCTGCCAGTACTGCGGCAGCGACAAGCACCTCACGGTCGATCACGTCATCCCACGCTCGAGGGGCGGCGACGACAGTTGGGAGAACGTAGTCACGTCGTGCGCGGCCTGCAACCTGAAGAAGGGCGACCGCCTGCCGCACACCGCCAACATGACGCTGAGGCGTATACCCAGGCCGCCGGGACCGTTCAGCTTCGTCTTCATGTACGTGAACGAGATCCACGACTCGTGGCAACCGTACCTCTCGTTCGCCGGCTCGCCCGTCTGACCGCTCACCCACGCACGCCGCCGGCCGCACCGGTCGGCGCGCAACGGCGGACCGATGGGCCGGCGGCGCCTCCGCGCCCGGTTCAGATCTCTTCTGCTGGGCCTCCCCGACGCCGGACGACGAGGAAGACGACCACGGCCACGACGACCGCCGCCGCCACGATCACGCCCACGATCCAACCGCTGCCCGAACCCCCGCCGACGACGGACGCGGTCTTCGGGTGGACAGAGAGGTACGTGTCAATGTTGTCGTTCTGGTAGAAGACCAGGCCGTCGGGGCTGCCGACATTGACCCAGCCGTCCCACTTGGCGATGTTGTAGCCCTCGCGCTCGAGGGGGTAGTCGAGGACGAGGTAGGGGCTGTCGGCGTAGAAGACCTGCTGCATCTTCCAGATCAGGTCGCGGCGCGGCGCGTTGTCGTAGGCGCCTTTCGCCAGGTCGACCGCTTTCATCTGCTGCTTGAACAGGGAGTCGTACTCCGCGTTCGACCAGCAGCAGTCGTTCCAGCCGTACTCGATCTGGTCACTGGTCCACGAGACGAGCGTGTCGCTGGGATCCGCGTAGCCGACCCAGTCCCAGATGTACGTGTCGTAGTCGGGGGCGTAGGCGTTGCCCTTGTAGTTGTAGATGTGGTCGTTGATGACCCCGTCGTCCATCGACTGGAAGTCGATCTTCAGCCCGATGCTGCGCCACCAGGCCGTGATGAGACGCCCGGCGTCCTGGCTGAACTGGTTCTCGCTGCGCGCCCACAGCCGCAGCTTGATGGGCTTACCCTTGTAGTCGCGCACGCCGTCGCCGTTGGTATCGGTGTAACCGGCTGCGTCGAGGGCCGCCTTCGCCTTCTCCAGGTCGAAGCCGCGCACCTCGGTCCCCGTCGGCTCCCACTGGTAGTTGATGGCGCCGTAGTCGACCCCGGTGAGGATGGTGTAGCCGACCTTCCCTAAGCCGAACTGCGCCACGTCCACGAGCTGCCGGCGGTTGACGGCGTAGTCGAGAGCGGTGCGGAACTCGGGATCCTTCAGCACCGGGTTGCCCATGCTGTTGGGGCTCGTGTAGCTGTTGAAGCAGAGGTAGTCGAATGTCCGCGTCGGCGGGCTGACCAGCTTCAGGTTCGCGTCGGTCGACAGAGACTTGAACTGCGCCGCCGGCAGCCCGTCCGCCATGTCGATGACGCCCGCCTTGAGGTCGGCCGCCATGTTGTCGGCGTTCTGGTAGGTCTGGAAGATGATCTCGTCGATCTTCGGCGCGCCTCTCCAGTAGCTCTTGTTGGCCACCATCCTCGCGTAGCGGCCGTTCTTCCACTCGACGCACTGGAACGGGCCCGAGCCGATGATCGGCGGCTTGTTCGGGTACTTGTCCTGGATCGTGCTCTTAGGGACGCTCTTCCAGATGTGCTCGGGCAGGATCGGGATCCACATGCGGATGATGTTGGCCTTGGGCGTGGTCAGGTGGAAGACGGCCGTCAGGTCGTCCGTGGCTTCGACGTTCTTGATGCCCTTCGTGTAGCCCGACATCGCCCAGAGGTCCCACTGGATGATGCGGTTGTAGGTGAAGGCGACGTCCCTGGCCGTCAGCGGCTGCCCGTCCTGCCACGTGATGTTCGGACGGAGCTTCAAGGTGACCGTCTTGCCGTCGGCCGAGGTGGTGGGCATGGCGGCGGCCAGCTCGGGCACGGGGGCCAGGTCGGAGGCCCGGTAGCCGATCAGCATGTCGTAGTTGAGATGCCAGATCTCGTAGGACGACGACTCGTAGCCGACGAAGGGATTGAGGCTGTCGGGGTCGTTCGTCCACCCCGCACGCAGCACGATCTTGCCTGTGGACGCCGGGCTGGAACTGCCGGCGAGCGCGCCGGTGAGACCCCACGCGAGGCCGCAGACGAGCGCGGCGGCGATCGCCAGCGCGGCTTTGCGAACCGAAGTCGTGCGCATGATGCCGATGCGGAGCATGGCCCCTACCCCCTGTGGTGAGCTTGCGCCCGCAGCCCGCGGGCGCCTTTCGCGCCGAGCGACACGGCGACGGCGCGCTCACCTCCTTGCCCCCCGCACGGCGTTGCTGCGCTCCGACACTGCCGAATCATACACAGATTGGGCTATGAGTCTAGTACCATCCCGAGACTGCGGCTGTGGGCGGGGCGTGGGGCGGCGCAGAGCGCCGCCGGCCGCCCCGCCCACAGCCGCCCTTCCTGCTATAATCGCCCACACGTGCTGATCGAGAAAGACAGAGAGCCACGCCTGCAACTCGGCGACGCCGAGCCGTTCGCCATCGACTGCTGCGAGGTCGTCCGCGACCTCGACCACTCCACTCTGACGAACGTCGTGCGCGACGGCGCTCCTTTCGTCTTCACGCCCGGCGACACGGTCACGGTCTACGCCGGACCCAGCGTCGTGTTCATGGGCAAGGCGGTCGACGAGCGGAGCGTGCTCGACCTGATCTCGACCGAGAGCGACGACGAGCTCGACGACTACGAGTCGATCTAGGCGCCGCCGGGCCGGCTGAACGTCGGCCTCCACGGCAGCGCTCATCAAGGGGAGCTTCGAAGCGGGGTGGCGGGAGCGTGAAGGGTCTCATCCTGAGCGGCGGCGCCGGCACGCGCTTGCGCCCGATCACGCATACCTCGGCCAAGCAGCTCGTCCCCGTCGCCAACAAGCCCGTCCTCTTCTACGGCCTCGAGGCGCTCGTCTCGGCCGGCATCACCGACATCGGCATCGTCGTGGGCGACACGCACGCCGAGATCGAGGCCGCCGTCGGCGACGGCAGCCGCTGGGGAGCCCGCGTCACCTACATCCCCCAGCAGGCGCCGCTCGGCTTGGCGCACGCGGTGCTCATCGCCGAGAGCTACCTGGGCGACGAGCCCTTCGTCATGTACCTCGGCGACAACCTGCTGCGCGACGGCATCGTACCCTTCGTGGAGCGCTTCAGCGAGAGCGCGCCCGACGCCCTGATCCTGTTGCAGAGGGTCCCCAACCCCGAGGCGTACGGCGTGGCCGAGGTGTTCGACGGCACGGTCAAGCGCCTGGTCGAGAAGCCGGCGCAGCCGAAGAGCGACCTGGCGCTCGTCGGCGTGTACCTGTTCACGGCGGCCGTGTTCGACAGCGTCAAGGCCATCACGCCGTCCGCGCGCGGCGAGCTCGAGATCACCGACGCCATCCAGCACATGGTCGATCGCGGCTTGCGCGTCGAGCCGCACATCGTCGAGGGTTGGTGGAAAGACACGGGTAAGCTCGAAGACATGCTCGAGGCCAACCGCCTCATCCTGAGCACGATCGAGCACGACGTGCAGGGCGAGGTCATCGAAACGCACCTCGAGGGGCCAGTCGTGGTCGGGCCGCGAACGGTGCTCCGCCGGTGCACCGTTCGCGGCCCGGTCATAATCGGCGATGACTGCACGCTGACCGACGCCTTCATCGGCCCGTACACCGCCATCTCCCACGACGTCACCATCGAGCACGCCGAGGTCGAGCACTCCATCGTGCTCGACCACTCGAGCATCCGCCATCTCAACGCGCGCATGACCGACAGCCTCATCGGCAAGAACGTCATGATCGGCCGCTCCGACGCCCGCCCGGTCGCCTATCGCTTCATGGTCGGCGACTCAAGTCAGATCGGCGTGCTGTAAGGGCGTGCGCGAGTCGAGAGCCGTGGCGCCGCGGCACGACGCCAGCGCGCCGCGTTGCACAGAGGTCGACCGCGGACACGGTTGGCGGAGATGCGTACGGCGGTACCACTTCGACGAAGGAAGGCGAGCGTGATCGAGGGCGTCAAGACCAAGCAGCTGCGCGTCATCCCCGACGAGCGTGGGCATCTCATGGAGATGCTGCGCGCCGACGACGACCTGTTCGTCAAGTTCGGGCAGATGTACATGACCACCACCTACCCGGGCGTGGTGAAGGGCTGGCACCTGCACCGCAAGCAGCTCGACAACGTGGTCTGCGTGAAGGGCATGATCAAGCTCGTCCTCTTCGATGCGCGGCAACAGTCGCCCACCTTCGGGCAGATCGACGAGTTCTTCCTCGGTGAGCTGCGGCCGCTGCTGGTGCAGATCCCGGCGAGCGTGTACCACGGCTGGAAATGCATCAGCACCGAGGAGGCCTACATCGTCAACGCGCCCACCGAGGTCTACGTCTACGAGAAGCCCGACCAGGAGGAGCTCCCGCACGATACGCCGCGCATCCCCTACGACTGGGGAGTGAAGCTGCGCTGATGGCGACGGCGGCGGACAGCTCCCGCCGGGCGACGTCGCCGGTGTGCGCGCGCTCATGGGAGCGGAAGCGCCGGCGATGACGCGGTGGTTCGTGACGGGCGGCGGCGGGCAGCTGGCCACCGAGTTCGAGCGCCGCCTCGAGGGCGAGACCTTCATCGCCCGCGAGGCGACTCTCGACATCCGCGACGCCCGGGCGCTGGCGACGGCCGTGCGCGGCTTCGCTCCCGACGTCGTCTTGCACACGGCCGCCTACACCGACGTCGACGGCGCCGAGCGCGACGAAGAGACGGCCTTCGCGGTGAACGCGCTGGGCACGCGCAACCTGATCGAGGCCGTCCGCGGCGCGCGCGCGCAGGTCGTCTCCTTCTCCACCGACTACGTCTTCGACGGGCGCAAAGGCACCCCGTACTACGAGCACGACGAGCCCAACCCGATCAACGCCTACGGCCGCACCAAGCTCGCCGGCGAGCGCGAGACGCTGGCCTGGGTGCGCGGCACCGTGGTGCGCACGGCATGGCTCTACTCCGCGACCGGCACGAACTTCGTGAAGACGATCCTCAAGGCGGCGCGCGAGCGCGTGAAGCTGCGCTCGCGCGAGCCGCTGAGAGTCGTCGACGACCAGATCGGCTCACCGACCTCCGCAGCCGACTTGGCCGAGGCGGTGCACGAAGCGCTGCGCCTGGGCCTGGGGCCGGGCGTCTTCCACATGGCCGGCGCCGGCAGCTGCTCGTGGTGCGAGCTGGCGCGCGAAGTGGTCGCGCTGGCCGGCCTCGAGGTCGCGGTCGAGCCGATCACGACCGCCGAAGCGGGGCGCCTGGCGCCACGGCCGCCCTACTCGGCACTGGCGAGCGAACGCGCGATCCCGGAGCTGCCGCACTGGCGCGAAGGTCTGCGCAGCGTGATGGACGAGCTGCTGGCCGACTGAACGTAGGATAGTCACACGGACACGGCCGGCGATCGGCCGGCGCGTGATCGGCCGGCGCGCGATCGGCCGGCGCGCGACCGGCAGGGGGCGGGCAAGGAGGACTGGATGAGGATCTTGGTGACCGGAGGGGCCGGGTTCATCGGCTCCAACTTCATACGCCGCCTCTTGCGCGAGCATCCCGACGACACCGTGGTCAACCTCGACAAGCTGACCTACGCCGGCAACCTCGACAACCTGCGCGACGTGGAAGCTTCCCCGCGCTACGCGTTCGTCAAAGGCGACATCTGCGACCCTGAAGCCGTCGAGAAGGCGATCGTGCGTCTCGGCGGCGAAGTCGACGCCATCGTCAACTTCGCCGCCGAGACGCACGTCGACCGCTCGATCTCGGGCCCGCAGGACTTCATCCGCACCGACGTGCTGGGCACTCAGGTGCTCCTGGAAGCCCTACGCGAGCGTGCGATCCCGCGCTACCTGCAGGTCTCCACCGACGAGGTCTACGGCTCGATCGCGCGTGGCGCCTTCACCGAGGAGTCGCCGCTACGACCGTCGAGCCCTTACTCGGCCAGCAAGGCCGGCGGCGACCTGCTCGTGCTCGCCTACCGCACGACCTACGGGCTGCCGGTCATGATCACGCGTAGCTCCAACAACTACGGCCCCTATCAGTATCCCGAGAAGATCATCCCGCTCTTCGCCACGAACGCACTCGATGGCCGGCCGCTGCCGGTGTACGGCGACGGCCTCAACGTGCGCGACTGGATCCACGTCGACGACAACTGCGCCGCCCTCGACCTGGTGCTGCGCGAGGGCGTGCCGGGCGAGGTCTACAACGTCGGCGGCGGCAACGAGCGCACCAACCTCGACCTCACGCGCGCCGTGCTCGAGCTCCTCGGCCTGGGCAAGGAACTGCTGCGCTTCGTCCCCGACCGGCCCGGCCACGACCGACGCTACGCCGTCGACTGCACGAAGCTGCGCGCCCTCGGTTGGCAGCCCGAGGTGGCGTTCGCAGACGGCCTCGCGCGCACCGTGGAGTGGTACCGCGACAACCGCTGGTGGTGGGAGAAGATCAAGTCGGGCGAGTACAGGCGCTACTATGCCGAGCAGTACAAGGGCCTGGTGTGAGACCTGGCCGGCCGGTGGTGAAAGACCTGGCCGGCCGGTCATGTCGCGCACGTGAGAGCGCAATGGACCGCTTTCGCCGACGCAGTCTCGGGACGCACGGCGAACCTCCCGCGAGCCGCCACGTGCGAAGAAGCGTTCGCAGACCGGGCAACGCACCCGGTACACGCCGATGTCGCGTTGGGCGTCGGGAGCGTGCCGACGTACGTTCAGGACGCCCGCCCATCGCTGCACTACGCCCTCTCCGGCGGTCGCCCCATCGACACCGCACTGCCGAGGCAAGGGTAGCCGCAGACCAAACGAGGCCCACTACCCTCATAACCCTAATCTTGTCAGCCCCCCGAGCCGATGGGAACAATCGGGCGCGTCACGGATCACGCACGGGGGGAGTCACGATGATGCTTCAGGCGTTGCCGCAGCCGTCACCGGGAGACGACGAGGCGACGACGCCTCTCGTGCTGCAGCGGGCCGAGCGCCGGCGATTCGCCGACACCGTCGTCAGGCAAGCCTGCCGGCAGGTCGTGAGCGGCGAAGACGTCGACGTCGCGGTGCTGGCCGCCGGAGAGCTCGTGCGCTGCAGACCCGTGCACTGACGGTCACCGAGCCGGAACGGGCTGGGGCGGGGCTGCGTTCCGCAGCCCCGCCCCAGCCCGTTCGCCTTCCTTCAGTACACGTTGCGCACCGGCGTGCCGATCGGGCAGTGCGGGTAGAGCCAGGTGATGGCCCAGTTGTAGAGCCGGCAACAGCCGTGCGAGAAGTAGCGCGGCCAGAGCGAGAGCAGATACTCCTGGTTGGTCCCGTGGATGCCGTAGCCGCGGTAGTAGAACATCGCGTAGGCGCCGAAGGGACCGCCGGGGTTCACCGACTTGGAGTAGACGGCCCACTGACCTCGCGGCGTGGGCGTCGACGGCTTGCCGAGGACCACGTCGAAGATGCGCACGACGCGGCCCGACTCGTAGTAGTAGAGGTGGCACTCGCTGATGTCGATGACGATGAAGTGCCTGAAGAGCACCGAGATGTGGTGCGGGTTGGGGTTGTCGACGACGACGCGCGTGCTCGGGCTCAGCCCCGCCGCGTGGTCGGCGTCGGCGCCCACCCAGGCGCGGAAGTGGCGGATGCCGTAGCTTGTCGGCTTCCAGGTGAAGCTGAAACGGCTGTCGGCGTCGGCGCTCAGCGTCTGCCAATCCGTCCAGCGGCCGTCGACCTTACGCTGCACGATCACGGTCGCGCCGGGATGTGCCGGCGTCACCCTGCCCTTCAAGACGGTCTGGCCCTTCAAGAGGAACTCGGCCGGACTCGCCGCCAGCCTGACGCGCGGCTTCACCTTCACCCCGACCTCGGCGGCTGCCGCCAGCCAGTGCTCGTTGCCGGCGTACTCGACGCCGTACCGGGTGTTGGCCAAGGGCTGGAGATGGAAGCTGAACCGCCCCTTCGCCGACACGGTCGCCGTGGCGATCTGCGTGAACGCCGACTCGCCGGCCGTCATCCTGTACAGGGTCACCGAGGCGCCCGGTAGGTTCAGCGAACCCGAGATGAGCGTGGACGTGCCGTACAGGATCGTCGCCGGTGTGGCGGCCACCTTGAGTGTCGGCGTTCCCGGATCGACCGTGAACTCGACCGTGACCGGCTCGGCCGTATTGCCGGCGGGGTCGCGCGCGCCACTCACCGTGAGACTGTAGGCGGCGCCCGGGACGATGGGCGCGCGCGGCTTCACGGCGACGTCGGCGCCGGCGACCGTCACCAGCAGACCCGGGCCACCGGGCATGCTCGCGACCGGCAGCGGCGAGGGCGCGATCGGCTCGGAGAAGTGCAGGGTGAGGCCGGCGGGCGGCGCGGCCAGGGCCGCGCCGCCCGCCGGCTCGCTGCTCACGAACGCGGGCGCCACGGTATCGAGCACCGTGCTCGCCGTGAAGGTGCCCATCAGCCCGCTGCCGTTGCGCGCCTCGACCGTCACCGTCTTGGGACCGTCGCCGTCGCTGAGCGTCCAGGGCAGCCTCGAGTAGCTCGTGCCCGGCGCGGGGCTGGGCATCGCCGTCCAGTCGCCGAAGGTCGCGCCGTCGTTGCTCGCGCGCACCGCGACAACGCCCGAAGCGGGGTCGTACAGTTTGAGCACGAGGGCGACGGCGGTCGTGTTGACGGCCTTCGGCACCTGCACCGACCCGAACGGCGGCGTAGCGTCGGCGATGGGGTCGGCCGAGCGGGCCTGCGTGGCCGCGACGAGAGCGACGGTAGGAGCGGCGACGATGGCCGCGACGAGCAGGGCTGTGACGAACGTGAGGCGCTTCATGGGACTGCCACTAGTGTACCGTGAAAGAAGGACGAATCCTGCCCGGAGGTTGCTCACGGCCGGCCCGACGTCACGCCCGACCGAGAGCGCTCACGGCCCGGTCACGGGGCGGTGAACTCGCCGCTCTTCAGCACACGGCGGCCCCAGGCGAAGTCGTGGTGCCAAGTCCAGTCGGTCCAGTTGAGCGACGAGAGCGATACGCCGTCGGCCGAGCCCGTGGAGTGGATGAACCACCCGTTCCCCAGGTAGAGGCCGGCGTGGTAGATCGAGGCGACGGTCGATGTGGGACCGCTCGAGCCGAAGAAGATGAGGTCGCCGGGCACCAACTTGGCGCGCGTGATGCGCGGCTTCGCCGCGCCGGCCATGTGCGCGGCCGTGCGCTGCGCGTCGGGGATGGGATAGCGCATGCCGATCTTCATGACCCACCACACAAAGCCCGAGCAGTCGAAGCCGCCGTGCGCCTGCGCACCGTAGGGCGAGTCGGGCGTCGGGTACTCGCCGGCCCAGACGTAGGGGTAGCCCACGTACTTGAGGGCGAAGGCGACGATCTGCTTCTGGCGATCGCTGAGTGCCGGAAGAGTGACCGCGTTGAAGCGCTTCAGCCCGTCCAGCCGCCACGTCGGCAGGCTCAGCGCCGCCCTGAGGATGTAGGCCACCTCATCGCGGCCCATCGCGTCGCGCGGCGAGAGCTCTTGGGCATCGGCCGTCGCGGGGTGGTTGAAGCGTAGCCCGAGGAAGCGCGCCGCCGCCTCCGACGACAGATACTGCGGCGCCCCGGTCTTCCAACCCGTGTCGGGCTCCCAGGTCTTGGGGTAGAGAGCCGTCAGCATCGTCCAGTCCTTCTCGGGGTGGATCACCTTCAGCGTGCGCATGACCGCCCTGTCGACCTGCCACGCCATAGCCGCCTGGTCGGGGTGGAACTCGCCCTTGGTGGCGCTCAGCAGTCTGAGCTTGATGGCCACCTGGATGTCGAGCCAGTAGGGGTGCTCGGGTGGCACGTCGGCGAGCGTCACGGGCACGGGCACGTCGTCGCTCTGGCGCCCACAGGCGATCACGAGGGCCCGGGCAAGCTGCGCCCTCGTGATCGCCTGGTCCGGCTTGAACGCTACGCCGTGGTAGTCGTCGAGGAGCTTGTTGCCGTCGGGACCGTAGTCCGTCACCCAGTCGATCGCCGAGCGAGCCCACTGGCCCTTGGGGACGTCGCTATAGGTCTGCGCCCGGGCGATCGGCGCGGCAAGCGCCGCGAGGGCGGCCAGGAGGAGCAAGGCGCCGAGCGCCGCGGCACCGATGGCCGCCGCTGCCGCCTGCCGTATCGGTGAAGGGGACTTCATCGCGACCTCCGTCGCAGGGTCCTCATCGCGCGCGCAGGGAGCAGGTCCAGCGGCTCGCCGCGCGCCTGATCTGCACTCCCGCGGAGGCTCAACGACTCGCCCCGTGCGCCTGCTGTGGCTATCGGCTGCGCGCAACGATGTCTTGAGCGCCGTGACAGGTCAACCCTTCCGGCGACGGCGACGGTCCTTGGGAATCGCCGCCGTGCCCCGACCGTGGGGGTCCCGCCGTGCCCCGACCGCGGGGGTCCCGCCGCGCCCCGGCCGCGCGGGTCTCCCCAACACTCATGGGAAGGAAAGGTGCTGCCGATAGCCGAAGAGATTGCGATGTGCGGCTCGGGGCCATAAGGTTGGACCCGGCCGATGCGGAAAGGGTGAAGCTACAGCCGATGGACGACTCCCCGACCAGTCCCTCCCCGATTGCTTCCTCCCCGTGCTCGAGACGGCTTCGGTGTGTGGCGCTGTCTGTGGCGCTGGCGCTGTGCGCGGTCGCGGGCGCCGTCGCGCCCGCGACCGCGCACAGCGCCAGCGCGACCATGTTCAACTTCACCGGCCGCGGCTGGGGCCACGGCATCGGCATGAGCCAGTACGGCGCCTACGGCTACGCGACCCACACGACGCTCTCCTACAAGGCGATCCTGAAGCACTACTACACGGGCATCTCGTTCGGCACGGTCGCCAACGACCCGATCCGCGTCATGCTGAACCAGGGGTTGACCTCGGTGGGCGTCACGTCGACCAGCCGCTTCACGGCCACCGACGGCACGTCGTCCAGGAGGATCGGCGGCGGCCTCACGGCGAAGGTCACCTGGACCGGCAGCAAGTACCGCGTCGCCTGGGGTTCGGCCTCGTTCGACTTCGCCGCACCGGTCGTCTTCAAGCCGGGCGGCGCGCATCTCAAGCTGGTCAACGCCACCCAGCTCGGCTACTCCGGCGTGCTGTTCCGCGGCCAGCTGCGCGTGATCCACCTGACCGCCGGGTTCACGGTGGTCAACCGCGTGCCGCTGGAGAGCTACCTCTACGGCGTCGTGCCGCGCGAGTCGCCGGCGTCGTGGCCGCTGACGGCCCTCAAGGTGCAGGCGGTCGCGGCCCGCTCCTACGCCATGGCGACGCGCAAGTCGGGCGGGCTGTTCGACGTCTACTGCACGGCCTGGAGCCAGGTCTACAACGGCGTCGGCGTCGGGCTGGTCGGCGAATCCGACCGCTCGACCGAAGCCGTGAACGACACCAAGGGCGTCGTCGGCACGTACGCCGGCAAGGTCATCACGGCCTACTTCTTCTCCACCTCGGGCGGGCACACCGAGAACATCGAGAACGTTTGGACGAGCGCCGCCCCCGTCCCCTATCTCAAAGGCGTGACCGACCCCTACGACGACGCCAGCCCATACCATATCTGGAAACCGTTCACCAAGACCGGCGCCGAGGTCGCCAGCGCGCTGGGCATCTACACGACGAGCAACCCCAGCGGCGTCGACGGCATCCTGCGCACGATCTGCGTGGTCAAGCGCGGCACCTCGCCGCGCGTGATCCAGGCCTACGTGGTGGGCGATGGCGGATCGCACCTCATCTCCGGCAGCACGCTCCGCGTGCGTCTCGGGCTGCGCGACACCTGGGTGTACATCCGCACGTTGTCCGTCAGCCCGTCGCAGTCGACGAAGAAGACCATCACCTTCGGCGAGAGCGCGAGGCTCACCGGCCGTACCTACCCTGCCCTGGCCAGCGGCGCGAAGGTGACCCTGCACTACTACCGCGACGGCTCCTGGCGCACCCTCAACGTGGCTACGGCCCGCGGCGCGACGCCGTTGCCCAACGGCGGCACGGCCGCCTACTCCGACTACTCGTTCAACGCAAGGCCCGGCAAGACGACCGAGTACTACTTCGCCTGGGGAACGTCGACCTCGCCGCACACCGTCATCTCGGTCAAACCCGCCATCACGGTCACGCCATCGGCCACCTCGGCGACCGCGGGCGACACGATCCGCTTCAGCGGCGACGTGAAGCCCGCTTTGGCCGGACGCACGATCTACCTGCAGCTCAAGACGAACGGGACCTGGTCGAACGTCGCCGGCGTGAAGCTCGACGCCGCGAGCCACTATGCCGTCGACTGGACCGTGCCCTCGGACCTGAGCGGCGACCAGAGCCTGCGTATGCGCCTGCCGGCCGGGTCCGGCCTCGCCGCCGGCACGAGCCCGGTGGTCGTCGTCACCGTGCAGTAGGCGGACGGGCGAGGATTCGGTCCCTCGCCCGCGAAGGTGATTCTTGCCCGCTCTTGCAAGCTCGAGACTGGAGAGGTCCATGTCTACTCGCAGCACCGTCACGCGCTGGGTCCTTCGCCTGCACTTCGTCGTCGCTCTGGTGTTCGGCATCCCACTGCTGTTCTTCGCCGGGCGCGCGGCGGGATGGGTGCACTGGTATGCCCGCGACTACACGAGCTGGAAAGTGCTCGGCGCCGCGCTGGTCGCGCTCGGAGTCGGCTCGCTGCTCGCCTCCGGACAGCCCCGGCGGCACCGACCTCTGGTCGTCACGCAGCTCACGTTCGAGGTGTTGGGAGCGCTCGGCATCGCCTACAGGCTCTGGGTGGCCAAGGGCTATACGCCGAGCTTCGCGGTAGTACCCCTCATCGTACTGGTCGCCTTCGCGGTGCTCCTCGGCCTCTTCTTCCCCGTCGGGGAGCGCTAGACGCCACGCCCATCGCCCCGCCGTCCCGCCGCCCGAGCAGGCAGGGAGCGCTGCCCGGCACGACGCTTCCTAGCGCGCTTCGCCGTCTCCGCGCGGCTCCGCGGCCGAGTCGAACTCGAAGACGCCCCTCTTGTGCCGGGCGATCTCGCCCTCGTTCATGTAGATGACGTCTTCGGCGATGTTCGTCGCGTGGTCGGCGAGGCGCTCGAGGTAGCGCGCCACGGCGAAGATGTTCACCAGCGCATCGAGTGAGCCGAGGTTCGCGCGGATCTCGTCCTTGAGCCGCTCGAGCACGTCGACGTACAGGTCGTCGACCTCGTCGTCGGCCACGAGAACAAGCTTGGCGAGCGTCGTGTCGGTCTTGACCAGCGCGTCGAGCGCCCGCTCCAGCATCGCCTGCGTCTTCTCGGCCATCACGAGCAGGTCGCCCGGGATCGGCACCGGCGTCATGCTCGCGAGCGCCTGCGCGCGTTCGGCGATATTGGCCGCCATGTCGCCGATGCGCTCGAGCTCGTTGTCGATCTTGACGACGGCGATGAGGAACCTCAGGTCGCGGGCAACGGGCTGGTAGAGCGCGAGGATCTTGAGGCAATCCTCCTCGACGTCGACTTCGATCTCGTCGATCTCGTGGTCCTTGGCGATGATCTCATCGGCGAGACGAGCGTCGCGGTCTTCGACCGCCTTCATCGATTCACGCAGGGTGTCTTCGACGACGGCGCTGAGGGCGAGGATCTTCTTCTTGAGCTTGTCGATCTCTCGCTGCATGTGGCTTGCCATGTGGTGATCTCCCTTCGGCCTTCGGCCGCCGTCTTCAGCCGAACCGGCCGGTGATGTAGTCCTCCGTCTTCTTCTCTGCAGGGTTCTCGAAGATCTGGCGCGTGTCGCCGTACTCGACGACGTAGCCCTCGAAGAAGAACGCCGTGTAGTCGGAGACTCTTGCCGCCTGCTGCATGTTGTGCGTCACGATGACGATCGTGTAGTTCTTCTTGAGGACGTCGATGAGCTCTTCGATCTTCGCCGTCGCCACCGGGTCGATCGCCGACGAGGGCTCGTCCATGAGGAGGATCTCCGGTTCTGCTGCGATCGCCCGGGCGATACACAGCCGTTGCTGCTGGCCGCCCGACAGCGCCGTGCCGGGCTCGTCGAGCTTGTCCTTGACCTCCTCCCACAGCGCCGCGCGGCGGAGCGCATCCTCGACGCGGTCGGCGAGTTCCGAGCGGCCCATCCTGTAATGCAGCCGCAGGCCGTAGGCGGTGTTCTCGAACACGCTCATCGGGAACGGGCTCGGCTTCTGGAAGATCATGCCGATGCGCTTGCGAAGCTGCAGCACGTCGGTCTCGGGGGTCAGTATGTTGGTCCCGTCGAGTCGGATCTCGCCCTCGGCGCGCTGGTTGCGATACAGCTCGTAGATGCGGTTGTAGGCACGGATGTGGGTCGACTTGCCGCACCCCGACGGTCCGATGATGGCCGTCACTCTGCGCTCCAGGATGTCGATGGAGTTGCGGAAGAGCGCCTGGTGTTTGCCGTAGAAGAAGTCCAGGTCGCGCACCGACAGCTTCACCGGTCTCTCGGCCGTCGCCCGACTCTCCGGCGTGCGCTGCCCGGAGACCTCGAGGCGCGGCGTGACGATCCTCCCCGTCGTCTGCGGTCTCTCAGCCACTGTCCCTACCATTCCTTCCCTCTCTCGAAGAGCAGCCGTGCGACGATGTTCAGCCCCAGCACGGCGACGATGATGAGCAACGCAGCCCCCCAGGCGATCTCCTGCCAGTTCTTGAAGGGCGAGAGCGCGAAGTTGAAGATGGTGACGGTGAGATTGGGGGTCGGCCCGCCCAGGTTCTTCGTCCAGAATGGGCTGTTGAGCGCCGTGAAGAGCAGCGGCGCCGTCTCGCCGCTGACGCGGACCAAGGCGAGCAGCGCGCCGGTGACGAGGCCGCTGCGCGCGGCGCGCACGACAACACCGAAGGTCGCGCGCCAGCGCGGCGCGCCCAGGGCGAGCGCCGACTCACGCAATTCGTTGGGTACGAGGTTGAGGATGTCCTCGGCCGTCCGCGCCATCACCGGCAACATGATCACCCCGAGCGCGAACCCGCCGGCGTAGCCGGAGAAATGGCCGAGCGGCTTGACCAGCAGGGCGTAGGCGAAGATGCCGATGATGATCGACGGCACCCCCACCAGCACGTTGGCGACCAGCCGCACGGTCGTAGCCCAGCGGTTGGTGCGGCCGATCTCGGCGAGATAGACGCCGGCCAAGAAGCCGGCGGGAATGCCGAGACCCGCCGCGAAGCCGGTAATCATGAGCGTGCCGAGGACGGCGTTCGCCACCCCGCCGCCCTTCCGCATCGGATCGGCCGGCGTGGGCTGCGTGAAGAAGCTCAGGCTCCACGCGCTCAGGCCGCGCGCGACCACCGTGTACAAGATGAGCGCCAGCAGCACGATGCCGATCGAGGCAGCGACCCAGGCGACCACCTTCAGCACGACGTCGGCCGTCTTGCGACCGCGCGCCGGTCGCGGGCGCGGTGCGGCGAGCGCCCGTTGCCGCCGGCCGTTCACAGGTGGACCCCCGTTCACAGGTGGACCCCGACCGACGCGCGCACGCGGCGCAGCCAGAAGTGTGCCACGAGCTGAATGATGACGGTGATGACGAAGAGGATGAGGCCGAGTTCGATCAGGGTGCTCAGCAGGAGCTTGTCGGACGCCTCACCGAACGAGTTGGCGACCGTCGAAGTAATCGTGCTCATCGGCCAGAACCAGCCCGCGTGAACCTCCATGACCTGGCCGGCGACGAAGGCGACGGCCATCGTCTCACCGAGCGCCCGGCCAAGGCCGAGGAACACGGCCCCGATGACGCCCTGCAGGCCGTAGCGCAGGCTCACCTTGCGGGTCACTTCCCAGGTGGTAGAGCCCATGCCGTAGCTCGCCTCCTTGATCACCGCGGGCACCATGCGCAGCACGTCGCGCGCCACCGCGGTGATGAAGGGCAGGATCATGAGCGCCAGGATCATGCCCACCGTGAGCATCCCCAAGCCGGCCGGCGGACCGGAGAAGATCGGGATGAACCCCAAGTGCGTGCCGAGCCAGGGCTCGACGTGAGCGGCCATGAACGGCGCCAGCACGAACAGTCCCCACATGCCGTAGATGATGCTGGGGATGGCCGCCAGCAGCTCGATGGCCGTGCCGATCACGCGACTGACGGACGGCGGCAGCAGCTCCACCAGGAGCAGCGCGATCACCAGCGCCAGCGGCGTGGCCACCACCATGGCGATGACCGTCGAGACGACCGTGCCGTAGATGGCCGCGAGAGCGCCGAACCGGTGCTGCGTAGGATCCCACGTCTTGGACCACAGGAAGTGCAGGCCAAAAGCTTGCAGCGACGCGCGCGAGTCGAGGACAAGCGCGACGAGGATGGCGACCACGAGTGCCGCCACGATCACGGCGGAGATGCGAACGACCGCACGGAAGACCGGGTCTCCGAAACGCCCGAGGCCGCGAGGCGTCGCCTTGGCGACGCCTCGCGGCCCGGTCGGCGGGACTTCTGCCTCGAGCGTGCTCACGATCGGTTCTCCCTACCGCTGCCGCGCGAGTCGACCGTCTCCGCCATCATGGCCAGACGGGTGAACCGTTCGCGGTCAGGTCCTTGCTCCAAGTCTTCTCGATGAGGCCCACCGCCGAAGCCGGCAGCGGCACGTAGTCGAGGCTCTGCGAGGTCGCCTGGCCGTTCTTGAAGGCCCAGTCGAAGAACTTGAGGACCATCTTGGCGCGCGCGGCGTCGGTCTGGTCCTTCTGCATCAAGATGAACGACGCGCCGGTGATCGGCCAGCTGGCAGCACCTTGCTGGTCGACAAGCGTAAGAGAGAAGCCGGGCGCCTTGGCCCAGTGGGCGTGCTCGGCCGCTGCCGCAAACGTGGCCAGCCTCGGCTTAACGAAGCTACCGGCCTTGTTTCGCAGCTGCGCGTAGTTCATGGAGTTCTGCACGGCGTAGGCATACTCGACATAGCCGATCGAGCCGTTGATCTGCTGCACGTAGGCGGCCACGCCGGAGTTGCCCTTGCCGCCGACGCCCGTCGGCCAGCTGACCTCGGTGCCGGCCCCGACCTTGCTCTTCCAGTCCGACGACACGGCGGAGAGGTAGTTGGTGAAGATCCAGCTTGTACCCGAACCGTCGGAGCGATGCACGACGGTGATCTGCGTCGCGGGCAGGTTCATGCCGGGGTTCAGCGCGGCGATCGCCGGATCGTTCCAGGTCGTGATCCGACCCAGGAAGATCTTGGCGAGCACATCGCCGGTGAGCTTGAGCTGGCCGGCGCCGATGCCGCCGACGTTGATGACCGGCACGTCGCCGCCGACCGTGGCGGGGAACTGGACGAGGTTGTTGGCTTGCAGGTCGGACGGCGTGAGAGGCGCGTCGGAAGCGCCGAAATCGACCGTCTTGGCCTCGATCTGGGCGATGCCGCCACCGGAGCCGATGGCTTGGTAGTTGAGCTTGACGCCGGCGAGGCCCTGATAGTCGCTCGCCCATTTCGAGTACAGCGGGTAAGGGAAGGTAGCTCCGGCGCCGACGATGGTGTCGCCGCTCAGCGCCTGGGGCGTGAAGGTGGCGCCGGCAGCCGCGGGAGAGCCGCTCGTCGTGGCCGCCGAGTTCGAGCTGCCGCCGCAGGCCGCGAGCAGCACCGACAACGCCACGATGACCAGCGCGACCAATGCCGCGTTTCTCATGTGCCGAACCTTTGTCATCTACCTGTTCCTCCGTCTCGTCGACCTTCTGTGGCCCAACGCGCCGCCCTTCGCGGCCCAACGGGCCTTGTTCCGCCAGTTACGCTACCCGGGCTTTGTGAGCGTTCGATGAGCGCAACGTGAGAGGTCTGTGAAATCGACGCAGAGATCGGCGAGGGAGCCCCGGGACGAGGGAGCCTCGGGCGAGGGATCTCGACCGTCGTGGGTCGCCTCGCTGCAGGTCTCTCTGCCTACCGCAGGGGCGCTTCGAAACGATGAGCGGGGGGCGAGCTTCGTGCGAGGGCCGCGCCGCGCGCCGTCGCCCTCAGGAGATCGGCAGGGTGATGATGAACGTGCTACCCTTGCCGACGGCACTCTCAACCGAGACCGAGCCGCCGTGCACCTGGGCGATGTGCTTGACGATGGCCAGACCGAGGCCGGTGCCGCCGAGGTCGCGGCTGCGCGCCTTGTCGATGCGATAGAAGCGCTCGAAGAGGCGCGGCAGTTGCTCCCGCCCGATCCCCGGCCCTGTGTCGTGTACGGAGATCCTCACCTCACCGTCGGCGCGCTCCCCCCTCACCTCGACCCGGGCGCCGGGCTCGCTGTACTTGATGGCGTTCTCGAGCAGGTTCACGACCGCCTGCTCCAGCAGCGGCGCGCTCATCGGCGCCTGGAGATCGCCTGCGCAGGACGTGGTCACCGCAACGTCCTTGTCGAGTGCCAACGCAGCGCAGGTCGCGACCGCCGCGTCGAGCACATCGCCCACGGAGCCCGGAGCAAGGGGCAGCGCGGCGGAGTCGTCCTCTTGCTCCAGGCGGGAGAGGCTCAGGAGGTCCTCGAGGATGGCGTTCAGTCGATCGCTCTGCGCGGCGATGATGCTCACGAATCGTCGCGCGTCGTCGGGGTCTTGTAGCGCTCCGTCGAGCAACGTCTCGGCGAAGCCCTTGATGGAGGTCACCGGCGTCTTGAACTCGTGTGAGACGTTGGCCACGAACTCCTTGCGGACCCTCTCGAGTCGCTTGAGGCGGGTCACGTCGTTCAAGACCACCAGCACGCCGATGACCCCACCCTTCGATCCGCGCAGCACCGCGCCGTGCGCCTGCAGGTGGCGCTCGCCCTCGTGGCGAAGCGCGATCTCGCCCTCAATCGGCTCGCCGGCCGTTGCCGTGCGCCGCAGGAACCGCTGCAGCTCCGGGATGCGGGCGACCTCCTGGATCGTGCGGCCGCGCGCCTCACGGGTGTCGGCGCCGAGAAGCCGCGCGGCGGCCTCGTTCATCGTGATCACGCGCTCCGACCGGTCGACCGCGAGGACTCCCTCGATCATGCTCCCGAGGACGGCCTCCTGTTCGTTCTTCTGCCGCGTGATCTGCCGCATACGCGCGTCGAGCTCGGCCGACATGGTGTTGAGCGCGTCGGCCAACGCGGCCATCTCCTCCGACCCCTGCACAGGCACCTTCTCGGTGAAATCGCCTGCCGCCATGCGAGCGGCGCCCTGCCGCATCTCCTGCAGGGGCCTGGCAAGGCGACGAGAGACGAACAATCCGATGACGCCGGCGATCAGCGCCACGATGACGGCGCTCACGGCGATACGCCAGCGCAGCGACGAGAGGGCCGCGTCGATCGCGGTGAGCGGCAACGCGGTGCGTACGACGGCCGTGACCCGCGACCCTTCGCGCAGCGGGACGGCGACGTACATCTCCTGCCGGTTCTGCGTCGGGCTGTGACGGATCGACTCCCCGACGCGCCCGCTCATCGCCACCCCGAACTCGGGGCGGTCGGCGTGGTTCTCCATGGTCGCCGGGTCGTTCTCGGAATCGGCGAGCACCAGACCCGAAGGCGCGATGACGGTGATCCGCGTGCCCGACACCCGGCCAAGCGCGACGATGCGCGCCTCGAGCCGCGCGAGGTCGCCCAATGCCCCGGGCTGCGCGAGTCGATCCTCGATCAACCAAGCACGCGCCGCCAGGTCTTTGGCCGTCTGCGAGATGTAGAAATCGTGCGTTCGCCCCTCCGCGTACACGGTGATCGCCGCGACGCACAGGACGATGACGAGCAGATACGTCGGATAGAGCTTCCAGACTAGCCGCGAACGGCGTCGGGACATGACAACCGCCCTTCGTGAGGGAACGTCACGCGAACCTGACCGCGTCCCGACGCCAGTGTACGCCTCGAAAGCTCGCTTCACTGCCGGCGCGCGCTACCCGGCCGCTTCGGCGTCGTTCGGCTTGAGGCGGTAGCCGACACCGCGCACCGTCTGGACATAGTGCCCGCAATCGCCCAGCTTGCGGCGCAGGCCGACCATGTGGACGTCGATCGAGCGGTCGGTCACGAAGCGCTCGCCCGCGTAGTCGTCTCCCTGTGCCGCGTCGACGATCTGTTGGCGCGTGAACACCCAGCCGGGACGCCGGGCGAGGAACACGAGGATGCGGAACTCGGAGGCCGTGAGGTCGACCTCGTGCCCGCGCACGACCACCTCGTGCCGCGCGGTGTCGACCCGCAGGTCGCCCACGGTCAGCACGGCGGTCTCGTCGGCCTGCTCGCCGGAGCGGCGGCGCAAGACGGCGCGCACGCGGGCAAGCAGCACGCGTGGGCTGAAGGGCTTCGTGACGTAGTCGTCGGCGCCCAGCTCGAGCCCGGCGACGACATCGGCCTCTTCGCCCTTTGCCGTGAGCATCACGACCGGGATCTGCTGTGTGCCGGGGTCTTTCTTGAGGGCACGGCAGACGCCGAGGCCGTCGAGGCCGGGCAGCATGAGATCGAGCACGATCAGGTCGGGGTGCTTGCGCCGGGCCACCGCCAGCGCGTCCTCCCCCGTCGAGACGGCCGTCACTGCGTAGCCTTCCTTCGACAGGTTGTACTCGAGCAGCTCACGGATATCGCGCTCGTCGTCGACCACCATGATCTGGTGCCGCGTCACGGCTTCTCCTTGAGTGCGGGTGTCCGCGGCAACTCTACCCCCGCTCTGTTAGCGGACCGTTAAGCCGCCGAGACGCGCAGCAGCAGAAGCGCATCGTACGCCGTCGTGCTGATCGCCCTGCACAAGCGCCGCTCAAGCCAGGATGGCGTCGTAGGCGCGCCGCCAGTCGCTGAAGTCGGGGAAGAGGAAGTCGGGATGGTGCTCGGCGAGCTCATCGAGCGAGTGCTTGCCGGTCGCGACGGCGATGGTCTTCACGGCGTGGTCGGCGCCGCAAAGGATGTCGGCCGGCGTGTCGCCGATGATGACGATCTCCTTGCCGGCGAACCGGCGCCCGGTGAACTCTTCGGCGCGCTGTAGGGCGATCGCCGGCAGGTCGGGCCTGTGGCCCGAGTCCGATCCGTCGGCGATCACTTTGAAGAGCCCAGCCAGGCCGGTGGGCGCCAGCTTCACCTTAGCTCCGTCGGTCACGTTGCCGGTGAGCAGTCCCAGCACGACGCGCCGGTCGGCCGCCAAAGCCGTCACAAGCTCCCTGACGCCGGGCAGCACCTCGATCACGCCGCCGCCGACCTCATCGCGCAGCGACTCCACGTAGCGCTCGAGGCACGCCGCCAGGCGCTCGCGGGCGAGCGCCTCGGGCGTGCCCCAGCGCGTCGCCAGGTCGACCACGATCGCGGGGTCGGTGCGGCCGTGGAAACTGTAGCCGTCGAGGCCCCCACTGACGCCGTAGGTCTCGAAGATGGCGCGGTAGATGGCGCGGCCGCCGGCGCCGTGAGCGTCGATGAGGGTACAGTCGACATCGAAGAGGGCGAGGCGCTGCGCGTGCTGCATGTGGTGCTCCTCTGTGAAGCGGTCGCCGGCGGCGGAACGGCGACCGCCGTGGAGCCGGTGTCACAGAACAGTATAGCGACCATGCGGCCGCCTGCGGTCAGTGGCCGCTCGCGTTCAGTCGCCGCCCGTGGGCGGGTTGCCGCC
>Ga0315280_10003145_pt1 | contig 25724 bp, 26 predicted proteins | sample YL17G06_40_MG_FD_203697 | JGI IMG/M metagenome (GOLD analysis project Ga0315280, IMG submission 203697) | Sediment microbial communities from Yellowstone Lake, YNP, Wyoming, USA - YL17G06_40 | ecosystem: Environmental > Aquatic > Freshwater > Lake > Sediment | place: USA: Wyoming | collected...
GCGAGTCTCTCTCCGTGAGCTTTCGGACAAACCCAGTTTCCACAAGTCTAGCCACCCGCTGTTCGAGGGCTGACCTAGAGAATCCGATCTTCCGCGCCAGATCTTCGGGGTATTGTGAGCCCTCGGAGAGATATCCCAGAATCTGGCGGTTTACGGGATCGGCGATCAGGGACAGTCTCAGGTTGAACAGTTCGTCCTCAGACAAGTCTCATCAAGCAATTCCGGATATTCTATCGCCTTCCATTAAGCATTTGTCAGGAGCACGTAAGAGGTTTGACCGACCGCTTACGAGGAAAGGGAAACTGGCGGCAGCGCACCTCGACGAACTCGACAAGGTTCCTGAAGGATGCTGGGACCAAACGACCTGCGCTTAGACCTGGGCGCGTGAGAAGAGGTAGGTACCTATGCCCACCATCACTGCGGAGAAGCTAAACAGCACCCCCAAGGCAATTAACCACCCGAGTGGACCAAGCAGAGGAGTTGCGGTTCCCTGCAAACACCACCGCAACAGTTCGACTCCATAAAACAGAGGATCGAAAAACATCGCGACTTGGAGTGGAAATGGCGCCACGCCAATAGGAAAGAACACCCCCGACAGCATGAACAACGGCCACATCACAAAGGTAGAAATCAACTGAAACGCGTGAAAATCAGTGAGCTTTGAACCTATGGCTACGCCTAGGCCAACGAAGCCGGTGGTGATGAGGAACATAATTCCTATCGCTGCGAGCGCGCCCGCTGCCAGAGCTAGAGTTGGCGTGTAGGCGCCCATTAGCCCGGCAACCGTCATCAGTATTATGCCCTGGATAGATGCAGTCACAGCCCCACCCAGGATTTTTCCGAGGATGATACTGATGCGGCTAACGGGAGCGATGAGCATCTCTTTCAGGAAGCCGAATTGACGATCAAAGACGACAGAGACACCGGAAAATACGGAGCCAAAGAGGAGCCCCATGCCTATTATCCCGGGTGCCAGGTATGAGAGGTAGTTGAGGCCGCCGAATCTGCCGATGAAGCCTCCGAGCCCCAAGCCAAAGATGGCGAGGAAGAAGAAGCTCTGCGCCACCGACGCAACGATTCGTGTCTTAGCTCGCCAGTAAAGTTTCAATTCGCGTAACAGGATCACATAGACTGCTTGTGCGTACAGTGGTTGTACCATTTCACATTTCTCCTTCGTTCCATGTATATCTCAACCCCTGACTCGACCGCGGGCTGCTTGGATGATACGACGGCGCCGTATAGTCTCCATGAAGCTGCCGTGTTCGTCACGGATGTTTCGCCCGGTCACCGAGAGGAAGACGTCGTCTAAGGTGGGCTTATGCAGCTCCACTGACTCAAGGACAACCCCAATTGTATCGACAAGCTTCACAATCTCGGGAATTCGATGTCCTCCGTCGTCCACCAACAGATTCAGACGTTTCGGACCCTCATTACTGCCAAGTTCACCATTCTCGCCAACTACGCCCTGTGCCATTATCTGCTCTACGTGTTTAGGCATCTTGCCACCGCCACCAGCATAACCTGAACTCGCCCCTGGCATCATTCCCCCGGGGCTGATCCCAGGCATCACTTCGCCTAAGCTTCCACCACCGGGAGTTCCTCGCATCATCTGCATCATGTGACTCATCGCTGCTTGGCTGTTGTCGCCTACAACCATGTCGACGCGACGTATCCAGTCCTTTTCCTCGAATACGGGACGTATTTTCGCAATTGCCGCCGGATCCTTGAAGGTTAAACTCACAATATCCCCTTCCAAGCGCGCCTTCAGCCTGTCGGGAGTATCGAGCGCGACGATTTTACCAAAGTCAATAATCTGGATGCGGTCACAAAGATAGTCTGCCTCTTCTGTGTAGTGAGTGGTTAGGATGATTGTGATGTTATGGTCTTCGTTCAGGCGCTGTATATGTTCCCAGATCACGCGTCGAGTTTGGGGGTCCAGGCCCAGCGTCGGCTCATCAAGGAATAGGACTTTCGGATAGTGAAGCAGTCCCCGGGCGATTTCCAGTCGGCGCTTCATGCCACCACTGTAGGTCTTTACGAGGTCATCGGCGCGATCTGCGAGTTGGACCACCTTCAGCATTTCCTTGATCCGCCCCTGCCGCACATCCCGCTTGAGGCCATAGATGCGACCATGAAAGTCCAAGTTCTCCCTGCCAGTCAATTCAATATCAAGGGTGGGATCCTGGAAGACGAATCCGATGCTGCGACGAACCCCATCGGGCTCCTTAAGAATGTCGTAGCCGTTCACGGTAGCGGTACCGCTGGTCGGTCGCAACAGCGTTGCCAGCATATTCAAGGTGGTTGTTTTACCCGCTCCGTTGGGACCGAGGAACCCTAAGATTTCGCCTTCCTCTACAGCGAAACTGATGCCATCTACTGCCCTAACAGCGTTGTCGAAGATCTTGGTAAGCCCTTTCACCTCGATTATGTGAGAGGGCTTGGTCAAATTTTCAACCGTTCCTATTTTCCTCTCAAAGTCCCGCAGAAAGAGGGCGCCTTAAATAACCTTTTCTAAAAGAGCTACTGACTCTTTGTAGGATGTCACAGAAGCGCACTAGCCAGAGAAGAATCCGTTGGGCGCAAGGAGAGCTAGCCCACACGAAAGGAAAAGGATGTACCGCCACCGGCTCGGTACACCTTCTGTATGAACTAGGTGAGAGCAGGGGCTACACCGAATCGGGGCTCTAGAAAGAGAACAGTTGAGAGGTCAAGAAGTTTGGATCACAGGCTATCTATTTCAACCGCGTCGTTTATTATCATGGCTACTTAATGTGTCTGACCTAGTAGGGCTGTTCTGTGATGAGCTGCTGTGCTGACTGCCCCGACTACTTTCAATGTGAGAGGACCCAATGCTGTGAGGAGTGCCCCCTCTACGCCGAATGTGTGAAGAGGCTGGAGAAGAGGAAAAAGTAGTCTCCACCATCTTAGGACTGTGCTCCGGGAATGCCGATACACAGAAAGATCGATCCACAGAAACCTGACCTTGAGACGATTTCGCTGGCCGCGCGCATCTTGGAATCGGGTGGACTAATAGTCTATCCGACGGACACGGTCTACGGGCTTGGCTGCGACCCCTATAACACAGGGTCGCTTAGGAGACTCTTCGCCGTGAAGGGGCGCCCGATCTCACTGCCAGTCCCGGTAGCCGTATCGGGGATAGATATGGCTGACCGGTTGGCCCTCGTCACGAGCAAAGCGCTGACACTCATGCGGCGGTTCTGGCCCGGACCTCTGACAATCGTCTTGAAGAAGAAAGATGTGGTCCCAGTCTTGGTCACCGGCGGGGAGGAGAGAGTTGGGGTAAGGATGCCAGACCTCGCAACCCCGTTGAAGGTGATGGAAGCAGCGAGCCTGCCGATCGTAGCCACGAGTGCAAACGTGCACGGGGAGCCGAGCCCGCCCTCAGTGGAGGCGATTTCCGACCGGATAATCAGAGAGGTCGACCTAATCCTAGACGGGGGAAGGACGACTGGGGGAGTAGAGTCCACTGTGGTGGACCTGACAGTCGACCCCCCAGCGATCATTAGGCGGGGTCCGATTCCGAGCGAGCTCCTCCTACATACGATCTAGCGGCTCACGGAATGAGAGTTTAGGGCTCGGAACCTGCTCTCAAGCTGCTTGAGGGTGTCTGTTCTCCGCTGGAGCTCCGCCTTCATTCTGTCTATCACGCTGACAGGTGTGGGATCGACCTCGTTGAGAATCGCCAGATAGAAGCTTGCGAAATCCCCGATGTAGATCGCCGAGAGCATCTTTGCGAGAGTGGACTTCCCACGGCACCAGACTTCATGGACGCCCGCAGCCTTCGCGCGGATCAGCCCCTCGGTCACCTCTATCCTCGTCCTGATGGGGGGCGGCTCCACCTCGTCGCGGATTAGAATAACCGAAAAGCGTCTAGTCACCTCCAACGGTGCCTCCCAGCCGACTATCTCGTTGTGGTCCAGTTCCGGGAATCTATCAAAGACGCTCATGGTCTTGCTGTTCTCGTTGAACTGAGTCTTCATCCTGAGAGCGACGGCCGTGTAGGCCCCAAATCCGTAGATGGCTGGCACCTTTCCTCTCAATGACAGCGCGATCTTCTTGGAGATGTTCTTGTCTGTGAGATTCTCGGGCTTAATCTCCTCCCTGACCTTCCCAAGAACCGAGATGGCTTCCTTAATCTCATCATCCCCACCCGGTATCACCCCGAGCTTCTGAGAGAGCACGATGAGCGGGAAGAAGAGATACGGAATCGCGTACCTAGGCGGCATACCAGCGGGGAGCTTGACGAGGGGTATGCCCAGACTGTTCGAGTACCTCTCCAGCAACCCTCCAGAGGTAATCGAGATGACAGCACACCCTCGCTCAACCGACTCTAGAAAGGAGCTGACCGTCTCCTCCGTGTTCCCGGAGTAGCTGACCGCGAAGACGAGGGTATCCTGGCCCGTGTACGCGGGAATGTGATAGTCCCGACAAACGTCTATGGGTACATTTACGACTCCCGTCAGCCAGCACCGTAACAGGTCTCCTCCTATCGCGGAGCCGCCCATCCCTACGACGAGAACCTTTTTCGGTTGTCGGTAGTGGATCACCCGTCTATCGGATACTCTCACTGTTGAGGGCAGGTCTAGCCTTCGCGTCGCCTCCACGGCTTCGCCACAGCTTTCGGGGAGCTTCAACAGTATCCCTAGGGCGTCGCTCTTGTCCACCTTCCGAATCGAGTTCAAGTTGTCCAAGACGCTAACCATAGACCCCACCAAGCTGAGAATGATTGGTCTCCAGCCTCACTATCGACGAGCAGGACGGTATCACCTTTTTGTTCCAGCCACCCCTTAAATTCAGGTTCTTCCAATGAAGGTCTGGCTCCGTCAGGTTGTGGTCCATTGAATTTCAGCACCGGGCTCTCAATAGCTGTGCCAGCCTCTTTCATCGGAGACACCCCCCACCTGAGAGAGAAGACATACAAGGTCGGATTGATCGGGCGAGCCGCCGCCATATTCAAGGTTGAAGAGATCGTCGTCTACCCCGATCTTCTCGGAAGAGACCAGACACGGGAGACTGAGCTGATCTCCTCTATACTTTCGTACATGGAGACGCCCCAGTACCTGCGGCGTTACCTGTTCAGACTGGACATGGATCTGAGATACGTTGGCATTCTGCCCCCTCTTAGAACCCCCCATCACCCAACAGCCCGGCAAGCCCTGAACCTTCGGGTGGGCGATCTGCGGGATGGTGTAGTCACCGGAGGGCATGGAGATGAGGTCGATATCGGAGTTGAGACACCAGCGATCCTCAGAGGACGCAGGTGGAGACAGGGCGACAGGGTGACCGTGAGGGTGGTTGAGGTCGGCAGGACTCCGAGAGTAATGGCCATCAACAGGGGGGAGATAAGGGCCTACTGGGGTTATCGGGTTACGGTTTCGAGCCTCCGGTTGGGCGCGTATATTCGGAAGAGCGCACTCGATCTCGTAGTCGCTACCTCTAAGTACGGTCGAAGCCTCGCTGAAACGGCCAGCCAGCTTAGAGACAGGTGGCAGGCGACGAGGAGAAAGCTCGTGGTCTTCGGCTCTCCGGGGGAGGGTCTGAAAGAGATCCTGAGCCACGAAAACCTTAAACTAGAGGATGTTGCTGATTTCACGGTCAACGCGGTTCCGGGTCAGGGAACCGAGACCGTCCGGACTGAAGAGGCGGTCTACATCTCCCTCGCCGGACTCCTGTCGGTGATAGGTGGAGAAGTTGGGTCATAGGAAGAAAAACGCTCCGAAGCGTGGTTCGCTCGCGTACTTACCTAGGGGTCGGGCTCGTCGGATAGTGGGTCGGGTGAGGTTCTGGCCTGAGGTCAAGGCGGCTTCCCCTGTCCTCTTGGGCTTCGCGGGCTACAAGGCGGGCATGACCTACGCTTATGTCCTCGACAACGACCAACGCTCTCCCTACTATGGGCGGGAAGTTATTCAGCCGGTCACGGTCGTCGAGACACCTCCTCTCATGCTCTGCGCCATCCGAGCCTACGGTGGGGGTCATGGCGGTTTGAAGACCCTAACCGAGGCTTGGACGAAGAGCCCGCCCAAGTACCTGGAGAGGGTTCTGACTCTTCCGGAGAACCTCGATCCAGAGAGCGGATTCAAGAAGATGGAGGGATCGCTCGGTCAGATCAAGGAGTTCAGGGCTGTCTTCAGCACTCAGCCGTGGCTGTCGAGCGTCCCGAAGAAGAAACCTGAGCTGATAGAAGTCAAGGTCTCAGGAGGGTCCTTGAAGGATCAGCTCGACTACGGAAAGAAGACGCTCGGAAAAGAGGTCAGGGTGCCGGACGTCTTCAGCGCCGGTCAGCTTGTGGACGTAGTGTCCATCAGCAAGGGCAAAGGCATCCAAGGTCCAGTCAAAAGATGGGGTGTGAAGAAGCTCCCACACAAGTCTAGGAAGACTGTGCGGGGGATCGGTTGCCTCGGGCCATGGCACCCAACCTACGTGATGCACACGGTACCTCGGGCCGGGCAGATGGGCTTTCACCAAAGAACCGAGTGCAACAAGAAGATACTAAGGATTGGGAAGGATGGATCCGAGGTCACTCCGAAGGGTGGCTTCCTCAGGTACGGCGTAGTCAAGGGCGACCACCTGCTTCTGGGAGGAAGCGTCCCTGGCGCGGCTAAGAGGCTGCTTAGACTTCGCGTCCCAGCCAGACCACCAACGAGAGCTCCGAAAGAGCCCCCACAGATCACCTACCTCAGCCTAGAGTCGCCCCAAGGCCGGTGACCAACGATGACTCTCAACAAAGATACGATCTCAGTTTTCGACCTGAACGGAGATCTCGCCAAAGCTGTATCGCTGCCCTCAGTCTTCGCCACCTCCATCAGAAGAGACGTGATTCGGAAAGCTGTTGTTGCACTCCAGTCCCACAAGATCCAGCCGCAGGGGAGAGACGTCATCGCCGGCATGAGAACCAGCGCCGAGTCTGTGGGAACCGGGCGCCATCTAGCGAGAGTGCCGAGGGTGAAGGGCTCAAGATCGCCGCGGGCTGGGGAGGGAGCGATCGCGACCATGACGGTCGGCGGAAGAAGCGCTCACCCCCCGAAAGCTGAGAAGACCATCGCGAAGAGAATCAACAGAAAAGAGAGACTGCTCGCAATCCGCTCCGCGATAGCCGCGACAGCGCACGACGACATCGTCACTTCTAGGGGCCACGCCTCGTCCAAGGTCAAGGAACTGCCCCTCGTTGTAGTGGACGACGTTGAGAGCCTTAAGGACGTGGACAGTGTAAAGGGGGCTTTTGAGAAGCTCGGGGTCTGGGAGGACGTCCAGAGGGCGAAGGCTCACAGGGGCATGAGGGCTGGGATAGGCAAGCGAAGAGGGCGCAAGATGAAGAGAGCTGTTGGACCCCTATTAGTCGTGGCTGAGGACAAGGGCATTCGACGAGCGGCAGGAAACCTTCCGGGCGTGGACGTGATAAGAGTAGACAGGTTGAACGTTGAGATGCTCGCTCCGGGCACACACCCGGGGCGGCTGACCGTATGGTCCGAGTCTGCTCTGAAGAAGCTGCAAGAAATCTATGGATGAGCGAGGTGGTCGTGTGGATCCTCTGAAGGTGATCCTGCATCCAATGATGACAGAAGATTCGGTCACGCTCATCGAGTCTGAGAACAAGCTTACCTTCGCGGTCGATCGAGAGGCGTCGAAACGCCAGATAAAGGAGGCTGTGGAGAGGCTCTACAACGTCAAGGTTGAGGCGGTCAACACGATGATCTCGGTCAGCGGCGGGAAGAAGGCCTATGTGAAGCTGAGCCCGGAGAGCAGGGCCTCGGAGCTGGCGATAAGGCTAGGAATCCTGTAGAGGGGGAATCGGCTTGGGAAAGAGAATCCGAGTTCAGAGACGTGGAAGGGGTAGCCCGGTTTTCAGAGCTGCCACTCACAAGCGGGTGGGCGGGGCAGCGTATCCTGTGATCTCTGACACACAACTGAACTCATCGGTAGTAGGGATCGTGCAGGACATCGTTCATGAACCAGGAAGGGGCGCTCCACTGGGCAGAGTCAAGCTGGACAACGGTGAGAGCTTCTACACCGTTCTCCCCGAGGGTGTATCCCTGGGGCAGCAGATTCAGGTTGGGGCTGAAGCACAGGTGAAGATCGGAAACGTGCCCACCCTCGGCAAGATCCCGGCCGGCACGATCGTCTGTAACCTTGAGCTTGCTCCGAGCGACGGTGGCAGAGTAGCCCGATCCTCGGGCATGTACTCGACCGTGATAACACACACGCCCCGCGGGACCATCGTCAAGCTCCCATCTGGCAAGAATATCTCGCTGAGCGACAGGTGTAGGGCGACAGTTGGCGTGGTCTCGGGCTCGGGTAGACCGGAGAAGCCCTTCCTCAGAGCCGGGAAGCGCGCTGCACTAATGACCGCCAAGGGGCGAAAGTACCCGAGGACAAGGGGGGTTGCGATGATCGCGGCAGTCCACCCCTTCGGTGGTGGGAGGCACAAGACATCTGTTAGACCGACCACGGTTTCTCGCGGCGCACCACCTGGAGCCAAAGTAGGGCACATCGCTGCTAGGCGCACTGGGTTCGGGAAGAGGCGGAGAAAGATCGCTTAGCGCCTAGATCTTCTCCTAGACAGTATCAGGATTGACGAGAGAAGCGAGACCGCGACTGCGAGGATCAGCTGGAGCTGGTTCTGACCGCTCGATGCCTGACCCCTATCCACCCCAAGAGAGACGCCATGAGTCACGTCCTCGCCTAGGTCTAGGGTCTTTTCGTACGAGGTCGAGCCTGTTGCACTGACCTCAACCCTATACTGCCCGACAGGAACCCGGAAACTTACGCTCCCCTCTTGGTCGGTCGTTAGAGCAAGGCGTGCGGTTTGATTTCCATCGGGTCCCAATCGTGTGATTACCACGGTCGCTCCCGGAAGCGGGCTACCCAAGCCATCCCTGACCTTCACAACGAGACTGATGAGACGTTGGATGCTGATCGTTCGATTCTCAGACATCGAGACGGTACTGTTTCCACACATTGCGGTCAGGACCAGAGAGTAGTTTCCAGTCGGCAGAGTTTTTGGCACTGTGAAGAGCCTCACAGACCGAACAACCGCAGCTTGAGGCTCCATATCAGCGCCCCAAGACACCGGCTGGGGCGTGTACACCGAAGTGTCGTTGCCTCCCTTTAGACAGGGCTGAATCGTGACACCCCTCAGCTTCACAGTCGTCGCAAGGGATCTGAGTGTTATGGGAATCGTGACCTCACTCTCGGTCACGTGCCGCTCCAGAAGTGGAGGGATCTCGATTCTCAGTTCGACGTTGTCATCGAACAGGGTCTTTCCCAGCAACCCTAGCTCGTCGACTATGATCTGTTTTCCCAGATACCTAGCGTCTAGGATCTTCCCAACGAGTCTGCCAGCAGCATCGCCCGAATAGGCTACGGGCATCACCCCCCTCTCTGTCCGAGCTGTGAGCCTGACGTTCATCGGAGCCAGCTCTAGAACCGCCTCCACATCCTCAGCCGGTTTACCCGTCTCGTAGAAGAAGCTCAGTGTGAAATTAAGCCCGACGGCGCTTTCACTAATCGAGGACAGCGTGGCTTCAAGTCTGTGCCTCTCCAGAACCTGCCTCTGGAGGCATCTGGTAATATCCATTGGTCCACTGATAGCCGTGAAGGTTAGGCTCCCGGAGTAGTTCTGGCCGTCTGGGAAGGCGAACCTAGCTCTCCCAGACTCATCAGTCATGCTGTTCAACCCAAGCTCTGTGACCTCGACTCTGACGTTGGGGACCGGGGACCCGTTATGGGACCACAACACAGGAACCTCCACAACGCTCCTTCGGGGGTCGGAGTTATCGATCTCCAGACCACCGATGGACATGGCGGTCCACACGAGATCAGCCGTTGAAGCCCGGTACTTGGTGATACCATGCACGTTCTTTGGAGTGGGCGTGTATGTGACCTGCCTTGCTGTGGGGTCGTGTTCAAGGTAGGTGAAGCTGAACGTTCCGTTGACCGACGTAGCCAAGGAATGACCATCACTGACATCACCGCTCAGGGGGTCGTTGAGACGCGGGGAGCTCCCTCCGTTCGGGTCGTACCGGTACCAGCCCTGCACCACGATATCAATCCCAGTCCCGACATCGGTCCAGATCTCATCGGTTGTCCGGATGGAGTCGCTAGACAGACTCAGCACGACCTCGGTCCAAGTCACGTTCTTCCCCCAACATTCATGATAGGAGATATGCTCTGGACCAGAACCCTGTGTCCCTCTTCGCGGGTTTTCAGCCAGATCCGCGTAGGCTTTCAGCATCTTCCTAGCGAGACCCCAACATCCTCCAAACACCGCCAGACCGCCCCTGTCCGTGGTTTTCGGAGACAGCCAGACCTCCGTTCCGTTCGTTGTCAAGTGAACCTTAGCGTCGGATATCGACGAGCTCCCGACGTGGAGCCAGAACACCCTGAACCCCAGCTCAACACGGTCGTTGTCGTTCGCCCAAAAGTCCTGAGATAGGGCATCGGTCAGCCCAGCCCAAGAGTCAAGAGCTACCCCCAAACCCGTCCAAGTTATGTTGAGTGAGGCTCCTTTGTAGAGCGGTATGTGATGAGTATTATCCTCAAGCATCCTGAAGGTGAAGGTGGTACGCCCTGCTGTCCGAGGATTGGAGTTTGAATACGAGAAGTTGAGAACTCCTTGGGCTGAACACCCGACCTGGAGCCCATCGGTCACGGAGCAGTTAGCGTGCTCCCGCAAGGTTGGCGAACCTCCGCCTCTTGGGTCGTAGAGGTACCTAGTGAAGATGGAGATCCGCACCTCGGAGTCCACGTCGGTCCAGACCTCGTCGAACGGCGTCCTCTGATCCTCCGAGAGGCTCAGCGCAACGGATGTCCACGTCACCCTCCAGCTCCACCCACCCGAGTTATAGGTTATCCCGTGGTCCCCAGCCTTCGGAGTCAGCTGGATCACGTGTTGAGTCGCGGTGCCCCTGAGCGAGGGTTCGAGTATGGACCAGCCTACGCTGGGATAAGGCGGTTGGGCTAGGTCTTTCACCCAGACACCATCTCTCCACAGCGAGATGGTGCCACCTGACGCGTTCTGACCGCTGTGGCTCCAAACCAAGTGGACCCTCAGGGAGACCTGGGTGTCGTCTGGAACCCAGAGTTCCGTACTCGACTCATCAGTGGGTCCGTTCACTACGTCAACCACAAGGCGGATCCCGGTCCATACTATATCAACTGTGTAGTTGCCAGCGCTGCAGGTGATTCCACGGTCAGCGCGTATAGGCTGGAACTCGAAGGTGTGCCTGACATCGGCATAGGTCAGCGTAGGAGCCGTCACCACCCCACCCGTGAGGTTTTGGAGGGTCGTTAGTCGTTGCGAGTCACATCGGACCCCAACCGTTACGTTCTTCGCAAGGGACGAGTCATGTGACCATCTCACTACAACCCTTAGGACCACGGGTGAGTAGCTGTTCGCCCAACAGGTATCCGAGGCAGTCTCTGTTGTGCCGCTGAAACTGAAGGGAGAGCATGTCAACCCCGTCCACACCAAGGGCGCGCTCCAGTTCTCCACGGCGTAGGTTATGCCGTGATCCGATCGGACCGGACTCACCTCAACGAGATGCCTCGCGTTTGAGTAGGTTAGGTTGACTTGAAACCTACTCGGCTGCCCCGCGGCGACAGCCGCTCTGATGAGTTCACCACCATCGAGCCCGGCCCGGATAGCACCTCCCGTCGCCGTTGCCTGATCGTGGGTCCACGTGAGGTGGTACGTCAAGGTCACCTGCGCGTTGTTGTTCGTCCACAGCTCCTCGTCACCCTGTGCGCCTCTCTGGGAGTCAAACCACACCTTGAGTCCGGTCCAGATGATAGTCTGGTTCCAGCCGCCTGAGTTGTAGACAATTCCATGGTCGGCCTGTCTTGGAGATATTCTGAGGCTATGCGCTGAGTCGGCGTGCCTCATGCTGGAGTCTGAAAGAACGTAGTGTGAATCAAACCTAGCTGAGACGGTGTAGTCTTTCCTCACGGCATCGTCGCAGAACAGCGTTAGAACCCCACCAGTGGCTGGCTTGGAATTATGGCTCCAGAGGAGACTCGCTCTCAGCGTGACCTGTTGATTGTTGTTGGTCCACCACTCCGCAGGAGACGCGTCCGTCAGACCCTCACTAGCCGTCACCGCAACCCTCAGACCTGTCCAGATAACGGATCGATTCCACTCCCCTCCGTTGAAAGTTATTCCATGGTCGCTCCGTAGAGGCTGGATCCGGAGGAGGCGATAGCTATCCCGGTAGGTCATCGGGACTGCCACCACGCCCGACTGATTCGAGTAGTCTCCAAGGCGAGTGTTGTTCGAGTAGGCCGTGACTACGGCACCAGTTGCCAGCGCGTAGGGTGAGGTGTGGGTCCAGACCAGACCGACCGTAGGAGTGACGACCGCCCCATTGTTCGTCCAGCACACGTCGCCAGATGCGTCGGTCAGACCGTCAATGCGCTGGAGAACCACTCTAAGTCCTGTCCATATCATCGACTTGGACAGCGAGTTGTTGCTGGATGTGATCTGATGGCGTGAACACATGGGGCTCGGAGCCGAAACCGGCTTTAAGGTGATCGTTTTCTGCGTGTCAACGAACGGTCCGCACGGGATGGTCACGTTTCCGCTCATCTCGGTCATTGACGAAGCGATCTCGATCGAGCCATCGAAGGCTTTTACGGTAGCGGAAGTGACGGGCGTACTCGGAGAGTGGGTCCACGACGCATGAGTTTTCATGCTCACTGTCGCCGCGTTGTTGGTCCACCAGGGGTCTGCAGAGTGGTCCGTGGCACCCCGTTCATGCACTAGCCAGTCTAGTCTCAGGCTCGTGATGAAATAGCTATGCGCTTCGAATCCAGCCTCGGTCCTGTCACTCGACAGGTACTTCACCCCGATCGTCCACTGACCCAGGGTGTCCCCTATCGGGGTCTCGAACGAAAAGGACGTGGAAGAGATCGACAGCATGTTTTCCAGAGATGACCCCAAGGAACCGTTGATCTGCCACGTCAAGATCCCGGGAGCAGCTGACCTAATGGCTATTGATACGCGCTTCTGTTCATTGGGATTGAAGTAGTCCTCGTCGTAGTAGACGCCGTTGGAAGACCACTGTGTCTTAACTCCTGTAATGTAGTTTGGTGATTGAAGCTTGACCGTGTACTTCCCGAAGCCGTGACCAGAGAAGACCGATGCTGGTATCAACAACTTCCCGGTCGAGCGGTCTGCCGCACAAGAGCTGCTCACATCGTGCTGCGACGGTTCGGGACAGAGAACCGTGATGGGACTGTCAAAATAGTCTTCTGGGAGGCCCGCCATGTAGGTGCGCGGGTTGGAGCAGCTGCTCCCGCCGACGTGAGGGTCGAGCCCCAGCTCGATGGCGTGTTGAGGCTGTTCCCCCGGAGCTCCTATCTGGATGGTATGAGATGTGGTGTTCGCGGTCGACCTCAGCGTACAGTCCACCCTAAGATTTGCGCTACAGCCCTTGACCTGTATGGATCCGGATTTGTATGGTCGGTCTGCTGGAGTGGAGGAGTTCTGCGATGTCCACACAAGGCTCCAGGAGGGCTGTTCGTTCAGGGTCAGTCTCGTCTTGTCGAACGTCACCTTAAGGTAGATGTTATCATAGAAGAATCGACTGACTGAGTTGCCCGCACGACCATTTCCTGCCGTGGCGCCACTCGCCCCATCATCCTGATCGCACTCAAACTGCTGAGCCTTGTGGGTGGCGTCAAATCTCACCCTCACGGTCGACCCACAGAGACCGGACCACATGCTACTTGGAAGGGATAGCGAATGAGTCGTCCACCCCTCGTTCCCCGTGTCTTGCCCGTGAAACATCGAGGACGCATAGGTGCCGCCACCTCCAGCGGACTGGACATAGACGACTTCCGCTCCCTGCGTCTCTGAGTACGGTATGATATGGATATGGTCGAATCGCGCGTTTATGAGACAGGGAAAGTTGTTTTGCTGGGGCTTGCTTCTAGAGTCGCACTTCACCTCGAATATCGAGCACCCGCTGGTGTCCTCCCAGCCGAACTTGCTCTTGATGTCGTCGCAGATGTTCCGCCCGTTGAGGTTGAACCGAGCACTGGTTGTACCAGTGCCCATAACAACCCACTTGGTATCCGGACTGTCAGCCATGAACCAATGGGCAGGGTCCAGATCCTGATTTATCTTCCAGACGTACACGATCCAGTAGTTGGTACCTCCTCTCGTGAAGCCGAATGAGATGTAGAAAGCGTCTTCACCCCCCGAGTTTGATCTGCCTCCCTCGTATAGCAGCGCTGAGCCGAACACCGCGACCTTGCCACCTGACAGATCAACCGCCAGACCTCCATGCGTTCGACCGACGGAGTAGTCGGTGTACGCGCTACTCGAGTAATATCTGAGGTACGCGTTGAAGAAGGCGGAGGTCTGCCCCTCGTAGTAGATGTCGGCGTTACTGTCGCCGCCCAGATTGTACCTGTGCAGCCCCCAATTCGCGCTCGGGAAGGCTTCGCCCCTGTTGCTCAGCCCGTCGGTGAACGTGTATATCGAGTCCGCTCTCTTGTGATCCCAGCACAACACCACGTCCGAGATCAGGCTGGGGTCGTACGGCGGGACGCTGAACTCCTTGTATACACTGTCGGTCTGGTCGGAGGTCGATGTCAATCCAGAGATCTCGTGCCTGAGAGCGTCCCGCCCGTCGACAGCCGCATTCTGTACCCAGCCAGTCCCAACCCAGCCCGATGTGCACGGATCTTGGACGGGTGAATCGGTCAGGGTGGCAAGAGATGACGTGGAAAGTCTCACCATTCCGTCGATTGAGTAGCCGGACGGGAAGTTTCCGCCAGGACTCCACTCCGTGCCGTATGTAGCATGATCGTGCGTCTCAGCGAAGTCGAGGAGTCGGGTGACTTGGAACGCTTTCCCCTCGAACACCGGGTCAACCCTCAATCGATCAGGCGTCGGCAGAGGGGATGGACTCCTCACCTTGGAGCATAGGGGGACGACAGTCTCGTTGGCGACCAAGAAGAAGTTTACCTTCTCCTTCTCTTGGGCTCCCGAGACCAGAACCGAGGCGACTTTGGACGCCCTCATCTCGAGGTAGACGGTCCGGTTTTCGGTCCTTATCGGATTGGCTTGATCGAATTCCTCCGCACTCAAGGGGGTGTACGAGGTCAGGTCGCCGCAGGACGCTTTCAACACGAAGGTTGAGTTCGGCTTGGAAGCTAGTTCTATCGCCCTCGGTCTTGAGACCCTTCCGTCGTAGAGGTGGGTTGCCCGTCCCAGAACCCTCAGGCGCGACGTATACGACGGGTTCAACATCTCAATGTTCAGTCTGTACAGCGCAGCGGGGACGGTGTTCAGCTCCTCAAGAAAAAGGGCGATAGGCAGCATCGACAAGACGATGAGGAAGACTGCTAAGGATATCATGGCGGCACCGGCGAGGTTTCTAGTTCGCAAACGCTTCACCGTCAGGGCTTCGGGTTCAGGGCACGCACGAAGTCGGGTGGTACGCTGCACAACAGATCGTGGGGCGAGTCCATCCACTCCCAGGCTATCTGAAAAAACGGAGGTCAGTGACGCGTTGAAACGCAGTGAGACGTCTCAAAGACTCTTTTTAAGCACCACAACCGCTGAGAAAGGTTAAAATAAAGCCCCGAACGTCACATCAACGGCGCTGAGGTACAACCGTTGCCGAAGGAATTCACGTACAGAGGTCAAGCCCTTAAAGAACTCCAACGAATGTCCATGGACGAGTTCATCCGTCTACTCCCAGCCAGACAGAGACGATCCCTCCAGAGGGGACTCAGTGACGAAGAGAGGAGTCTCATTGAGAAGCTCAGAGAAGCCAGAAAACAGCAGGAGAAAGGCGAGAAAGCCGTCGTCAAGACTCACTGCCGGGACATGATAATCCTCCCCGAAATGGTCGGGCTCACCATAGCCGTCCACAGAGGGAAGGAGTTCCAACCTGTCCAGATCCAGCCCACCATGCTCGGGCACTATCTCGGCGAATTCGCCATCACAAACCAAAAAGTCGTGCACGGATCGCCGGGCATCGGGGCGTCCAAGTCGAGCATGTACGTCCCACTCAAATAGGAGCTCGGATCTTTCGAGGACTTGTCCCCCTTTCTCTCAAGGTGTTGACACAGTTCACAAGAACTGCTCAGACCTAAAACCAGAATTGACCCAGGTTGTCCCGACCCCAAAGCTGTATCTCCGGTCTTTCTTCGACAACCTCGTGGTTGATGTCCATCAGGTAGAAGATGATCTCCATTCCTCCCCCTCAACGGATAAGAGATGCCGCGTATCCGTTAACACTCACGAGAAGAGGGACATCCCCGGTTTCAGGGCACTCTCCTATCTATACCGACTCCTCTCCGGAGCCCAAAGAGCCAAGTTATTAGACCATTAGTGTACAATCAGCTCATATGCCTCATAAAAAGAAGAGAGAGAAGGGCAGAATCGGCATTGAGGCGATTGTTGAGCAGGGCGTTGGGGCAATCTATGTCAGGGGAGCATGGATGAAGAAGCTAGATGATCTAGGCAAGCAAAAAAGAAAGCCAATTAAGAGGGGCAAGCCCTAACGCCCAGAAGATAACTCCTTTCTCTGCATTCACAGACAAGAGAAAAGTTGGCTGCAGAGATCTGCAAATTTCACGCATGCCATTCCAGAATGAGAGGTCAACCGAGATGCCGCTCAAGCCCAGAGCCGTTTGCTATCGGTGCCTTGTCAACTACATCTATCAGACGGTGTGCCTAGCCACGCAGGATAATGACGCCCGCATGGGACTGATGAACGAGACTCTGCGAGTGATGCTCAGCCGCTACCCTAAGAGTGGTTCCCTCACCTACCTGGTCAGCGACATTGAGCAGATGATCAAGGACAGGACGGGAAACAGCGATCCCTACCACGCGATCAGAACCGAGTCGAACCATATCGCACTAAGGATGGAGAAAACGATCAGCAGAGTCGTGACGGAAGCTCCTCCTCACCAAAGGCTGCGCGTGGCCGCCACAGTCTCGATCGCTGGAAACCTTATCGACTTCAGCACAGCCGAGTACGAGTTCACCCTAGACACGTTCGAGGACAGGTTCAAAGACGTGGTACGCCGGGGGCTAGACTTGGACGAGACGCCCCTACTCAACCAGAGGCTCAAAGACACGAAGCTAGTGCTGTACCTGTGCGACAACGCCGGGGAGATAGTCTTCGACAAGCCTCTGATTCGGCTCTTGAGGAAGAAGGGAGCCCGAATCTGTGCCGCCGTCAAGGGTGGACCCATATCCAACGACGCCACCCTCGAGGACGCCAAGACCGTCGGACTGGACAAGACAGCCGACGAGGTCATAACTACTGGAACCGCCGCACTGGGAGTTCGGCTGGACCGATCCTCTCCCACCTTCCTAGCGCGGCTGAGATCATCCGATCTGATAATTGCAAAGGGGCAGAGCAACCTCGAGTCCCTCTCCGACGTGAGAGACAAGTTGAAACAACCAGTCTTCCACATACTGAGAACAAAATGCGAACCGATAGCCGAGATCCTAGGTCTAGGTGTCGGGCTAAATGTGGTGAAGTCGAGCTGAGGAACGGAGGAAGGTGTTTCAAAAGGTCGCTCTCACGCTCCTGATGGCGCTCCTTCTCTCCTCCGCCGTGAGCAGTGCAGGGGCCTGGAGCAACGGGGGCTTCAGCCCCAACCCCGACAACCCGAAGTACGGCACCCACGACTGGATCGCCGAGCACGCCCTCGACTGGCTCCCGCCGTCCGAGAAGCAGTACCTCGTCAACAACATCAAGACGTACCTCTATGGAACGGAGCTCCCGGACCAGACAGCCACCAGCGTCTCCGACCACATAGGAGACATGACGAAGCACCACGTCTACTTCCGCTCCGACGGTTCCCTCCAAGACGACGCAGCCGCAGTCAGAGCCGCCGAGGAGTACGCCAACACCCTCAACCACCTCAAGGCGGGTAGACTTTCCGAAGCGGCTAGGGTGGCAGGTGTGATGAGTCACTACATAGCCGACATGGCTGTCTTCGGTCACGTCATGGGCTCAGGCACCGAATGGGGAGCCGAAAAGCACCACTCAGACTACGAGGAGCGCGCTCTGGCGAGGACGGACTCGTACGCCTCCCCCTACTTCACCCTCACCTATGACGGCTCCCTCAGTAGGCTCTCCGCCTACGACGCGGCTCGGAACCTGGCTTACAACACCACTTTCGGAAGCCACGGCTTCTGTGAATGCGTGTGGATGGACAAGAATTACGACTGGGACAACCCAGCCTTCAAGGACAGGTGCAACGAATCTCTGAACCTAGCCGTGAACCTTCTCAGCGACGTCCTGCACACCCTCTACTTGGACTCGAACCCCGGGCAGGCCTATCTACCGCCTGTCGACACCTCTCTGCTCGTCGGGATCGGCGCAGCAGCGATTACGATCATAGCTCTCATCCTAGTCCTCCGGCGACTGAGGAGAACCTAGGCGCTCCATCCACCGACACAACTCGATTCGAAAAGAATCTAGCAGACTCTCGGGATAGGCTCGCCCAGCGGCTTATCCAAGACTCGCGTCCCACCCACCTCCGTTCTCAGAAGCACCCACCCCGGCCTCTCCGCCCGAACCTCTCCAACGATCCTCGCACCCCTTCCATACCTCGTCCCCCTAACCGCCTTTAGAACCTGCTCAGCCCTATCGGGGCGAACGCAGATGACCGCCCTCCCCTCACAGGTCACCTCCAGAGGATCGAGGCCAAGCATCTCCGAGGCGGCTTGGACACTCTCCTTAACAGGTATATCCCCCTCCTCCAGCCAGATGCTGACCCCAGACTTCCCCGCGATGTCGTTCAGCACCCCCGCCACCCCACCCCGCGTTGGATCCTTCATAGCAGTTACCCCGCCCGCTCTCAGCGCCGCCTCCACGGTCCCCCATATCGGCGCGATGTCGGACTTCAGCCGCGTCTCGAAGCCCAGCCCCTCCCGGACAGCCAGGAGCGCGATCCCATGATCCCCGACCGACCCCGTGAAGATGACCCTGTCACCCGGCCTCGCCCCGCTGTCCAGAACCACCCCGCCCTTCGCAGCCACGCCCACACAGCAGGTTGAGATCACGATCTGGTCAAGCTTCCCCCGCGGCATAACCTTGAAGTCCCCGCCCACCACCGCCAGCCCGATCTCTTTTGCCGTCGAGTTCATCGACTCCACGATCCTCCTCAGATCCGCGATCGGAAAGCCCTCCTCAACCACCATCGCATCGGAGAGAGCCACGGGTCGCGCCCCCATCATCGCCACGTCGTTGGTTGTCCCTGACACCGCCAGCCGCCCGATGTCACCGCCCGGGAAGAAGATCGGGTCGACCGTGTGTCCGTCCATCGAGACGACGAGCTCGTGCTCGCCCAGCCTCAGCGAGGCTCCGTCGTCCATCTCATCCAGGCCGACCCCGCTCAGAGCCCGGCGCAGGTCGATACCCGAAACAATCACCTTCTTGATCAGCTCCTCCATCAGCGACCCGCCAGCCCCATGGATCAGCCTCACCACGTCGTCCAAGGCAATCCACCCTCCAAAGACTCGGGTAAGCTATTCTTGGGAGCGTCTAATAACCAGTTCCCGCAACGTGCTCGGCGAGCTCGCCCTGGGGGTTCGTCTCTCCGTCACCATTGCCCATGAACAGCTCACCGTTGCGGAGGAATTCTGATAACCCATCGGGGCTACTAGACTATAGAGAAGACAGGTAGCCTGCTGGACTTGTCTGCTGGGTTTCTAACAGCACTTACTTCAAGGAATCACTTGCGCAACGCTGGAGACAAGGGGTTGTCACAAGTCTTAATTAACGCCGTCCGAGAGACTTGACGAGACTGGAGGGGGAGGACTTGCTTCTTGCTGCGCGGAGCATGCTGTCTTCACGAACGGTGAGGAGTCTTCCCCTAGTTATGGGCACCGAGGTGGAGCGCCACGAAACAAATACCAAGAAGAAAAAAGGAGGAGCCGAAACGGCAGACCTTCAGACCGAGTTCTTGTTCGAGCTAAGCGCGGAACTCGAAAAACCGTTGGAAGTTGGTCCAACACCTCATGGTTACCGACGGATTGCATACATCAAAGGCGGTAGTGTGAAGGGGCCAAAGCTCACGGGGGAGGTGCTTCCAGGAGGAGGGGACTGGCCTCTTCTCCGTCCTGACGGAGTCAGCGAGTTGGATATCCGACTCACCTGCCACACCGAAGCCGGACAACTAGTTTACATCTTCGGCCGGGGCATCGTCCACATGTCCGGTGAGGCGCGCCAGCGAATGCGGCGGGGTGAGGCTGTCGATCCCAGCGAGTACTACTACCGAACGGCAGCTTTCTTCGAGACCACTTCGGAAAAATATGGCTGGCTAAACCGGATTGTGGCAGTGGGCTTCGACAGTCTCGCTCCGAACAAGATCACCGTCAGGGTTTACGGTATCCTCTAGAAGCCCAACTGGTTGCTCTTTCCTACAATAGTCGAAGCCCCAAACGACGAGGCAACCCTTAAATCTGAAGCCAAGTCAGTTCTAGAGAAGCCCAAGAGGTGAAAACACTACGCCCCAGTGGCACGGAAGCGAAGCCAAGAGAAAAGTCACCGGCGGGAAGAGGAAGATGTACCGCAGCAAGCGGAGGCGCGAGTCCGGATCGGACCCGACCGAGACCCGACTCGGCGAGCAAACCCTCCACATCGACCGAACCATGGGAGGCAGCGCAAAGATCCGACTCCTAGCCGGAAACAAAGCCAACGTCACCGACCCCAGGACCGGTAAGACCACTAATGCTGAGATCACCCGCGTCCTCGCCAACCCATCCAACGCCGACTACAACCGGCGGGGACTGATCACCAGAGGCGCGACCGTCCTCACCTCCATCGGCGAGGCTCGCGTCACAAGCCGCCCCGGACAGGACGGCGTCATAAACGCGGTCCTCCTTAGGAAGACTAGGGGCTGAGACGGGAAAACCCATGCACGAGCGGGACCGCCAAGTCGTCTGGGCGATCAGCCTCGACGCCACACGGACCCGAGGCGAGGGCAGAAAGATCCCCAAGAGCCTCGCCATCCCCAACCCAACACTAACCGAGATTGTCCAAGCAGCCACCCAGCTCGGGCTCAACCCCCAGGCCACCGAGGCATCCCACCCAAGAACCCACCGCCAGAAGACCGGATACGTCAAGATCAGCAAACAACCCCACAAACTTCAGTCCCTCAAACAGCTCGCCCAAAAAATCTCCGAGAACCGCGCCCAAACTCCCCGCTAAACTCCAAGACACCACCATCACGTTTATACGGGACTCTCGTCCTTAAATATCAGGATTTTTCCCTCTCGGCGAGGCAAAAGCTTGAACCGCCTAGGCAGAATCCTTCACTACACAACAAACCACTTCTGGGTCATCCGCGCGGAGAACCCAGCCGGACCCGGCACACCCGCCCTCGACAAACAACTCAAACAAGTAGGAACAGTCCAAGAAATCATTGGACCCGTCAAACAACCATACCTCACCATAAAGCCTTCTGTAGCCGACCCAGCCACCTACAAGGGACAGATCCTCTACGCCGAGAGCGGCCCAAGGAGATGAGTTGGAGTGGCTGAGGACGAGACTGTACAAACCAGCAGAAGAAGATGCCCCGAGTGCGGGGGCACCCGAATCATCCGAGACTTCGAAACGGCAGAGGTCGTATGCATAAGCTGCGGATACGTCGTCCAAGACAAGATCGCAGACACCGGACCCGAGTGGCGAGCCTTCGACGACGAACAACGCGCCAAACGCACCCGAGTAGGCGCACCCCTCACCTTCACAATCCACGACAAAGGACTATCAACAACCATCGACTGGCACAACCGAGACACCTACGGCAAAAACCTCACCCCAGGTCAACGCGCCCAAGTCTACCGCCTTCGCAAATGGCAGCGCCGAGTCAGAGTCTCAGACGCCACAGAACGAAACCTAGCCTTCGCCCTATCAGAACTCAGCAAGATGAGCGGAACCCTCAACCTACCCAAAAACATCCTAGAAACCGCCTCAGTCATCTACAGAAAAGCCGTGAAAGCCCGCCTCATCAGAGGAAGAAGCATACAAGGAGTAACCGCAGCCGCCCTGTACATGGCATGCCGCCAATGCGGAGTAGCCCGAACCCTCGAAGAAGTCGCCGAATCCAGCACAGTCAACAAAAAAGAGATCGGACGCAGCTACCGATTCATGGTCAAAGAACTCAACACATTCGTACCCAGTAGCCCACCCATCAACTACGTCTCACGCTTCAGCAACCAACTAGGACTACAAGGAAAAGTCGAAACAATCGCCCACCAAATCCTACGCGTAGCCACAAACCTCCGACTCACCAGCGGCCGCGGACCCACAGGTATCGCCGCAGCAGCCACCTACATCGCATCCGTACTAGCAGGCGAAAGAAGAACCCAGCGAGAGATAGCCGAAGTCGCACAGGTGACTGAGGTTACAATCCGTAATAGGTACAAAGAACTTATAGAGGACTTAGCAATAACTGTTAAATTGTAACATATAAATTATGCATTATAGATATAGAGAGTTGCAGGGCGTTTCGGCGCCGTCAGCCGACTCCGACGCCTTTCTTCGATATGTTATCCAACTATTTGTCTAGGATAGTAACCTCATTGATCTGCTTCATCGGTTCAGGCGTCTTGTGGAGAGCTCTCGCCCCAGCTCACCCAGAGAGGAAAGCTGTTTGAGTGTCCAGGAGAAGTGCTTCAGGAGAAGACCTGAGTTCATCGCTGGGGTGAACGGCGTCATAGTGGTAGAGACGATGCTCCTCTAGTAAACAGGTCGATGATTTCGTCGGCAAAGGCCTCGGACCTGATATGGAGCGGATTCCTGAAGTCGGAGGGGAGGGTCACGTTCTATCCCATTGACAGGGGCGTTATCAGGGAAGCCCTGCTTCAGCAAGTAGCTAAGCCAAGCGTGGAGTTTCCCGACTGTGTCATCGCCGCAACAATGAAGGAGAACAACATCACGAGAATCTATACCACGAACCCCTCGCATTTCCTTGAATTTCCCTTCATAGAGGAAGCAGCTGACCCACGGCAAAAGCCCCATGTATCATAGCAGAGCTCGAAGCATGAAGCAAGAGATTAGAGTTCTCTCAGTGCTTTGTTGACGACTTCGTCGCTCACCCTGAAGCTTTTCGACTCAACCTGCCTTGGTCGTCCGATGGTGCCCAACTCCAGTGTTAAGGATGGAAGAAAGAACCTGATGAGGCTTCACATCCTTGCTGCATGAGCTTCAGACGAACAAGGGTCGATTCGGCAGCACACTTATCAAAGTAGTCTCTCCTACAGCTAAGGGAGAGATATGACCACGGTCGTGGAGACCCTTAACGAGATTCAAGAGGAGCTCAGGGAGCTAAGAACCCTTTACAAAGGGCTCGTTGAGAGGCTCATCCCGGTCGAGGAGCCCTCGGAAGATGAGCGAGGGACCATCGAAGAGCCCGATGATATAGTCAGCGAAGAAGAGCTACTGAGGGCCCTGGGAGAAAAACGTGTTCACCGTTGAAGTCAAGCGAAAAGCCCTTCGAAGGTTCGAAGAGCTGGGGGAGAAGCGCAAGAAGAGGCTCAAGGAAGTCATCACACTTTTGAAAGAGGATGCGATCCCCTTCAAGCGACTTGTGTCTAGGGAACCAAGAGCCAACCAGCAAGCTGAGCCTTGTGTAATGCCTTGTGTCAACAATCGCGTAACCCGTTGACCCTGAGGGGTTGTATCAACGTTGTCTGAGTTCGCTGGAGTACTGGACTAGTCCTTTTCTTCTCAGACCCGGAATATTCAGAAACGAGTCATCGTCACCGAGGACAACGCCGTCATGAACCAGCGCCGAGCCCACAACCAGTGAATCAAAGAACCCTCTCCCAGACTCCTTGTAGACGGCGAGCCCCTTGACGAGTTGATCAAAGTTGAAGCCCAGGATCTCCAGCTTGTACCTTGAAGCGATGTCCCTGATGAGCTCCAGAGTCTGGATGATAACGTCCGCGGTCTTGCCTTCGCTCATGCACACTATGACGAGTTCGAAGAGCGCTATTGGCGGTATGGCAAGGTCCTTTTTCCTGTCGGGGGCCGCTCTCTCAAGCTCGTCCAAAATGGACTTGACGTGCTGATGTTTGGGGTCTGAGTCTCTCATCCCAAAGAGGAACTCCGTGTCGGTAACAGGCAAGTCCGACCACGCCCGAGATTAGTTTTGAACTCTGCCGAGTAACCATCTCTCAGCTTTCTTCTCGGTTCCTTCACCGTAGGCTATGTCGCCGATGAGCTCGCTCAGCCTCCTGAATGGATCTGAGACTTTGGGAACCAAGACCAATCTCCCCTTCTCTAATGTCACTTCCGTAAGCTGCCCTTCTTTCACGCCCAGTCTCTCCCGGAAGGTTTTGGGGATAACAACGGTGTATCTTTTACCGATCTTCACGACCTTGGTCTCCAAAATCTTCTCCTCTGCAATACTTCGTATGTCGGTCAGATATCAATTTTTCTTCTGACACCCGGAGGGTGGGGGATCAACATACAGAGAAACTCCAATCTTCCATCTGAATGACGAGTCTTTGCGGCTTCAAACGATTATGAGTTGGGGACACTTGCGGGTTCGTCTGGCACGTCGCACTGGAGCAAGGCAGCGGTGCATCTCAACCTCGAACCTAGAGATTTCACGCCTCGCCGGCTTCCAGCTCATTCCTCATCATGATTCTCATAATCGTGGCTCTTGGAAGGAAGGCCCTGTTCATGCCTTTTGCTCGTGTACTCTTTGATCCTCAAAGCCTCTTCAAGGGAAATTTCGTGCTCCACAAACCGCTCGTACGTTAGGCAGAATCCGTGTTCACCGGGTGAGTGCCCGCCATACGCCCAGCCCAAGTTTGGGACATACGCCTCAATGAAGCACTCTCTGTACGGACATTTTTGACAGAGTGGGCTTGAGTGCTTCATCCCGATACGGCTGTCTTTGCGGTGCTTTTTGTGACAGTAGGGGCACTCTTCTGTTTCTCTGGTCAGAGATTTTATCTCCAAGATCACGCCCCAAGTCAACTCTTCAAATCCGGCTCTGCTCTTCCTTCGAGCTAAGCTCGGCGGATGCAGGAACAGGCTCTCTCAGCTGCCTTTCCGACCCGTTTCCAAGCGGTGGCGGCCGCAGGGTGTTCCACCGAACTAGTCTCAGCTCCGTTTTTCGACGGAGCCTCAAAAGCCCCACCTGAACGTAGTCATTGAGGTTGAAAAAGAGCGTCTGACTGGCTTAGGTGATCTAGCCATATAGGGCTAATCGAGTAGAGTCCAAGAGCACAGAGATCTATGGTGGGGGTGACCCAAAATGAAGGACTATTTGGAAAAATCGGAGATATTGGAATGGCGCCATGAATACGACGAACAATATCCTTGGTGGGTTCGGAAAGAAAAGGAAATAGGAGACAAGCTGAGGGAGACAGGAGAGCTGACAAAAGAAGATTTGATTAGGATAGTTGAATGGAAGTTCAAAACTCCGCCGGGAAGAATGAAACGAGTCTTGGGCTATGTCGGGCAGAATGAGGATGAAGCGATAAGAAGGATATCGAGATCCGTCCTGGGGCTTTCCCCGGAATACGATGCTCACAAAACTGAAAGTCCAAGACGTATTCACGGAGTAAGGCCAGCGGTCGCAAGTACAATACTGACCTTCTACGACCCAAGGAATTACGGGGTTTTTTGACATTCATGTGTGGCGGGAGCTTTTCGGGAGAGAACCCCAATTATTCTACACGACGAGTAACTATCTGCTCTTGCTCTCAAGGC
>Ga0315280_10003146_pt1 | contig 25719 bp, 22 predicted proteins | sample YL17G06_40_MG_FD_203697 | JGI IMG/M metagenome (GOLD analysis project Ga0315280, IMG submission 203697) | Sediment microbial communities from Yellowstone Lake, YNP, Wyoming, USA - YL17G06_40 | ecosystem: Environmental > Aquatic > Freshwater > Lake > Sediment | place: USA: Wyoming | collected...
CGGGCACAACATACTTGCCTGTCGCCTTCTGCTCGGTGGTCTGTCTTGCGGCGAAGTCGGGCTTCCCAAGGCCGGCGATTATCTGCCCGATGACCGTTCTCTGCTCGGCCTGGAGCTTGGGAGCGTGGATGTCCGTTACTTTCCAGGCTGCAACCAGGTTCAGGAAGATGATGACAACCACCGGCCACGCTGCAGCGACCGCGGCGCCTCGGGCGGCTCTGGATGCGTCGTAGATGCCCCAAAGCCAGACGAGCGCGAGGCCGAAGCCAAGCCAGGGCATCTGGACACCGTAGAACAGCGCCGCCTGCGCCGGCAGCCCGATGAGCAGCACGGCGCCCCGCCTCCACTGGCCGGCGTACATCTGCCCAAGGCCGGGGATGACGGACAGCGCCGCCGCGACTGCTGCCTTCCTCCTGCCGGTCCGCTTGGGAGAGCCGACTTCCATTACGCTATCTCCACCTGCTCGGCTTCTTCTCCGTAGATTTCTTTGAAACGAGCGTCGTCGATCTCCTCCGGCGGGCCGTCGAAGACGATCTCGCCGGCTTTCAGGCCGACGACCCTATCGGCATAGCGGCGGGCGAGGCTGAGGAAGTGCAGGTTGCACAGCACCGTCATGCCGTCCTTCTTGTTCATCTGCTCGAGGTGATCGAGGACCAGGTGCGCGGTCGCGGGATCGAGCGAGGCTACAGGCTCGTCGGCAAGGATCAGCGATGGCTTCTGCATAAGAGCGCGAGCGATGCCCACCCGCTGCTGCTGGCCGCCGGAGAGCGTGTCCGCCCGCTGATGCTCCTTCCCCACAAGCCCCACTCTCTCGACGTTCGCCTGAGCCAGATCGTAGTCTTCTGAGCTGAAGTGGTGGAGCAAGCTGGCCGTGGGTGAGGCATAGCCCAGCCTTCCCGAGAGCACATTCGTGAGCACGGTGGACCTGTTCACGAGGTTGAAGTGCTGGAAGATCATGCCGATGCGGCGCCTGATGGGCCTCAGGTCGCTTGCGGCGGTGATCTCGACGCCGTCCAGGAAGATCCTGCCCGAGGTAGGCTCGACCAGCCGGTTTACGCATCGGAGTAAGGTGCTCTTGCCCGACCCCGAGAGTCCGACTATCGCCACGAACTGCCCGGTCGGCACTTCGAGCGATACGTCGTGCAGCGCGCGCACGCCATTACGGTAGATTTTGGTGAGGTTCTCGATTCGAAGCATGGTTGTGCAGAGCAAGTGGAGAGTGCGGGGCACAGAGTGCGGGCAGAGGGCTGCAGGGCGCTCGCTCCTCGTTCCTCGCCCCTACTTCGTCCGCTCGAGCTTGACGTTCTCCGCCTTCGCCACCTCCCGCACGGAGTCGTAGTCCTTCTCGTTCGCCAGGACGAAACCGTCGATGCCGTACAGGTCCAGAACGGAGATGTGCCCCTCGTCGGACCTGGCAATCTTGATGAGACCGTCCCTGACCTTCATCACGATGTCCGGGGGCAGGCCCTTGCGCACGCTTACCGTGTCGTTCGGAATCTCCATGCTCCTGGCGATGACGTGAGTCTTCCGCATCAGGTCGGGTATGGTGCTCACGACCTTCTCTCGTGCGTCGCTCGCAACGCCGCCGTAGATGGCGCCGCCGTCCACCTGTTTGTTGTAGACCGCAATGACCACCTTGTCGTGCGCGCCGGCGTAGATGAACTGGGAGAAGAACGTCCCTGGGTCGTAACCGCTCGTCCTGATGAGGTGCTTGGGGTAGATCGTGCCTGACGTGCTGACCGGGTCGCCGTAGGCGAACCTCTTGCCCTTCAGATCGGAGAGTTTGTTGATGCCGGTGTCGGTGCGAGCGATGATGAAGCTCCAGTACTTGGTCGAGTTGTTCCTGACGGTCGTCAGGACGACCTCGACCCCATACTGATCGTGCGCGATAACGTAAGGCAAGGGCGGGAGCCAGCCCACATCTATCGTCCCCGCGCCCATCCCGGTCACGACAGCAGTGTAATTGGGCGCCACATCGACCTTGAACTTCAGACCCGTTTCCTTCTCAAGGAGAGCAGCGAGCTTCTCCCCGGTCTTGACGAGCTTCTGAGCGTCGAGCGAGGGCACCAGAGCCATCTTGACCGGGTTCGCGACAGAGCCAAGCGGCCCTTGCTGCAGCTTTCCGCATCCACCGCAGATGAGAGCCGCCACAACAACCAGAGCAATGATGGTTCTCTTCATCGCTTCCTCCCGATACTACGGAGCCTCCGCCCTCCGCAGCGCGCCGCCGTTCGACCACGGGAACACAGAATGTGGCAACGCACGCACCGACACTGCTTAGACCGGCTCACAGATTACTTGCTCAGCCTCCTGCCGGATTCCTCCCGGCGCGGCGCGTCCAGGCCGAGGGAGGAATGTGCCCGAACGGGCGCGAAGTCAAGCATTACGGCGAACTCCTGCGCTGCGAAGTCTCCCACTCGCGCCCGTTCCCTCAGCGATGTGCGTGATAGATAGAGGACGTCGTCCGGCGGGTGTGTGGGCTGCGGGCGACAAAGGTGGGGAGGCTTCCCCTGCCCGAGAACAGTAGTCGACGGAGGAAGGCATTTGGCCAAGACGGCAGTATCAGTCAGGCGGCTGCTCTTCGGCAAGCCCTTGCCAAGCTGGAGGGCGGCGCACGAGAGGCTGCCCAAGGTGCTCGCGCTCCCGGTGTTCGCATCGGACTTGATGTCGTCTGTCGCGTATGCGACAGAGGAGATCCTGATCGTGCTGGTTGCGGCGGGAGAGGCCGCGCTGGGCAATGTGCGACCCATCAGCCTGGCGATCGTCATTCTCTTGGCCATCGTTGTCACCTCCTACCGGCGCACGATCTTCGCCTACCCACGAGGCGGGGGATCGTACATAGTCTCCAAGGACAACCTTGGGACGCTGCCCGGGCTTGCAGCCGCGTCGGCCATCCTGATCGATTACACGCTTACCGTAGCGGTCAGCATAGCGGCGGGCGTAGCGGCCTTCACATCGGCATTCCAGGCCTATGCTCCTTACAGGGTCGAGCTGTCGCTCATGGCCATCGCCATGGTTGCACTGGCCAACCTGAGGGGGCTTCGGGAATCGGGACTGCTGTTCGCAGGACCTGCCTACCTCTACATTATGAGCTTCCTGGTCATGATCGGCTTCGGGTTCGGCAAGATGGCGATGGGAACGCTGAAGGCGCCGCCAAGGGAGGCCATCGATGTTACGAGCTCCCTCACTACGTTCCTGATCCTTCGAGCCTTCGCGGGCGGGTGCTCCGCAATGACGGGGGTCGAGGCCGTAGCGGACGGTGTCGCAGCCTTCCGCCCACCCGAGTCGAAGAACGCTGCCACTACGCTCATGATTATGGCAGTCGTGCTTGGCTCCCTGTTCGGCGGGGTTTCCATGCTGGCACACCATCTTCACATCGTCCCGTCCGAGACGGAGACTGTGGTTTCTCAGGTAGCCCGCGCGGTGTTCGGGGCGCACTGGTTCTACTATGTCGTGCAGGGCGCGACTGCTGCGATACTCGTCTTGGCCGCCCAGACCAGCTTCGCGGACTTCCCAAGGCTTTCTTACTTCATGGCCAGGGACAGGTTCATGCCAAGGCAGTTTGCGAATATCGGCGACCGTCTGGCGTTCTCGAACGGTATCATCGCTCTATGGCTTCTTGCCTCGACTCTGATCATCGTTTTCCACGGCGACGTGCATTCGCTCATCCCGCTCTATGCGGTTGGCGTTCTGCTGGCATTCACGCTTTCGCAGACCGGGATGGCGGTGCGAACCATCAGGCTCAAAGGCCCAAAGTGGCGGTGGAACGCCGCCGTCAGCGCCACCGGCGCGTTCACGACGGGAGTGGCGATGCTCGTGTTCGCCGTCGCCAAGTTCACCGGCGGCGCATGGATAGTCGTTGCGCTGATTCCGACCTTCATCGGCATATTCCTGAAGATAAACCAGCACTACAGAAGACTCGCCGACCAGCTCAGGCTGCCGCCCGGCGGGCGACCCGTCCGGCCCGAGATGAGGAATACTGTGATCCTCCTGGTTCCCGGGATCCACAAGGGAATCCTCCCCGCCGTCGACTATGCCAGATCGCTCTCGCCGGACTGCCGCGCAGTGTACATTGAGGTGGACCCCGAGGATACCCCGCTCATCGAGGAGCGATGGGAGAGCTGGGGCGCGGGCATACCGCTCGTTGTGCTGGAATCGCCCTACCGATCGGTCATCCAGCCGCTGCTCAGGTATCTCGAAGAAGTTAAGAAGGACAGGGTACGGCATCTGGTCACCGTGGTGATCCCTGAGTTCGTGCCTGCGAGGTTCTGGCATAAGATACTGCACAACCAGACTGGGCTGATGCTGAAGTGGGCGCTGCTCTTTAGAAAGGACATAATCGTAACGAATATTCGTTACTACCTGGAGAAGTAGGCTGGCATGCGAACTCCGCTCAGGCGTCTGATACTTGGCCGACCGATCCCGACGTGGCTCGCGCTGCATCAGAGGCTCCCGAAGGTACTGGCGCTCCCCGTATTCGCCTCCGACGCAATGTCCTCCGTGGCATACGCTACGGAGGAGATCGTCATCGCGCTTGTCGCAGCCGGGTCAATGGCCCTCGGCTACCTGATGCCGATCACGTTCGCCATCGTGATCCTGCTGGCGATAGTGGCCACCTCGTACCGACAGACGATATACGCGTATCCATCGGGCGGCGGCTCTTACATTGTGGCCCGCGAGAACCTTGGGGTACTGCCCGGCCTGATAGCTGCCGCCGCGCTGCTCACGGATTACGTCCTCACTGTATCGGTGAGCATATCGTCGGGCGTAGCGAACTTCATAGCGGCGGTCCCCTCACTTGAGTCGTATCGGGTGCTGATCTGCTTCGGGCTGATAACTGTCATGATGTTCGCTAACCTGAGAGGGCTGAAGGAATCCGGCATGCTGTTCGCGCTGCCCTCCTATGCGTTCGTGGTGAGCCTGTTCACGCTGATAGTGGTGGGAGCGTTCAAGCTGGTGACGCATCGGCTGGCGGTGACTCCGCCGCCTCACATTGCCGCGACCACGCCGCTCACCGCTTTCCTGCTGCTGCGCGCGTTCGCGGGCGGGTGCTCCGCGATGACAGGCACTGAGGCTATATCGAACGGCATTCCGGCCTTCCGCCCGCCGGAATCGAGGAATGCCGCGATCACTCTTGTGTGGATGGCGGTCATCCTGGGCACGCTCTTTCTTGGTGTGTCGGGACTGGCGCACCTTTTCGGGGTTGTGCCCAGGCCGCCCGGCACGGTTGTGTCCGAGGTCGCCGAGAGGGTTTTCACGAGAGACTGGTTCTACTACTTCATACAGACGGCCACGCTGCTCATCCTGGTTGTGGCGGCGCAGACGAGCTTCGCCGATTTCCCGCGTCTCTCGGCTATCCTTGCTCGCGACCGGTTCATGCCGAGGCAGCTTGCGAACATCGGGGACCGGCTGGCCTTCTCGAACGGGATAATCGCACTGTGGGCCGTGTCATCAGCCCTGGTCGTGATCTTCCGCGCTGACGTCACGAGCTTGATCCCGCTCTACGCTATTGGCGTTTTCCTCTCCTTCACGCTGTCCCAGGCTGGGATGGTGGTCCATACCAGGCGGAATAAGGAGAAGAATTGGAGGGTGAGCGCGGCGATCAGCGGGATCGGGGCGGTCACGACGGCTGTGGTAGCCATCGTAGCCGCCGTCGCGAAGTTCGCCCACGGCGCCTACATCGTCGTCTTCCTCATTCCGCTGCTGGTCCTGCTGTTCCTGATAATGAACAGACACTACAGAAAGCTGGCCGAGCAGCTCAGGCTTCCGCCCGGCGAGCCGGCCCCGCTCCCGGAGATGAGGCATACGGTCCTCGTTCTGGTCCCGGGGATACACAAAGGCATACTGCCCGCGCTTCAGTACGCCAAATCGCTGTCCCCGGACTGCCGCGCGGTCTACATAGAGACCGACCCCGCCGATACTCCGCTGATAGAAGAGAGGTGGGAGAAGTGGGGCCAGGGAATACCACTTGTGGTGCTGGAGTCGCCCTATCGCTCGGTCATCCAGCCCTTGCTGAAGTACCTCGATGAGGTGAAGGAGGAAAGGGCGAGACATATCGTTACAGTCATCATACCAGAGTTCGTTCCTCCGAGACGGTGGAACGCGCTGCTTCACAACCAAACCGGGCTGACGCTGAAACTTGCGCTGCTTGGGAAGAAGGATATCGTGGTAACAAACATCCGTTACTACCTGGAGAAATAGATGATAGTCGAGAGCAGAAGGGACGTTATCACACTCAGGGGTTCGCTCGCGGGCAATGAGTGGCCGACGATCCAGGCTGCTGCCAAGCTGATGCTCGATCAGTACCCGAAAGGGATCATCATCGACTGCAGCCGCCTTACGGAGGTCACTGAAGCAGGAGCCAAGACGTTTCTGGACGCGATTAACTACATCCAGAAGCAGGACGCGAGGATAATCGTCGCCGGCCTTCCTGAGAGTGCCCTCGAAGTCATACGGAGCGTGCGGGCAGTTGTGTCGCAGCTTCCGATTACGCCGACCGTAGAGGACGCGCGGGCCTCGCTCGGACTCGAGGAGCTGTCCGCTGCGACGCCGGAGAGCGCCCTGCCGGCAGTCGCAGTCCTTCTGGTCGGCGACTGGCTCCGCGCGGTGCAGATTGGGTGCCAGGCGGCCGACCGCAGACGGCACGAAGTGCATCTGGTTGAGTTCCTCAGAGTGCCCCGCACGATGCCGCTTGCCACGCCTCTACCCGAACAGGAAGCTATGGCTCGGCGCAAGCTCGACGACGCTGAGCGAGCGGCAAGAGGCTTCAAAGTCAGGACTGTCAGGCAGGTCGAGCGCGTCAGAACGGTAGCCGAGGGCCTCCTGCGACTGCTCGGCCTGCTCAAGCCGCATATCCTGATCCTCTCCATATCCCATGTCACCGATGACACCTCGGAGCTGGTCAACCAGGTAATGCCGTCGCTTCTCTCGAATCCGCCCTGCGAGATCATCTACATTCGCGAGCCGGACCGGGACTAGGCGCGGGACCGGAGGTTCGGGGGCGGCTGCGTGAATGCCGAGTGTGGGGGCAGATTCCTCGTTGCGCTCGCGATGGCATTCGTCGGACTTCTCACCTCTGACTTCCGAGCCCCGACCTCTGGCTTGCGAGAGGTCTTCCGTGCACAATTGGCGAAGAATTCCACTGGCTGGCTGTGGAAACGTGGCTGCGGGATGTGGAAGACGATCTGTCGACCACCCCCGAAGCCCTGGCTGGAACGTTATCCACAGGCAGTTGTCCACATCCTGTGGATTCCCGGCTTCTGCGGCGGACGGCCGGCATCCGGTGGTTTGAGAGGGGACAGCGGATGATAGTTGCGATGCGAAGCGACGCAAGTCAGGCTGATGTCGATGTCGTCGTGCAGAGGATAACCGAACACGGACTCAAGGCAATCAGCTTGCCTGGAGGCGAGCGGGTAGCCATTGGCATAGCGAGCACTATCCCGCCGGAAGTGCGTGCCCCGCTCACAGAGCTGCTTGAAGTAATGCCGGGCGTGGACCACGTCGCCCAGGTAAGCCGCGCCTACAAGCTGGCTTCACGAGAATTCCACCCTGTGGACAGCGTTGTTGAAATCAAGGGGATAACGATCGGCGCGCCGACGTTCACAGTCGCAGCCGGACCTTGCGCTATCGAGAGCCGCGACCAGCTTATGCGCGCGGCGGAGGCTGTGAAGAAGGCCGGCGCGAAAGCCCTCCGCGGCGGCGCCTTCAAGCCTCGGACGTCCCCGTATGCATTCCAGGGCCTGGGCCCCAAGGGGCTGAGGTACCTCAAAGAGGCGGGAGAGGCTGCCGGGCTGATAACCGTTACCGAGATTATGGACCAGCACGATGCCGAGATGATCGCCGAGCACGCGGATATCCTCCAGATCGGCGCGCGGAACATGCAGAACTACGCACTCCTCAACGCCGTCGGCTTGCTCGACGTTCCGGTTCTCCTCAAGCGTGGGCCGGGCGCCACGATCGACGAATGGCTCCTCGCCGCGGAGTACATCCTCTGCCAGGGCAATCGCCGGGTCATACTTTGCGAGCGCGGCGTCCATCCCTTGGACAGGACCTACACGCGCTATACGCTCGACGTGTCCGCCATTCCGGTCGTCAAGTCCATCTCTCACCTCCCCATCCTGGTCGATCCGAGCCACGCGGCCGGCAACCGCGCCTACGTTCCCGCGCTCTGTCTCGCGGCCGCGGCTGCCGGGGCCGACGGGCTGCTCGTCGAGGTGCATCCTGATCCGGCAAGCGCGCTCTGCGACGGACCGCAGTCCCTCTCGCTCGGTACCTTCGAGACACTGATGCAGGACATCCGCGCGTTCTGCAGGAAGAAGAGACTCTAGGGACTTCAGCACTCAGAGACCGCCAATGGACCGTCTCGATGACCGCGTCATAGCCGACTTTCTCCGCAGATCGTACTTCGCCGTAGACGGGCTGTGGTTTGTCAAAGCGGAGGAGGAACGGTCGTTCGAGGCCGCGCTCGGGCTTGACGAGCAAGTGTGGCGCGTGATGCCGAAGATACAGGCACGGAAAGCACGGGAACTGCTCGGCGTAGAGGGGCATGGGATCGCGGACCTAATCAGGTGCTTCGGGCTGAAGCTCGCAGCCGAAGGTTACGAGTACGAGGTCCGGCGGCCGTCGGACCACGAAGCCGAGGTTGTGGTCACGTACTGCCCGTGGTATGCAGTCCTGCAGCGGACGCGGCGTGAATCTGTGGCGGCGGTCATTGCAGATCGCATCTGCTCGAGCGAATTCGCCTGCTGGGCGAAGGAGTTCTCGCAGGACATAGAACTCAGCATTCGAGAGCGGCTGTGCTCCGGCGGGCGCAAGTGCAGGATACGGTTCACTGAACCTTAGTGGCTGGGTTCCGTCCGGATGGCCGCTCAACGCGAGGGATACTCGGCGAACCCGGACAACCTGAGGAACTCGCCAATGTCCACCGGCCTCGGGATCAGCTTCAGGCGCATCCGCAGCCGTTCGCCGTTGCGCTCCAGCTCGATCGGCGCCATCTGCCAGGGCTTCTGCCTCGCAAGGACCTGGGCCAGGCCGTCGGCTGACGTGATCGGTTGGCCCGCGAAGCTCAGGATCACATCGCCGGGCTGAATGCCCCGTCTGCTCGCGGGCGTTGCGGGGTAGACCATGCCGACCACCACCCGGCTGCCCGGCCGAACAGCATGAGGCAGCCTGGGATCACGCTGCGTGTCAGATGCGACGAAGCCCGCCCAGGGCGTCTCGTAGGTTCTCAGGAAATCTGATAGGTCTGTCCCCGTCGCCCGCTTGAAGGCTCGCTTGAGACCGCCGCCATCCGGCACGCGCTCCTTCGAAAGCTCGCGCATCATCCGCACGACAGCATCGGCCCCATACCGGTTGACCATTTCAAAGATGAGGCCGGACGCCGCGTTGTACCACCAAGGCTGGCCCTTGCAGTTACACCAGTCGAGAAGTCGCTCCCGCACCTCGTTCAACTGGACGTAGACGTCGCCGGGAGGCTGCGAGGCGGCGCCGGCGAGCCGGGCCTCGAACAGGCGCTCGGCGCAGTCGGAAACGCCGTCGCGGAACCACCTGGTTCTGGTGGGCAGGCAGAACGAGCCGGCATAGAGGTCCGCGAGCACTAGGCCGGAGCGCTTCTTCGGAGCGATCATACTCGACTCCGTCATCTCGTGCGCGAGGACGGGCGTCCATGAGACATCCGGCCTGTCGCCCGCAACCGGGATGGGAAAGACGAGACGGCGGTTCCTTGGGAGCCTGACTGAGTAGCGGAACCCGCGCGCCGCGGGATCGACCCGGACTAGCCGCAGCACGAGGTCGAAGCTCCAGTCGATGCCGAGCGTCTCTTTCACGAGCGCGTAGAACCGATCGAACTCGGATGCCAACTGCCGCGCAGCAGCTTCCCAGCCCTCGGGGTACTCGACCGCTACGCGGCCGATGGTGACCTTGCCCGCATAGGTCTCGCGCTTCATGAGCGGCTTCATATCGACGCTTCCGTCGCCGACGGACATGGACATGATGCTCGGCGCGAGCCGCAGTTTCAGGTTGTGGTACTGAAGCGAAGCCAGGGCCCTACCGGCGGGCTTGCATCCGGCAAGCGGCAGGACAAGGGCTGCGACCAGGACTGGAATGGACCGCCTCACGAGGCCATTGTAGCTCGCGAAAAGCGTCGGGGCAAGGTGGCGACCATCGGCCGGCTAGCCGTGGGTCGGGAGAGGGCCGCTGTCGGCGACGTGCTGGAAGAACGCGCGGAGGTTGTCGGCAGGGACATCGGGCTCGATATCGTAAGCGGGGGCGGCGATGAAGCCGGCCGGCCCGAGGTCGGCGATAGCGCGGCGTGTCTCCGCTCGGATGTCCCCGGGACTGCCCCAGGCCCAGAGGGTCGGGGTGCCGACCCCGCCCCAGAAGGCAACCGCCGAGCCGAAGCGGCGCTTCAGCCGCGCTTGGTCGAAGACATCCGGCTGGACCGGATGCAGGGCGTTCACACCCGTCTCGATGAGATCGCCGACCACAGGTTCGAAGTAGCCGTCGCTGTGGTAGCAGACGGCAATGTCGGAGCGGACCGACCTGGCAGCGTGGATCACCGCCGCAATGGCAGGTTTGAAGAACCGCCGCCAGGTCTCGGGGCTGATGATCATGTGGCCGGGCATACCGATGTCGTCATCGAGCCAGAGCACGTCGGCGCCGGAGCGGGCGGCCGCCGCCGCGCCTTCGGCGTGGACGGCGGTTATCCTCTCGACGAGGAATGCGGCGAGGTCGGGGTTCAGGACGAGGTCCAGAACGGACTGCTCGTAGCCTCTCAGTCGCTGCATCTCCTCGAACCAGAGCCCGCCGAGCTTGGGGAGAGGCACCGCGACCGCGACATCCCGCTCCTGCCAGCGCGCCACCTCTTCGGAGAGCTCGCTGCCCGCCTTCTGCCAATCGACTGTGGGTATGCAGTCGGCAATATCCGACCGAACGGCGGCGCCAGCGAGAGGGTTCAGCTCTGGTGAGGATGACCCCGACAGGCCCGGCGGGATGTAACCCCATCTGGCGTAACTTCCGACCGACTGAATCTCGCCCAACCTCGCGTCCGTCGCGACCCGCTCCAGATAGCGGTCGACCTCCCCGAAGTCCGGGCAGTCCGGCCACCACGAGATGACGGCGTCGATCCCACAGCGCTCGACCATCTCCTCGAGGCTCAGGCCGAGCAGTCGAGCTTCCACCACGCCCCAGCCTGCGACCAGTGGAACCCGGTCGGGTTTCTGGCGGCTGAGCGCTGTCAGGAATCGTTCTTTCGGTAACTGCATGCGAGGTTCCTGCGATGCGTCTCCGGTGTCGGTCGCGGCGCAGCACTTCCACTCTTGGCCTTGGCCGGCGGAGGCGGGAATTCCTGCCTGGAACAGCGGGCAGCTCCCGCCCCTCGGGACCGGGCGCATCCGAGGTTTATGGGAGCAGACTTGATCACGAAAGCACAGAACTCAGAGAAAGCACGAAAAGGAGAGGTCGATGCTTCTTATGCTTTCTTTCTTATGCTTCGGGACTGCTTTCCGTCCCGAAGCATCGAAAGGGAGATATGCTGTAACAACAGTTTCGGGACAGGGGCAAGCTGTCCCAAAAGCCGGCAACGGGAGCCGGTCACAGAATCGTCATTACGAGAATGACCGAGGACCGGTCTCTCGCCAGGTTTTTTATATCCTTCGGGACAACCGTCCCGAAGGATAGCCGGGTTGCGGCGGAGAGCCCTCATCCCCTTCAGTGTCTCTGTGGTTCAGGACGCACAATCCACGACCTAACACGCCTTGCCTGGGTAGCACCCGCCCTGGTGGTATAGGAGAGCCTTCCGAAGCATCAGCTCCTTCTCCTAACCCTTTCACGCGTTCGTGATTAAGAGACTCTGGGCGCCGTGAGCGTAGGACGCGGGTTCGACCAGCCGCCACCTCGACCAACGGCCCGCAAACGTGGTACAATGGAGCTGTGCGGAATATCACAAATCCCTGAGCTGCGCCAACGCCGCAGCGCGCTCGCCTGGCTGTAACGCCAGGTGAGGGCCGAGTAAGGGATCGCAGAGGGACGGACGATGGTAAGCCAGCGACGGGTGACCGACACCGGGATCATCGACGAGGCGAGGATATCTGACCTGCTCGATCGGGCCAAGACGGCGCCGAAGCAGCGCGCCCTCGATATCGTCGAGAAGGCGCGCTCTTCGGCCTCTACGATTGGAAGTTCGAGGTCATGGCAGCCCTTATGCACGCCCAGCGCCTCGACCGCAAGTTCGGCGTAGGCCCGCACACCATCTCGGTTCCCAGGCTCGAACCGGCTTTGAACGCTCCACTAGCCTCGACTCCACCGCATCCGGTAATGGATGACGATATGAAGCGGATCGTGGCGCTTCTCAGGCTGTCGGTGCCGTACACGGGCATCATCCTCACCACCAGAGAGCGGCCGGAGCTTCGAGATCGGCTCTTTGCGCTCGGAGTGTCCCAGACGAGCGCCGGGTCTAGGACCTCGCCGGGCGGGTACTCCGAGGAGGAGCCGCATCAGCCGGAAACCGAGCAGTTCCGCATCGGCGATACACGGAACCTGGCGGAGTTGACGTGCCAGCTGTGCGAGGAGGGCTGCATCCCCAGCTTCTGCACCGCCTGCTACCGTTCGCGCCGCACCGGCGGCCGCTTCATGAAGCTCGCCAAGCACGGCGAAATCCATAAGATGTGCGAGCCGAACGCGCTTCTGTCGTTCAAGGAGTACCTGATCGACTACGCGGACCAGGTCACGCGCGCGCAAGGCGAGAAGGTGCTCGCACACCGGCTCTCCAGACTCGGCCCCAGCCTGAGAAAAAAGACCGAGGAACTCCTGGCCGCGGTGGAGGCCGGAAAGCGGGATGTCTATATCTAGAGGTCCAGAGTCAGGAAGCATCGCCTCCTCATACCTCATACCTGCCATGAGCCTCGATGCTTTGCTCGACAAGTGCATAGAGACCGGTGACCTGGGCCGGGAAGAGATCATCTTCCTGCTGATGCTCGAAGGAGAGGAGGTCGTGCGCCTCGCTGCGGCCGGGGACGAGGTGCGGAAGCGGTTCTGCGGCGGCGGCGTTCATATCCGCGGTCTCGTCGAGTTCTCGAATGTCTGCCGGAACGACTGCCTCTACTGCGGGCTGAGGCGCTCGAACGGCGCCGTCCGCCGCTGCAGCATGACCTCGGACGAGATCGTGGAAACCGCCATCGAGCTTGCCAAGGATGGCATCGGCACCGTTGTCTTGCAGTCGGGAGAGGATATGCGCTGCACCGCCGAGATCGTTGCGGACATCATCCGGCGGATCAAGTCGGCGGCGGATATTGCAGTCACTCTTTGCCTCGGCGAGCGGCCTTACGAGGACTACGCCCTCTGGAAAGACGCTGGAGCGGACCGTTACCTCCTCCGACACGAAACGGCCAATCCGGAACTTTTCAGGAAGCTCCATCCGGATTCGACGCTCGAGAAGCGAGTCGGCTCCCTCCGCGAGCTCAGGCGCCTGGGTTACCAGATCGGCGCGGGGTCCATGGTCGGCCTGCCCGGCCAGACCGTCCCCGATCTCGCGGACGATATCCTGCTTCTGCGCGAGCTGGAGGTCGATATGGCGGGGATCGGCCCGTTCATCCCTCACCCCAACACCCCTCTTGCCGGCGCTCGGACTGGTTCACTCGAGATGACACTCAAGATGGTCGCGCTCGCCCGGATCGTCACGCGGGACGCGCTCATTCCTGCCACGACCGCGGCGGGATCGGTAGATGAGTTCGGGCGTGAGAAAGCGCTGCAGGCCGGCGCGAACGTCGTCATGCCGAACCATACTCCGCTCGCCTACCGCGTGGACTACGAGATCTACCCGAACAAGCGCTGCATCACGGAAGACCCGGTGAGCTGCACGCCGCGCCTCGCAGCCCGCATCCTCTCCATCGGGCGGACCGTTGCAGCCGGCAAGGGGCATTCACCAAGGCACGACCGGGCACAGGCGAAGCCCCAGGCTCCCTCCTCGCCCTGACCCCCGACCCCTCTGCTACCACCTGAGGATCTGGATGTCCTCCTGGCTCCTCGGGCGGAGGATGCGGCGCCGGATGGTCGTGCTCCCGGAAACCAGCTCGCAGCTCGATATGCCCGTGATCGCAGCATACTGCCCCGTGTCCGGGCGTGCGATCTTGTCCGGGTCGAACGAGACGCGGACGCCGGTATTGCCCGTGTCATCGCGGATCTTCGACCCGTCGTCGATGTAGAAGTAGTCCGAAGCGACGGCCGTGACCGTGCCGGTAGTCTTCGCGAGCAGGCCGATGTTACTGAGGCCCGTGGCCATCTTCTGCGGATAGGCGTAGCGGTTGACGACGGCTCCCTGCTGGTAGTACGCGCCGCCGCCGAGCGCACGGTTGCTCATGCGGAGCGGCTTCGGCTTGCCCGCGGTCCCGGTCTTGATGACGATTGGGTTCAGGATCGCCCGCTCCCCGGCAGCGCTCCCGACCGTCCCCAGAACGTCCACCATATCTCCCACGACGAGGTCCGTCGGCGCCGCGGTGCTGCCGACGTAGACGAGGATGCCAGAGGATCGGTCAGCGGCCTGCACGTAGAGCCGGTCGGCCAGGTCGTCGCTCGAGGTGGACAGCACTTGCCCGCGAAGCATCACTGAAGCGTTCGTGGCAAGCTGCTTGACGGAGCCTGGGCTCTGTGCGTCCTGGATAGCCGCGGTCACGGCCTTGTAAGCATTCGCCCGGCCCCAGCCTGTGTAAATGTCGAAGCCGGAGGGGGGAATATCGTCGGCGGTGTGCACGACCTGGAAGAAGACCTTGTAGTTCGGCCAGTCGGGGTGGACAGACCATACAAGCGCGCAGATTCCGGACACGAAGGGCGCGGCTGCAGACGTGCCGGACTCGGTGTCGTAAGGCTCCCAGGCCAGCCCGAAGTCAACGAGGAAGTTGCCGGTACTGACGATGTAGCTGCCTGGCGCAACGACGTCGAGGTAACTGCCGTAGTTGCTGCCGCCCTGGCCCCAGTCCGCAGCAGTGCAGCGCTGGTCGTATTCGTTGCTTGCGCCGACGGCCAAGGCATGCTCGTAGGATGCCGGATAGGTCGGCGTGGACAGGTTCTCGTTCCCGCTTGCGCAGACGCAGATACAGTTCCTCTCCCACGCATAGTCCACCGCCGCGTGAAGAGCCGGAACGTCATCGCCCTCGATGCTCATATTGATGACCTTTGCTCCCATGTCCACGGCGTAGACGACGGCGGCGGCCGCGTCGTCCTCCGTGCCCCGTCCGTCAGCGTCTATCACCTTGCACGGAAGGATGTTGCTCCCCCAGGAGACACCCGCTATCCCAATCCCGTTGTTGCTCGCAGCCGCCGCGATGCCCGCGATCAGCGAGCCATGGTAGATGTAGAAGTCGTCCGTCGCGTCGTTGTTGTTCGAAACGAAGTTCCAGCCGTGCCAGTCATCCACATAGCCATTATGATCGTCGTCGATACCATTGTACGGCTGCTCCCGTGGGTTGACCCAGACCTTGCTCGCAAGGTCCTCGTGGTCGTAGAGGATTCCCGTATCGATCGTGGCGATGATGATACTCGCGCTTCCTGTGGTCTTGTTCCAGGCTTCCGGCGCGTGGATATCGGCGCGGGGCTTGCCAACGGTGTTATAGAGTCCCCACTGCGGAATCCCCCAGAAGTCATCTCCATAGTAGAAGACGGGGTCGTTCGGCATCAGGGCAAGGTGGAGTATGTGGTTCGGTCCGACGTACTCGACGGCAGAGCTTTTCCGGTAGTGTTCCGCGGCTTTCTGAAGGTCCGCGCCCTTGGGAAGCCTGACGCTCACGAACCGGAGTTTCTCCACGGCGCGTTTGGTCTGAGCGCCGACGGCTGCATTGAGCCCCTTGAGCTCCGCCGCCCTGCCGGGCTTCAAGCGGACAATCAGCTGATCCGGAGCGTAATCTGGACCCGGCCGGGCCGCCGGCAGAGCCCGCGGGATCACTGCAAGAACGACGCAGCAAACGCTCCACAGTCGAAGCGTGTGAGCTCTGGTGGTGGTCACGGCTGTGCCCTCCTTCTGGTTGCTACATCCGCATTATACCTCAGAAGCCGTGTTGCCTCAAATAAGAATCGTACCGCAGCACTCACTGGTATGGTTGCGGTCCGTGGGTTTGCGGTCCCTGTGGAAAACGAGCCTACGCTTGGCCTAAGACGGGGGATGTGGCGGGGACAGAAAGAGACAAACCCCACTAAAGGCACTATGGCATCCGACCAGCGTTTCCGTCAATGTGCACAGATCCGATCTCCACGGTACGATTCTTACGTGAGGCATCGATTCGATCTCGGTACGATCTATCGTGAGGCAATGGGGAAGCTTGCTATTGGGACAAGCGAATGCTAAACTAACTGCAGGATGAGCATGGAGGCCGATAGGCCGACAATAGGAATAACCGTCGGTACCAGCCCGGGTTGGCATTCCCGGGAGAAATACTATCGTCCCTATGCCGTCTCGATCCGGCAGGCCGGCGGACTGCCCGTCCCCCTCGGCTTCAGGCGGGGCACGCGGGTCGAAGACTGCCACGCGATCCTGGTAAGCGGCGGCTTGGATGTCCACCCTCGCCATTATGCCCGCCGGCCGGGAGACGAGAGCCTTTCCTTCGACGATCTCAAGCTGAGGTACTCCCTGAACTGGGACGAAGCCAGGGACTCCCATGAGCTTCCGATCATAAAGAGGGCATTCGAGAGCGAGGTCCCGGTTCTTGCCATCTGCCGCGGCCTGCAGGCGCTGAACGTCGTCATGGGTGGAACGCTGGTGCCCGATCTGACGGCGTGCGTGGGCCGCGCGGTCCAGCATGCGGCGCCGAACGGCAGGGTTTTCCACCTTGTCCAGGCAGAACCGGACTCGATAGTCGGCAGCCTGCTCGACGGTCCCGTCCTCCGGGTCAACAGCAGCCACCACCAGGGCGTGCTTGCTCGCGATGTGGCGCCGGGGCTGCGGCCTGCGGCGTTTGCGCCGGATGGAGTGGTGGAGGCGCTGGAAGGCGCCGGGCGCGCCTGGATCGTCGCGGTCCAGTGGCACCCGGAGATTTGGCGCGGCGGCATCCGCGGGCTGTTCGCTCCGCTGTTCCGCGAGTTCGTGCGGCAAGCACAGCAGAGCCGAACCTGGGAGGTATTGTAGGCCCGCCAGCAGACACCCAGCGGCCGCCCTTTGCGCCGGCCATCAGCCCGCGTGGGCCGCGCACGCTCGAGGAGAATACATTGACACGATTCACACTGCCGCTCGCTGCCGCTGTCGCTCTCGCTATCGCCCTGCCCGCTGTCGGCTTGACGCTTGCCGACCTCGAACCGGCTAAGGGCGACAGAATCGCCTATAGGGTCTCCGAAGACACCAAAATGAGCTTCGAGGGAACTCCCGCCACCGTGTCGGCCCACGGGTCCGGCACACAGACGATCGAGGTCGTCGCCACCAGCAAGGGAGGCGGCACGACAGCCTACATCGTCCTTTCGAGCCAGGAGATGAAACGGACGAGAGGTCAGAACGCAAGCGAGGAGACTACGACCTCCTACTCGCTGGAGGTTTGCCGCGCATCCCCGACCGGCCTCTACACCGACGCCAATATCAGCACGGAGAACGGAGAGGACTCGAGCGTCGATGTTGGAAGGTGGGTTCTGAACGTCCGACTGCCGTGCGAGCCGGGTACCTCGTGGCGTGTCGGTCGGCTCTCCTACAAGGACGGGTTTACGATGAGGCCGGAGTCGCAGGCGGTAGCGTACGAGACCGTGGAAGTGCCTGCGGGGACCTTCGAAAAGTGCCTGAAGGTGGCGAGCACGTGCCCGAACGGCATCGAAGGCCATCTGGAGCAGGAAGGCCAGACGTTCGAGATCGTCTCGGGCGAACTGGCGGTCACGTCCTGGTATGCCCCGAAGGTCGGCCTGACCAAGGAGGTCGTAAGCACGACCCTCAGGCTGCGTCCGGAAGGCCAGGACCAGGCCGCCATTCTCCGCATCGACACGGCTTCAACCACCGAACTGACGGACTACAAACTCGCTCAGAGGCCGCCCAAGTAGCAGGCCCCTCGTCCCTCTGCACCAACACCCTATCTGGGTGGCGATTTCCGAATCTATCTGGGTGGCGATTTCCGAATCGCCACCCTGGTGCAAACAAGGCTCCTATCTGGGTGGCGATCCCCCGAGGGACAACTGGTACGGCTACCGCGCGGCCATCCTGACCTTGTCGAAGGATCGAAGGATGGGACGGGCTGCGCGGTCGGGCTGTACCACTGAACCCTGAACAACTACCCCCCGTGTTGCCTCAGATAAGAATCGTACCGCAGCACTCACTGGTATGCTTGCGGTCCGTGGGTTTGCGGTCCCTGTGGAAAACGAGCTTACGCTTGGCCTAAGACGGGGGATGTGGCGGGGACAGAAACAGACAAACCCCGTTAAAGAAAGCTCGTTCCGGCCCCGTTGAAGGCATTATGGCATCCGACCAGCGTTTCCGTCGATGTGCACAGATCCGATCTCGACGGTACGATTCTTACGTGAGGCATCGATTCGATTTCGGTACGATCTATCGTGAGGCAATACGTCAGCTTGGTAACCATTCAGGAACCGTGAGCAGAATCCAGCGCAGCCCGCCATCCTGAGCTTGTCGAAGGGTGCGGTGGGTTGCGCTGCCAAGATTATGCCACCTGACCCTGAACTGTTACTCAGCTTGACGCTGAGCTGCCGGCGGTGCTATACTCTGGGTAACTCGGGCGGCTGTACCAGAAGGACACGACTCTGTCCTTCTGGTTTTGGTTCTACGGGAGACTGACTTGCCGAAAGACGTAGACCTTGAACAGGTCAAGGAGCTCGTCAAGCTCGTAGAGGAGCACAATCTGGCCGAACTGACGGTGGAGGAGGACGGGGTCACTATCACCGTAAAGGGGACGGCGGCCTGCCGCGCGCCCGCCGAACACGCTGCTGTGCCAACGGCGGAGCAGCCTACCGGTCCGCCGCAGCCCAAGGCCGCCGCCGAGCCGACCGCCAACCTGTTCAGGATCGAAGCGCCCATGGTCGGCGTATTCTACAGAGCGCCCTCCCCGGATTCCCCGCCGTTCGTCGAGGTCGGCGAGATCATCGAAGTCGGCCAGGCTGTCGGGCTTATCGAAGCTATGAAGGTGTTCAGTGAGATTCCCTCCGAGGTCGCCGGAGAGGTCGTCGAGATACCTGTGCAGAACGGGAAACTTGTGCAGCAGGGCGACGTTCTTGTTGTTGTCCGCCTTGCGGAAGCAGACTAGCGCCAGGTAGCAAGTGAAATCCACCATCAACATTGGCATACTCGGGCTTGGGGTCGTGGGGTGTGGGGCGTACAGAATCCTCCGTGACAATGCGCGCGCTATCGAGCTGAAGGCCGGGTCTAAGCTTACCGTCAAGCAGATAGCAGACATCGACCTCGACCGGCCGAGGCCGGTGGACTTCGACCGCAGCATTGCGGTACGCGACGCCTATGAGGTCATCAACAACCCGGAGATAGACATCGTAGTCGAGCTGATCGGCGGCGTCCACCCGTCCTACGACTACCTGATGGCGGCCATCAGGAACGGCAAGCACGTCGTCACAGCGAACAAAGAGCTGATCGCCAAAGAAGGCCACTCGCTGCTCGCGGAAGCGGGCAACCGAAAGCAGGACTTTCTATTCGAGGCGAGCGTCGCGAGCGGCATCCCGATCATCCGCCCGATGAAGACCTGCCTGGCCGGCGACGAGATCCTCGAGATCAAAGGCATCCTGAACGGCACTACGAACTACATCCTGAGCCAGATGACACGGGCCGGCACGGACTTCGACGAGGCCCTGGCCGATGCTCAGGCCCGAGGCTATGCCGAACGCGATCCCACCGACGATGTGGATGGTCATGACGCTGCCTACAAGATTGCCATACTCGCCTCGATCGGCTTCACGAGCCGCGTTGATGTAAGCCAGGTGTACCGCGAAGGCATCCGGCGTATCACACAGAAGGACATTGTCTTTGCCCGCGAGCTCGGCTACACGATAAAGCTCCTCGCCATGGCCAAGCAAGTCAATGGAGCGATGCAAATCCGGGTGCACCCGACGCTCATCCCGAGCAGCCACCCGCTCGTGAGCGTAGCCGATGTCTACAACGGTGTCTACCTCAAGGCAGATCCCGTGGGGAACCTGATGTTCTACGGGCGCGGCGCCGGGCCGGAGGCGGCTGGCAGCGCCGTCGTAGGCGACATCATAGACATCGCGCGGAACATCGACTTCGCCGCTACAGGCCGGATTGCCTGCACCTGCTTCGACGAGAAGCCCCTGCAGACAATGGACGACCTCTGCTGCCGGCACTACCTCCGCATGCGCACCGACGACAGGCCCGGCAGCCTCGCCGCCGTCGCCAACGTCTTCGGCCAGAACAATGTCAGCCTGGCCTCCGTTCTCGCGAAGAGTATCCATGAAGACGGCTCAGCCGAGGACGTTTGGCTCACGCACGAGGCGCCGGAGCCGAGCGTCCGCAAGTCCCTGGACGAACTCAGGTCGCTGCACGTCGTCAGGGAGATCTCGAACTGGATCAGGGTGGAGGAGTAGACGCCAGACCATGCAGATCGAAGCTCCTTCGCGCGCAGGGCGCATCCCCCTCATCGAGCGTTATCGGGAACACCTCCCTGTAACCGCCCGGACGCCGGTCATCACCCTACTCGAAGGTGACACGCCGCTTCTACGTGCCGACAGACTGGCCCGCAAGATCGATCCCAAGCTCACCATCTATCTCAAGTATGAGGGCCTGAACCCCACGGGATCGTTCAAAGACCGCGGCATGACCGTGGCCATCTCCAAGGCTGTGGAAGCCGGAGCGAAGGCGGTCATATGCGCCTCCACAGGCAACACGGCAGCCTCCGCAGCCGCCTATTCGGCTCGGGCCGGCATCACCTGCGCAGTTGTGCTGCCGCGAGGCGAGGTCGCGCTCGGCAAGGTGAGCCAGTCGATGATGCACGGCGCGGAGGTCATTGCCATAGATGGCAATTTCGACGACGCGCTCCGCGTGGTCCGCGAGGTAACCGAGACGTACCCGGTGACGCTCGTCAACTCCGTCAACCCTTACCGGATCGAGGGGCAGAAGACCGCGGCCTTCGAGATATGCGATGTCCTGGGTGACGCGCCGGCGTACCAGGCCATGCCCGTGGGCAACGCCGGGAACATCACGGCCTACTGGAAGGGCTACCGCGAGTACCGCGACGTGGGCAGAACGACGCGACTGCCCAGGATGCTCGGCTTCCAAGCCGAGGGCGCCTGCCCGATAGTCCTCGGCAGGCCCGTAGAGCAGCCGGAGACCATCGCGACGGCGATCAGAATCGGGAATCCGGCGAGCTGGGAAGGCGCCGTCCGGGCGCGCGACGAGTCCGGCGGCCTGATCGAAGCCGTAACAGACGACGACATAATCGAGGCTTACCGGATGCTCGCCAGCCTGGAAGGCGTGTTCTGCGAGCCGGCATCAGCCGCATCTGTGGCCGGCCTGCGCAAGCTCGCTCGCCGCGGCTACTTCACCGAGCCTACCGAGGTAGTATGCATCCTCACAGGCCACGGCCTGAAGGACCCGACCCGCGCGGTCGAAGTCTCCCCTCCGATAACCGAGCTTCCCCCAGACCTCGACGCTGTTGCCAAGGAGTTAGGACTATGATCTCAGTTGTGCGCTCGACCGATATCGAGGGCCTGCCGAAACACACTACCGGAAAGGTGCGCGACGTCTACGACCTGGGAGACACGCTCCTGCTTGTTGCATCCGACCGGCTGTCGGCGTTCGACGTCGTGCTGCCGGGAGGCATCCCGGACAAGGGCCGCGTCCTTACCCAGCTATCGCTCTTCTGGTTCGATATGACGCGGGACATCGTCGAAAACCATGTCATCACGGCGGATGTGGACGAGATTGCCCGGCGGCTGGCATCCGCGGGCGTGCCGAGGCCGGAGGCCTACCGGGAGCAGCTCGAAGGACGCTCGATACTAGGCAAGAAGGCCAAGCCGGTGCCGATCGAGTGCGTCGTGCGCGGCTACCTCTCAGGTTCGGCGTGGAAAGAGTACAGGGCGCTGGTGGCATCGTCGAGCGGGGCTGCTGCCGTCCACCTGCACGGCGTCCAGCTTCCGGCAGCGCTTGCCGAGTCGGACCGCCTGCCCCGGCCGGTGTTCATGCCGGCCACGAAGGAATCGAGCGGCCACGATATCAACATCAGCGCGGATCGAGCTAGGAAGATCGCGGGCAAAGACCTTGTGGACGAGCTGGAGCGCCTGAGCCTTGCTATCTACAACAAGGCCTCCGACTACGCCCGCTCCCGAGGCCTCATCATCTCGGACACCAAGTTCGAGTTCGGAACCAGAAACGGCAGCATAATCCTGATCGACGAAATCCTTACTCCCGACTCGTCGCGGTTCTGGGCCGTGGCGGATTACGAACCCGGCAGGCCGCAAGCCGCGTTCGATAAGCAGTTCGTTCGGGACTACCTGGAGACTCTCGACTGGGACAAGACCTACCCCGGACCTGTGCTGCCCGAGGAGATCGTCGAGAAGACGAGCGAGCGCTATCGAGAGGCTTACCGCAGGCTGGTAGGGAAAGAGCTGGCAAGGGCATAAGTATACGGCGGGGATGTGGCATGGGTCACGAACGGCGAGAGAGGGGAGAGCAGGCGTGCGTCGCGGAGTCGCCGAGGCTTTTTGATGTAGCAGCAGGCGCGGCGGCCGCGCCGAGTCCCATGTACGAGATCCACGAGGCTGACGCCTTTGAGTGGCTGGACGAAACTCGGGAGAACAGCATCCATGCCGTGGTGACAGATCCCCCGTACGGGCTCGTCGAGTACAGCGAAGAGGAGCTGGACAAGCTTCGGAATGGGAATGGCGGCGGCGTCTGGCGCATACCACCAACCCTTGACGGCTGCAAGAGAAGTCCGCTCCCCCGGTTCACGGTCTTGGGCGAAAAGGAGAAGCAGGAGCTCAGCAGTTTCTTCCAGCGACTAGCAAGCAAGCTCCTGCGGGTCGTCGTGCCGGGGGGGCACGTGATGATCGCGACGAACCCGCTTGTATCACACCTCGTCTACGTGCCGTTCGTTGCCGCCGGTTGGGAGAAGCGCGGCGAGATCATCCGAATCGTGCAGACGCTGCGGGGTGGAGACAGACCCAAGAATGCCCACGACGAGTTCCCCGACGTGACTGTCATGCCCCGGTCTTGCTGGGAGCCGTGGGGCCTGTTCCGCAAGCCCTGCGAGGGCAGGGTACAGGACAACTTGCGCAAATGGAAAACGGGCGGCCTCAGGCGCGTCTCTGCTAGGGAGCCTTTCAAGGACGTTATACAGGCTCCGCCTGCCCGGCCTGAGGAACGTGCCATTGCTCCGCATCCATCCCTCAAACCACAGAGACTGCTCAGGCAGCTCGTACGCGCGTCCCTGCCACTCGGTGTCGGGACTATACTCGACCCATTCATGGGCTCCGGCTCGACGGTCGCCGCGGCGACGGCCTGCGGCCTGCGGTCGATCGGGCTGGAGGTGGACCACGAGTACTTTGTGATGGCGGAGCGGGCGATTCCGGTCCTTGCCCCGCTGAGAGTATAGGTTGCATGGTTTCTGACGCAGACTTTGACCATAGCGTGCCCCTGCCGACCGGCTTGACCATCCCCGCCATCCGCAAGTCGATCGAGTACGTCGAGAGGGAGGCGGCGGAACTGGTTGAGCTGTACCTGGAGCAGGCAAACGTCTTCAGCGCGATCATCGGCATACTCGGCACGAAGGCGCTGGACGCTCACAGCGTATACGAAAAGAGCCGGCACATCGACCTGGCTCAGCAGCGGTTCCCCGATCTGTGCAAGCGGGGCGCAGGAACCAGTCCATCGCCGCGTGACTGCCTGGAGTCAAAGGGGAGCAAGCGGGCGTGGGCCCTGCAATCCCACTATGACCACGAAGGGTGGTACATCATCTGGCGATACCTGGTCGACCCCACGGAGACCATAGAACGTGGGAAGCCGGTGCTTATATGGCGGGTCGATGTCGCGTAGGTGGAGAAAGCCGACTGGAAGTATGAGGGCAGCACTGCCGGCGTCTCCGGCGGTGGCCGCACGCACACGTTCGGTCTCAGGAACCCCGCCGAGAAACTCCGAGGCAAAGCCGTGTACGCCCGACGCGATATCCGTATCCGCGGGGGCAAACCGACAATCGTGAACGGCGGTAACTAGACTCGATCCAAGGGCCGCTCAGGTGCCGCGCCAGGCTGGCCTCGCGCCCTCGGATCGGGGATGAAGTGCTTGAAGGCCTCGCCCTGGTATACCAGCAGTCCCCACGTCCCGTCCTCCACCGCCATGAACACCCGCTCAGGGACGAGCAGCTCGATCTCCCTTCCCTCAGCGCGAAAGGTGATGAAGCAGTTCATCATGCTCGCGACGGTGACCTCTCCTGAGACTCGGGCGAGGTGCCGGTTGCTGATGCGCCTTGCCCCCAGGTCCCGTCCGAAGGGCCGCCAGCTGAGGGCATTGACGAGCAGGAAGAACGGGTTCCTAGGAGCCTCGATGCTGTAATCGGCGGTGCGCCGCCTGAGCGCGACTGCGCGGACGCGGCGGACCGGCAGCCTCCGGTTCTGGATGGCTGACCAGGCAGCCACCGCAATCATCGCAGCCGTAACCAGAGCAACCAGAGCTATGAGGACATCGACCATCCGCGTTCTCCGAGCGGAGTGATGGCAGGCCGGCACGCGGCCGGCTACTGAACCGGGGTCACCCAATCGTCCTGGCACAGTTTCCGTGGGTTGCACAGCTTGACATGGCCGTCACAGAATACCACGTTGTACTTCCTGTCCGGGCTGAGCGGCGAGCCGAAGCCGTGGTTGATGCCCCAGTCCACGTTGTAAGGCTTCCACCAGTCGTTCCCTGACGGATCAGGCCGGATACCGGCCCAGTTGGACAGAAACGACCATTCGGTGAAGAACACCGTCTTCGTAGCAAGCGGGATCTGCGCACCGATCTTCTTCCCGATCACCTGGCCGTTTATGTAGTAGCTGTGCGCTTTCGGAACCGCGTCTCCAGCGATCGATGTGTCGATATGTCCCTCGTAGCTGCCGGACCCCCACGTTCCGAACGGGACCGCGGCCGGGCACTGCCATATCTTGGCGCTCTTCGTATAGCGGCTTACCAGCACAATCCAACTGTCTCGCTGAAGCCAGAAATTAGGGTAGGCCAGTTCTCCGGTCCGAAGGAAGGTGTCGATCGGCAGCGTGTCGTTCCAATCGCCGGAGTAGAGCACGATGGCTTTGCCGACTTGGCTCATGTTAGCCGAGCACTTGGCCAGCTTCGCCTGCGCCTTGGCCGCCAGGAAGATGGGGAAGAGTATCGCCGCCAGAATGGCGATTATCGCAATCACCACCAGCAGCTCGATGAGCGTAAACCCCTGCTGCTTCACCCGAAACACCCCCAGCGCGCCGAGTACACTCTACACTCGTCATTGTATGCTGCAGCCAGGCGAGTGTCAACAGCGCCTTCGGGTTACGCCGCCACCGTCCCGGGCGGCCGACGATGATCGCCTGGGGGATCCATCGAGGAATCGTACCGTAGCACTCACTGGTATACTTGCGGTTCGTGGGTCTGCGGTCCCTGTGGAAAACGAGCTTACGCTTGGCCCAAGACGGGGGATGTGGCGGGGCAGAAAGAGACAAACCCCGTTAAAGAAAGCTCCTTCCGGCCCCGTTAAAGGCATTATGGCATCCGACCAGCGTTTCCGTCAATGTGCACAGATCCGATCTCCACGGTACGATTCTTACGTGAGGCAT
>Ga0315280_10003148_pt1 | contig 25709 bp, 21 predicted proteins | sample YL17G06_40_MG_FD_203697 | JGI IMG/M metagenome (GOLD analysis project Ga0315280, IMG submission 203697) | Sediment microbial communities from Yellowstone Lake, YNP, Wyoming, USA - YL17G06_40 | ecosystem: Environmental > Aquatic > Freshwater > Lake > Sediment | place: USA: Wyoming | collected...
AGATGTAGCAGCGCAATAGACCAGTCCGCTTCTCGATTTCCCCCTGGGAGAAATGTCTTGCATCCCGCAACTGGCGTAGTCTTTTTCCGATTTCCATTTTCGGCGTCTCCAAATGAAATGAGTTAAGTCCTGCACAGCGCGCCAGATGATACCACATCGTGGGTGGCGCATCTTTGCAGGGAGCCCGCAGAGAGCAGGTGTCCGGTGCCGGAGCGACGCAAGCTACTGCGGCACGATCAATCCCCGTTTGACAGCGTACAGCACCAATTCCGCGGTGCGGTGCAGGCCGAGCGTCTCCATCACATGGGCGCGGTGGACCGCTACGGTGTTGACGCTAATGTTGAGCAGCGCGGCGATTTCCTTGTTGGACTTCCCCTGCGCGATGAGCTGGAGGACTTCCTTTTCGCGCAGGGTGAGGCGTTCGTAGGTATCCTGGCTTCTATCCTCGAACGACCCGGCCTTCAGGCTCTCAATCACCAGGTTAGAGATGCCGGGGCTCATGTAGGCGCCGCCTTCGGTGAGCGCAACGACGGCCCGCGTCAAGTCCACTTCGATGGCGTTCTTCAGAATGTAACCCTTGGCCCCGATTTCGAAGGCTTTGCGGACGTAGGCTTCGTTCGAGTACATGCTGAGGATGAGGATCTTGGTGTTGGGCAGCTCTTTCAGGATTTCCGCGCTCGCCTCGAGGCCGCCCAGCTCGGGCATCGAGAGGTCCATCACCACGACTTGCGGCTTGAGTTCCTTGGTGAGCTGGATGGCGGCGAGTCCCGTGCTCGCTTCACCCACCACGGTGATGCGCGCGTCGTCTTCGAGGATGCGCCGAAAGCCCTGGCGGACCAGGGTGTGGTCCTCCGCCAGTAGGACACGGATCTTGTTCTCGGGATTGGTATTCGTCATGAGTTAGGTCACCCTTTCGGCCGCGGGACGTGCGGCGGTGCGCCGGACTGGAACCCGGACGCGAACCACCGTTCCTTTGCCGGGCGCGGACAGGATCTCACAGGAGCCGCTCAAGTGCTCGGCGCGCTCGCGCATGCCCATCAGCCCGAGGCCTTCGCCGGCCGCGCGGTCCATCTCCCCCCGCAGATCGAATCCCGCGCCGTTGTCGCGGATGTCCAGGCTCAGCGCACCCTCGGACTCGCGCAGCGACACCCAGGCTCCATCGGCCTTGGAGTGCCGCGCGACGTTGTTCAGCGCTTCCTGCACGATGCGGTAGATATGAATCGCGTCCTCGCCGGGGAAGAAATCCTCCGCCATTTCGCTCTCGAAATGCACCGGGATGCCGGTCTGGCGCGTGAAGTGCCGCACGAACCACTCCAGAGTCTGCTCCAGGCCGAAATCATCGAGGATGGCGGGGCGGAAGATCTGCGAGTTGTCGCGGACGGTTTGCAGCGTGTCCTCCACGATCTTTTTCACCTTCTGCACATCCTGGACAAAGACTGAGTCCTTGTCGAGGCCTTTCTGACCGGCGCGTCCCAGCATCGCGCCGATGGCGGTCAGGATCTGGCCGAATTCGTCGTGAAGGTCGCGCGCCACTTGCCGCAGCGTTTCCTCCTGGACCTCGATGAGCTTCCAGGAGAGTTTGCGGAGCTGTTCCGATTGCGCTCGGAGCTGCTCGAGAAGTTGCGCGTTCTTCAGAGGCCCGAGTGTGGCCGCGACGAGCTGTGTGGCCAAGCGCAGGTCGTCTTCGCTGGGCGGCGCAGCGTTGGGCTCGCGAACCAGCGCGAAGACTCCTGCGAGTGTCGGGCCCACGCGCAGCGGCAGCGCCAGAAATTCAACCGCCGGAAGGCCACCCGGCGGCGCGCCGGCCAGGCGTGCCGTGAAGGGCTGACCCGCTTCCAGCGAGGCGAGCGAACCGGCGAGCGCCTCGCCCCATCGCGCCTCCTCGGCTTCCTCAACGGTCAGCCCGCAGGCGGCCTGGGGGAGAAACCGCGCGTCTTTGGACTGGTAACGGAGGAAGAGGACGCGTTCCACCCCGAGGGCGCGGCTCAGTTGCTCGCAGGTGTCCTGCAGAACCTTGCGCGGCTCCTGCTCCTGGCTGACAGCATTGATGGCGTCGTAAAGCGCCGCCAGTTGCTGGTTTTGCACCTGGAGCCTGCCCGCCAGATGCTGCAACCTTTCGAACGTCTTGCGGTTAGCCTGCAGGGTGTAGAGGCCCGTCCCCAGAGCCACCAGGAAGAGTACCCCGATGACCAGCAGAATATCTCGCTTGACTTTGCCATAGACCGCGTTGATGCGCGCGCCGGCCTCCGCCTGCGCCCGGTCGTTCAGCGTCAGCAGGTCTTTGATGACTCGGGATATGATTTCACGCTTGGTCTCGAGTTGGGAGCGAATCAGGTAGCGAGCCGTTTCCTCATGACCTGTGTCGGCCAGGGTAAAAGCCTCATCGGTGGTCAACCAGAAGTCCGCGAGGAGGTCGCGAAGCTGCGCGCGCTTTTCGTTTCCGGCTGGGGTGGTCGCGGCGTACTGCGCCTCGCGCGCGAAAGCCTGGTCCATCTCCTCGCGGACGCGTCCATATTCGCCCCGCCAGTAGCCGATTGGGTAGCGGCTCTCGGGCAGTGTCATGTCGCGCAGGGACGTGGCCAGGAAGTAGGTGTTGTCCTGAAGCTGCAGCAGTTGCAGCGAGGCTTGGCGGTTCTTCTGCACAACGTTGGTCTGGAAATCTTCCAGCCAGCGAACCTCGTGGATGGCGTAACCGGCAAAGACTCCGAAAATCGACAGCGTCACGCACAGGCCCACCCAAAGACGCCTGGAGGGCGAGGGAATCTGGCTCAACAGGTCGTCTTGGGACGGGACCTTGCGCATCGCTCTGCTAACAATAGCGCACGTGCGCGGCGGCGGCAACAAGCTGGCTGCGGAGGGCCAGAATCAGCGCAATCCCCGGGATGGCCGTTTCCCAGCCGGGGAGCGTGAAATCGTTCTCGGCTAGGACGCGCTCCGCGCGGGTGGAGTTCGCCCCGTCGAACCAAGGGGCGCGGTGGGAAGCTGCCTCCTCGGGCCGCCGCACGGGGAGTCGACAAGAATGCTCGCGCGAGTCCCGCCCTGCAACGCATCGCCGCGGGCGTGAGAGAACCGTCATGCTTGGACCCGATGGTTTACAATGGCGGCGCCAACTGAGCATCGCCGGTTTGCGCGCTGTACTATGACGCGCAGGCTCCGTAGGCCTTCGAGGTGCAAGTGCTCCCAATCGATTCTGATCTCGACAGTGCCCTGCAGGAGTGGATTACGGCGCTTTGACCGCGTCGCATTGTCGGGCGCAACACATTTCTGCTGGAGGTTCCATGCTTCGCCGAATACTTCTTTCGTCCGCCGCCCTTTCGCTCATCGTCGCGTGGCAGGTTCTCGGCGCGCAGACGGCTGAGCCACACCATCCTCCCGAAACAACCAGTCAATACATCAAGTCGCTGGAAGATCCCGAACGGGACTCCTGGCAGCAGCCCGATCAGGTGATCGAGAGCCTGGGCCTGCGGCAGGGCGATGAAGTCGCCGACCTCGGTGCGGGGTCGGGATACTTCACCGTTCGTCTGGCGCGCGAGGTGGGTCCTTCCGGAAAAGTCTACGCGGTGGACGTGGATCAGCAAATGCTCGACTACATCGAGCGGCGCGCCCAGGAGGAAAAACTGGACAACATCCAGACCATCCTGGCGGACCCCAACGATCCGAAACTCGGCTCGGCCTCGGTGGACCTCATCTTTATTTGCGACGTGCTCCACCATATCTCCAACCGCGGCGAGTACTACCCGAAGCTCTTCCGCGCGCTGCGTCCGGGCGGGCGACTGGTGAATATCGATTTCCAGAAACGCAAACTCCCCTTGGGCCCGCCGATGGAAATGAAAATTGACAAGAAGGATTGCATCAAGGAATTCGAAGCGGGCGGGTTCGCCTTCGTCAAGGAATTCGAATTCCTGAAGTACCAATACTTTCTGCTCTTCGAAAAAGAAGAGTGATGGCGGCCCAAAGGCCGACCACCTATTCCCGGGGCGGGGGGCTGACCGCTGACGTGTGGTCCAGGACGATACGCCAGCCTTCGGGGAACTTGCGGACGATCAGCGTGAACACCCCGCCGGGGCGGTCCTGCTCGCGCTCCAGTTGCCAACGGCCGAGGACGAACGCGGAATCCGGCGACAACAGGGTGATTTCGACATCCGAGAACTTCACCGTTCCCATTGCCCGGCGGTCCGGGTATACGCGCCGATAGCGTTCGAGCACGACCTCCCAGCCCCGCATCACACCACTCGAGCCGACGTAGGCGGTCTGCGGCGATTTCCAGTAACTTTCCATGAAGGCCTGGAGATCGCCACGGTTCCACGCCGCCACCTGCGCATCCAGCAAGCCGCGTATTTCGGCCTGGGCGCTGCCGGTTTCGGCCTGCGCCGCGCTGCCGAGCAACGTCAGGAGGGCCAACAACAAGCCAAACCGTTTCATCGGTACGCCTCGCGGAATTTCATTCCTGCCCGATACTTTTGACCTTCAGTTTTTGACTCACGACTTCTCCAGGCCCTTCACAACTTTTCCGTCTTCCATAACGAGTTGGATCTATTCGAACGTGCACGAGTCCGTCTGGCTACCGGGACCCTTTGGGCCTGCGGCGTTGATGCCATTAGCGGCTCCAGCGCACAGGCCTGATAAGGAATGCGCCAGCCCCGATGTTTGGTGTCGGCGGTCTACAAACCACCTGCATCATACCACCGCCAGCCGGCGCAGAACCCTTGGCTCTGCGGTGTTGGTGCTAGTGGCGCCTCCGGCGCGCAGACCTCCGAAGGTGTGCGCCAGCCCTGACAGCCGGTATGGCGCTCATCGAGCGCCGCTACAGTTCCTGCGGCAGCGACTCCGGCTTTCCGACTTCGCGGAGGCTTGCCGGCGCGCGCGCGCAGGCCAGCCAGACGGCTCCGGCGGCTGCGGGGAGCAATCCCGAAAAGACATGGAGGAGCAGCGCGGCATCGAGCGCCACGGGGGAGGGGATTGCGTAGCGGGCGAGAAGCATGGCGGCCACGCCTTCGCGCGGGCCAAGCCCGCCCACGGAGAGCGGCAGGCCGCCGGCAGTGACAATCCATGGAAACGTCACGAGTGCCGTTCGGAAATCGACGTCGCAAAAAGCCCGCAGCAGGCAGAAGAAAGTCACGAGATCGAGCGACGTCGAGAGAAACGCCCAGGCAGCAAAGGGCGCGGTGCGAATGGCGCCGAGAGACTCCGCGCACGCCGCTAATTTCTTCCCGAAATTCTCACCCCACCAGGGCAGGCGCGCCAGGCTCGGCAGGAGGGCCGGCAGGCCCATGGCCACGGGCAAGAGTGCCAGCCAGACGCCGAGCGCAAAGACCCCGTAGGGACGAGGTGCCAGGGCCATCAAGCTGACTACCATGCAACTCGCGAGCGCCCACATGTCGAGCGCGCGGTCGAGAACGTTGAGCATCAGCACGATGGCGCGCGCCGGCTCGCCGACAAACAAGCAGCGGCCCAGCTCGCCCAGTCGGCCCGGCGCGACGGCGCCGAGCGTGAACCCGCCGAGCAGCGCGCGGGCGGAATCGCGAGCGGGGAGCGCTTGGCCTCCCGCGGCGAGTAACCGATGCCAGCGGCACCATCGCGCGACGAGCATCAGTGCCACCGCAGCGAGCGCGGCGATGATCCAGCCAAGCCGCACGGTTCGAAAGGCGGACCCGAGGGCAGCCATGGGCACCCGCCATAAGATGAAGGCTGCAATCGCCGCCGAGACTCCCACGCGCAGCCAGGCTCCTTTTCGCACCCGTCCACACTCCTCGCGTCCGCGAGGTGCATGGGCAAGACACCTGCCAATGGCGGGGGCACAGGGGGCAGTGGCCGCACCAAGCAGGGAGAACACTCTGCTCAGTGCGAAACACCAAGAAAACACGGCTCATAGCGGCGGCGCCCGAGCGTGGCACATGACCTAGGGAAGGCTGCGCCGGGGGCGTCACGATGGACCGCTTGATCGCCGAGCTGCCGCCCCTGCCTGGCGTGGCCGCCAGACGAATCCATCAATGCTTGACCTTGCCCTGACCTCGGTGGTAGCGTGCGGCGGATTCACAATTCAGGTTCTGAAGATGAGAGGGGTGGGGAAACGCGTTCGCGCTGCGGGTGTGCTTCTGGCACACGGCTTGATTGCTTTGCTCATTCCCCTCACGGGAACGAGCGCGCGAGCCCAATCGAACACGCGCCTGCTGCTCGCGAGCGGTTGGGGCGTCCCGGACCACGCGGGGTTTGCGCTCGGGCCGTTTTCAAACCTGGTGATGAACGACGCGCGGGAGGTGGTTTTTCTCTCTTCCATGCGCGGCGCCAAGAGCGATTTGAAGGCCGTGATGCGTTCCGAAGGCGTGACGTTCTCCGTGGTGGCCTTTCAGGGCCTGCGCTCGCCCGTCCCCAAAACGACCTACGAGTCGTTCAGCGCGCCCAGCCTGAACAACCTGGGCCAGATCGCTCTTACCGCCTTGCTCAAGGACGATGTTCCCGCCTCGGTCGTCATTCGGATTACGCGGGACTCGACGCTGGCCATCGCGACGAGCGGAAACCCCGTTCCGGGAACCCCTGATTCCACCTTCCTGGAATTCTCGGCACCGATTATTAGCTCGGTGGGCAACGTTCTATTTGGCGCGCGACTGGGCGGGAAGCAGCCAGGGTCTGGGCTGTTCCTCTGGACTCCGCAGGGATTGAAAGTGGTGCCGGTTCCGCCGGAACTCGCTCTGAAACCCACCGACCTCTTGATTCCGGCCTTTGCCAGTCACGACGAAGTGGTTCTTGTCCGACGTGGGTCCCCATCGGAAGCGGTAGCGGAACAATTCTTCCGCGCCGTGGCGAGCAAAAACTTTCAGGATTTGCGCCCGCTGCCTGAGGAATCCGAGAGCGCTGAGGTTCTGCCCACGCGGGCAGGCGAAGCGCCTGTGAAGCTGCTTCTGGTGGTTATGGAATCGGGTGACGTCAGTTCGTTGCTCCTGAGCGGAGATCCGATGCAACCGGTTAAAGCCAAGAAAACAGGCCAAGGCGCTCCAGCGGTGTTCGGCCACATCCAGGGGCAAACCACGGGTCCCCGGGGGATCATCTTCGGCGCCGCGCCCGCCGAACAGGCGAACGATCTCGCCCTCTACTGCTACTGCGATGGGCAGGTAAACCGGCTAACCTCTCCGGAAGAATTTGTGCCCGTGACCATTCCCGCCCTGGGCCGGCCCATTTCCTCGCTCACCGGGGACGGCCAGCACACCCTGGCCTTCATCGCCCCCAACGAAGCGGGCAGCGACTCGACCGCCCTCTATGTTGTCTCGATCCCCTAATCGCTGATGCCCGCCGATTGCCACAGAGACACAGAAGCACGGAGATAGTCAAACTCAGAACAACTAACGCTCTGTGTCTCGGTGCCTCTGTAGCGATTTAGGCCGTGAGCTTCCACGGTGCGCGGTATTCGCGGTCAAGTAGTGTCTGGGCCGCGGCGTCGGCGCTTGGCTGCGTGGAGCGCGCGCCGGCCCCTCAGGCGGGCTCTGACGGAAGAACTCTCCACTCACAAATAGCCACGCGAAAAGATCAATGATTAAGAACACGTTGAGGCCCCGGGTTCAGGCGAGAAGTCTCGAAAGAGGAAGAGCACTCTTCAGTCTGACTTCGCCGCCGGCTTCAATTACGATTGTGGGGCAGGGCATGCTAACGGTCCACAATCAGGGGCGTAAATTGGCGAAAGCCGGCGGCAAAATCTGTGGGGTGACACTCGCCTGGGCAATCTGGGTGTTGCTTCTTCTGCTCATCCCCACACAGCGAGTCATGGCGGAGGAATCTCTCGGAGGAGCAGCCGGGGGACAGTCGCAGACCGCTTCCGCGCGCGGCGATGCGGCGGAACTTCTTGCGCAAAAGGTCAGGCCGAAAGGTGTGGAGTCCTGCCTGGTCTGCAACAAAGCGATCGGCCCCGAGGACGTGGTCTATCTGGTCGAAGGCCAGCGGGTTCCCGTCCATCGCGGTACCTGCGATGCCGAACTGCGAGCCCGGCCGAGAACCTTCCTGGCCAAGCTGAAGCCGCGCGGAGCGTTCCTCGATGCGAGTTCGCTCAGCGCGCAGGCTTCGTACGGCTGGCTCTATCTGGGGCTCTATGTGCTCGCGGGACTCGTGTTCGCGGCGCTCGCGGCGCACCGCGCGTTTCATGTTGGCCGACGGCCGCTCGCGTGGCTCGCTGTCGGTTTAATTGGCAATCTGCCCGGCTACCTTGTGCTCCTCGCTTTGCCGAAGCGCGAAGTCCGCGCGCTGGCGGGGATTCCGCCGGGACTGGGCAAAATCGCCTCGACCTATTCGCCCCAGGCATGCCCGTACTGCGGCGCGGAGAACCATCCTTCGGCATCGGAGTGCTCGGGCTGCGCCGCGAAGCTGAATCCCACCACGGAGTCGGAAGCGGCCCGAATTGGACTGCGGAGTGCCTGAACGGGGAACAGGACTGAATGCTGAAGAAGCTCCAGGAGAAACTAGAGACGGTGCTCGCCAGCTCCGACCTGCCGACCCGGCGGCCCGCCCTCAAAGCACACAACGAGAGCAATGTTCCGGGCCTCTACATCATCGGCGACCTCGCCGGTGCGCCGGTCATCAAGCTGGCGATGGCGCAGGGATTTGAGGTCATCGAGCACATCGCAGCAGAACCCGACGCCCAGGCAAACAATTCCGGCGTCTATGACCTGGTGATTGTGGGCGCAGGAGCCGCTGGCTTGAACGCCGCGCTCGCGGCCAAGGGCAAGGGCCTGCGCGCCCTCGTCCTGGAAAAGAGCAAAGTCGCCAATACCATCGAGGATTTCCCGGAAGGGAAATGGGTTTACGCCGAACCCGATGCCTCGCCGCCCAAGGGCAAGCTGTGGCTGGACGGAGCGCGCAAAGAGGATTTGCTCAGGCGCTGGCACCAGGTCGTCGACGAGAATCAGCTCGACGTGCGGGCGGAAGAAGGCCTGAAATCTCTCACCAAGCAGTCAGACGGCACCTTCTTCGTCGTCAGTGACAAGGCAGAGTACCGCGCCCGGCGCGTCATCCTCGCGACCGGCCAGCGCGGCAATCCGCGCAAGTTGGGAGTGCCGGGTGAGGATCGCGAGAGCGTCTACCACCGGCTTTACAGCCCGCGCCACTACAAGAACGAGGACATCGTGGTAGTGGGTGGTGGCAACAGTGCCGTCGAGGCGGCGCTCTTGCTCGCCGGGCAGAACCGCGTGCGGCTCTCCTATCGTGGCAGCGAGTTCAGCCGCATCTTCAAAGATAACGAACGGAAGCTGAATCAGGCCGTGGCCGAGAAGCGAGTCCAGCTCATCCTGAATTCCAATGTGCAAGAGTTCGGCGAGCGCACGGTCACGATCGAAATCGACCGCGGCGGCCATCAGGAAACCATCACCGTGCCCTGCGATCACGCCTTTGTGCTGGTGGGCGCGGAACTGCCGGTGAAATTCCTGAAGTCACTGGGGATTCACCTCGAGAACGAATGGACTGGCAATTTCCTCCGTGCTGCAGCACTGACCCTCGCGATCCTCGCCGGGCTGTGGTTCGTCGGCGGCCACGCGCATGTGGCAGGGCGTGCGCTGGATTTTATGCCTCGTTGGGCGGGAGCGCTCGTCGCGGCCAGCTCGCTCGCCGCGCTGGTTTGGCTCGGCACGCGCGGGGACCGCTACTGCTGGCTCGCGATTTCGTTCCTGGTTTGCTACACCATCTACGGCGTCAAGGTCGGCGAGAGCGCGGAGTTTTGGCCCTTTCACGGGTGGGGATATACGGCGCTTTCCGTCTTCAATCGGCCGTGGTCCTTCTGGTATTCGGTGCTCTACACGCTGCTGGTGACGGCCTTCGGCCTGCAAGCCCTGAAGCGCTGGGGGCTTGACCGCAAAGACAAGTTCCAGGTCTGGCGCTACATCAGCTTGATGTCCTTCCAGTGGGCGGTCTTTCTCATCCCCGAATTCCTCTTTCAGTGGGCCATCAAATATCGCTGGGTGGGCGAGCGTCTCGCGGCCGATCCGACTTTCGCCGACCAGTCCTGGCGCGCGTACGGCCTGATTTACGCTTGGCCGCTTTTCTTCTTTACGTTCTTCAACGACCCCCACATCATCTGGATCATCTGGGGAATCGCTCTGACCTTCGTCATCATCCCACTGCTGGTGTTGTGGCACGGCAAGCGGTACTGCTCGTGGATCTGCGGCTGTGGCGGCCTGGCCGAAACTTTCGGCGACCGCTGGCGGCACCTCGCGCCCAAAGGACGCACCAGCATCAAGTGGGAATGGATGAACCTAGCGGTGCTCGTCGCGGTCGTGGTGGTGACGGGAGCCGTGCTGTTCAAAGACGTGGCGGGGTTCTTGCGCGCGCCCGCGGGCTGGGGTCTGGACGGCTATCACCTCATCGTGGATGTCTGGCTGGTCGGCATCTTGCCGGTCACCCTCTATCCGTTTCTGGGTGGGAAGGTCTGGTGCCGTTACTGGTGTCCGCTCGCCAAGCTGATGCAGCTTTTCAGCAAGGCGTACACGAAGCTCGGCTGGAGCCGCTTCGAGATTCACGCCAATGAAAAATGCATCGTCTGCACCGAGTGCTCGCGCAACTGCCAGGTGGGTATCGACGTGATGAACTTCGCCCTCAAGCAGGAGTCCATCACCAACGCCAACTCTTCCTGCATCGGCTGCGGCATCTGCGTGAGCGTCTGCCCGATGGATACGCTCAGCTTTGGCTCGGGCAGCGGCCGCAGGCAGTTGGTGCAGATGCAGCCTGCGCCGGCCTCACCGCCTCACCCATCCGCTCGTCGGAAATCGGCGACCGCTGAGCAGTCGCTTTTGACCTAAACGAGCTTCGTTTTCGATAGTGGCAGTTCCCGCACACGCGTTCCCGTGGCGGCGAAGATCGCGTTGCACAGTGCCGGGGCGAAGGGAGGCACGCCCGGTTCGCCCACCCCCGCCGGGGGAGCATCGCTCTCGACAATGTGAACATTGACCTTTTCGGGAGCCTCGTTGATGCGGCACACCTGGTAGTCGTGGAAGTTGGACTGATCGATCACGCCGCCGGTGGCTGTAATCTCCCCGTAAAGCGCCAGGCTAGTGCCGAATACCGCCGCGCCTTCGAACTGGTTGAGCACGGTATCTCGGTTGACGATGGTTCCCGCATCGACCGCCGTGTCTACCTGGCGAATGCGCAGTTTCCCCTGGCCATCGACTTCGACACGGACCACGGTGGCGACATAAGTGAGGAAGCTGCGATGCATGGCGATTCCCATGCCTTCGCTCTTGCCCATCTGGCGCCTCCCCCAACCAGCCTTCTCCGCCGCCAACTGCGCCACGCGCCGGAGCCGAGCTGTGTCGATGGGATACTGCTCGTAGGACGCACCATAGTTGCCGAAATTGCCGGGCAACAACCTGCGATCGAGAATGTGGTCCGGCCCGAGCAGCGCCAGCATGTAATCGAGCGGGTCGCGACCGGCCGCGTGAGCCAGTTCATCCACAAAAGAAGAGATAGCGAAGGCGTGGTAGATGTTGGCCACAGAGCGAAACCATCCGATTCGAACGTGCGCGGTCGCGGGACCGTTTTCTGCCCGCAGGTTCGGGATGGCAAACGGTGTGTCCGACCAGCCGAGGCCCATCTCATCGGCGCCGCCGTAAGTCGAGTTCAATGCGAACGTGGAGGCGATGGGCGGAAACACCGAGCGTTGCAGCCACGCCGTCGGCATACCGTCCGCGCCGACAGCGGCCTTCATATAGAGCGCCGCAACGGAGTGGTAATAATCAAACTTGATGTCATCTTCTCGCGACCACACCACCTTGACCGGTTTTCCGGCCGCTCTCGACAGCAGCGCCGCTTCGGCAACGTAGTCGGGTTTCGACTTGCGTCCGAAGCCGCCACCCAGCAGCGTGACGTGGCACGTCACGTCTTCCTTCTTGAGGCCGAGAACGCTTGCCCCGGTCTGCTGGACTTCCTGCGGGTTCTGTGTGGGTGCCCACGCCACCACCTTGCCGTCGCGGTAGTCGGCCAAGGCGACGGGTGGCTCCATGGATACGTGCGCGAGATGCGGCGTGTAATAAGCCGCCTCGACGATCTTGCCCCCCTTCGCAAATTCCGCGTCCACGTCGCCGACGTTGCGAATCACCTTGCCGGGCTGGCGCGCTGTCGCTTCGAGTTCCTTGCGGAAACCCGCCGAGTTGTACACGGCGGTGGGGCCGTTGTCCCATTCCACAATGAGTTTCTGCCGGCCTTGGAACGCCGCCCAAGTGCTGTCCGCAAGCACCGCCACACCCCCGAGCGGCTGGAAGACATGGGGAGGTTTGAACGGCTCAATGGTGAGGACCTTCTTCACACCAGCCACTTTCAGGGCTTCCTTGTCGTCAAGGGACTTCACCTTGCCGCCCAGCACGGGCGGGTGCTCAATGGAGGCGTAAAGCATTCCTTCCACGCGCGTATCCATGCCATATCCAGCCTTACCCGTGCAGACGTCATGAAGGTCGTAAAGGGTCGTCTCCTTCCCAATGTAGCGCCAGGCGCTACGGGGCTTGAACTTCAGGGACTCCTTGGCGGGTACAGGGAGCTTGGACGCTGCGGTGGCAAGTTCCCCATAACCCAGCTTGCGCCCGGAGGGCTTGTGAACCACCGTGTGGAAGTTCGCTTCGCACTCGGTGACCGGAACATTCCAGTGCTGCGCGGCGGCCTGCTCGAGCATCGTGCGCCCCGCAGCTCCCGCCTGGCGCATCACCTCGAAGAGATCGCGGACGGAGTGCGAACCGTCGGTGTCCTGCCCACCGTACTTCGCATCGCCAATAGCCTGAGCGATGCGCACGCGACTCCAGTCCGCTTCCAATTCGTCCGCGAGAATTATGGGCACCCCCGTGCGGCTCCCGCTGCCCATCTCCGACCGCGAAGCAACAATCACTACTGTGCCGTCCGGCTCGATGCCCAGCCAGATGGTGGGATGAAACGAAGTCCCCGCTACGGGATCAGTCGAGGATGAGACGGCAGATCCCGCTAAGAGCTTTGTGGGAACTACCTGTGCGCACAGTACGAAGGCGCCGGCTGAGAACATGCCTTGGACAAATTCCCGGCGGCTGAAATTCAATATGGTGCTCATGCGACCTCCTGGGCGGCGGCTTTGATGGCGCGGCGAATGCGCTGGTAGGTGCCGCAGCGGCAGATGTTGCCGGACATCGCATCGTCGATGTCCTGATCGGTAGGATGGGGCTTCGTCTTAAGCAGCGCTGCCGCCTGCATGATCTGCCCCGGCTGGCAGTAGCCGCACTGCGGCACATTGATCTCCATCCAGGCCTTTTGCACCGGATGCAGTCCGTGCGCACCGAGGCCCTCGATGGTGAGGACGTCCCCCCCGCCGGCTGACTTGACCGGGGTGATGCAGGACCGAGTTGCCTCGCCGTTCAGGTGTACCGTGCAGGCGCCGCACAGCGCCATGCCGCAACCAAACTTCGTGCCGGTAAGGCCCAGGACGTCGCGCAGATACCAGAGCAGGGGCGTCTCTGGGTCGCCATAAAAGGAATGGTCAACGCCATTTGCTTTTAGCTTGATCATATTCGCCTCGGTCCTTTTACCTTGCCGCCGGGGCACTCACCGGCGACTTGAGAGCGTGGGGTTCCGTCGCCTCGAGCGAGGGCCTTGGCCGTCTATTGTAAGGATTCCAACGCGTTGTTTGGTGAAGCCCCTTGCTTGCCCTCAAACAAGCCGGAGGGAAGCCATAGTCTGACGTGCCGCGCATTGCGTGTCAACCACATGCGGGCCACCTCTTTCTGGAGCGCAGTGCCTATCAGAACGAGTCTGGAAATCCCGCTAAGAGTCGTCCGACTGAGAATACCAACCATCATTTTCACAGCCTGCCCGCAGGGGACAAGTTTCGTTCAGAAAACAACCTCTGTAGGGGGAGACATACGGGCCGGCGCGTTAGGAAGTGCATTCGGCGCAATAGGTGTCGAGGCGCTTGCCAACTCTGGAGTGCGACGCGCAAAGGCTCCGGCCACACTGGTCGCAGCGAAAATGCGCCCGCTTGCCGCAAGTCGCGCAGCGGTTCTTCCAGGGGAGAACGGCGTAGTTCACGATGAGGCGATCGAGTGCGGGTGAAATGATTTCCAGCGGCGTGCGGCGGTGGCGGAGATAAATCCAGACGGTCATGCCGAGGATGAAGACCATGGCGGTGACTTGGAACACCCCCTGCACCATCCAATTGGGCAGTTGGTGGGACAGATTGATGACTGTGGCATTGAAGGGTTGGAACGGAAGCTGGTCCCAGCCGACAGAGACGTAATCCTCGACCACGTGCATGGCGAAGGCGAAGCCCACCAGCATCCAGACACGCGGCTTTCGCCACAGGAAAATTCCGGCGAGACCCAGCACTGCCACCGCGGCTCCAACGTTGTGAAACAGGATGTGGTGGTAGCGATGGAAAGCATCGCCGCCCGCCAGGAGGGAGAGCCCATCGAGGTCCGGCCCGACACCCGCCAGCGTGATGGCGGCGCGCTCCCCGCGGCTGAATTCGCCCCAGTGGGCAAACCACCAGCCGTACTGCAAGTGTCCGATCGGGCTCATTGAACCCCCTCCGAATCGGCGGCGTAACGATCCGCCGCTATTCCCGTCGTTATTCCGGTGGGCCGCGCGCTGCTAATAGACGGGCTCCCACTTTTGCGCTTCTAAACGCGTAACAGGCCGCGAGCCACCCAGGTCCGCGAAGCGAAGCACGCTCGTTTCATCAGCTGCGAAGGTTCGTCTGGCTTGGGTGGGTCGGGGCCACCAGAGGTTGAGGAGGGAGAGGCTGATCCCGCTGCTGGAACTCCCATATTTCTTCGGCGTGGCGTAGAGGAAGTACTCTTTTTCGTCCTGGGTTGGGTCTCCCGTCAGCTCTAGGACGTAGTGATAGCTGCTGCTCGGCCTCGTCACGGAGCTGTCCGAAATGAGTCCAGCCTGCTGCAGCTGCGCGAGCGTGCCAAACTCCGGGATGCCGTTTTTGTTCACATCCAGCTTGGCGTTTGACTTGAAAGTTATTTGGGCGGTCACGATGGCGCGCATGCCGCCCGCTCCACTTGATTCCGCTCTCGCCACGCTGGACCAATTACTGGTTGACAGTGCATAGTTGTAACCCGCAAGCGGCGCGAACAGGATCACGGCGGCCCCGAGGGCGAAGCGTTTCTTTCCATGGCCCCGGCTGATCGCCTGGCCCCCTCGCAGCATGGCATAGATCACCAGAAGCAGCATGGCCAGGGCTCCCACTCCCGTGCCGGCGAATGTGGCAAAGGTACAGAGCGCCAAGTATATGATCCTGACGGGACGCCACTTCATTTCTTTGCTCGTGAGTTGGGCGCCAGCGAGTCGGAAGCCTAGGATGGCGACGGGAAAGATCAGAATAATCGAGAGCACGCCGTCAGGCGCGGGCGGATTGTTGGCGTAGGCGGGCGACGCGCCGGCCACAAGAAACCAGCCTAGCCAAGCCGTGATCGCAACCTTCTTCTTCATGGCTGCCCTCCCCGAGCGCTTATTGTTTGCATGGACGGCTCGGTCCACGAAAAAACCCAGTCTTGATTGGGGTAGAAATCGGTCTTTGAAAATGCGTAACCTCGCTCCTTGCCTGGCCAGGGCTCAGGCTGGACAGCATAATTAGAGGAAGCTAGCTCAAGGTCGGGTGCCAGGTGGATGATGTAATCGGCCTGTCCGATGGGATGCCGCCACGCCCGGGTGGTGGTGAGAAGGTAGCGCCCGTCGGGGGTGCCCGCGCGCTGCTCGTAATCTAAGCGAATCCATTTCGACTCCCTCGGGCCGAAGAGAAGCCGGAAATACACCTCGCCGCCGCGCACGCCAGGAGCTAGGCTGGCGAGGGTCCGGCCGTCCGCGGCGGATTCGTAAAGGGCATACCAGTCAGGCTCAGGATGATGGCGGTCAACCGGAAAGGGCACCTGAAGCGTCAAGGCAGCGGGGAGTGCAGAAGAATTGGTGTAATGGTAAAGGCCTCGGACATAGATTCGACCCGTGCGGAGCTCGACTTCGATCCGCTCCCGGTCGAAACGGACGGTGGTGAAGTAGCCGCTGAAAAAAAAGATTGCTCCGGCGGCGAGAATTGCTGCCAGCCAGTAGTCGCCGGTTCGGACGAAAAAGCGTCGGGCACGATCGAACAGGTTGCGCATGGTCTTGCCTGGGAGATCCGATGGGATGGATTCTTGGCGAAACAGTGGGCGAATGCAAGTGGATTTGCGGGGCACCTCGGCCTCCGTTTGAGGCGTGGCAGGTGACGATTGCGGCCTGCCTACAGCCCATCAGGGCCGGGTGGGCAGGATATGCACCTGAGACACCCTCTGCTGAACAATTACGCCACGACCAGGAATGGAGTGAAGACCTGAGCCTTCGAGGGACAACATGGCTTTCTCACTCGAAAAGCCACGACCCAGAATGAGGGTCTACGCTACGACGACGCGCGGTTGAGCGTCCGCACGCCAAAGTAGAACGCAACAAGCGCGAAGCCCGCGAAGGCAAGCGATTCCGCCACCAGGTGTTCTGTGCGTAATCCAATCGAGGCGTAGCGCAATAGATCCACCTGCCAGGTGATGGGGTTCAGCAGCGCCACGCTGCGGAACCAGCGGGGCAGGGGATCGAGCGGGTAGAAGATCGAGCTGGCGAAGAGGAAAACGAAATAGAAGATCGAAGTGACGCTGTTGAAGACGTCGTTGCGGCGGATGCGCAGGGCAAAAATGGCGAAGAAAAAGAACCAGCCGGCCGTGCCCAGGATGACGCCGAGGAGGAGCCAAGGCAGCAACGCGGGTTTGACCTTGACGCCCAGGATGAGCGCCGACATGCCGACGGTGACGGTGGCCTGCACTATGGCTAGCAGAACATTGAAGCAGACTTTGCCTCCCAGGTATTCCGCCCGACTGAGTGGGTAGGTGAGCATCTCGAAGAAGATGCCGTTGTCGCGGTCGAGGAAGAACCCCCAGGCGGTGTTGATAGCGATGCCGAAGCTGGCCATGGCCAGCACGCCGCCGAGAAAGAAGTCGTTGTAGCTGATGTTCGGGTCACGCAGCGGCGAGCCCAGTGCGTAATCGATCCCGACGCCGAAGACCAGGAGGTACCCGAGAGGATAGAAGGCGTCCCAGACGATCCAGGCAAAGTTGGTGAACCGGATCTTCGCTTCGCGATAGAGAATGGCTTCGAGTCCGCGCATCGTGCTTCTTTTCGTAGCGCCGGCCTTTAGGCCTGCAATGCCGGGCTGAAGCCCGGCGCTACCTTTCCTTCGTCAACTCCACAAAAATATCTTCCAGGCTCGCCCCCGAAACTTCCACGTGCAGGAGCCGCGCCCGGGCGGCGAGGCTGGCGATGGTTTCCAGCACCTCGCGCTCCTGGGCCTTCAGCGTCATCTCGACGGTGCCGTGGTCCACTTGCAGGCGTTGAGGCTTCAGGGCTTCCAGCTCGCCGGCTAGCCCGGGCGGAATTTGCTCGAAAGTGAGCGTGACATCGTAGACGTCTTTGGCGAGCAGCTTCAGCTTGTTCAGGTCGCCTTGGGCGATGGTCCGGCCTTTGTGCATGATCAGGATGTCGTCGCACAGTTCCTCGGCCTCGGTCATCACCTGCGTCGTAAGAACGATGGTGCGGCCGCGGGCTGCCTCGTCGCGCAGGTAGCCCATCACCGTACGCTTGAGAATCGGGTCCATGCCGGTGGAAAACTCATCGAGGAACATCACAGGCGTCGGAACCATAAACGTCTTGGCCACCTGGACGCGCCGGCGCAGGCCACCACTCAGGTCCTGCGCTTTCTGCCCGGCGTATTCGGTGAGGTAGAACTTCTCCATGACTTCTCCGGCGCGGCGGCGGGCCGCCGCGTGGTCCAGGCCGTGGAACTTGCCGAACGTCACCAAGTTGTCGCGCACGCTGAGGAACAGCTCGATGGCTGTCTCCTGGAGCACGATCGAGATCGCCCGGCGCACCGCCAGCGGCTCCGAGACCACATCGTGGCCAAGCACTTCCGCCCGCCCGCTCGTCGGGGGAAGCAGCGTGGTGAGGATTTTGAGAATCGTCGTCTTGCCGGCGCCATTGGGCCCGAGCAGCCCGAAGATCTCTCCCCGGTGCACCTCAAAACTCATGCCATCTACGGCGCGCGTGGGAGGCTGGCGACGGCGGCCGGGATAGACCTTCACCAGATTGTCGACCGCCAGAGCGGGGTCATGGTCTCTGTTTGTCGCCGACATTCTGGGCATCCGTGTTGCGCCAACCTGCCGGGCGCCGCCCACACAGGCTGACGTATGGCCGATATTCTCCCTGCAAGACTGGCTTGCGTCTGACGGAAGTGAAAGATTATATCGGGAAGTAGCTGCGGGCGGTTACATATTCAGAACCGATGCAGAATCAGTGCTTGGAAAAACCACCGCGGGCAGTACCAAGGTACCATTCCCTGAATGTTGACAACTTGTCGTTTCAAGGTTACAATTTTGACCGAAAAGGGCTGCGACAGAACTGAAAGCTAAAGAAAGCTAGGGCGTCCACGAGCGGACTTCTTGCATCGCCGGATTGCCGGGTCGAGTTGACGGGCCAAGGGGGTAGTCATGCAGCATATCCTGAGACGGATGGGCTTGTTATCGGGGGCGGCGGCTGTGTCTGTCAGCGCACTTACCGTATGCGGGCTCTTCATGAGCGCAAGCCTTGCGTGGGCGCAAGGCGGATCACATATCACCGAGCTGCGCGAACTTGAGCATGACACCTCTCCCCCGCTGGACAAGATCCCTCCCATCCCTCCCGAGGCGGGTCCGCAACAGGTAATTCCTCTGCATAGGACGCGCGGGATTTTCGCTCAGCCTCCGGCGCAATCAGACCAGCTCGTTCAGTCGTCAGTCTCTAACACCACCCTCTCGACGAATTCCGGGAAAAACATTCTCGGCCTGGGGAATGGCTTCACCGGCCCGAATGGCAGTTTTACGGTCCAGTATATCCCTCCGGACACTAACGGGGCCATCGGGGACACGCAGTTTGTGCAGTGGGTCAACGCGTCCTTTGCGGTCTTTGACAAGTCCACTGGCGCGCCGACATACGGTCCAGCCGCTGGGAACACTTTGTGGAGCAGCCTCGGGGGACCCTGCGCAAGGAACAATAGTGGCGACCCCATCGCCCAGTACGACAAGCTGGCCAATCGCTGGGTGCTGATGCAGCCTGTGTTCAAGTCGCCTTACTACGTCTGCGTGGCGGTCTCGACTACTTCGGATGCGACCGGGAGTTATTACCGCTATGCCTTCCCAGTGCCGAATAGGCTGTTCCCTGACTATCCAAAGTTAGGCGTCTGGTCCGATGGGTACTACCTGACATACAACCAGTTCCAAGGGAACTTTTTTCAGGGTGCTGCGGCGTGTGTTCTGGACCGCAACAGCATGCTCGTCGGCAACACTGCCAGCATGCAATGCGCCACGGTCAGCCCCTCATATGGCAGCCTGTTGCCGGCCGACTTTGATGGGCGCAATTCATCCGCGCCTCCCGCAGGATCACCAGGGTACTTTCTGAATTACGACGGCAATCTCGCCTCGCTCGACCTCTGGCAGTTCCACGTGGATTGGTCGAACTCCAACAACTCGACGTTCACCGGGCCGACCAATATCCCTGTGGCTGCCTTCAGCGAGGCTTGTGGCGGCGGGGCATGTGTTCCCCAGTCGGGAACATCACAGAAGCTTGACTCGCTGGGAGATCGGCTGATGTACCGCCTCGCCTATCGGAATTTCGGAAGCTACCAGTCCCTGGTGGTGAACCACTCCGTGGATACCGGCAATGGCAACACAGGAATCCGCTGGTACGAATTGCAGAACACGGGATCAGGCTTTGGACTCTACCAACAGGGCACCTATGCCCCCGACTCCAATTACCGCTGGATGGGCAGCATCGCGCAGGACCAAGCCGGCGACATCGCCTTGGGCTACAGCGTCTCGAGCGGCTCGATTAGCCCCACGATTAGATACACGGGCCGCGTGCCCGGCGATACTCTCGGTCAAATGGAAACTGAGAATGATCTCCTCGGTTCCATCACCCACGGTTCACAAACCAGCTACACCCGTTGGGGTGATTACAGCAGTATCGCCATCGATCCCGTGGACGATTGCACTTTCTGGTTCACGACCGAATACCAGCCCACCAACGGCAATGCCTGGAGTACGCGGATTGCCTCCTTCGGCTTCCCTTCTTGCAGCGGCACTTTGACACTATCCTCTGTCAGCCTGAGCCCGACCAGTGTGGTGGGTGGTAACTCATCCACGGGCACGGTTACCCTCAGCGCCGCAGCTCCCTCGGGCGGAGCCGCCGTTTCGCTTTCCAGCAGCAACTCATCGGTAGCCAAGGTTCCCTTGAGCGTTGCCGTTGCGGAGGGGGCGACGAGCGCGAACTTCACCGTGACTACGAGCTCGGTGACGACTACGACCTCAGTCAACATCACGGCCACCTATGGCGCATCGAGCCGCAACGCCTCACTGACTGTAACCCCAGCGCCCGCAGGTGACTTCTCACTCTCCGCTTCGCCCGGGAACAGGACGGTAGTGCGCGGTTCCAGCGGCAGCTATACCATTTCGGTGTCCCCTTCGGGAGGCTTCACCGGACCCGTCACCCTCAGCGTCAGCGGGGTCCCGCCGCAATCGAGTGCGAGCCTCAGTCCCAACCCGGTCACAGTGACTGGCCCGAGTTCCGTTGCCTCGCAGCTGACCGTGTCCACGGGGGCTCACACGCCGACAAAGACTTATACGCTGACGATCACCGGAACGGAGACGACTGGTAGCTTGAGCAGGTCGACCTCGGTGTCGCTGACCGTGCAATAGGTCTTTTCCGGGATTCGCCCAGGCTGTCCCGCGGGGTTCTCGGGCGTGTCTCCCTTTAGCTCCCATTTCCGCGCGTTTGCGCCTAGCGCACGTTTGAGACTTCTCGGGACCTGGGAATCAACCATCCAAGACAAAGCGGGCATCCCGTTTGGAGGCACGTGAGCTCCCCGTGAATCTTCCGTGTTCTCCTGCCCCCCTCTCCCAGACAAATTGGCGCAGCCTGCCCCCCCCCAAAAAAAATCTGCATGACGGGCTACCACTTCTGAGCGTTCGGAGAGAGAATACGCGGCGCTTCGCAACTCTCGAAGGAGGACCCTCTGCCATGAAACCGAGTCGTCGCTCCATCTTTTTTTTCGCCACGCTTTCAATTCTGACGCTGGGGCTCATCCCGGCCATGCAGCGCCGCACCCCGGCACAAGCCAGCCTGCCGCCTTATCGCGATCCGAAGCTGCCAGTCGAACAGCGCGTCGCCGACCTGCTCGGCCGGATGACGCTGGAAGAGAAGGTGGCGCAGACGCACGCGCTGTGGCAGCGGAAGAGTCTCCTCATGGATGAGCAGGGAAACTTCTCACCTGACAAGGCCCGGGAGGTCCTGAAGGACGGCATCGGCGAGATCACGCGCGCCAGCGAAAAGAAAGGCCCGCGCGAAAACGCCGAGTTCACGAATGCAATTCAGAAGTTTCTGGTCGAGCAGACGCGTCTGGGGATTCCGGCCATCGTTCACGAAGAGGGTTTGCACGGCTTTGTCGCGCCGGGCGCAACGAGCTTCCCGCAGGCGATTGCCTTGGCCAGCACCTGGGACGTGGAGCTGGTGGAGCAAGCCTTCGGCGTCGCCGCTGCGGAGATGCGCTCGCGCGGCGCACAGCAGGTGCTCACACCGGTTCTTGACCTCGCCCGCGATCCGCGCTGGGGGCGCACGGAAGAAACTTACGGCGAAGATCCTTACCTTGTTTCGCGCATTGGCGTGGCCTGCATACGGGGATTTCAGGGGCCGCGCGGCATCATCGACAGGCAGCACGTCATCGCCACCACCAAGCACTTCGCCGTGCACGGGCAGCCCGAGGGCGGCGTAAACGTCGCGCCAGGGAATTATTCGGAGCGAATCGTGCGCGAGTTCTTCTTGTTCCCATTTCAGGCGGCCATCACAGAAGCGGGCGCGATGAGCGTCATGCCTTCCTACAATGAAGTGGACGGCGTCCCCTCGCACGGCAACCGCTGGCTCCTCCAGCGCGTTCTGCGCGAGGAATGGGGATTCCAGGGCTTTGTGGTCTCCGACTACCACGGCGTTCCCCAGCTCGAAAGCCTCCATCACGTCGTCGCCAGCAAGGCCGACGCGGCCCGCAAGGCGCTCGAAACGGGCGTGGACATCGAATTGCCCGATATCGACTGTTACGGAACTCTCGTCGAACAGATCCGGCAGGGCAGGATTTCCGAGGCCACCCTGGACAAAACCGTGGTGCGTATCCTCCGCGCCAAGTTTCTGGCGGGGCTTTTCGAAGACCCTTACGTTGATCCTGATGAAGCCGTCAAGGTGAACAACAGTCCCGAGCATCAGCAACTGGCGCTACGGGCGGCGCGCGAGGCGATTGTCCTGCTCAAGAACCAGAATGGCCTGCTGCCACTCGACCGCAGCAAGATCCGCTCGCTCGCCGTGATCGGCCCGAACGCAGCGCCCTGCCGCCTGGGCGGCTATAGCGAAGACCCCGGCCACTGCGTCTCGGTCCTCGACGGCATCAAGGCCAAGGTCGGCGGCAAAATCAAAGTGAATTACGCCCAGGGCGCAGCGATCACGGAGAACGACACGGGCTGGCGCGGCTGGCACGTGGATAAGGTCGAGCCCGCCGATCCCGCCAAAGACGCCAAGCGCATCGCGGAAGCCGTCCAGGTCGCCAAGGGAAGCGACGTGGCCGTGCTCGTTCTCGGTGGGAACGAACAGACTTGCCGCGAAGCCTGGTCGGAATCGCACCTCGGCGACCGCGACAGTCTCGACCTCATCGGCCGGCAGAACGACCTCGCCAAGGCGATCCTGGAAACCGGCAGGCCCACGGTGGTCCTGCTGCTGGGCGGCCGGCCGCTCTCCATCAATTATATTGCGGAGAACGTTCCGGCAATTCTCGAGGGTTGGTATCTCGGTCAGGAAGGCGGCACCGCCGTCGCCGACGTGCTCTTCGGCGATTACAATCCCGCGGGCCGGCTGCCGATTTCTTTTCCGCGCAACGTGGGCCAGTTGCCGGACTTTTACAACTATAAGCCCTCGGCGCGACGCGGGTACTTGTTTGCGGAGAAGGGGCCGCTGTTTGCCTTCGGCCACGGGCTCAGCTACACCACCTTCAAATACGACAATGTCCGTTTAACCCAGACGAAGATTGGCACTCACGGTGCGACGACGGTCAAGGTGGAAGTTACCAACACAGGAAAGGTGAAAGGTGACGAGGTGGTGCAGATGTACATCCACGACCGGGTGAGTTCGGTCACCCGACCTGTCAAGGAACTGAAAGCCTTCAAGCGCATTACGCTCGATCCGGGTGCGACGGCGACGGTCGAATTCGCCATTACGCCCCAGGCGCTTTTCTTTCTGGATGCAAACATGAATCGCGTCGTCGAGCCGGGCGAATTCGACATCATGGTCGGCCCGAATTCCGTCGACCTGCAGACAGTCAGGTTGGATGTTGCGGATTGATCCTGAGGCCGGCGCGGACGGGAGGGGTGCTTTGACCGGCGCTCAAAGGTCCCATGACATGCTGATGGCGAGGCCCCCGTGGAGGCGCAGCTCTGGTCCCGGGCGCCGTTGACTCCATTTCGATCTAGGAGGCTCCTCGACACTGTGCTCAACGTGGCGCCCGACGAGGTAGCCCAGCCCCGGGCCGTTGAGCGGCCGTCTCACCAAGTGCGGTCAACTCCGACCACCTGAATCTGCCCGGCCCTCTTGCGCAGATAAACTGTGAGGGTCTTCTGCTTGTCCCCCGCGCTCATGTCCGCCGCGAAGTATTCGCCCTCCACAGCCTCCTGGATTGCGCGTGGCAATGAAAGCCCGGTTGCACCCCCGAGCGGCGTTTTCTGTTCCGTATCGTTGCTAAACCGCGACCATTGGACCGTGTAGTCGCGAGGGCCAGCGGGTTTATACTCTACGGCTAGGTCCTCAAAGGCCAGGCGCCCGTCGCGCACTTCAAAGCGGTCGAGTGGGGGGACTTTCGCAAAGTATGCCTTCCCGATTTTGTCGCGCCGTTTGATGAGGCACTCGGCAATCCACTGCTCGGCCTGCGGATTGGCGTATTGGCCGGCCTTGACGAGGGCACGGATCTGTTCGTCGCTGAAAGCCATGACCTGCTTGCCGGCCCAGAAGGCGTCATCGGGGAGGCAGTTATCAAAGGCTGTGCGCGGGTAGAAAGGAACCCACTTTTCCGGGTCGAAGACGTCAGCCTCAAATCGGCCCACGGCAGGAATCTTCGGGTAATGCGCCCGCATCCAGCGCGGGACGTCAAGGCCCAGGCTGAAAAATTGCGCTGCGACGGAGTCCCATGCGAACCAGTACACATTTCCTGAGGCCGGGCTGTTTGGCCGGTAACTATCACTCCCGAGCGTGGCGCCAAAATCGATCAGATAATGTTTGATAAACTGGACGCCGTTCTCCGCAACGAGCATGTCCAGGGCGTTGATCGCCCGGGAATTGTCGTGGCCCAGCCAGGCGCAAAAAACGCGCAACCCTCGCAGGTCCCGCCGGTGTTCGTGGAGCACAATATCGTTGGGATCGTCTGAGCGGGTGCCGTAGTAGCGGAACTCGCCCAGGCTTTCTCCTTATAGGTAAAGGCTGGCCACGGTTCGATAGCGGCCGTCGGGCAGCTTGGGCGCTTTGAGGAAGAGCTCGGTTATGTCGCGCTCCGTCATCGGACGGCGCTTGCCGACCTTGGTTTTCACGTTGGCTGCGGGGGCGATACGAAGCTGGCTGCGCGCGAAGGTGAAGATGTAATTCTCCGGAACGTTGTGCCCCAAGGCGTAAAAAAACTTGCTGACGATCACATCGGCGCTGGTGGCCATTTCGGGGTTCGTCAAGGGATCGAACTTGACGTTGTAGCGGCGGCCGCGTGCGTCCTCCATGACGAATCCGGGCGTCACGCCCTCGGTCTTGGCGGAGACCACCATCAGCGGGCCGCTTGTATCGGGTGGGTTTCCGTCGCCCGGCCCGCGCACAAGCTCTTCGATCGAAAGCGGTTTCTTGTAGTGGCGATTCGTGTACCAAGTATTGTCGGGCACCTCGCCGAGTGTATTGACCGCACGGCCGGGGAGGACCTTTTTCTTGGGCGCCCGTTCGCCGCGTTTCGAGAGGGTGTTAGAGAATAGGTCATATGCGTCGCTGATTCGGCGGAACGCGACCTTATCGGCATTCAGGGGCGGGGGTTCTTGCTCAAGGGGGTCGTTTCTATAGAACTTTCGGGCAGTCATACTCAGGGAGAGGAAAGGAATCAGCAGCAAAGTGAATCCCACCGCCCTCCGGATCGACGATTCCTGTGTGCCCATGATCTTGCCTTCCTTCCTCGGGTCTATTGGAAACGCGAAGAGCGAATCCTTTCATCTCCGAAGACATTGTTGAACTTGAACCAGACCTGAAATCCCTCGTGACTGAAAGCCGCGTCGATGCGCAGGAAGACGTTGTTCCTCACATTGAAGCGGAAGCCGAAACCGAAATCCGCTTCCATGTTGCGGAAGTTCAAGTCGGCATGACGGTGAAAAACCTTGCCGCCGTCGGCAAACAGGGCCATATCGAGTCCGCTGAACACCTCCCAGCGGTACTCGCCGTTCACCACGATCAGGTTGTTGTCGTAGAAGCGAAAAGCTCAGAAGCCGCGCAGGTCCTCGGACCCGCCAAGGGTCGGCTGCAAGTAGAAGGGGACAATACTGTTGTTGTCCGGGCAGGTGAGCACAGAACGGTCGTGCAGCGCGAACACGCGGCGCTTGTTGAAGAAGGGAATGTACTGCGCA
>Ga0315280_10003150_pt1 | contig 25698 bp, 33 predicted proteins | sample YL17G06_40_MG_FD_203697 | JGI IMG/M metagenome (GOLD analysis project Ga0315280, IMG submission 203697) | Sediment microbial communities from Yellowstone Lake, YNP, Wyoming, USA - YL17G06_40 | ecosystem: Environmental > Aquatic > Freshwater > Lake > Sediment | place: USA: Wyoming | collected...
GGGCCCGAGGTTACATGGGCCACGAGTTCCTGGAAGAAGGGTTTACCCTTGTGGATCTCGTAGAGTCTCTCAGCCTGTTCCTTGGACATCTGTATGAGCTTGGCTGCAACCAGTAGAAGGCCTTTCTTCTCGAACCGTGTAACAATCTCACCAATAAGACCTCTCATAACGCTCTCCGGTTTGAGGAAGGAGAAGGTGCGCTCTGTATGCAAAAGGCCTACTTGCCCCTCTCTTTCTTGCCGTAGTAGACGGTCCATTTCAATTTGCGAGGGTCTCTATGGAGAACCATCAGGCTCTTTCTGCATTTTGTTGAGCAGAAGTACAGAATTGAACCGTCATTCCGCACGAACATTAGGCCAGTAGCTTGTGGAAAATCCTTCCCACAGAAGGAGCAAGTGTAGGTTCTTGGCAAGTCTCAGACGCGTCTCCCTACCTAATCTTCTTGGCTTCTCGTTCTGTCTCGCGAAGCATGAGGATATCGCCTGTCCGGATCGGCCCTTTGATGTTTCGAGTAATGACTCGTCCTTTGTCACGGCCTTCCAGAATTCGTACACGGACTTGAATGACTTCACCTGTCACGCCCGTTCTGCCGATAATCTGAGTGACTTCGGCTGGAGTTATTGCTTCTTCAGTCTTTTGCTTTGCAGAGCTGCTCATGCCTGGCCTTTAGCCCCGCTTCTTCTCAGTTGCTCTGTCGCGTCAATGATTTCCTTGAGCGTTTTGTTACCCTCTCCCCCATCCAAAACCGAGACCGCTGCGCAACCAACATCTATGCCCGCGGATCGACCAAGGTCAAGCTTGCTTGGTACGAAAAGGTATGCTATCTTTCGCTCTTCGCAAAGAATCGGCAAGTGGGCAACTACTTGAGGAGGATCAACATCTTCTGCTATCAGGACAAGTTTCGCGACGGCACGCTCGATAGCCTTAGTGCTCTCGTTCGTTCCTTTTCTAATCTTGCCAGAATCTTTGGCTACTTGGACGAGTTGGTAGGCCTTGTCGGCCAAATCCTTTGGCACTTCGAACTTAATGTAGAAAGCTTTTGGCATTCGCTTCACCGCACATTTGCCAACTGGCTAGCGTAACCACCTGCGAGCCTTTTAAGAACATTTCTGCTAGAAAAACGCGCCCGTCGCACCAGCATTCTCAGCCAGAGCGACGCTCGCGACATGATGATCTGAAACATCGAGGAGACGGAAACGTCGACTTGCCACTCCTCCAGGCATTCATCTATCAAACTTGAATAGGGACTTTTCCCTCACAATCATTTGCCTGTCGTCGCATTTCCCGGGTAATGATTCCCGATGATCTCAACCAATGACCTTCTCCAGGTGATCAGTGAGATCCATCAATACTCAATTCTATTCATCGAGCTGAGGGACGCGACGACCTTCGGGATTCTTCACTCTTCAAACGAGAAGCTGAGTTACTTTCGACTTCAGGGAAAGATGGAGCCAGCTGAGAGAGGAAAACTGGTCCAGACGCTCTCGTCAGAGAACACTCCTGAATTCCTGCAGCACTTGTCCGTCGAAGATTTTCTACGTGAGGTGGAAGGCAAGAAAGCAAGGCACATCTGGCTAGAAACTCGCGGAAAAGACCGCAAGGAGCTTGCGTTCCTCAGTATCGCAGAGTTGAAAGCATTCTTTCAAACCCATTCACAACGTTGAACCTCAGCTTAGTTTCTGGCAATGTTAATAAAAGACATTGAAGGCGTAGTATCGCTCCGCGACTACGAAAGGTCAACAACATGGCAAAGTTCAAGCTAATAATCTCCGACCCTGCAACTGGCAAGTCTACTGCCAGCGAAGTGGAAGGCGCTCGCGCCCAGGCCCTCATAGGCCGCTCACTCGGCGAGATTATCGATGGTTCCGCGTTGGGAATCTCTCAAGGCAGAATCATGATTTCAGGTGGCTGCGACAAGAATGGAATTCCCATGAGAGGCGATGTCCACGGCGGGGTGAAGAAGTACATTGTTCTATCGAGCGGGCCGGGATTCAGACCCACAAGACATGGGGAGAGAAGAAGAAAGCTCGTGCGTGGCCGAATAGTGACTGATGAGACTTTCCAGATCAACTTCACCATGACCAAGCGAACCGAAGGCGAACAAAAACGCCCGGTTGAAACCAAACCACCCCCGCCACAACCCGCACCGAAACCAACTAAAACGAAGGTAGCGGAGAAGCCAAAAGCAAAGAAGGCCGGGAAGAAGCCCGTAAAGAGATCAAAGTAGGAGGACACTGGATTGGATTTCAAGATTAGGCAAGACACTTACAATCCCCTCCTGAAGCGGAAAGAGGTGTACGTAGAGGTTGATCACGATGGTCAAGGAACACCCACTAGGATGGACTTGAGGAAGGCTATTGCAACGAAGTATGGAACGAAGCCCGAGAACGTTTACGTTGTCGATATCGACACCAAGACCGGTACGCAAAGCGCGATCTGCGCTGTTCAGGTCTACGATGATACTCAAACAGCTCAACGTGTCGTAGCCAAGCACATTCAGATTCGCAACCTGCCACCCGATGAACGAAAGCGAGTAAAGGAAGAACAGGCGAAGAAACAAGAAGCAAAACCCATGGCAGAGAAGCCTAAGCCAGCCGAGAAGGCCGTTGGAAAGCCAGCTGAGCAACCGAAGGCAGAAGCAAAAGAGGAGAAGCCTAAGCCGGAGACCAAGCGGGCTGCCGTGGCAAAGAAAACCTAGGAGTGCATCATCGTGAGTGCCAAGAAGGAACCCAAGTCTCGGTTGAACACGTTATACGATGTTGATGCCGAGAAGGGCGTCGTCAAGCTGAAGAACCGAAAATGCCCTCGTTGTGGCAACATTATGGGGCATCACAAGGCCCCGGTCGAGCGATGGACATGCGGGTCCTGTAGTTTCACGGATTTCGTCAAGGGGAAGATGTAGGATCAGTTCTTCCTGTCCATCTGCTCGATAATCTTCTCAATCTCTCTCTTCTTTTCGGACGTAATTCGAACCAGTACTATTCCGTGATCTGGTTGGCCGTAGACAACCAAGGAACCAGGCGGAGCGACTAGAATTGCCACGAGAGTCAGGAGGTCCTCTTCGCCGTCCACTATAACTGCGCAATTTCCTCTCCCTACTGCTTCCTCGACCTTCTTCCAAGCATCTAATTCAATGCTGCCTGCAGCATTCTTGGTTTGCAACACAAACTGCTTGTCGTGCGCGAACTGAGCGGCGGGTCCTCGTTTCTCTTTGTTGTCGATGATGATGACTTGTGGGCGTATGCCAAATTCAATTGCATGGCGTGACACAGTGTCACCTACGAGTATCACCCGTGACGGTTCTTCCGACTCCAGAACTGCCGCAAGGGAATGAGTGCACTCATCCGTCGACCCAATCACAAGTTCTCCGATCGGGGTTTTCATGTGCTGCCGCTGGGCTTCAGTCAAAAGGAAAGCGGGCACATTAAACAACTTGGACTTGGAGATGCTGAGCTCAGCGAACCCTTAGAGCGTAGCGTCCCGCGGCAGTAATCCCCATTCTTTTAGCGACATCAGATCTTGAAGGGTCCAAGATCATTACCAGTCCACTCCAATCGTCGCTAAGGTTCGTTGATTTACAGTTTGGACAGACCGGCCCGTTGCTTATGAACCTACAATTCTTGCATGCCTTGTCGGTCAAGCCGCCTTCTCCTCATGGACTGCCTTCGTTCGCTTAATGTCAGATTCAATCCAATCCAATCTGCCGAGGAAGGGTTGCCGCATCGTGATGCCTATCTTGCCACCTGCTCCTCCGCGCGGAAAACTGACGGCGATGATGCGCCCTCTCACCATGTCTCCCTTTCCAAGTTTCCTCTGCGACTCTTTGCCGACTAGTACGCCGTGTTTTTCGTCGAAGGAGATGTAATCGTCCATGATCTGAGACACATGGAGCAGAGCGTCTTCGGGTCCGATTCTGACGAAAGCGCCGAAGTCGGTGACCTCGACCACTTCACCTTCTACAACCTCGTGCATCTCGGGATAGAACGATAGAAGCTTGAAGTTAACTTTGTGATACGTAGACCCGTCTCCGGGCAAGATCTTGCCCACTGGATTGACATCGACATCCACGACCAGTATTACGTATCCGAGTTCTTCGTCGACTACGTTCTCGTACTTGAGCTTGATTTGGTCCTTCGCTGCCTTGTCGATTGGATGCCCAAAGCTCGGAGGGGGAATTCTAACTATGTCCTCAACCGTGACTAACCTAAACATTTGTAATGACTCCTAAACTACCATGGTTCGAACTTAGAAGTAGGCTGGTTCTACTCCTTCGACTTCTAGTTTAGATTTCTCCCTCAGGTACACAACCGGGACGTTAATATTCCTTAGCCTTTTCTTGAGCTCGATATCCGTCGTTGCCACAACAGCTCCTAATTTTTGAGACGCCTTCACTATCGCGTCGTCAACCGTTTCCCCCTGATCTAAAGTGACCTCCACGACACGACATCTTGACGCAAGCTGGAGTGCTAAGGAAGCTTCGGGGGCTCCTTCTCCGCCTCTTGAAGAAATTCCCGTTAACTCATTCTTCACAGCCGACGGTACGACGAAATCCACCTTCTTCTGAAGCAAATACTCTATCTCCTGGAATATGTCCAAGTTGAACTGAAACGGGATCATGAGGAAGTTCGAATCCAAGATAACCTTGATCGGCAATATCAGGACCTCAGATTTCCGAACCCTATCAGGCGCCAGCTTTCGGCAATTCTACGGCTGATTGCAACCTTAGCGCCAGCCTCAGCACAGACAGGTTTTCGGAGGCTAACGTCAACTAGGTCTTCACGCGCAGACGTAACAAGACCGGATGTTACGGTGGTTCCAACGTTCAAAACTAGAGCCTCGTTTGTCCGGATCTTCTCAACTGGGACGGCGAGCTCCGTACCCACGACCTTTTCGAAAAGATTGACATCTAGGGTAATCTTTGCGAGAGTGGGGGGTAAGGCGTCAACTTTCCCTGCGACACTTCCGACAAGGCCGTCGGACTTTGTCAGCGAAGGATCCAAGTCGGTTCCTATGCCCACTAGTCCTCCGCTCGTCACCTCCTGAACAGGGCCTCTACTTACGCTGAGGCTTCTGACGGTGGTGATGAGTCGCTCATACCTAGTTTTACCGCCTTCTTGAACTGAAATCCCGGGCTTGATCTCTATCTGATCGCCGACTCGGAAAATACCCTGGACTATCGATCCGCCTATGACGCCACCAAGCATGTCGTCAATTTCTGTCCCGGGTTTGTTAACCTCGAATGATCTCAAGACGGACATTCGGGGTGAAGCAGCGAGATCTCGCTTTGGAGTCGGGATGCGTTCTTCGATCTCTTTCAACAGCACATCAATGTTCGTTCCGTGCTGAGCAGAGATCGGAACTATCGGTGCATCATCTGCGACCGTGCCTTTGACAAAGGCTCGGACCTCCTTATAGTTTTCTAGTGCTCTTTCTTTGGCTACGACATCGATCTTGTTTTGGACGATGACTAGGTTCTTGATTCCGACGCTTTGGGCAGCCAGCAAATGTTCTCGGTCTTGTGCCTGTGGGCATTTGGCGTTGCTTGCCAAAACAAACAGTGCACCGTCCATTAAGGAGGACCCCGCGAGCATTGTGACCATTAGGCTATGGTGCCCGGGGCAGTCGACGAAACTTATTGCCCGTTTGAATTTGGTCTCGCTTCCGCAGCTTGGGCATTTCAGTTGTGTAGTGTAGTTGGCAGGTGCATGGCATTTGGGGCATTTGTATACGAATGCGTCAGCGTACCCAATTTTAATTGTGATACCTCGCCTGAGTTCTTCTGAATGGCGAGCAGTCCATACACCCGTTAGTGCCTGAACGAGAGTGCTCTTTCCGTTGTCAACGTGGCCAAGCGTTCCTATGTTCACTTCGGGTTGAACGATCAACCCGTCGCTTTTCTTCTCTGACTTGAGAACCGCTTGTGCCATGTCGATAATCATCCGTTTTGCAGATTGGGACCATTTCGTTCAATATATGTGTGAGGGTAGGAAAACCCGCACAACAAATAACCAGATCCTTTTGCTGAACCATCACTTGGGCGCGCTCAAATCTAATGATTGGGAACAAGCGGTTCTGCAAATTGGCCTTGAACAAATCTCTGAAAATATCCGGGTTCTGGTCTCGGATCAATCGTTCTTTATGACAATCTTAATTAGATGTGCTTGAGGAGATGATTTGAGACGGCGAGGAATATGGGTGAACGCATTTGCGAAGGAACCCAACTTCTTGCAGCTAAATCGTAGACGTCATTCCGAATTCTTGCCGTCCGTTCTTCATAATTCTGAATTTGGTGAATGGATTTGGTTCTAAGAGTCTATAATACAAGATCGCGATCAGTCGAAGAGTTCAAGCCGCTCCATGGTAACAGAGTCTACATCTTCGTGTGCGGACCCACGGTCTACGATCACAGTCATGTCGGACATGCTAGGACCTACTTGGCTTACGACATAATCGTGAGATACATTAGGGCAAGAGGTTACAGTGTCTTCTATTTGATGAACCTAACCGACATTGACGACAAGATCATAAACCGCGCCAACACGTTGGGTCAAGATCCCCTGGCCCTTGCTGACCAGTTCGCCAAAGAATTCTTCCGCGACATGGAATCTCTTGGCATAACGAGCGTCAATCTATATGCCAAGGCTTCCGAACATGTTCCCGAGATCATCGCCCAGATATCAATTCTAATCGAGAAGGGTTACGCCTACCAGGTTGAAGGCGACGTCTACTACGATGTCTCCAAATTCTCCGAATATGGCGAGCTCTCTGGTCAGAATATCGAACAGCTCAGCACGCATAGGATAGACCCTGACCCCCGGAAGAGAAGTGTAGTCGACTTTGCTCTATGGAAAGGTCAGAAGCCAGGAGAACCAGCTTGGGACAGCCCCTGGGGAAAGGGCAGACCGGGATGGCATATTGAAGACACCGCGATTACAACTACATATTTCGGTCCCACATACGACTTGCACGGCGGGGGGCTAGACCTAGTTTTTCCTCACCATGAAGCTGAGATCGCGCAAGCCGAGGCTGCAACAGGTATCAAACCACTAGTGAAGTACTGGATACATGGCGGGCTATTGATGGTTGCTGGGACGCGCATGGGGAAATCCATGGACAACTTCATCACCATCAAAGACGCGCTCCAGAAACACGATCCTGAAGCATTACGGCTATACTATGCCATGAGTCATTATCGCAGCCAACTTGAATTTGATGAGTCAAATATAACGCAAGCGGAACAAGTTCTCGACAAGCTTCGATCAGTTTACAGCCAATTCAGATCGCTCGCGGAGAGCAAGAAGAATGCCGTTGGAGAAGCGAACAATGAAATTGAACAATTAGCGACCCATGCCATGGAGAAATTCGACGCGGCGATGGATGATGATTTCAATACGCCTCGAGCTTTGGCCGCAATTATCGCTTTCGCTAAAGATCTTGAACCGTATGCGTCACGACAGATTAACGACAGGTCCGTCGAGCTAATACTCAGGGCGTTCGATTATTTCGGAGAGATCTTCGGAATACTGCAACAAGCAAATCATCGTCAGAGCAAGACCCTAGAAGGCCTGCTGACTCTACTGCTGGAGATGCGGGAGGATGCGAGGAAGAGGGGGGACTGGGCAGCCGCTGATAAAATACGCGACAGCTTGACGAAGGTGGGGATCGGATTGGAGGATACTTCGACCGGAGCTAGATGGTACTTGGCCACGTCCAAGATATCTGAGAGATCAGGCTGAGAGCTTGTACCCTATCTTCCTCAGAAAGCCCTTTCTCTCTGCAACATCTCGTTCGTTCTCAATGCCCTTTGAAGCATAACCGTCCACGACTCCAAGAATGCCCCGTCCTTGTTGAGTTTCGGCGACAATTACTTGGAAGGGGTTAGCGGTTGCAAGATAGATGCTGCACACTTCAGGTACAGACTTCACCTTGTCCAGGACGTTGATTGGATAGGCATTTCGCATGAAAATGATGAAGCTGTGGCCTGCGGATATCTCATAGGCAGTTCTGACGGCCAGTTCCTTCAGTTGAGCTTCGTTCCCATCAGAACGGACGAGGCATGGTCCACTAGATTCACAGAATGCCAAGCCAAACTGAATATTCGGGACCGCGGTGACTAGTGCTTCGTATAGATCTTCGACTGTCTTGATGAAATGGCTCTGCCCAAGAATCGCATTGCATCCGTCCGGAACCTTGACATCAATGACTTTGGTATTCAATTCTCGAAACACTCACGCCAGTTCCAATTCCTTTTCAACGTGAGCGAGAGGGTCCACGCCTCTTGAGGTTATGGCTACCGTGTCTTCGATTCGAACGCCTCCATATCCCGGGAAGTAGATCCCTGGCTCGACTGTCACTACTTGTCTCTTCTTCAGAGGTTCCTTGCTCAAGAACCCCAGGTACGGTCGCTCGCCGATTGTAAGGCCGACCCCATGTCCGAGTGAATGGTTGAACCCTGATGGTATGCTCTTCGCTTTTCCTTGAAATATCTCCCTAATCGTCCGGTATCCGCGTCGTTCGATAACCTCACATGCTTTCAACATCGCCTCTTCTCCGGTCGTGCCCTGTCGTAGCATGCCCAAGCATTCACTTTGAGCCTCAAAGACAGTGTCGTAGAGCCTCCTGCTCTTTGCATCCGCTCTCCCGACAACGAATGTGCGGGTCAGATCGCACCAGTAACCACTTTCAGCCTGAGGAAAGATGTCGAAGACAATCAGTTTGCCCTCTTTGATCTCTTGACTTGGTATGCCCGAGTTGTGAGGATCAGCCCCCGATGGACCAATGGCAAAAATCGTACCTTCAGGCGCCGTAACTCCTTCCTCAGCGAGTTTGACTGAAATTAGCCGCTTAACTGAGCCAACAGTCGCACGCTCCTTCCCTAACTGGAGGTGCCCACGCTTTCGCTTCAGATTCCGAAGAGTTTCGAATACAGCGTTGACAACGCTACTTGTCTTCCTACCAACATGCCGCAGCTCGTCCATCTCATGCTGAGTCTTCGTCTCCCGTGCCACCTCGAGAATCGTCGGTGACTGTTCACCGATGACTTTGACGCCGAGTCTCTTTAAGCGTCCAACCAGATCAGTTCCTGACGCCAAATCATTCCGACCCGCTAACACTACTTTGCGTTTGACTCGTTCTTTCTTCAGGACATTGGCGATCAAACGTGGGAGTGCTTTATCGCGTCCACCATATTTCGCCGCCAGTTTCTCGATTCCCCACTGGCTGAATGTTTGAATCCTTCTGACTCCTCCAGCCTTTCTAGCCGAGCCTAGGTCTAGGTTGCTAACGAGTAGAAGCGGAGAGCTGCCTGCCCGTTTGAAGTAAATGCCGCCTCGCGCCAATTGGCCACCCACAACGTAGGTTAGATCGGGATCTGCTAAGGTTGTGGCACCGAAAGCCACGATCGCCTGAACTCCTCTTCTCTGCATCTCGCCATCCAATTGGTTGAACAAAGGAATCGATTCGCCTCCAATTTGGCTCCGAGACTTAACTCTTTTCGATTGCTCTCGTTCTTGAGCTTTCCATTCCGATTAGTGCATTTGAGACCTTCAACGATGCAGCAAGCATTCTGAGATAGGAGCTGAATATGGCTCGAAGAGTTGAGGAATCCTTGGCTTGAAACACTAGCTTCAATGTTTTGCCTCGAGTCAGGATTGTTGCTTGAGCCTTCTTCCCTGCTGGATGCATCAACTCAGGTCTCAATGCTGAGGAAAGAGCGTTGATTAGTCTCTTCGATTTGAGGGTGATTCGCAACGTCGCGTATGCGTTAGGCTTTCTTCTTTGAGTCATCGAGATCCCAAAGCAACTTCAATATCGTTAGAGTCGGTCCCACTTCACATATACCTGGCGGGGAAGTGACCGCGACATCAATTGATCCACCGGTCTTCTCGCTCACGTGGATGGTCGCGGCTATCTTTGCATCCGTGATCGATTCGACTCTGGGTAGCTCTAGGACTTCAGAGAGCCGTTGCCATAATGTCTTCGTGCCCGCAGATGAGTCACGCTCACAGGAAATACCTTGAGCCGTGTGCCTCTCTCTGTGTGGGTACTCTCGTCGGAGTCTTACTCTGCTAATTAGAAGGGACGGTGCCATCTGTGATAGGCCTGTGCTATCAACTTTGAAGAAGTCGATCCGTCCTGGTCCGCCACGCCAGCGGTACAGCACCATGGCGTGACTGACGCCTTCTTCGAGGAAACGCGCAGTCAGACCATCCAGACTTGACTTTCCCCGCCGTATGATTCTTGAATCGGGAATTGTATTCGCGAGTTCTTTTAGTAGGCTGTTAAGTCGTTGGCTTGTTTGCCTGCCGGTTGTGAGTCCGATCACGCGGACTTGTCCTCAGAGGCTACCTCAGGTTCTTTGGGTTCTTCCGCGCGTTTCTTGGCTTCGGTCTTTCTGCGTCTTCGTCTGGCCGGAGCCTTTGCCTTGGCTTCGGCTTCCATAGCTCGAGCCTTCTCAGCCTTCAATTCAGCGAGTAGACTCGAGGCGACCCCTGCGCGAGCAGCTCGTTCTGCGATCTGCCCGAGTTTGGTGGTGGGGACATAAGCTCCACCGGCAAACTTGAAGCCGCATCTGCTACATGACCAGATTCCTACGGAGAGTCGTCTTACAGCCATAATGTGGCATTGAGGACACTCGTGGGGAGCCCTAAGTCCGCTAACCACGGTGGTGTAGCGCTTTCTAGCAACGGTACCATACCGAGCGCCGAAGCTTCCTGAAATCCCAACCTTGTACGTGCGTCCCATTTCACTTCACACCCGACAAGACTTTTTGGCGCAATTCCTTCGACTTACTGATCGATGTTGAAACGATCTGTTTGACTTCGTCCGGAGTAAAAACGCCCAGCCCACCCTTCTGCATAGCGCAGACGTTGTTGTCCTTGTCGGTTGTCACTGTTAGCCTGCAACTCATGACTTGCTCCTCTTCCAAACACGGGTCAACCACAATTGTGCCGTCAATCTTGGCTGAAGTGATTGGGACAGGATGGTTATTTATTGGCAGCGGGATCATCTCATCCTTGTACTTGAGCTCACCATTCTTCACTTCGAAGGCGCGCATCTTCGCGCTCACCAAAGCGCCCAAGGCGGCCATGCCAGCCGCGTCGATGAGGTTACCGTCGTGGTCAAGTACGTAAACATCAACGAAGACGACGAAGACCTTCTTGCCCGGGTCGATGCAGAGCGTCTTCAGATCAATAGCTTTGGATTCCCTTATTCCTCGATCGACTACCCGCGCCAACTCGATCGAATTCTCGTCAGGTGGTCCAGCTTCGAAGGTCGGTGACGCAAGGGGAACAAATTCTGCATTAACCGTGAGAATTCCTTGGTCCGGAGTGTCTGGGAATGGGTTGCCGGTTTCGACTTTGACTCCGACCAAGACTTTAGTTTTCCCCAAGTAGACGTGGGCGGATCCGTTTGCTTTCTCAATAGTTCCAAGCATTATCGTCACAGGCCTATAATCAAGCGGGGTTCTCTCATCGAGTCTCTTGCCCTTCAGGATCAAATCTACAACAGTCTTCTGCTCGAGTTTCGCTACGGGAGAGAATTGATGTGTCGTTGACATCAGGCTTTGACCTCCGCCATTTCCTCTTTCTCTTCATTCCCCTCTCTTGCAACCAGGTACTTCTGCCTCAGAGCCTCTCGTTGCATTTCGTAGATTTTCCTACAAGCAGCAGTACCCATTTCCAGAGCTTGTTTGAACTCGTCCTCGCTCATGGAACCGTCCATTTGGAGGAGACTGATTACGTTCGATTTAGGCATCAGGGCGACCGGTAGATCTGCTTCCCCTTGCTTGTCCTCAATGTCGGAAAGGTCCAAGACAACTTTGCCTTCGATTTTTCCCGCCGCGCATCCAGCAACGAGTTCGCGCATTGGAATGCCGGCATCTGCCAAGGCTAGCGATGCAGCAGTTATTCCAGCGCATCGTGTTCCGGCATCCGCCTGCAAGACTTCGATGAACAGATCGATTGTTGCTCGCGGGAAATATTCGGACATGATTGATGGTTCCAAGGCTTCTCTGATGACTTTGGATAGTTCAAGCTCGCGCCTTGAAGGGGCTGGGGATTTCCTTTCCTCTACGGAGAACGATGCCATATGGTAGCGGCATCTGACCACGGCTCGGTCTGCTAGCGCTATATGTTTTGGATGCGCCTCTCTTGGACCATACACTGCGGCTAAGATCTTGTTTTTTCCGTGTTCGATGTACGCGGAACCATCAGCTTTGTCGAGGATCCCTACTTCTAATTTGATTGGTCGGAGTTCATCTATGCGCCGACCATCTACTCGCAGACCTCTGTCATCGAATAGGCTAACTGTCTTCTTCTGTCCACCCAATTATCTTTCACTTCAACTTTTCCTGAATCATGGCCTTTACGCGGTCGGTTAAACCCGAGGTGTGAGCTTTACGCTCAATCATATAGAGAGCTTCTACAGCTACTCTTTCTTGGTCGGGACTTCTTCCCGTGACCAAGATAACGCCGTTTTGGCCGGGTATGATATCGGTTCCGGTCTCCTTCTTCAACATTGTTATCATTGAACCATTCTTTCCAATTATGCGCGGTATCTTCGCCGGCGTTATACGGGCTACGCGTCCGGACGTTATCTTTCCGAGGCCTCTACCTTTCGTAGTCAGTAGTGGGTCTCGTGTTCTGTCAAAGTTGAGTACTTGCGCAATTGTCAGGTCGCCTACTCCGTATATGTGACCCAAGTCTCTGCGAACCGTATCTCGCCCTCGCTGCATCGGGGTCTCAGACATCGGTAACAGAGCCGGGTATGGTGCGCAGATATCCACCTGCCAACCAGACATCCCTATGTCGGTGATTCGGCCTATCACTATGTCATCTATGCGAGGAATGTAGGCCCCCTTGATTGGCACCACGACAAGCTTGTTGCCAACAACATCGGCCAACCCGATTCGTGACGAGTATATCTTTGACCCTTCACGGTAAGTGTTCTCGCCGGCAAAGTAGGGTCCTTCAGCGAGTAGCTCGCCCGGAGCTACCAACTGCTTCTTCTCCGTGTGCACTGTCAACTATTCCAACTCGGGTTTACGTGCGAAGGCGTGCAAAAACAAAGCAACTGCTACATATGTGTAGTGCTTTCAGGGTTCTTCACGCATAGTAACCCCAAGTCTGCAGCAAATCCGCGTCACGATGCCAACGCTCTCCGATATCTGTCCGGTAGAACATGTTCGGTACAATGACATTCCTGACCCGGTTGTAGGTTTCCTTGCGTGCGTCTTCGACCGTTGATCCAGAGCCGGTGACCACTAATGCATATCCGGAATTGCCCGCCAGCCTCCAATCTCCTTCGACAAGTTTCGCGTCACCGTGATGAATACCACTCGCAAGGGTCTTCTTGAAAATGATCACAGCATCTTCTGAATACCGCCTGTAAGCCGCCGGATCTGAGAAGGGATAGGGTGGCACGGCTACAACGACGCCAATTTGAAACCCACGCTGGGTGCGGAGGGCGAACTGCTGCCTGTTCGCTAAAGCGTACAGGAAATCGCTCCATCGACTCGTCACCCCCTCCATTTGAACGTTGATAGTTGGGTACCCGAATCGGGGCGTAATCTCCAAAGGATAGATTCCTCGGGCGTTGACTATGCAGTTGATGTCGAAATATCCAACAAACGCCATCTCCGTCAAGAGCGGCTTGAATCTTGGAAGCGTCTCATCGTAGAGACGACTCCGTTCCGACCAGAACATCAGAGTTCCCATCTCGCCCGTACTCGGCCCGATTTCCTCGTTGAACATTCTCTTGTGCTCGAAGTTGATGCATGCCGGTAGGATGAAGTCTTGGCCGTTGAAGAATGCCCCGATTGCGACCTCGACGCCTGACACGAATTTCTGCAGCTGGAAGCTCTTGATTTTGTTGCTCCAGACCTTCTTGTAGCGTTCCAGTATCGCGACAATGTCTAGTCCGTCTTCTTCTTGCCCCACAAAGGATAGCACCTTTTCTTCCTGGGCTTTGCCGCTCGGTTTTACAACGTATCGCCCAGGATTTTCTTTGACGAATTTGAGTGCGTCATCGAAGGAAGTGAAATCCCAAGACGGTATCGTCTGGAGTCCTGCCTTCTTGAGCTGCTCTTGTCCGAAGTCGCGGTCAAGTTCCAAGCGATCGCTGAGAGGGCTGCCACCTACCACCGCCTTCCCATCCTTACGCAACCGCTCGGCGACAGTACCAAAGCCTATGTCGTCAAAGATGACGACATCAGCCCAATCCTTGAGAGACTCCCAAGCCTCAGTTTTCTCAACAAACCCATCCGAGATGTCTTTGTCCGTCTTACTGTGAATGTAATACCGTACTTCGTTTCCCTCATTCTTGACAACGTATGCGAGGTCGCCAATCAAACCTATATCAGAAACGAATAGGAACTTCCTCGTTGACTGGGAAGAATCACTCTGCCTCTTCGATTCGGCTTTCTCGCGGGCATCATTGCCCGCCGATTTTTCATCAGTCATTTCTATTAGTATCTCACATTTTCCGTGTCCTATGATTCCAAGAAATGTGTAACTCACACAGATCCTGAGGATAACGTACCATCGACGACAATAAGCATGTTGACCGTCACTTGAGGACTTTGGTCTGGATGGTTCCTTGAGTTATTTTTCCAAGTCGTTCAACGAATGGCCCGTACAGCCCAGCGGGCATCTCAACAACTGCGACGAGGGAACCATCGGCCTGCCATTCTTCGCGGGTTATCTTCCCGAAATTCTTAATCGTGCCGTATCCTTTCGCTGCGTGTTCTGCGAATATTTTAACTGCCACACGCATCTGTTCCATTTTGATGGGAAGTATCGGCCGTAGCTCTTCTATAATGTCCTGGGCTTGCTCATCTGAACTCTTGAACGGATCAATTGAGTACCTAACCTGGTTCATTGCTTGTTCGATTCGGATTGGCGGGTGCGGTGTTCCTGTCCTTGGATCTATGCAGTTTCTGCTGATGAAGGCCACTATCTGTTTGCGTTTATCCTCGACCAATTGCCTTCTCTGGTCTGTAGTGAGTTGAAGCTCACCATGCTTCATGATCTCCTCTGCAATCTTCAGAGGATCAGCTGTGCCGAAGGCTTTCTGCAACTTCTCTTCGGAGGCGTGGGTTCCTTTGTTAGCGTCGATGTAGATTTCGTCGATGACTAGAAGTTGAGATACTCCTAGCGGTTTTCCCATCTTGTATTCTAGTGCTGGGTCCGGCTTGACCAGTATCTCGAATTTTTCTCCACTTTTTGAGATGCGAGCTGTGGTGAACTTTTCACTCATCGGCTGCCGGCCTTTTTGGAGGACTCGAGCCGCTTGATATACTTCTCCACATCTTCCTGGGAAAGTTTCGCGAACTTCTTAGTTGAGGCAGGAACTGTGGCGATACGTATCTTCTGAGCATCCAACTTTTCCTCCAGTACCTTACTCATACATTTCAACGACAGAATAACAGCGTCGTCAAGGTTTATCGTGTCTTTGTAGTCAGCTTCAAGGATCTCGTTCGCGGCGTCCCCGCCAGCGCCGATCGCCCACGCCTTGTAGGCTAAGAAGGCACCACTCGGATCGGTCCAGAACAGTCGGCTTCCCTTACGATCCATTCCAGCGAACAGCATGGATATGCCGAATGGCCGAACACCTGCATGCTGAGTGTAAAGTTGTTTAATCTCACCAATTCTTCGGGTGAGTATCTCAACATCGATTGGTTCGTCGTACAGCAGCCTGTTCGATTGTGAATAAATCCGTGCTTGATCGACTAAAATATGCGCGTCACAGCTGAGGCCCGCCACAGCTGCACCCACGTGTTCATCGATTTGGAATATCTTCCACATGAAAGTCGGATCCTGAAGCTTAGAGGTCGCCCTCTCTTCAGCAGCCAGAACTACTCCGTCGGGGCACGCGATTCCGAGCACCGTCGCGCCGCGCTTTACGGTCTCGGAAGCATATTCAACTTGGAACAGTCGTCCGTCTGGGGAGAATACTGTGATGGCACGGTCGTAGGCGCCCGGTACTGCAAACATTGACATTGCGGTTTCACCTAAACTGAAATTCGTTCCTTTCAGTAAGTGCCTCTAATAAAACCCTTTACTATTGTTGTGACTGAGTCAACGATTATCGAGTCACGAATCAGTTGCGCGTTGAAATTGAGTTTTGTGGGGTCAGCCCGTCGCTGAGGTCGTCATATCTTCAGCAATGAGATCCGACTGGGACTGGCTTCTTCATCCCCGCGTGTCTACTATGGGGCGTGAATCAAAAATGTTCCCCTCAGTGTCTTCGACCAAGCCCTTTGATCGTCCCAGACATCTTCAAGGTGATGGGGGCAATCGCTAATCCGGATACATCGGAGATTAGCCCAATTGCAGCCTCCATTTCACCGGCACCCTCCTTCCTACACGATACAACAGCCCTAGATTCCTTTTCGTCAAAACGAATCAGTCTTGGATCGATCCTGCACAGACCAATCTCGCCGAAGTATCTCCTAACTGAATCCGTCAAAGCTCTACCAAATTGTTCCTCAGACACGGGTTGTTGTGGGACAATTTTCACGAGAAAGTAACGCCTGGTCACTGTCATCTACCTGGCTTTGGAGAGTATGACTTTGACCCCTTCTTCGATGTACTCGCGGGAACGCCGATCCAAATTGCGCAATATGATCCCTTCAGGAACCTTTGATACTCCCAGTCGCGATTGTTCAAGTGACAACCCTAGTGCGTCAGCGATGGCTGCGATTTGAGATGGGGCCCTAGTCATTTCTGGTGAGGTGCATCCGCTGGAAAGAACTACTCTGTTCTTGTGCTCGCTGGAAATCCCCATTTCCTTGCTTGTTCTGGAGATAAAGTTGCTATTCGTCTGCCCCTGTAATGCGGCTATCAAATTGAACTCTACAGCACCCCGAAGGAGACCGGCAAGAGAATGGTTGAACCTGACTTTATGGTTTCGAGGATCAAAGAAGACAACGTCCACCCGCCTATCCCTGCATGCCACCCTTGCCGTGGCCTCATTGGTGCACTTCACGGCAACGACATCGCACAGACTCCGGTACCTTCGCAGGAGTCGGAGTAACTCCGTTCGCGACGTCGGTGCGAGATCAGTTCGCAGAACTGTTTCGATTCCTGCACTTGTGAAAATGTGTCTAATGAAAACCACTCGATCCTGCAAGAGCCCGGTTGGGAGTGTCAACGCCACGGCGCTGTAGCCTGCGATTTTCATCGACTCGGCCATTCGAATACATGATTTCTCGTCGTCTACTCGCGGTAACACGTGCAGATCGACGAATCTAGTCAGTTCGCTCAGACTCCAATAGTTGCTTCATCAGTTTCTTTGGGTCTCCGCTCAACCGACTGAACTTGATTCGGACTCTAATAGGGTCCTCGATGCCAAGTTCAACTGACCCACGATAAGCTTGCTGCTTGTCGATTCGCATGTACAGGTTCCCCTCTGCGTCGGAATGCAAGTCGAGGTCTCTTTCGATGCTGAGCCTCTCGATTCTGGCTAAGTGCGCCATGAGGTGATCTGTAAACTCCGCGATCTCTGCGGTCTTGGTTAGCTTTGTGTCGAAGGTGACTATAGGGTTCCTATGGTGCCCCTCCAAGTATCTCCTAGTGAAAAGTTGTCGTTGTTTCAGCGATTCAGGTAAAATGGTACTTAGAGCATGTTGCACTTTGTCGAGATCGTCCGTTGCATGTGCGATGGTGCTAATCTCGACTGATTGAATGGAATGTTCCCTCTGCACTTGGCGCACCGCAAGGACTGCTCGCTTGCACTTATTTGTCGGCAATCCTAAGATAAAGTCGGAGCTTCTACCATGTCGGGTTTCAAGTACAAGCTGGTTGTGGCAGTTCGGCGCGACTTGGAAATGGGGAAAGGCAAGATTGCCGTGCAGGTGGGCCACGCGACTGTGACTGCCTCGGAAGAAACGAAGCATCGACACCCTGAGTGGTGGAAGAACTGGTTCAATGAGGGCCAATGCAAGGTGGTTGTTAAGGTGAATTCGGAGGATCACTTGCATAGGCTGAAGAAGGAAGCATCCGACCTTGGACTAGCAGCTGCCGTCATTCATGATAGTGGACTCACACAAGTTGAACCTGGAACGGCGACCTGCGTTGGTATCGGGCCGGCTCCAGTGGAATTGGTGGACAAGATAACTGGCGACTTGCCGCTACTCTGAAAGCCTAACTGGGCACAATCTGGGAACCGCGGACTTTTCCGCCTGAGGCCGCCTTCACTAATCTCCCATGCTTTGCGAGGTTGATGAACCAAACAGGGACTCCTTTCGAGGCAGCGATAACTGATTCCCTAATCTTGCCAGCCATTCCACCCGTTACGTCCGGAGCTGTCCTTGACGTGGCCTTCCCTATCAAACGAGAAGCCTCGGAGACGGAAAGGTTGGGTAGCAACTTCGCCCTGCGATCGACTTTTGGATTTGAGTCAAAGACTCCGTCGACATCCGTTCCGAAAATCAACCTTCTCGCTTTGAGCCTGACTGCGATGTAGGCTGCAATTTGATCACCTGACAATATCGCGAACCCGTTTTGAACGTCCGGAACGATATCACCTCCAGTGGAGGGCACGCACCCTAAATCCAACCAACCCTTAAGAGGAACAAGTTCTGCCGTATCGATCCTGCCGTTTCTTGTTACGATGAAGTCTGAGGCAAAGATGGGCACTATGGGGATACGGTGTGCCAGGAAGACGTCGTCGAGGACTGATTCCAATTCAAGAAGCTTGGACTTGGTCGCTGAAAGTCCTTTGAGCTGTGCGCCATTCCTGTAACCACTAGCCAAGCGGTATTTTTTGACAGGGATATGCCCGTAGCTTCCGGCCCCATGGATCAGAACGACCGAGTACCTTCTCATGATTACTTTGACTTCTTCTGCCGCACGATGCATTGCTGATACTCGGGGTGTGTAGATTCGTTTCTTGTCGGTTAGTACAGATCCTCCGAGTTTGAAAACAACTAAGGGTTTGTGCAAATCAATCGCGTCCCACCGACTAGCAGTGCCATCCTCGTTTTTCACAATGGGCACGAATCACTGAGTGAAGCGTGACGTACTAAAGGTACCTGTGCGGCTATGTGGCGGTTAGTTCGCGGCTGAGACTGGATTATGCAGATCTCGCATAATGGTCTCATACCAGTGGTTAGTTCCGTCTTCCCAAACATAATACGAGTTGAGTAATCGAAGGTTTGGAAACTTTTTCTTTGCTTTTTGCTCTGCGATGTTCTTCAGACTCATTGAACGTGTGAATCTGGTTACACCCAAAGCGCGCTGCCTTCGTCCGGCCCTCGGACGCGGCTTCCTAGCACCACCCTTGCGAATTCGAATTCGAACAACAACGTAGCCTTGCTTTGCCTTGTAGCCTAAGGCCCTAGCCCGCTCAAGCCTCGTCGGATATTCAACTCGATGAACCGCAGGCTCTCTTCGCCATTTGACCATAAGCGAGCGCAAATATCGTTCGAGGTCGGTCTTCTCTCGGTTGTTCCACGTTTGAGTGAGGTACTTGTATGTTCCCATGGATTATTTCAACCGCAACCAATCTTCGCTAAAGCTAACCCTTAAGACAAATGATGGTTTTTCTGAGCTTTCGGCAGGAGAACGTGGCGCTGCTATTTAAGTGACTTGCAATCGCAGAAGTGGGATTATGAAATCTGATGATGAATCACTAAAGAAGGCGTATCTTCCCGCGCAGCTTGCGCTGAAATATCACCCGTTCTATAAGGGCAAGATTGAAGTCGTTCCGAAAGTTCCGGTACATTCCTTCGACGACTTCGCGATCTGGTACACACCCGGTGTTGCGGAAGCCTGCAAATCCATAGTGGCTAGACCTGACGCCGTTTTTGAAAACACGAACAAATGGAATACTGTTGCTATCGTTACCGACGGTACACGCATACTAGGTTTGGGTGACATTGGACCTGAAGCTGGACTGCCCGTCATGGAAGGCAAGTCGCTATTGTACAAGTACTTGGGAGGAGTTGATGCATTTCCACTTGCACTCGGCACCAAGAAGAGCGAGGAAATCATTTCTGCAGTAAAGTGGATTCAACCGTCCTTCGGCGGAATCAATCTGGAAGATATCGCCCAACCTAAATGCTTCGAAATACTCGACGCGCTGAAAGACCAGCTGGAGATACCTGTCTGGCACGATGACCAACAAGGAACTGGCACGGTTGTGCTTGCGGGTTTCATAAATTCGCTCAAAGTTGTGGGAAAGAAGATCTCTGAAGTCAAGATAGCGATGATCGGAGCCGGGGCGGCGAACGTTGCAGTTGCCCGCTTATTGATGTTAGCGGGTGCGAAAGCCGGGAATATAATCTTGGTCGACAGCAAAGGAACTCTCCACCGGAACAGGAAGGATCTGGAGCACACCTCTCCCAAGAAATGGGAACTCTGCCAAATCACAAATTCTGAGGGAAAGCAGGGGGGGTAAGGAAGTTGCGATTGCAGGGGCAGACGCATGTATTGCTTTGTCGACTCCGGGACCAGGAGTTGTGACGAAAGAGATGGTGTCCAAGATGAGCGATGGCTCAATAGTCTTTGCGTGTGCCAATCCGGTTCCTGAAATCTGGCCTTGGGAGGCAGCGGAAGCTGGAGCCGCAGTAATCGCGACCGGACGATCGGATTTCGCTAACCAACTAAACAACTCGTTGGGATTTCCAGGCATCTTCAGAGGAACCCTCGACGTTCGAGCCCGAATCATCACCGATGAGATGTGCCTCGCCGCGGCCTACGAGCTGGCAAAACTCGCAGAAGAACGAGAGCTCTCAGAGAAGAACATCATTCCCACGATGGATGATTGGGAGGTCTTCCCGCGTGAAGCCACAGCCGTAGCCTTGAAAGCCATCGACCTAGGAGTAGCTCGAGTCAAACGGACAAGAGATGAACTATTCGAGAACGCGCGCTCAATCATAAAGAGGTCGAGGGAAGAGGCAGGGTCCCTAATGCGAGGCGGCTTTATTCAGGAGTTCCCCATTTAGGGCGGACGTGACATAGTATGGATGTTCGGACAATCGCGGTAATCGGGGGAACAGGAGATCAAGGATTTGGGCTAGTCCTTAGATGGGCGAAGGCTGGCGAGAAAGTTGTAATCGGCTCTAGGGTGCAACAGAAGGCTGAAGACGCGGCGAAAAAGGCTCTCGGAATACTCGGACCCAACGCATCCGTGACAGGAATGGAGAACCCAAAGGCAGCGGCAGCCGCCGACATAATAGTCATGTCGGTTCCGTTCGCAGCTCATCTGGATATGATAAAGTCTGTCTATGACAGCATACAATCAGACGACATCTTCGTTGATGTTGTCGTGCCTCTTTCAACAGCTGTGGGAGGAAGTGCCGCAAATGCTCTCGGAGTATGGGAAGGCTCAGCTGCTCAACAAGCAGTAAGACACCTGCCTCCAAAAACGAAAGTCGCTTCAGCATTTCACAACGTCGTAGCTGAATCACTTCAGAACATTGGCAAGAATATCGATTGTGACATAATTGTCTGTGGAGATTCACAAGAGACAAGGAAGGTTGTCATGGATCTCGCTGAAGAGATCCCGCGTGTGCGGGCCATTGATGGTGGACGCCTCGAAAACTCACGTATAGTGGAGCAGATGACGGCACTCTTGATTGGAATCAATATCCGATACAAGGTTACAGATGCAGGAATTCGGATAACAGGACTTCCCGAACAGAAATAGCGATCTGGTGTTGGAAGCACAGATTTGCCTCGCATCGTCGGTGTTGTCGGAAAACCTAACGTCGGCAAGAGCACATTCTTTAGTGCAGCCACATTGGCTCACGTTCCAATCGCCAACTATCCCTTCACAACGATCAAACCAAACATAGGCGTTGGCTACGTCCGAACCCCATGTGTCTGCAGAGAATTCAACGTAACCGACTCGCCGGGGAACTCAACGTGTGTCGACGGCACACGCCTCGTCCCAGTCGAACTTGTCGACTGCGCAGGACTAGTTCCGGGCGCATGGCAAGGCCGCGGCCTGGGAAACCAATTCCTCGACGAGATAAGACAAGCTGACGCGCTCATACATATCGTAGATGCCTCGGGTTCTACGGATTCCGAAGGAAAACCATGCGATCGTGGTACGCATGATCCCGGGGAAGATGTTAGGTTCCTTGAGCATGAATTGGACATGTGGCTCCTCCAAATCGTCAAAAAGGAATGGAACCGGGCAATTAGACGAGTTGAGGGAACCAAGGAAGATCTGGTAGACATCCTTGAAGAGAAGTTGAGTGGGCTCGGAATCAGGAAAGACCACATAGGGAAGGCCCGTTTGAAAACAGGATTAAGTTTCGAGAAACCAAGTGCTTGGTCCGACGGGGACCTGCTAAGGCTTGTAACCGAACTGCGCAGGTTCTCGAAGCCGCTCTTGATCGCTGCAAACAAGATGGACGTTCCACCTGCTGACAAAAACCTCGAAGCCCTGAACGCTATGGAGTACATGGTTGTCCCTTGCTGTGCCGAGGCCGAGCTCGCTCTTAGAAGAGCCGCAGACAAGCAAATCATCTCCTATGTGCCAGGCGACGGCAACTTCAAGCTCAGCGACGCATCTTCATTAAGTCCGCAACAAGTCGATGCCCTCACACGAATCAAAGAAAAAGTCCTGCTGCAACTTGGTTCGACGGGCGTTCAAGATGCTCTGAACCTCGCCTTCTTCAAACTACTTCAAATGGTCACCGTGTATCCTGTCGAAGACCCAGAGAAACTAACGGACCACAAAGGCCGTGTTTTGCCTGACGCCTACCTAGTTCCTTACGGGACGACTGCAAAGGAGTTTGCTGGCATAATCCACTCAGACCTCGCTTCAGGATTCCTCTATGCCACAGAAGCCAGATCCAAGATGCGAGTCGCCGACGACTATGTTCTCAAGGATAAAGATGTGATTTCAATAGTCAGTGCTAAGCGACATGCCTAGACTCATGTTAGTCATTCTTTTCGTTCCGATGAGCGTTTTCGTTTCTTTGTCGGCTTCATAATGGTGGTTTGCTTAACAACTACTGCTCGTTCTGATGGGACGTCTCTTGAGATTATGGCCCCCGGCCAGATCAAGGAGCCGGAACCAATGCAAACCCCAGGAAACAGTGTCACATTGATGCCAGTGTGAACGCCATCCCCCATGATCGCACCTAGCTTCTTCCTTCCAGTACTCTGTGGGCGACCCTTGATTCGCATCCTTACTGGTTCTTCGTCGAATCGAATATTCGCGGTGATCGTGCCGGCTCCGAGATTGCAGTTTTCTCCGATTACGCTGTCGCCAACGTAGGAGAGGTGTGGGATCTTCGTTCCCTTCATAATTACGCTGTTCTTAACCTCGCATGACGTGCCAATTGTGACATCGTCACCGATACTCGTTGAGGGCCGTATCCTCGAATTCGGGCCAATACGGGCTTCTTTGCCTATGTAGACTGGCCCCTCAACGTAGCATCCTGATTTGATGGTGGCGTTTTCCTCGAGCCAAATCGGCCCCTTCAGAACCGCTCCCTGTTCGACCGTTCCTGCGACCCTGTGAGGTAGCTTTGCCAAAGCACGTTCATTTGCTTCGATGAGATCCCATGGTCGTCCAATATCTATCCAGTCTTCCCGGTCAACCACTGCACCCCTAATCTCCTTCCCTTGATCCAGCAGGTATTGTAGAGATGTGGTGAGTTCGTACTCTGCCCTCCTCGAAACCGGGGTCTTCTCAATTGCTTCGAAAACCTCACCATCTAAAACGTAGATTCCGGTGTTAACCCACCCTTCGCTCATTCGACTCTTCACAGGTTTCTCGCTAACCTTGGTAAGCCTGTTCCCGTCGAGCGTCACCACCCCAAATTCAGCAGGATTAGTGACACGAACAACGCCCATCACGCGGGGGCAGTCGCGAGCGCCCTCAATTACAGCTTGCATTGCCGAGGAATTGATCCAGAGATCACCATAAAGTGCCAGGAAAGGCTCTCGCCCAACTGCATCATAGGCAATTCCTAGAGCCGATGCAGTTCCAGTCCATCGTGGCTGCTCCAGATATTCCACCTGCAATCCGTAACGGCTTCCATCACCCACTTCGGAGCGCAGAAGTCTGCTCTTGTAACCAACCACCAAGAAGACTTGCTTGATCGAATTATCCGCGAGAGCCTCAAGTGCATACGAGACAATAGGCTTCCCACCTATCGGGAGCAAATGCTTCGGCCGGTTCTCGGCTAGGGGCCACATTCGAGAACCTTCTCCGGCCGCGAGAACTACCGCTTTCATCAGCCGTTACCTTGGCAGACCAGTGGATTTGAATTATGAGGCGATTAGTGCTTTAAACTAGAGCATATCTCTGCGTGAATGAAGCGAATCAAACTGCACCGTTCGACAAGGTGGGATTGGATTTCCTGGGTTTGGGTTCGAAAGGAGATGTCCATCAAGTGCGCCTTGCTTATGTGTCGAAGACTGTTTCTGCTCTATGATTCTCTCCAGAATCGCATGTGTCACATTCGTATTGGCGATGTGTCTACTACTACCTGGTTCCATTCGAGTCGGTACTCCCTCTGAGAATCTTGATCTGCGAGGTTCGGCTCAATTTCGACAATCGCTTGCAGTCATGGTTCAATTTCGGTGACTCACAATAGCTGACCCACGCACATGAAAACTTTCTGACCACGGTTAGAGGTGGTGTGCCTTTACTACCCGTCAAACGATAAGGCCCATAACAGTGCGAACCTCTCTTAGCCTCTATTCTAAGGACATAAGATTCGGGAGTGGACACCATGAAATGGAAAGTACGCCACACCATTAGACCGGGAGACATTGGATATCTCACTTATCTTCACGGTATCGTATATGCACAAGAATACAAGTACGACACAACATTCGAAGCGTACGTCGCCAATGGAATTGCAGAATTCATTCAGTCATTCGAACCTAAGAAAGACCGCATTTGGCTGGCAGAGACACGTAATCGCATTATTGGATCAATCGCCATCGTTCGGTGTTCCAAGCTGGAGGCTCAACTCCGTTGGTTCTTAGTTCATCCCAAATATCGAGGACGTGGTATTGGGAAAGAACTGCTCAAAGAAGCAGTTCGCTTCTCCAAGAGACGAAAGTACAAGACGGTTTTCCTGTGGACTACAAGTGAACTGGACGCGGCCCGACATCTCTACATAGGTTTCGGTTTCAGAAAAACCAAGGAGACAGAGCACATAATCTGGGGGAAAGCAGTCAAAGAAGAAAGATATGATCTGCGTCTATGAGATTCAGACGATATCGAGCCAATGATGCCTCGTTTTGGAATTTGCATTGTCGACTTCTCAATCTCCCGTTGGAGTCACGGAAAGAAGATGGGTTTTTGATTGGCAGACAATGACGAACTGAACTCAGCTGTCACTGTAATTGGATCGTTGTTACCTGTGACATTGTTTCTAGGTTGTTAACTTGTACAGCCTGTTCTGAGATAGTATAGACGAAATTGCCGATGAGGACGATTCTGTCTACCAAGTGCTGGTAGTTGCCGTTGATGATTTGGCCCTGGGTCATCTGGGTTATGTTGCCGACAGGCTCGAAGCCTTGGGTTGTGATGTGGAAGAGCAGTGCGCCCTGCCAGACCGGGTCGCCGTAAGTGTATGGTGGGAGCGTTCCGTATCCGTTCTTGACTTTCGCAACTAATACCGGCAGTGCCATCAGGCTTCTTTGAGCGTCGAAGGTGAAGGCCTTGTGGTCGTTTAGGACTGGCGTGTCGCTTCCCCTGTCGCCTATCAGGAGTTTG
>Ga0315280_10003152_pt1 | contig 25697 bp, 24 predicted proteins | sample YL17G06_40_MG_FD_203697 | JGI IMG/M metagenome (GOLD analysis project Ga0315280, IMG submission 203697) | Sediment microbial communities from Yellowstone Lake, YNP, Wyoming, USA - YL17G06_40 | ecosystem: Environmental > Aquatic > Freshwater > Lake > Sediment | place: USA: Wyoming | collected...
AAAAACCGATCGTCCCAAGAGCCGCACTGAGTCGTCACGGAATTGAATTCCCGGACTGGGGCAGTGGCGGCGATTGGGCGTTCCTGATTGCCCGGCTATCTGCGAGCGGAATCGGAGGGAAGCTACTCCATCGTGTGGGATACCTCTACCGTGTGACGGGCGCGCACAATAGCTCGACGCTTCGCTCTATCGAAGAGGAGCTCAAAGTGACGGAGTTTCTGGCTACGGACCCCGAGGTGCCCGAGGCAGCCAAACAATGGTTGAGACAGCATGCCCCTAGATATCGAAGACGTCTTCTTGTCGCCGCGCTGAGGGAGTTCAAATGGAGGAAGTTCGCCTACTACGCTGGTCGGAATCCTACTGACTTGGTATGGTTGCCTGGAAGCGTGCTCCGGTTTATTTGGCGACGGCTTCGATTTCTGGCAGCGTCCCGGTCCACTCGCGCAGTCCGGTAGTGGACCGAGGCAGTCCTGATCGTTCATGACTAACGCCCCTCACAAGCTCGGCATCGTTATTCCAACCATCGACCGGTATGCAGAACTGCGGCGAATGATCGAGAGTCTTGCCCATCAATGCAGCATCGTGTAACGGCTGACAAATTCCGCAGCGGTTCGGAGCGCTTGGCTTCGCTTCCGGAGGCGGCGCCTCGGCGCTATCGCCTGGCCGCGATATTCCACAGACCTCGGCATTACTTCTGTGACTTCGTTCGGCGACTTGCGGCGCACCCTGCGGTTGATCTGGCAGTTTTTTTCTATAGCGACATGGGGGTTGGCTCGAATCCCGACCTAGCCTACGGGCAACCCTTACCCCGGAACCGTGATGAGCTGCTTGCTGGCTACCGACATTGTTTCCTTCGTAATCTCTCCCCCTGGCCCGAGCTGGGCCGCTTCACAGGAATGTTCCACCCCAGCATTCTCTGGAAATTGGACGCCAAGTACGATGCGGTCCTTGTCCACGGTTGGTGGGGGATCTCAAGCTGGCTTGCCTACTTTACCACTTTTGCAAGGCACATCCCGCTGATGGTTCATTCCGATCGAAACGTCGTAGACCGGCATCGTTGGCGCTTGCAGGAAATGGCGCTGCGAACTTTGTTCAAAAAGGTGGCCGCATTCCTGATCGTCGGCAAATGCAACGCCGATTATTACCGCAGGCTTGGGGTGTCTGAAGGAAAAATGTTCTTCACGCCTTTCGCCGTGGATAACGCCTTTTATCGGGAAGAAGCGCAGCGATTAGCGCCGAAGCGTCGCGAACTCCGCCGTCGGTTCGGAATCCTGCCGGAAGAAGCCGCAATCCTCTATGTGGGCAGGCTGAGTCAGGAAAAAGGACTTCTCGATCTTCTGGCGGCCTTCAACCGGTTGGGGGATGTTCCTGCCCATGTTGTGCTTGTCGGCGATGGCCCCCAACGACCGCTTCTTGAAGAGAAAGTCCGCTCAGAGGGCAGCCGACGCGTCCACTTCGTCGGCTCCGTGAATTACACGGAAATTTCTTCTTATTACATACTGGCCGATGTGTTCGTGCTGCCTTCACATCACGAACCTTGGGGCGCAGTGGTTAATGAGGCGATGAACTTTTCTCTTCCTGTCGTGGCTTCCGAAAACGTTGCCGCAGCCGCTGACCTTGTGAAGCACGGGCGCAATGGCTTTATCTTGCCCGCCGGCGATGTAGCTGGGCTCGCGCGGCATTTAGAGCAGTTGGTCTCCCATGCCGAAATGCGGCGGGAAATGGGCCGGGAATCCCTAAAACTCATTGCGGAATGGAATCTCGACCAGAGTGTCGAAGGTGTAGTCGCTGCGCTCCGGGCCGTGATTAGTCCTCGGTCCCAAGATGCCAAACATAACTTGTCCCTCAGATGCACGATTGGTTGAAGCGCCTGGGGATTGTATCCACTCCGTTTGAATTCCGAGTCCAACGGGCCTGCGGAAATCTTCCTTTACGTCAAACGACCCAGTTAATGCGTCCAAGGGGACGCACCTCGATGAAAGTAGTTATCTTGGCGACGGCTATTGGTCCAACGAATCGCGGCATCGGCCAGTGCGAACGTTACGTTTTGCCTTCCCTCCTAAAATTGCTGGCTTCGGCCGGATGCCAAGGTCAAGTCATTCTCGCCAAAGATGGGGGCTTGCCGGACCCGCCGACCGGCTTTGAATACCTACGGCTCCCCTCCCCCAGGGACATGAGTCCTTTGAGGTTTGTTGCCGAACAGGTGTGCGTACCATTCTGGAGTCGCGGAGCAGACGTATTCCTTTCTTTGGAGAGCGTCTTTCCGATCTGCCCAATCTGGGCGAGCAGGAAGATCGTGGTAATCCATGGGCTGCATGTTATGCGCCACATGATCAGTCCGGAGAAGTACCCAGAGGACTACTCATGGCGGTACAAAGCTTGGGCTAACTGGGCGCACAGGAGGGCAGTGGAGACGGCTGATCGGGTGATAGCGGTCTCGAAGTTCACGGCTGACGAGATCCATCACCTTTTCCATGTTCCACCCGAGCGCATAAGAACGATCCCTAATGGTGTAGATCACGAACGCTTTCGTCCGATTAGAGAACCCGCAATCCTCGACAGGCTGCGCGTCCGCTACAGCCTTCCGGAATCCTTCTATCTGTACGTGGGCCCATACAGCACGAACAAGAATCTGTGGTTAGTTGTGGAAGCCTATGCGGGGAGAAGAAACCAGCGCGATATCGTCCGGCCAGTTGTCGTGGTAGGGGACACACGGCGAGCAGCCCTTTACTCATCTACGTTGAACCGGATCGAACAGGCAGGACTAGGGCATCTATTTCGGTTTCTGGGGAGTGTCGGAGTTGACGAGTTGGCAGCTCTTTACAGCATGGCGCATGCCTTGATTTATCCCTCCTTGTATGAAGCTTTTGGCTTGCCGCCCTTGGAGGCGATGGCCTGTGCGACTCCGGTTATTGCGTCGAACCGAACTGCCATCCCGGAAGTTGTAGGGGATGCAGCACTGCTTATTGACCCGACCAACCCCTCTGCTCTGATTGAAGCTCTAAACCAAGTACAGGATGAGTCAGTACGCGCAGACCTTGTTGCCAAAGGCTTGAAACGCGCGCAGGAGTTCACCTGGGAACGTACTGCGCGAAAGATGGCAGAGGTAGTTCTGCAGCAGATGGGGCTGGAACCGTCGGGTCCCCTTACGGCCCCGAATTGAGTATGAGCAGGCGCATTCTCGTTTGTGCCTATGCGTGCCTGGGTAACCCCGGCAGCAAATTTATCGGTGGCGGGGACCTCATGGCGTGGAATCTGGTCACACGGCTGAGTCAGACGCACCAGCTTTGGGTCCTGACCTCGGAGGAGAACCGCGGCCCGATCGATGCTGCTCTACGGAGAGAGCCCCGGCCCGACTTGCATTTCGTTTACATCGACTTGCCTAGGTGGCTGAGGCCCCCACGGCGATACCCTGGCGGTGTGCAGTTCTATGCGTACCTGTGGCAATGGCGTGCCTACCTTGTCGCTAGGCGGCTACACAGGCAGGTTCACTTCGATGCATTCCACCATCTATCTTACGACAACGACTGGATGGCGTCCCCTATTGGGGCACTTTTGCCGGTTCCTTACCTTCGAGGTCCAGGCGGTGGAGCACACCGGACGCCAAGGGCGTTCGTTCGCAAGTACCCCCTCCGCGAACGCTTGTGGGAGCGGGTTCGAAGCATAGGGCAATGGTTATACCGGCACGATCCGTTCTTTGTGCTGGGGCGACGACGTGCCAAGGCTATCTTGGTCTGTAACCCGGAAGCGCTCAAGGCCGTGCCGCGAAAGTGGCAGCATAAACTTCAACTCTTCCCAGTCAACGGTGTACCATCCGCTGCTTTTGATGGGTTCACACGGGGGGTTCAGCCTGGGGGGAAGTACCGGATACTCACCGCAGGCCGCCTGGTCCGCCTTAAAGCGTTTGACTTGGCGATCGAGGGTTTCAAAACCTTTGTCGAGCGGACCGGCTTGACCGGCCGGGGTGACGGAGCGAAATTCACCATAGTCGGCGATGGTCCAGAGCTCCCCCGGTTGCGAGGTTTAGTTTGCAGTTACGGGCTCCAGAAGCAGGTTAGGTTCGAGACTTGGAAACCGCAGGAGGAGCTTTGGTCCACCATGCGCTCGTGCGATGTGTTTTTGTTTCCGAGTTTGCGGGATGGAGGCGGATTGGTGGTAGTGGAAGCGATGGCTGCCGGCAAACCGGTGATCTGTGTAGACTTGGGCGGGCCCGCTATGCACGTGACGGAGGACTGCGGCGTGAAAGTAGCTCCACTCTCTCCTGAGCAGGTTGTGCGCGATCTCGCGGCAGCGCTGGAACGACTTTATCAGGATCCGGAGTTGCGTTTGCAGATGGGTGAAGCCGCGCGCAAACGCGCAGAGCGGATCTATCATTGGGACAGGCTCGGCGAGCGCTTGCTGGAGATTTATCAAAGCGCTCTCGGCCTGGATCTTCAAAAGACGCCGGTGGCCGCGCAGTGATGACAATGGCGCACTGGAGCGAAGGGGCGCACTGCCAATCATCTCCTGCCAGGGACCCTTACAGGCGGCCATCTCTACTGCCGACCCGTCTGGTCGGGATGGCACTCTGGCTAATGCTTTGGGGGGGATACAATACGGGACTTTGGTACGTCCTGGACCCTGCCTTCCCCAGCAGCGACTGGGAGCTTGTGCACGGCCTGCGGGCATTCCTGCCCCTGCTGGCTGGGTGGCTGGCTATTCTTGCGATGTTGGCACGGCAGAATCTGCCGCCAGGGGCGATTGAGGGCCCATTGGGTTTCCTGGCTTTCTACGCGCTCATCGGTGTGGCTTCTTCATTGCTGTTATCGAATGAGCAATTTCAGGCCACTTATTGGGCACTTGCCTTCGGATCAGTGGTGCTAGTCCTGATGAGCACGCTATCCGACGCCGATCCTGTACGATCCGTTTCAAGCTTGGTAACCTTAAGTTGGATCATCGCGGTCGTCATGATGCTCGCCATCCTTGTGGCACTTCCCCACATCGGAGGGCCTTCCCTTGCGCCCGGAGAGAATAACCCTCTTTCTGCGGAAGCCCGACGGGGCGGCTTCGTCACCGCCGATATCGTGGGCATGGCCGGCACTCGAAATACGGGTCTTGCAAGATACGCTGCGGTGGCAGGTCTGGCTGGCTTAGGCCGGCTTTGGCGAGGCGGGCTGTTCGTGCGCGGCCTCTGGTTTCTGGTCCTCGTGGTTTCCGGATATTCCCTTGTCGTGGCTCAAGGTCGCACTGCGATGATAGGTTTCGTCGCGGGGAGCTTCGTCATCCTGGCACTTGCGCGCAGACGGCGATTGCTCCTCCTGATTTGGACCCCTCTGGCGATTGTCCTGATGTGGTCCGGGGGAGTTTTTGAGCGTCTTTGGGTGTACGGGACGCGCACCGGCGAATTCGATCCCACTCTTTCCGGCCGGACAGTAACCTGGCAGCAGGGCTGGGAACTCTTCAAGCAGTCTCCCTGGATCGGGTTCGGAGGTCAGGCGGATCGGTATTATCTGGAGGGCCAGCACATGCATGACGCGCTTTTGCACGCCCTGGTGCAGACCGGCTTGCTCGGGACGATTCCATTTGTCCTAGCTTTCGTCATCGCGTCCGTTCTTGTCGCGCGGCTTTACTTCGCCCGGCGACCCCATGGCGGGCTAGCATTGTTGGACGAGGTTCCCGGTTTCCTTGTCTTCTTCGCGATCGTGTCGATCACAGAGTCAACGGCCTACTTCAGCTCGAACTGGCTCTTTTGCGCTCCCGTGCTGGCTTACCTGCAACTCATGGCCTGGCAGCAGCGGGTGGCGAGGGCCAGCGCCAGCCGTGCCCTCAGGATGCGAGTGCGCCTCAGCCGACCCAGGCTCGCAGCGCCGTCACAGGTTTCCAGCTAGGCCGTTCAGAATTATTCAATGGCAACGAACTCGAAGGAAATCCGAATAGGAACATCTGACGAGGGCAAAGTCCGACGACTTACTCAGCTTAAGCTCCGTCGATTGTACCCACTATTGATTTAAGAATCCCTGCACACCTTCTTTACGCATGACTGCAAAGCCGCAGGGCGGACTCGGCGATCGTGCAGGGCGAGAAGGGCTTGCCAGCTCTATGCAGGATTGCTGCGGGCGGTTCTTCGTTAGCCGTTTTCAATGATCGAGGCCGAGTGGAGATCCACGGGTGGGGAGTACCTTACATTCTCCCGGCAGGGAAATATGCACAGCTGGAAGCGGGCAGCCCCCAGCGTGGCCTCCGGACTGCTGGCTCTGTCAATGCGGCTATCCCCGCCGAGGTTGTGCAACGGCAAGGAACGCAGGAAAAGGGAGGTTCATCATGGCTGATTTAAGGCGAATAGGAATGTGGGTGCTGATCACGATCCTACCGAGCCTAAATGGACTCGCCGCGGGACAAGAAACAGGTCCCGATGTCCTGGGCTCGGTTACCGGAAAGGAATCGGTGTGGGTTAATAATGAGCCGGCGCTTCCCAGAAGGGCGATTTTTAAAGGAGATGTCGTCCAGACCGGGAAGGTCTCGTCGGCAGTCATGAATTTCCAATCCGGAACCCAAGTCATCCTCTCTGAGAACAGCGAAGTTGCCTTGGAGTGGGTAACAAGCCCGACGACCCTGAATCTGCGGCAAGGCGCCATCGCCGTTCGAAGCTCCAGCCAGCAGTCGGTCCGCGTGAGCGTGCTCGGAGCCTCGGTGATCGTCCAGGGTGAGGGTGGGTTCCCGGCGATTTGCAGGATAGCCGCGGTGGGGGGGGCCGCCGCCATCTTTAACGACGGTGGCCACGTGGAGATTCATGGCGCTGGTGCGCCGCTGATTCTCCCGAAAGGCCAGTTCGCGCAACTACAGGCTGGTAGTCCCCAGGGTGGAGCTCAGGTCGCAGGCAAGGTGAACGCCGCAATACCCGCGGGAACAGTGCTCCACAAAGGACAGACCCAGGAGCTCCCCCTGAAGATCCAGGATGCAGTTATCTGGGAAGACCTCCTGCGGACGCAAAAGACCGGTCGCGTACGGGTCGAACTCCTGGATGGCTCCTTCTTGAACATCGGGGCTCGTTCGGAGTTTCATGTCATCAGACACGATCCTCAGACGCAGCAGACCCAAGTCGAATTGACGTTGGGCAGCCTGCGGAGCGAGGTGGTGAAGCTGACTAAGCCCGGCGCCAATTTTGAGGTCAGGACTCCGACGGCTGTTATTGGCGTCGTCGGCACAGTCTTTTTGGTTGCAGCCACGGCAAATTCCACGCGCGTGCATTGCATCGAAGGACTGTTAACGGTTCGGAACATCAATCCGGCCATTGTCGGTCAAGTGACCCTGCGCGCGGGGCAGATGACCAGCGTGCCGAAGGGCTTGCCGCCAGCCGGCGCGGTCGCTTCACCTCCGGGTCAGGTCCAAAGCGCGATGAACCAGACGAATGTCGGCGGACCTGGCGCTGCAGGGCCCATTGCGGCGGGAGCAGCGGCTCGAGCTCCCACCGCGGCGAGTACTGTTGCTGGCGCGGCCACGACCGCCACCGGGGCAACTTCCGCCGCGCTGTCGGGTGTAGCCATCGTGCGCGTAACTGACGCGAGGAACCTCGCCACAAGCGCTAATGCGAGCCTGGCGACCGCCACAACCTCCAGTAACGAAGCGGCGGCGGCGGCTAATTCAGCTTCCCAGGCAGCTACCGCCGTGGGCTGCTCAGTGAACGTCGTGAACAGCGCACTTGCTCCAGGGGCTGTGAGCCCGTTTACGCCACCATCGGGCCGGTGCCCGTAATACCTTTGGATCGGGGTATTCGACGACGGGCGGTTTTTCGCGCGGACACTACTACCACCGCCCGCTCTTCTTTTTGCGCTTAGAGAATCTCTTTACCTGTAAAGCCGCAAGTCAGATATGGAATGAATTCTTCCGTTCGGCAACTGTCTCCGAGCCAAGGTTCGTCCCCTCGTTCACCTCTGGCTAACTTTCGCCACCTGCTTGTCCCCCCCTAGCTGACCGCGTCGGATTCTAAGCCCTGCCAGGCCAACCTTAGTTTTCCCCTTAGAAGCTTACTGTGAATTCTGAGAGGTGGGTGGACTATGCTTTGAAAGCCGCTTTGACGGATAGGCACTGCCATCTGCTGGAGCGAGCCTCTGCGGAGGCAATCCCACTGTGGCTGATTGGAACTCAACTGGCTGGCTATGTGTGTGGTGCCTTCACAGGGGCGACCCAGTAAAGCGAGGGCGTTGTAGTGGCGGTCGGAAAGGCAACGGTCTTCGTCATCACTTACTCTCCCAATGGATTGCGTCGTCTCTCTGAATTCTACTTGTATTCCCGGGAGAAGTCGCACAAAGCAGTTCTTGCTATCGGACAGCGCGCGCAGTTGTCTGCCTGGATAGCTTCACCTAATCGCGACGACGAAAGGCCGGTGGCGTTTCTTCGATCGTGTGCGTTCCATCAGGGGGTTGGGTCTCTGCCGCACTCAAATCGGGTGTATCCGGGCTGCCAGAATCCCCCAGCAGCCGCTCCTTGATACTGTCAAACTCACATTTAGAGACCGCGGCGTATTGTCGATCGGGGAGGATTGCTCTTATCTCCTCCAGGGCTCTCGCAATTCGTTCTTGCGCGTGCGGGTGGTCCTTGAACAACGTCCATGTGTTTGCAGCACCTTGCCCTTCCAATTGCTGGGCCCTTTGCAGGAACCGTATATAGCAGTTGGGGTCGTAACCTGCTTTGTACATATACTGGAGGCCCAGAAAATCGGCCTCCAGTTCTTGACCGCGACTAAACTTCAGCAAGGCAAAGGGCATGCCCTTAAGGTACACTTCGGCGGCGGTAGTGTAGATTGCCCCCGAAATGGGAAGGGACATCAACGGCAGCTCGATAGATCTGGCGATGGCTCTCTTGGTTGCCTGGTTTGCCCAGTGACGAGCCGCCAGATGCGCTATCTCGTGGGCCAACACCCCAGCAAGCTCGCCCTCGTCATCGAGTTGCGCTAACAAGCCAGTGAAAACGTAAAGAAAGCCGCCGGGCAGGACGGAGGCATTGAATTCCGCCTGGTTAACAACCTTGATGGTGAGGGGTTTTTTTAGATCAGAATTGCTGGCGATCTTTCGAGCTACGCGTTCTACATATTCGTTGATAATTGGGTCCGTCAGTAAGTCGCCCGAATCGTCTATTTTTTGGGCCGCGCGCTTTCCTACTTTGACCTCCTTCTCGTATGAAATGAGGTTGCGGCGCGCCACCTTGCGCTTTCCGATCTGATTGACATCGAACTTGTCATCCGCGCCTTGAGCCCCTAGAGCGGTCAGGAGGAGCATACTAGCCAGAAAAGCCGAGGTTCCCCGCTTCCCCATCGAGCTCCCTGCTGATGGCCTGGTTCGGTTTCGTTCATTCCAGCTCACTAGTGATTGACCTCTCCTCCGACATCATGTTTCGCGACTGAGGTCGCCGGGCCGAACCCTTCGTACGATTCACTCCGCAAGAAGTCCCGCTGCCAATTAACATCCCCGCAACCCATCGACGTTTCAGTCTCCTGACGGCGACTTGAAAAGACCGGGTTCGCCGTCCTGAACGCCTGTTTCCGCGCTCGGTATGATGCGGACCTCTGATTTGAAGCGTCTGTAGTTCGAATATTTAACTAAGAACTTGGCATGCACGGGGCCGTCGGGAAACCGAAGGATGTCATCCGCAAGGACTAGGGAGGGGAACCAATTCTTCCCGTCTAATTGTTCTCGGTAATCGACGAAGTGAGGGTACAATAACCTATCCCTCTTCGCGATACTCCTGTCCGGAACGTTTTTCCCCTCTAGCCTGACGACTTGTAGGTCCTGATCCTCAACCCAGATAGCTCCCTGGAAATAGACGTTTCCGTCGTCGAGAAATCGTGGCCGCACCGAGAACACGTAGGCAGAGATTTCAGCCAAGCGGACATGCCCAACGTAGGCGATCTCGTATGCAGCTAAGACTTCAGGAGGAAATAGAATTGGCGCAATAGCGCGCAATGGGACTTGGTTTTCCCCTGGGAAATATATCCGCTTCAAGGTGCTCGGTGAAGAGTAGGTTATGCGCACGACGACCTCTCCGCGATCATCGATAACGACGTCCCACTCCTTGTGGAAGGTTCCAACCACGCGCCCTCGGTCATCAAGCTCATTGATTTTGTACACCTGGTGGTAGGTATAGTTCTTCCGAGCCTCTATGAAGGCCTTATCGTTCCGGCTAAACTTCTCAATAATTCTTGCCACCAACCTCGGCTCGGGATCTGGAAGGCTCGAACATTTCGGCGGATCGTGAGCTGTGGATGAGTTCGAAGAGCCCCCGCGGGCGTCAATTCCATCTAGTGTGCGCTTGATGCCAGCACTCGGATGTTCAGAATTCGTCTTGGAGAGAGGCTCTTTGGGGCTACTGGGCAGCGCAGTATTTGTTTCGCTCTTTGCCCTCTGGATGGCTTGGATGATCCCCGTGTCACGCCCGTACGCCCGAAGCTTTTGTTCTAGATGGCCGGTAAGACTGAAATCGACACCGTGCTCCTGGATGAGCCGGACTTTCTTCTCTGCCGTGGCACCGCTCAGCAGAAGCAGCAGGACGTCCTCCTCACTCAGAAGGTCACCCTCCGCCGCGACTCCTGTCCCTACTACCAATAGGAAGAGACCTACGGTGACGAGTCCACGACCCATTCTGGTCACCACGGCTCTATCTCTTGGGGTCATGTCACAAGCCTCGTAGTTGCTATTCCCGCCGCTTGAGTCCATCCGCAGTCCCTGGCCAGTGCACCGTGATCAGAAGTTCCCCTTAGGGCCCCCCGAGACACGTTCCCGTGTCGCAGGCCATCCTCAACGTGCAGCCCTTCGAGCGACTGCCGTGCTTCACTCTTTCCTTATCGCTTGGTGTTTTGAGGAACTTTAGGCGGGGGGGCGGGATGAGAGTCTTTTTAGAAAAGCTGGGGCACAACAGAACGTAAGGGACGGATCGAGTCGTTACTTCTTTGCGGTCTAAAAAGTTAGCAAGGTGTAGGGATCGCCCTTCAGGTGCAAGGAGTGGGTTTCGAAGTTACTGCCCGAGCAGCCCGTCTACAAGCTGGAAGCCTTTGTCCTTTAACAGCGCACCTCCTTCCGCTAGGTCGATTACATCGCGGCCGATCCATTCATCCTCGATTAGCGGCGCATCCGGCAAGAAGGACACCGACACAGATGGCAATCGGCCTTTTGTGCCGATGTGAACGGCCTGGCTTGATCGTAAGCCGCAGGATCCAGCCTCAACCTCCCACGCCTACCTCGTGCAATTCCTCCCATCTTCAGAAACCTCACTCGAAATTGACAAGGGCTGTGGCGGGGTAAACTTCCACAAAGGTGTGAGCGGGCTTTCCTGCGGAGGGGGACCAGGTCGATTACTTGCTCCTCGACGTGAATTCTTTGGTGAGAATCGCTTCACGCAGCTTCTGATGTCGCCGTTGAGGTGTTGAGCTAGGAAGGGTGATACATCGTATCGAACCCGAAAAATCGGGGAATTTACGTCACAAAACTCCCCACAGTTAGGCTTTAAGGGTGAGAGTAGGAATCCGCGTAATTTATTCAAAACAAAGTGGTAGCGGGGGGGAGGATCGAACTCCCGACCTAGGGATTATGAGACCCTCGCTCTACCACTGAGCTACCCCGCCACGCCAGCCGCCCGCCAACTGATTGAAAGCCCGGCAGCAAGCCGACTAACAATACTAGGGTAAAGGGGCGCACGAGGTCAAGAAAACTGGATGCGGAATCGCTACGTCGTGCGAGTCCTCGTCTCGAAACGGCGGGACAGCCCGCCTCCCGATGGAGTCCCTCCCCCGAAACTGACCCACTTTGAGACACCAGTTCACGCCGGAGACAGTCTCACCAAGCGAGCGGCAGGCGCAGCATGCGAGAATCCTGCCCAACGCACAGATTAGAAGGGCGTTAAAAATCACCCAGAATCGGCGCGAACTGGCCCTCCGTTTGCCATTCCTGTGTTGGTTGCTTCGGCAAGCAACGCAGAAACAAAGGAAATCATGATGGTGGAGAGGTGACCCGTGAAAGCCTCAGGAACAAGAAAGCATAAGCTCGCAGGGAGGGAAGACTCAGGGTTTTCGATGTTGGAAATGCTCTCGGCCCTGATGATCATGGGCGTTACCGCAGCAATGGCTTTGCCCTCTGCGGTGAACGCGCTCCGGGACTACAAGTTACATACTGACGCTACCGCTATCGCCAGTTACCTGAATGTGGCCCGAATGCGCTCCGCCGCTCAAATGGCGCCTTACCGGATTAACCTGAACGTCGGGAACGGCACCTATACAATCGAAAAACTTTGTGGCGCCAGCCTCAGTTCTGTCGACCCGGCTTGCACGTCGTCCTATGCCGCCTTCACGACACCCAAACTGGAATATGGCACGCAATACGTCGCCCAGGGAAATACCCTGGCAAGCTGCCGGCCTGCGGGAGTCGCCCTCTATCCCGATGGAGTCACCGCCGACCCCAGTCCCTGTCCCGTAACCCTCCAGGTTTATTTCAATACGCGGGGCTCGCCGGTAGATAGCACGGGCGCACCCAAGAGCTATGCGGTTTATCTCTCGAACCAGAACAACATGGTGGATGCCGTCACGCTTACCCTGGGGGGGCGCGCGGCGGCTTTTAACTGGAGCCCAGATTCTGCGCAATGGTTCATGCGGTAGCCTCGGCGTGTCCGGGCTCCTGCAAGGCAATTGAAAGCTCGCGAGATCTCCCCTACCCCACGGGCCCCGGACTGCAGGCTGGGGCCCGTTCCCCTTATCGAGTATCCCTGTGGGCCGGCAATTCAGGCTTTGCGAGGCGCCTGGGGCGTTTTTCCGGCGCCGCCAAATCCTTCCGCCGCTCGGTCTGCATCTCCTTCATGCTCTTCGGAGGGCAAGATTAATAGAAGGCCTTCACCCCGCGGTAGAACGCCAGTTGCGCGTCGCCGTGGCGGATCAGCCGCGCGCGGTGCAACGCGCCATACCGCTCTTCCAGGAAGCAATGTTTGGAATGCTCGGCGATCACGAGAGAGGTAGGCAGGAGGAGCGACGACCGGCCAAGCTGACGGAGTGTGTGGTGATATTCGCTGATCTGGTCGTAAGGCGGGTCGAGGAAGACATAGTCGAAGCGCGCGCCTTGCGCCTCCAGTCTCTCCAGGCCGGTCAGCACCGCGCAGGTCATCAGGTCGAAACCCGAATCGATTTTGAGGGCAACAAGGTTTTTGCGGATCAGTTCGGCGGCGGGGCGATGGTGCTCGATGAAAACCACCTGGCGTGCTCCGCGGCTCAAGGCCTCCAGCCCCACGGCGCCCGATCCCGCATAGGCGTCGAGGAAGGTCGAACCGGCTACCTCCGGGCCAAGGACATCGAACAAAGTCTCACGCAACTGGTCGGAGGTGGGGCGAAGTTTCCCGCCCTTCAGAGTCGACAAGATCAAACCGCGATACGTCCCGGAAATTATGCGCATAATCTATTGAGTGATTGCATGATCGGGTGATTGAGTGAATTGAAGCCCAGACCACCCGACTTATTTTTTCATTCGCTCAATCAGTCAATCTTCAATCGGCAATCAGGCGACTCCCGCCAGCCCCAGACGCCGTGGCCATTCCGTGCGCAGGTAACGGACGTAAGCCTCCAGTTCCTCGGGCGATTCCGGGTGCTCGATGAAATCCGCCGCCTCGCGCTTGGCCCATTCCAGGATTTCCTGGTCGCGCAGCAGGTTGGCGATGCGAAACGCCGGGATGCCCCACTGGCGAGTGCCGAAGAATTCACCCGGGCCGCGAAGTTTCAGGTCGATTTCGGCGATGCGGAAGCCGTCGGTCGTCTCGGTCATGGTGCGGAGGCGCTCGTCGGCCACCGGCGTCTTGCGCGCATCGGCCAGCAGGAGGCAAAACGATTGCCCTCTTCCTCGCCCGATGCGTCCCCGAAGCTGGTGCAACTGCGCGAGACCGAAGCGTTCCGCATGCTCGACGAGCATCACCGTGGCATTCGGCACGTCCACACCCACTTCCACCACTGTGGTAGAGACCAGCATCTCGACCTCGCCCCGGCTGAACTGCTGCATCACACCCTCCTTTTCCTCGCTCTTCAAGCGCCCGTGCAGCAGGCCCACGCGGAATTCCGGAAAGACATTGCGCGAAAGGTGCTCGTACATACGCACGGCCGGCCGCAGGTCGAGCTTTTCTGATTCCTCGATGAGGGGGTAGACCACGTAGCATTGTTCGCCGCGGCGCACCTTCTCGCGAATGAATTCCAACGCCCGCGCCCGGTCACTTTCGTTAATGAGCCGCGTCTCGATGGGGGTACGGTTGGGAGGAAGTTCGTCGATCACTGAGAAGTCAAGGTCCCCGTAAAGCGTCAAGGCGAGGGTTCGCGGGATGGGTGTGGCGGTCATCACCAGCACATCCGGGGTGATCCCCTTGCGCACGAGTTTGTACCGTTGCAGGACGCCGAAGCGGTGCTGTTCATCCACCACCACCAGGCCCAGTTTGCCAAACGCCACGTCCTCTTCAATCAACGCATGGGTGCCGACCACGAGATGCACACCACCCTCCGCCAGGCGCTGCTTGAGTTCCGCCTTTTCCCTTCCCTTGCGCGCGCTGATCAGCAAGTCGATCCGGTAAGGCAGGGGCGCGAGCAGGCGCTTGATGTAAAGATAATGCTGGGTCGCCAGGATCTCCGTGGGCGCCATCAACGCCACCTGGCAGCCGTTTTCCATGGCCAGGATGGCCGCCTGAATGGCCACGATGGTCTTGCCGGAGCCCACATCCCCCTGCAAGAGCCGGTTCATGGGGCGCGGCGAGCACATGTCATCGACGATCTCTTTCAGCACGCGCTTCTGCGCCGCCGTGGGGTGGAAGGGAAGGATCTTCTTGATGGCCGTGCGCACGCTTTCCGTCACGCGGCAGGCGATTCCCTGCGCCCCCTTGGCCTTCCGCCGTTTCAGCGCCAGGCCCGCGCCCACGTTGAAGAACTCCTCGAAGATCAACCGGAGCTGGGGAGGAGTTCGAAAGCGGCACACCTGTTCGAAGGGCTGGCTTTGATCCGGGAAATGAGTCTGCGCGAGGGCCGTGGCGCGTGCCACCAGCTTGTTCTTGCGCAGGACGGAGGGCGGCAGGGGATCCGGGACCTGACCCTCCAGCCCGGCTAAAGCGGTGTGCATCAAGCGGCGCAGGACGCGCGACCCCATCTTCCCGAGCGACTCGTAAATGGGGACCACTCGCCCCACTTCCAGCGAACCGCCGTCTTCTGCTTCCGACTCCGGCAGGATCTCAAACTGCGGCTGGACGATTTGCAGGTTCCCCGTGCCGAACGGGTCGCGCTCGACCTTGCCGTAAAAAAATACGCGCTGGCCTGATCGGAAAACCTTGTTGCGCTCGAGATAAACGGCATTGAACCATTTGCACCGGATCAGGCCGCTGGAATCCGTAGCGGCCAGATCGTAGATATAGAGGCCGCGGCGGGTCCGCATCAGCCCGCAGGTCAGAACCTTGGCCAGGATGGTGGTCGTCTCACCCGGCAGCAAGTCCCGGATGCGGACAATCCGCGTGCGGTCTTCGTAACGAAAAGGAGTATAGTAAATAAGCTCTTCAAGGGTGTGGATGCCTCGCGAGGCGAGAATTTCAGCGCGTACAGGGCCAACGCCCTTCAGGTATTGCACCTCCGAGGCTAGAGTAAGTTTGGTGGTCGGCATCACGTTTGAAGCTATCTATTATAAACGCAGGTCTCGAGCGAGAACCCAGGATCATTGCGACGGCCCCGGAGCGCCCTCGCCCGGCTGGCTCGCTCCGCGCCTTGTAGCCCACTGAAGCCATGACGCCAAAGTTCGCACGATGGGTCAAATGCCTGCTTGCCATCCTTCTCGGCAACGCGCTCTACTTCTACCTGCTCCCAACCCTTCCGCCTGCGGCGCAGCACAAACCCTTCAAACTTGACCTGGGAACCCTGGTGGATCTCTGGTTTTGCCTGTTCATGTACGGACTCATCGAGTTGGGCGCCTTCCTCGGCAGCCGCGGCAAGAATCCGTAAGGGTGGAGGACGTAGCAGCGACAAGGCCCCCTGCGCCAGGCCGCGGTTTACGCCCGCCGTGCTCCTCGACCATGCGGCGTCGCCCGCCGATCGACTTCAGTCAGGGCGAGCCGCTCACCCTGGAGGACAGTGGGGAGGAGAGACGACGGCCGGGCTATTGAAACCGCCCGAAACTTTCCTCAAGCAACCACAACGCCGGACGCAAGCGATTATCCTCTCGGTAAGACTGTTTAAAGGTATTTATCTATCCTATAAAAACTTTTTTCTTTACAAGGCCACACACGTCGGGTTAAACTCATAATTCGGAAATTCAGTTGGGCTTCATCTTATACCCAAGACGTTAAGGTCAAGCACTTACCCGCTGCGCCTGAAAGTCGTCCTTGCAACCACAGGTAATTCCTGGCGGGAATTACTGCCCAACTCAAACTGGTCGATATTCCCCTATGAGCCAGGGGTAGTCGCTGGCCCAAGGGTGTGTGAGCTTCACAAGGGCTTCTGCCCCTAAAGTTCACAAGGCAAATGCCGATAATAACCCGGAGGTCTGCCCACGATGGACATTCAAGAGCAAGTTGGTGAAACCGCAGGGAAAGTTTGGCATCTCATCAATGATCATGGGTCCCTGACATTGGCCCAATTGAAGAAGAAAGTTGACGGCTCGGACGAGCTCGTGAATTTCGCTCTGGGTTGGCTGTCGCGCGAGGACAAGATCCATATCCTCCCGGAAAAGAAGAGCTTCCAGATCCGGTTAAAGTAATCCAGTGCTCCCTCAATCCAGACTGGAGATCGTTCTTGAGAGGATCGCACTCCTCGTAAGGGGCCTCCAGGACGCCAGATCACGGGCGGGACCTAAGCCCGCCAGGAATAACGATGAAAGAGAAAATATCAGCTCTCTTGGTGCATGACCAACCGGAGCCCCTGCGTGCGCTTGAGCACGCATTGAGGAGTCAATCCATCAAAACCCTCCGCGCGCGAAATTACCAGGAAGCGATGCGGGTCCTCGGACAGGAGAATCCTCCTCACCTGGTCTTCACCGACACGGCTTTACCCGACGGCACCTGGGCGGATGTGCTGGCGCTGGCCTCCCGGGGACGTCAGCCGGCCAATGTGATTGTCGTGGGACGTCTGGTGGACACCAGGTTCTACATCGAGGTTATCGAAAAAGGCGCCTTTGACTTTATCGTGCCCCCTTTCGCGGCCTCCGACCTGACTCACGTGGTTCGCTGCGCGTCGGACAGCGTTGTCAGCCACCGTGAGGCATTGGCTCGGGCGCGAAAGTCCCCGCAATCCGCGCTGCTTCCCCCTTTCATTGCTCACGGCACGGCGCTAACCGCAGGCGGGCCAAGGGTCGGCTAGTGCCGTTCTAACTATTCGAAGCGACTCTCCGTGAGCCAATTGGCGAGTCCCGTTCCATGCTTCCGTGGCATCGGGCACCTTGGGACGGACCCGGTGAGTTGGAACGGGACGAGCCTTTGTCGGAATCACATCGGTATAATGCGCAGGCTCATTAAGTTGGAACGGCACTAGTCCTACGGGCCCGTGGTGATGACGCCGCGAAATGCTGGCACAAATGTGGAAATAGGGAGGATGAAAACTCCGTCGGGATCAGGGTGTCGGGCCCAGGGGTTGCGGAGTGTGACACTGGAGCTGGCCGCGTCGAATCCCAGAACGGTATAGCAGTGCGCGTTCACATACCACGCGTCCACGCCGGAGGGCAAGCTCTGGCCGGCCGCCACCCGTTCATAGAACCGGCTGCCGGCCGTGCACGCCACCAGGGGCTGGTGAGCACCGAGCGCCCGACCTAAGGCTCCGGACACGTCGCCCTCTGAGCTGTTTTTCACCACCTTCACGCTTCCCGCCAGTGTTTGCATCACCCGCTCGGCGATCCCACCCTGCCCGACCGCCCGATACGCCCCGAAAAGCTCGCCGTTCTGTTTAATCATCGCGCTGATAGCGTCAAAGAAGCCTCCCGACTCCAGCAGCTTGATGAGCGAATCTTTGATTTCATCCGAGACGGCGATGGGTTTCATCTGCTCTTTCAGGTCCGCTTCAAGATTGGCGCGATCGATGTTCCCATACTGGTCCACCTGCGAGCGGATGGCGCGGTCATAGGCCAGGACCAGCGGATCGCTCGAGGCCACGAAATCTTTCGCGTATTGCTTGATCAGAGGGAACAGGCTGCTCTTTTCGAGGGCCTCCAGCAAAGCTTGCCGTAAAATCCGTTGCGCATAGGCACGGAAGATCGCCGCCACCCACAAACCCTCCGAAAGGTCGTAACCGATTTCGCGCGTGTAGCGAAGGTCCTCCGGGTAGGCGTTCTCTTTCTTGTCGTCGGCGAATTGAACGGTGTAGGTTCCGTCCGCATTGGCTTTGATCATCTTCTGAAGCAATTGCGGATTCGCCTGTGCCAGGGCGGTAACCACCGCATGGAAGTAACAGCTCCCCAGCTTGCCTTGCCGCACGCCCTGCGGCCGGATGCCGGCCACCTCATACAATTGCGGTTCCGCAGCCAGCAGCCAGACCGGCACAAACAGGCAGAGAAGCATGGCCAGCCCCGCAAGCGCCAGCAAGGTTTTCTTCCAGGCCTGCCCGGGCTCGCCGTCTTGAAGAAACAAGATATGCTCTCCGGCCCCCATATCAGCGTAACCCGCCTCGCAGCGCCTCGACGATCTTTTGACTCTCTGACAGGTTCAGCGTGGCGGAAACGAAGTTGAAGGTCTTGCCGGAGTTCAGGATGATGTGAAAGGTTCCGGTGTTCATGCCCAGAAGGGTATTCGCATCGACCTCTTTGATCTCACCGGCGGGAGCAGAGAAGGCTTCCCGGCCCGCCTCTTCGTACTTCAGTTTCCCGCCCGCGAGCGTCAGCACGCCCTTGGGTTTATTGGGATTCTGAATGATGCTGACTCCCTCGCCCAGGTTATACACCTCAAATCGCAGGGCTGCGGAAGCGGTTTCCTCGGAGGCCGAAGTCTTCTTGGGGGGAGCAACCGGTGCCCCGCGGACTTTTGCCACCAGCTCGAACAGGGTCTCGGCCTGGCGGTCATCGGGATTCGTCACAAAAAGGCTTCCGGGCCCGGGCGAAGCATCAGGGGCCACCTGAATTTGGGCTATCAACTCCGTGGCGCTCTGCACGCTTGTATCGGTAACGCGTATGCCCGTGTTCGAGAAACTGACTTTGGCGGCCTGGGCAAAGTTCCGGCCTGTCACTTTCACGCTCGCCTGACTCCCTTGCGTGACGCGGGGTGGGTCCAGCGCCGCAACTTCGGGCGTGGCGGACTCGGAGGGTTTGACCTCCGCAGCGGGCGGGGCCTGTCCACCGCCGACGGTGAAGAGCGCTTCGGCAGCGATACTTGCAGGATTGCTCACGTAAAGGCTCAGCGTGCCGGGCGGGGCTTTGGGGGTGATTTCCAGTGTGGTCTCAAGCTGGGTTGGTCCGGCCCGACGCGTGGAGACAACATGCACGCCCGGATGCGAGAACGAGACGTAAGCGCCCCGGGAAAAGTTCCGCCCCTCGATCACCACGATCACGGTGCTGCCCGGCGTTCCCTGATTCGGTTTCACCTGACTGATCTCGGGCGTCGCCTGAGGCGAGACCTCTGTCTCTCCCTGCGGAAGCGGGGCCGCGCGAAGCGGGGCGTAATCCATCCCCAGGAGGCCCGCGGCCAATATGAAAACGACCACGATCCAGTAACGCCCTGCCCTGCATCGGTTGGTGCGCATTTTTGCCATCCACGAGTCAAAGGGATTTTGATTTCAGTGAAGCCATCTTAGGTGCGCCACCCCGCGATGTCAAGCCGAGCTAGCGCGCGGAACCGCCTGCACGGAAAGATCTCGGCTGACCGTGGATGCGCCCCTGCGCGCACGGCGGGGCGCCCCGCAAAGAGCCTCGAGACCGGCTCCGCCGCGCCATGACCTGGTGTTTTCTTATGCTGATTATGCCATGACCGAAGCGGCGCTCAGGACCGGGCCTTTTCCTGCTTGATGATTCCCGATCCCTCTTTGATGGTGAGAAATTGGTTGGCTTCGACGTTGGCGAACCTTTCGATCTGCCCGTACCTGGCTTCCACGGACTTGCCATTCTCCGAGCCCTGATTCTTCCCGTCCGGACCAATTTTGGGCCACATCACTTCGATCAGGTCGATCGTCTTCGCCTGTCCCACGCCGAAATGCAGTCGCAGATCGCCCTGAGACATCACGCCCATACCGCAATGGACCTCATCGATCTGCGCGTGTTTGCCCGTCACCACGCGCACACGCGCGCCGATTGCGGTGCGATTGCACTTGGTTCCAATCAGTTTGATCGTGATCCAGTTGTTCTTGTTGCCGCCATCGTTGCGCAGGAGCGACGGCCGGTCGTTCATATTGAGGATGAGGATATCCACATCACCGTCGTTATCGTAGTCCCCGGTCGCCAGACCGCGGCTGGACCACGTGGCGTTGATCCCCGGCCCCATCTCCTTGGAGACGTCCTTGAACTTGCCGTTGCCCAGGTTCCTGTAAACGATGCGGGGCGAAAGGAAGTGGGCATCCAGGTTGTATTGTTCGATCTCGGGGTAGACGTGCCCGGTGGCATGTATGATGTCGGGCCAGCCGTCGTTGTCGTAATCGGTGAAACAGGCGCCCCAGTTCACATACTGGGTGTTGACGCCCACCCCCGCCACAAAGGTCACATCGGTAAAAGTCCCGTCCCCGTTGTTGTGATAGAGGTCGGGAGTATCGTCGGCAAAGTTCGTCTTGAAAATATCCAGCCAGCCGTCGCCGTCGTAATCGGCCACCCCCAAGCCCATGCCCGCCTGCTCCTGGCCGTCCTCGTTATAGGCACAGCCCGCCATCACCCCGACGTCCCCGAACGTGCCGTCGTGATTGTTGTGGAACAGAATGCTCGGCTCGGAGTCCACCGCCACGTAGATGTCCGGCCAGCCGTCGTTGTCGAAATCGTAGGAGACGGCGGTGATGGAATAGCGCGGCCCGGGTTTGAGAACTCCCGCCTTTTCCGAGACGTCCGTGAACGTCCCGTCGCCGTTGTTGTGATAAAGGATGTTCATTCCGCCGGGCAGGCCGCGCGGGCCGCACATCACCGGAATGCCTTTCCACTGGCAATAGCCCGTCTGGCCCGGCACCGGGACCTTGGCGATGTCGAGCTCGATGTAGTTGCAGACGAAGAGGTCCAGGTTTCCGTCGCGGTCGTAATCGACCCAGGTGCAGCCGGAGCCCCACCTCACCCGCTCTTCGTAGAGGCCGGCTTTCTTCGTCACGTCGGTGAACGTGCCATCGCCGTTGTTGTGCCACAGAACGTTGTGGCCCCAGTAGCCGCAGAAGAGGTCGTCCCAGCCGTCGTTGTCGTAGTCGCCCACGCACACGCCGGTGCCCCAGCCGGTGCGCCCCAGCCCGGCCTTTTCGGTGACGTCCGTGAATGTTCCGTCCCGGTTGTTCTTGTACAAGTGTTGGATGGGTGTCTTGCCGTCCGGGTACGGCTCTTCTCCGGGCATCCGTACGCCGTTCGTCAGGTAGATGTCCAGCCAGCCGTCGTTGTCGTAATCGAAGAAGGCCAGCCCGCTTCCCTTGGCCTCCACGATGTACTTCTTGCTCTTGACTCCGCCCCAGACGTTCGGCACCGTCAAGCCGGCTTGCTCGGCAACGTCCACAAACGTAACCTGGGAATTTGCTTCAGGACTTGGGACCGTAGCTGCCTGGAGGGCGGGCGTTCCCGTCCATCGAGAGAGAGGCGTGGTGAGTGCTTCCAGGAGTTTTGATCCGAGAAGGACAGAGGATGAACCCAGAAAATTGCGCCGAGAAAGTTTCATTCTAAAGTTTGAAGACCACGATCAGGTGGATCGCCGCTTTTGAGCGCGCCCCCGTGATGCGCAGTAAGTCGACTTTGGTACGCCTGGACGTAAAATCTAATTATACTACGGACAAGCCGGACTCGGAGCGGGACTCGGGGCTACGGGATCGAAACTCGAATCCGGGCGGCGGTAGCGCCGGCGTCCCCGCCGGCTGTCGGGTGGGTATCTTGCCCACGCATTCTTCCCTGCTGGAGCGAGACGCTCCAGCTACAGCCGCCGAGACGGCGGCGTTACCACCGCCTCCGAGGAGATTCGCCTTTGTTGCGTCGGAGCTTTTGCTCGGCGTGTTATACTCGCGGTATTCTTGCGAGCTTATTGTGCTGAGAGCGCAATGAAAACTTGCACGCAATGTTCCGCAACCTACCCTGACGATTACGCCGTTTGCCCCAAGGACGGCGCGGCGCTGATGGAGACCTCCCTCTGGCAAGCGGGCACGGTCATCCGAGGCAAATACAAAATCCTGGCCAGGATCGGCGAGGGCGGGATGGCCACGGTGTTCAAAGCCCATCACCAGTTGTTGGATGAACTCCGCGCCCTCAAAGTGATCCACACGGAGCTGGCGCGTGACGGCGAGTTCGTGAAGCGCTTCAAGAACGAAGCCATCATGGCCCGCAAGCTCAACCATCCCAACGCCGTGCGCGTCGACGACCTGGACCTCGCCGAGGATGGCCGCCCCTTCATCGCCATGGAGTTTGCGGAAGGCGAAACCCTCAAGAGCCTGATCCAGAAGGCCGGCTCTCTCCCTGTCTCCGTGGTGTTGGATATTGCCTACCAGGTTTGCGAGGCCCTGGGTGCCGCACACAAGATCGGGATGGTTCACCGGGACATCAAACCCGATAACGTCGTCCTGATTCCCCGCCAGAACGCTAATCCCCTCGCCAAGATCCTGGACTTCGGCATCTCGCGGCTGCGCGAGGAAACCTCGGGGTCGGGCCGCGCCGCCCAGGGCTTAACCCAGACCGGCGTGGTGATTGGCACACCCGAATACATGTCTCCCGAGCAGGCCCTGGGCAAGCGCGGCGACCAGCTCGACGGGCGGTCCGACCTCTATTCGGTGGGGATCGTCATGTACCGCATGCTCACCGGCGAGCTTCCCTTCTCCGCCGACAACACCGTGGAGATGATCCTTCACCACCTGAAGACACCGCCCCGGCCACCCCATGAGCTGAAGCCTGAGCTCGGAATCCCGGATGTCGTCTCCGCCATCGTGATGAAGGCCCTGCAGAAGGATCGGGAGCAGCGTTACGGTACGGCAGCGGAGATGGCGAAAGCCATCAAGCAGGCGCGCGGAAGCCCTACCATGGTGGCCAAGGGCCTGGACCTGAGCGCCGTCGGAATACCGTCAACTCCTGCCGCCAAGACGCCCAGCGCCCCTGCTTCCGCGGCAACCGGCGCCCGCGTAGGCTCGACGCCGACGGGAATCAAACAAGCAGGCACGACCGGCGCCACGCCCGCGCGCCCGTCAGCCTCCATGACGGGGGCAACTGTTTTCCGAGCGTCCGCCAAGTTGCCGCAGGCAACAAAGGAACTTCCGGTAAAGTGGATTGTCGGAGGCGTGGCGGCGCTCGCGCTGGTGGTGGGGGGCGTGGCGTTCTGGAGACACGGCGCAACTTCCAAGAACGTCCCCGCGAGCACGGTGTCCTCACCTGCAACGACCGGGACTTCCAAACGTCCTGGCCCCAGGAAGTCCGGCGCTGCCACAGTACCCCCCGGCACGAAATCCACGGTCGCGCGCGAGCCAAGCGGGTCTCCTGCCCCCACGCCGACGGAAACGCAGAAGACCGGCACGCAGGCCTCTGCCCCCTCCCAACCAAAAGTGCGCCCTGCCGAAACGCGGCAACCACCTCGACGCTCCCCACCAGGACAGCCCGCGCAGCTATCGCCTGAGCAGCAAGCGCGAGTCGTGGAACTCAATTCCTTGGGGGAGATGTACTTCAAACAGAAGAACTACTCCAAGGCTGTGGAGGCCTTCCAGCAAGCCCTGGACGTCGAGCCGGGCAACCACCGCGCCTGGAACGGCCTGCAAAGGTGCTATCGTAAGATCAAGAACCCGGCCTCCGATTAGAATCAGGCTGAATCGAGAATTAGAGCCGAGAACAGCAGGGCAATAGCTTCTTCTTCGGGCGTGACCAAAGTCATACAGAAACCTGCCATCCCCCACCAAAATCTGCGACATAGTGTCTTTGTGGGATTGCCAGATGCTCCCCGAGACTTATAATCCCCAAGCGAGGTTCCCAGCTTATGGGACACGATGCTGTCGCCGCGGATATCGATCTGAGGGAGTACGTCACGGAAATCAGCAAGGAATTGACGGAACGGATTGAGCACCAGCGCGAAGTGCTGCTCAAATTCCTCGAGGAGCGCCAGGAGCAGGGGCGTCTGATCAGCTACTGCCCCCTGATTGACTGCGGCCCGAAGAAGCGCTTGAGAGACGGTCTGCGCGAGGCGGTATCGGTCCTCGGGGAGACCCGCCGCTCCTTCAAGTCCCGGCGCCTTGAAGAGCTGCGCCTGAAGCTCGAAGCTCTATTGGCTGAGGATGCCGATTAGGGACGCCTGACGGGGCCGATTTTGGATCGGACAAGTGCGGGCGTAACTGGCCTTCTTCCTGCCCGTTGGAAGGCAGGGAGACAGTTACGCCCGTTTTCTTTTTTGCTCTTATTGGGGCAATGCCCAGTTGGGCCAGACCGCAGGAGGTTTTATGGACGACTCTGGGGCGCCCGCTGAGAATCGAGGGAATTCCGGAAAGGCGAACGGGAAGGGTTGGACGGAAGAGCGTGTCCGCGAATGGCGCTCCCTGCTGGCCATCGCAGTGGCGGGGTTCTGCGTGTTCACGGCCTTGAGCGGCCTTTCCATCTGGCTGCTTCCCTTCAATGTCGCGAACCAGGTGACAGTGCTTCTGCACACGCTGGCGGGACTGGCCTTCCTGCTTCCCTGTGGATGGTATTTGGTCCGGCACTGGCGGCGTTACTGGAAGAACCCGGTCAGCCACATCCAACTGCTTGGATACATCGGGGCGGGGGCCTTCGTCGCGTGTCTCGTCTCGGGCTTGATCCTCACCTGCCAATCCGCTTTCGGAATCAAGATCAACTATGCCTGGGATTTGGTCCACATCGTGACCACCTTCGCGACCCTGGCCTTCTTGCTTCCTCACATTATCCTGATTGTGCTGCGCGACCGCAAAGCACGAGAGGCAGGCTCCCCCGTAGGCGTTCCGGAGATGGCCGGCCATTACGGAAAGGGGGCGCTGGTTTTCACCCTGGGGTGTGGGGCGCTCGCCGCCCTGGTGACCTACGCCTATTCCCCGGGCCGCCTCCAGAACGATTTCCCGGCAGAGTACAGCTTCAAGTACGGCAAAGAGCGCCCCTTCGCGCCCAGCCTGGCACGGACAGCGAGCGGGCGAGCTATGGACTCATGCCTGCCCTCCGGTTCGCGCTCCTGCGGCACCTCCGGTTGCCACGAGCAGATTGTGAAGGAATGGGAATCGAGCGCCCACCGCTATGCCGCCATGGTGGAGTTTGACGCCACCGATGACCAGGGCAAGTTGGTCTTCTCCAGCGGAGCCCTCAACCCCAAGGGCTTCATCTCACCGGGCGCCTTCATGTTCAAAGCCGAACCGGTGGACCAATACGGCAACCTGATTGACCGGCACAACCTGTGGGAGATGGTCGGGGTGCGATATCGCCGCTCGCTCTTCCCGGGTTTTTCCGACACCGCGGAGTACGACTTTTTCTGTCCCCAGATGGCTCCCGTTCGCGCCAGACGGTTTCCGCAGGAGACTTCCTATCATATTGAAGCGCCTCGCGACGGCACGCGAATCCTCAAGGTGCAAGCGCACCTCTATTACCGGAAGATGGATCAATTCTTGTTGAACTTCATGTTTGGCGAAAAGA